>Ga0315281_10009493_pt1 | contig 13498 bp, 9 predicted proteins | sample YL17G07_0_MG_FD_204540 | JGI IMG/M metagenome (GOLD analysis project Ga0315281, IMG submission 204540) | Sediment microbial communities from Yellowstone Lake, YNP, Wyoming, USA - YL17G07_0 | ecosystem: Environmental > Aquatic > Freshwater > Lake > Sediment | place: USA: Wyoming | collected...
CGGGACGGCGCGCCGTCCAGGCCGGCCGCGCGGAGCCGTACGCGTTCATCCTCCCCGAGGGGGGCGGCGACGCGGGCTCGCGCGCGCTGCTGGGCAACATCCTCATCGCGGCCGGCGTCGAGGTCCACCGCCCGCGCGGCCCGCTCGACGCGAACGGCACGACCTATCCGGCGGGTTCCCTCGTCATCCGGATGGACCAGCCGTTCCGCGCGCACGCCAAGGACCTGCTCGAGCGACAGGACTACCCGGATCTGCGGCTCTACCCGGGCGGCCCGCCGCAGGTGACCTACGACGTCGCGGGGTGGACCCTGCCCCTGCAGATGGGCCTGCGGGTGGACCACGCCATGACCCCGCTGGATACGACCCGGCTCGAGCGGCTCGACACCGTCATCGCCCCGCCCGGCACCGTGACCGGGCGCGGCGACGTCGCCCTGCTCGACAACCGCGCGAACACCCAGATCACCGCGACCTGGCGCGCGCTGGCGGCCGGCGGCACGGTGGAGATCGCCGCCGCGCCGTTCACCGCCGAGGGGCGGGAGTGGCCGGCCGGGACGCTGCTCCTGCGCGGCGCCCGCGCCGCGGTCGAACGCGCCGCGCGCGAGCTGGGATTCGACGCGACGTTCGTGCGCCAGGCCGCGGCGCCGACCGGATCAGCGCGGGTCCGCGGCGTGCCGAGGGTCGCGCTGTACCGATCGTGGAACGCATCCATGGACGAAGGATGGACGCGCTGGGTGCTCGAACATCTGGGCGTCCCCTACGTCACCGTCACCGACTCGGTGGTCCGCCGGGGTGGGCTGGGCGACCGTTTCGACGTCGTGATCCTCCCCTCGGAGAGCGAGGCGGCGATCGCGACCGGACGGGCGGAGGGAACCGCCCCCGCGTCCTACACGGGCGGACTGGGCCTCCCGGGGCGGGACGCCCTGCGTGCCTTCCTGGAGGGGGGCGGGACCGTCGTCGCACTCGACGAGGCGAGCCGGTACGCCGTCACGCAGCTCGGGGCGCCGGCGCGCGCGCTGCGCACCACGCGGGTGGCCGATGGTGGCGCCGAGGGCGCCAGCGTCCAGGCCCGGGACGGCGGAGCAGTATTTCGCTTTTATGCCCCGGGTTCTATCTTCGAAACAGCCACGGATCGGACCAGCCCGATCGCGTCGGGTATGGACGCGGCGGCCCAGGTGTACTTCATCTCGAGCACCATCCTCGAGGCCGGGCCGGGGTCGCGCGCCGTGCTGACGTACCCGCGGGGCCGCAACCCGCTGCTCTCGGGCTACGTGTTCGGCCCGGAGGTCCTGTCGGGACGGGCGGCGCTGGTGGATGCGCCGGTCGGGCGCGGGCGGGCGATCCTGTTCGGTTTCCGTCCCCAGCACCGGGGTCAGACGTACGGCACGTACCGGCTGTTGACCAACGCGATCCTCGTCGGAGCGGCCAGCGCGGCCGGCCCGACCGCGCGCAACGAACCTGGGAGGTAGCTGCATGACTCGACATCGGTTCCTGCTTGGCGCCGCGCTGCTGACGCTGGCCGCCGCTCGGCCCCTGTCCGCGCAGCGGGTCCTCGACTGGCAGTACCGCTGGTACTGGGGCGCCAAGGGCGGCATGCTCAGCTACACGCTCCCCTCCGGCAGCCGCGCCGTGCCGCAGGTCGGCGCCGAGTGGCTGATCACGGCGCGGCGCGTCGCCCTGTACATCGGCTACTCCAGCACCTTCGCCGCCGAGGCCGACACCTTCGCGGTGCCCGGCCTGACCGGCGGGGCACGCGGCGTGACCTTCGACGCCTTCCGGCGCATTCAGATCGGCCTGCTCACGCTGATCGGCGACAAGGCATTCCAGCCCTATGTCGGCGGCGGGTTCGTCATCCAGACGCTCAGCAACGCGCGCAGTACCGCCGCCACTCCGACCACGACGGACGTGAACGCGATCACCGCGGCGGCCTCGGGCGGGTTCCTCCAGGTGATGGCGGGCTTCCAGCTCCGGATGGGGAAGAAGGCCGCCCTGTTCGCCCACTACCAGCTCTCGCCGCAGGGGCGCGCGTTCCTGCTCGCGGGCGGCGCGAACTCCTTCGAGGGCGGGCTGCGCTACGCCTTCCTGAGCGCCAAGGAAGACGACCCGACCCGGAGGCAGTAGCAGAGGGCTGAGGGCGAAGGGCTGAGGGCTGAGAGCATAGGGCACGAACGAACGCGGGACCTGTCACGTCGGCAGGTCTCGCGTTCATGCATCGCAGCCGTTAGCGCCCTTAGCCCTGGGCCCTTAGCTCTGGCCCCTAGCCCTCAGCCCTCAGTAACTCACCCACGGATTCCCCCGCTCGTAGAACCGCAGCAGCCGGTCCTTCGCCCGGGTGATGCCGATCCTCGTGGCGCGAACGCGACGCGAGGGCGGCACCGGCGATCCTGCGCTGATCCACAGCGGCGGCGCGTCGAGCCGGTGAGCGTCCATGGCGCGCGTGATCCCGAGGGCCATGGTGAGCCGTGCGGGACCGGAGGTGAGGAGCCGGTCGTCGCCGATCTTCCGGCGCCGCCGCATCGCCTCGATCCCCTCGACCGGCTCGCCGGCGCGCAGCAGCACAGCGGTGGGCCATCCCTCCCGGCCCGTGACCACGTTGGCGCACCAGTGCATCCCATAGGTGAAGTAGACGTAGGCGAGGCCGGGCGGGCCGTACATCGTCTCGTTGCGCGGGGAGCGGCGTCCGCCGGCGGCATGGCTCGCCGCGTCACCCGGCCCGGTGTAGGCCTCGACCTCGACCAGCCGCACCGCGCAGCGCACACCGCCGATCTCGGAGATCAGCAGCCGGCCCAAAAGATCGCGCGCGACCCGGACGGCGTCGCGCGCGAAGAACTCCGGCGGCAAGGGAGCCGGGTTCACTCCTCTTTCGCGCCGCCCTTCTTGCGACCCTTGGCGGCGGGCTTCTTCGCGGCCGCGGGCTTGGCGGGGCGCCGGGCCTTCGGCTTCTTCACGGGCTCGACGACCTCGTCGAGGTCCACGACGCCGACCAGCGGGATCTGCGCCACCTCCGAGACGCCGCTCCTCGACCCTCGCCGGTAGAGGATGCCGCGCTTCGACCCCGCGACCGTCGCGGCCGGCGCCGGGCTGGGCGTGCTCGGCTTCGGCGCCTCGTGCGGGGCCGTCGCCTTGGGGGCTTCGGCCGGCGCCTCGGCGCGGGCTCCACGCCCACGACCGCGGCCGCGCCCGCCACGCTCTGCCTTCGCCTCCGGCGCGGCTGCGGGTGCCGCCGCCGCGGCGGCACCTGCAGCGTCGGGCCGCAGCGAGACCTCGTAGCCCGCCGGCGTCTTCGTCACGTCCACCAGCTTCGAGTCCTGGGCCTGGCGCACGAACCGGCCGAAGCGCGGGCGGTGCGTCAGGATCTCGTCCGGTCGTCCATGGAGCGTGCTCATGACCTCGCGGACCTTGTCCTCGTTCTGCGGCGTGCCGTTCATCGCGCCCAGCTGGAGCAGCGCGCGCCGCAGCAGGTCGAATCCTTCGGCGAGCGAGAGCGCGCCTTCAGCGGGCGGCGCGCTGGGCGCCTCGCGCTCCCGGCCGCGTCCGCCGCGCCGGCCCCGCCGGCTGCGGCCCTCGCCCGTCTCGTCCTCGGACGCGCGCTCGGCGCGCTCGCGGCTCTGGCGATCCTCGGCGCCGCCCGGCACCGGCGGCAGCGCCCGCTCGCCGCCCGGCGCCGCCGCGCCGAGGTCCACTTCGTACTGCCCGTTCTCGAGCTTCGTCGCCACGATCAGGCTGCGGCGGCGCGCCTCCTCCACGAACTTGGAGAACCGGCTCATCCCCACGTTCTTCTCGTCGAACGAGGGGTCGATCTCCTGCATCACCTGCTTGAGGCGGTCGGAGCGCATGACGTCGCTGCGCTTCTTCATCTCCAGCACGGCGTCCACGACCAGCTCCCAGGGGTCCCGCCGCTCGGTCTCCTCGTCGCCGACCTTGGTCAGCCCCGCCAGTTCGTTGTACGAGTAGTACTCGTCGCAGTTCTGGATGAGCAGGTCGCTCGACGACTCGCGGATGCCGACGCCGATGACGTACTTGCCGTACTCCTTCAGCTTGATGACCAGCATGCTGAAGTCCGAGTCGCCGCTCAGCAGGATGAAGGTGCCGATCTCCGGCCGGATGAAGATGAGCTCCGTCGCGTCGATCGCGAGCCGGATGTCGGTCGCGTTCTTCTTGTTGGAGCCGAAGGCGGGGGCGAAGATCAGGTCGATCGACGCTTCCGACAGCGGGACGATGTACTGCGGGTAGCGCCGCCAGTCGGCGTACGCGCGCTGCACCGCCACCTTGCCGTGGATGATCTCGGAGTTCATCAGGCGGCGCAGCTCGGCCTGGAGATCCGAGCGGATCCCCATCGTCACGTTGTCGAAGTCGATCAGGAGCGCCGCGTTGGGCGCGTGCGCCGGCGGCTGCTTCGACGCCGGGCGCATGGTCGGGAGAGACATCAGACTCCTTTGTGCGTCACGTGGACGCGGTCAATTCCTCGGCGACCATCCGGGCCAGCTCCCGACGCTTCACCTTGCCGCTCGCACTGAGCGGGAACGCGTCGAACCTGCACACCAGGTCGGGCACCTTGTAGTCGGCCATCGCTTCGCGGGCGTAGGCGATCAGATCGCCCGAGCGCACGATGGCACCTTCCGTCGGCACGATACACGCGCAGATCATTTCGCCCAGGACCTCGTGGGGGACCCCCACCACGCAGACGTCCTCGACGGCGGGGTGCGCGCGCAGCACTTCCTCCACCTCGCGCGGGTGCACGTTGAAGCCCCCGCGGATGATCGATTCCTTCCGGCGCCCCGCGATCCGGACGTACCCGTCCGCGTCCACGGTCGCGAGATCGCCGGTGCGGAAGAACCCGTCCTCCGTGAACGCGCGGCGCGTCTCGGAGGGCATCCGGTCGTAGCCCGCCATCACCCCGGGCCCTTTTACCGCCAGCTCGGCCGCCGCGCCGTCTCCCGGCTCCAGCAGCCGCAGTTCCACGCCCGGGAGCGCTCGTCCCACCGTCGTCTCCCGCAGCTCCGCGGGGTCCGCGGCACGCGTCATCGTCACGGTCGGGCCCGTCTCGGTCAGCCCGTAGGCGATCTCGACCTCGCACACCGCCCGCACCGCCCGCACCAGGCCGGCTTCCACGGGGCTGCCGGCCACGATCCCCGTCCGGAGGCGCCCCAGCCGCTCGCGGCTGAAGCCGCGCTCGCGCAGCAGCAGCGCGAACATGGTCGGGACGCCGTGGCACAGCGTCACGCCTTCCTCCGCCATCCGCGCCACGGCCTCGGCGGCCGAGAACGTCTCGACCAGGACCAGCGACGCGCCCGCCGTGATCGCACCGGCGATCAGGCTGGTGCCGAAGATCGTGAAGTGCGGCACCGCCAGCAGCGACACGTCGTCCTGCCGTACTCCGAGCGCAGCGGCCGTCCGGGCCGCGTTGCCCATCACGCTGCGGTGCGACAGGCAGACGCCCTTCGGCTTGCCCAGCGTCCCGCTGGTGTAGAGCAGTGCGATCAGCGACTCCGGATCGCGGGCCGCCCCCTTCACGTGCCCGTGGGCGCCGCGCGCGAGGAGGTCGGCGTACCCGACCACCCGGTCCTCGTACCAGACATCTTCCCCGCCCACCGCGATGACGTGGCGGATCTCCGGGATCTCCGCCACCAGCTCGTCGAACCACTCGAGATAGTCACGATCCTGCCACGACTCGATAGCCACCACGGCGGAGACGCCCGCGTGGCGGAGCTGGAACGAGAGTTCGTGGTAGGCGAGGGCCGGATTGACGGGCACCAGCGTAGCACCGAGCCGCGCGGCGGCGAGCAGCGCCGTTACGGCCTCGGGGCGGTTCGGCAGGACAGTGGCGATACGGTCGCCCGCGGCGATACCCAGATCCGACAGGGCCGCAGCGAACACCTGTGCTTCACGGTCCACCTGCGCGTACGTCAGGCGCCGGCCCCCGGCGATCAGGAACGGTCGTTCCGCTCCCAGGGCAACGGCGTCGGCGAACACGTCCGCCAGATGCAGCGACGTCAGGGACGAACCCTCAACGGACACCAGACTCACACACCAATAAAGGAAGATAGCAGGAGCGGCGGAGTGGGGCCACCCGGGGCCGTACCTTGAGCCGGCGGCGCCCCACCCCCACCTTTGGCCCGTGGCCCTGACCTTCCGCCAGCGGATCTTTGCGTGGCTGGTCGCGATCGCCCTCGCGCCGGCCGCCATCGCGATCGCCGCCTCCCTCCTTGCGCCCCGGTTCGCGCTCCCGGTCGGGGGCGCCGCGGCGTGGGAGGAGGCCGCGTCGACCTTCCGCCAGGTCCGCGCCCGGGTGAACCCCGCCCGGCTGGGCCCGGGCGCGCGGCTCGCGCTCGACCGCCACGCCGAGCAGCTTGGCGTCTCGGTGCGCCGCGCCCGCCAGGCCCAGGCCATCAGCATCGCGTTCTCGGGCACCCTGGCGGGCGCGGCGCTGGCCCTCGGCGTGTTGGTCTTCGGCGGCGCGGTCCGGCTCGCCGGGCACCTGTCACGGCAGATGTCGCGCCCCATCGACGAGCTGGTCGCCTGGACCGGCTTGGTCCGCCGCGGAGAACCGATCCCCGAGACGCCGCCGGCCCGGGGCGCGCCCGAGTTCGGCGCGCTGCGCGGCTCGCTGCGCGCGATGGCCGCCGAGCTACACCGCGCCAAGGAGCGCGAGGTCGAGGCGGCCGAGCTGCGCGCGTTCCGCGAGCTGGCCCGCAACGTCGCGCACGAGTTGAAGAACCCGCTCACGCCCATGCGGTTCGCCATCCAGCGCCTCGCCAGGGACGCCCCGCCGGACCAGCGCGAGGCGATCACGGTGCTCGAGTCCGAGAGCGCCCGGCTCGAGCAGATGGCGCGCGACTTCGGCGAGCTTGGCCGCCTGCCCGAAGGACCGACCGCGCCCGTCGACCTCGGCGAGCTGCTCGACGAACTGGCCCGCGGCGGGCCGGAGGGCGTGCACGTGCGCGCCGAGAAGGCACCGGGCCCGTTGCAGATGACGGGACACTACGAGCCGCTCCGGCGTGCGCTGCACAACCTGGTGCTGAACGCGATCGATGCCGTTCGAGAGCGGACAGAGGTCGAGGCGAAGCGGCAGGCGGCGGGCACCGGTGGGGATCAGGCGGGAGGCTGCGGGCGGGAGGTGGTGCTTGCCGTGCGCTCGATCACGGAGGGCGGGACGCCGTTCGTCGAGGTGAGCGTGCGCGACACGGGCATTGGGATCACGCCCGAGGCGCTCCCGCACGTCTTCGAGCCGCACTTCACGACCAAGGCGCACGGCACCGGGCTCGGCCTCGCGATCGCGCGGCAGACGGTGCGCCACCACGGCGGCAGCATCGCCATCGCGAGCGAGCCGGGGCGCGGCACCACCGTCACGGTGGTGCTGCCCGTGCAGCCGGAACCGGGGGAGGCATGAGCCGCGCGCCACTGGTCCTCATCACCGACGACGAAGCCAACCTGCGCCGTATGCTCGCCGCGGTGCTGGTGGCCGACGGCTTCCGCGTCGCGGAGGCCTCGAGCGGCGAGGAAGCGCTCGCGGCGGTCCAGCGCCGCCGCCCCGATGCGATCCTTCTCGACCTCTCGATGCCCGGCGGGAGCGATGGCCTGGCGACCCTCGAGAAGCTCATGCAGGAGGCCCCGGGGCTCCCCGTCATCATGATGAGCGGGCGCGCGGGGCTGCAGGACGCTGTCCGCGCGACGAAGCTGGGGGCCTACCACTTCCTCGAGAAGCCGCTCGCCCCGGAGGCGGTGCTGCTGTCGCTGCGCTCCGCGCTCGCGCTCGCCCGGGCGCGGGCCGAGGCGCAGGCGCTGCGCGAGGCACTCGGGCCGACCGCCACCATCGTCGGGTCGTCGCCGCAGCTGGCGGAGGTGCGCTCCCTCATCGCCCGCGTGGCTCCCACCGAAGCCCGCGTCCTGATCAGCGGCGAATCGGGCACCGGCAAGGAGCTGGTCGCCGCGGCGATCCACGCCGCGAGCACGCGCGCCGACGCGCCGTTCGTGCGCGTGAACTGCGCCGCGATCCCGCGCGAGCTGCTGGAGTCGGAGATGTTCGGCCACGAGCGCGGCTCGTTCACCGGCGCGACCGAGCGCCGCATCGGCCGCTTCGAGCAGGCCGACGGCGGCACGCTGTTCCTCGACGAGGTCGGCGACCTGGCCGCGGAGGCCCAGGCGAAGCTGCTGCGCGCGCTCGAGGCGGGCGAGATCGAGCGCGTCGGCGGCGAGCGCCCGATCCCGGTGGACGTCCGCGTCGTCTCGGCCACCAACAAGGACCTCGCGCGCGCGGCGAAGGACGGCGGGTTCCGCGAGGACCTGCTCTACCGGCTCCACGTCTTCCCGATCCACATCGCCCCGCTGCGCGAGCGGCCCGGCGACATCCCCGAGCTGACGGCGCACCTCGCGTCGCTGGTCACGACGCGGTTCGGCCGGCCGCCGGTCCGCTTCGAGCCCGACGCGATGCAGCTGTTCGTCGCCCACCGCTGGCCGGGCAACGTGCGGGAGCTGGCGAACATCGTGGAGCGGATCATCATCCTCTCGCCGCACGGCACCATCACCGCGGCGGACGTCCAGGCCTCCCTCCCGGCGCCCGATGCGAGCGAGGCCCCGCTCCACGGGCCCGGACCGGCCAGGCTGGTGCTGGGCGAGGCGCTCGACGCCTACGAGAAGACCCTCATCACGCGGGCGCTCTCGAGCGCCGGCGGCAACGTGGCCGAGGCCGCGCGCGCCCTGTCCACGGACCGTGCGAATCTCTATAGAAGGATGAAGCGGTTGGGCATCGAGCCGATCGGGTGACGTGTCGAAACGACACGGAGAACGGAATGGCGAGGACACGAGCGGCAGCGCGCGGCCGGCGGCCAGGTGCGAAAGTGCTTGGCGGAGCTAGATTTGCCCATATGAGCGGCAACGGCACGGCTGATGCCTTTGGACTGGCGGCTCTCACCGGAGTCCCACATGCGTAGCCTGCTCGTCTTCCTCTGTGCGACCACCCTCGCCGCTGCGGCCGTGACGGCCCAGGAGGGGGGCGTCTCCATCCGGATCGATCCGGCGCAGCAGCGGCCCGAGGTCCGGCAGCTCCCGCGCGACGTGGCCGACGAGGTCATCCGCTTCTTCAACTCGCCCGGCACCGTGCGTTTCTCGGGGATCACGCGGATCCCCGCGGCGCGCGGCATCGACGGCGACGTGGCGGTGCTGGGCGGCCCGGTGACGATCGCCGGTCGGATCAGCGGGTCGCTCACCGTGATCAACGGCGACCTCGTCCTGGAGCACGGGGCGGTGATCGGCGGCGAGGTGCTGGTCGTCGGCGGCGTGATCGAAGGCGCGACCCGTGCGTCGATCGCCGGCGAGGCGCGCTCCTACCCGAGCGTCCTGCGCTACCGCCGCGCGGGCGACGAGCTGACCTACGCCCCCGAGCGCGAAGCGCTGCGCCGCTGGCGGCGTCCGGCGACCGACAGCCGCACCAACTTCGACGTGGGCCTCGACGGCACGTACAACCGCGTCGAGGGCGTGCCCATCGTCGTCGGTCCCGGCATCAACCTCCGCGTCAACGAAGGCACACGCTTCCAGGGCGACGCGCGGCTCATTCTGCGCACCGGTGAGAACTTCTCGCTCGACCCGGGCCGGTTCGGCTACCGGGCCCGGGGCGAGCTCGTGGTCGGGCAGCGCACCAGCAACGTCGGCTTCGGCATCCGCGCCTTCGACCAGATCACCTCGGTCGAGCCGTGGCCGCTGCGCGACTACGAGGCCGGCTGGGCCGCCTTCCTGCTGCGCAACGACTACCGCGACTGGTACCGCCGTCAGGGCTGGGCGGTGTACGCCGCGATCCGGCCCTCACGCGCGGCCACGCTGACGATCGAAGGGCGCGAGCAGGACGTCTTCTCCAAGGCCGAGAACCGGCCGTGGACGCTGTTCAACGGCGCGCGGACGTGGCGCACGAACCCCGCGGTGACCGACGGGCAGTACCGCTCGCTGGTCGCGAGCCTGCGACTCGACACGCGCAACGACCGCCGGGAGCCATCCTCGGGCATCCTCGTGAACGCCGAGTTCGAGGCCAGCGAAGGGCGCAACATCTCCGGCATGATCGACCCGAACATCGTGTGCATCACGGCACCGTGCGTGCCGGCCTCGTACACCGACGGCAGGCTCACGTACCAGCGCGCCTGGCTCGACGCGCGGCTCTACACCCGCCTCACGCCGTCGGGACGTTTGAACCTGCGCCTCGTCGGCGGCGGCAAGATGGGAGGCGACGACCTGCCGCTGCAGAACCGCGTCTCGCTCGGCTTCCCCGACCCGCTGCCCGGCTACTCGTTCCGGTACATGTCGTGCGGCGGCGAGCGCTTCGCCGGCCAACCCGCGCTGTGCGACCGCGCGATCGTCGCGCAGGCCGAGCTGCGCACCCACATGGGGTTCGACTTCGGGCCCGACTGGGCGAACATGTGGGGGGACGACGCGGAGGACCGCTACGAGCCCTTCCACGTGACCGGGCCCGATGTGGTCCTCTTCGCCGACGCGGGCTACGCGTGGAGCGTGGGCTCCGGCCCCGGTGCTCTGGCGGCCGACCGGTTCCCCGCACTGCATCTGTGGCAGCCGGATGTCGGCCTCGGACTCGACCTCGGCCCGATCGGCGCGTACGTGTCGAAGGCCCTCGGACCCTATCACGGCCCCGTCACCTTCACCCTGCGCATGGGGCGGCGCTTCTAGCGGCGTGCGGCGCAGCGCGCTCCTGCTGCTCGCCGCCCTGCTCACCGCCGGGCGCCTCGCCGCCCAGGAGGCGGGCGACATCAGCCGCCCCCCGCCCCCGCGCCTTGTCGTCGAACTGCATCGCGACAGCGCGGGGGTGGTCACCGCCCCCGTGGTGCGCGCGCAGAACCTCCTCTCTGACGGCGCGTTCTTCGCCGCGCTCCACAACGGCTTCGCGGTCCGCTTCGGCTTCCGGCTGAGCCTGTGGCGCTCGGCGCGGCTCATCGACCACCTCGAGCGCGAAACGTCCTGGGAGGCCGTCGCCGTCGAGGATCCGGTCGAGAACACCTATGTCCTGGTGCGCACCCCGGGCGGCGTGGAGAATCACCCGGACCCCGCACGGCTCGGCGACGCGCTCGCCATCCCGTACACGGTCGGCGTCCTCCCCCCCGCAACCGGCGGCGGCCGCTACTACTACATCGCCAGCCTGGAGGTCGAATCCCTCACGGCGTCGGAGCTCGAGGACGTCCAGCGCTGGCTGCGCGGCGACCTCGGCCGCGCCATCACGGGCCGCGGCGACGTCGGGAACGCGCTGACCCGCGGCGCCCGGCTCATCCTGATCCGGCTGTCGGGGCTGCCGCACCGGTCCTTCGAGGCCCGGACCGCTACGTTCCGGCCGTGAGGAGCCCCTCCCGCTGCCCGGCCTTGACGGAAATACAAGTGAAAACTTATCAATTCAGCAACCCGAATCTCCGGTGCATTCTCAGGTCGCAATTAGTCCGAATCCGACTGCCGATTTTGGGACATTGCTGAGTCGGTGCTGTCTCATTCGTAGCACAAGTTGTTACATATCAATGACTTGTTCAGGCGCGGCATAGGCACGGGGAGTGCGTAGAAATACTTACGAGTTAACCCGTTCAGCCCAAGACGAACGCACGGAGTCTCCTATGGGCATGCGCCACAGCATTCTTCGCTTCTCTTCGGTTGCCGCGTTCGCCGCGCTGTACGCGTGTACGAGCGACAACACCAGCACCACCATCACTCCGCCGACACTCGACGCGACCTTCGTCGGGTACTCGAACCCGGCGACCAGCCAGACCACCTGCGGCAACTGCCACGTCGACCGCCAGCGCGACTGGCAACAGACGAAGCACTCGCATGCGTGGGAAGACCTGCAGGCCAGCGGCCACGCGGCGGACTACTGCAACAAGTGCCACACCACGAACGGCGCGACGAACCTCGCGCCCGACACGGCGGGCTTCTTCGCGGTCGGCGCTGATGCCAAGAAGTTCTACTACGACGTGCAGTGCGAGGCCTGCCACGGCGCGGGCGGCGGCCACATCACGGCCCCCGACGCCTCGCAGCCGCTCTCCACGATCATCGCGGACACCGGCCAGGCGTGGGGCTGCGGCACCTGCCACACCGGCACTCATGACCCCTTCGTCGAGCAGTGGAAGGCGTCGCTCCACGGCAAGGTCGAGTCGGCTGCGAACGGCAACGCGTCCTGCATCGGCTGCCATTCCGGGCAGGGATTCATCGCCCGCATGGACTCCCGCGCCAACTACGTCGAGAAGAACAGCAGCACCTGGCAGCCCATCGTCTGCGCCGCATGCCACGACCCGCACGGCAGCCCGAACTCCAAGCAACTCCGGATGCCGATCAACACGGCGGACTTGGCGACCAACCTGTGCATGCAGTGCCACTACCGGCGCTCGGTCCCCGATCCGACCAGCTCGCGCGGTCCGCACGCGCCGCAGGGCCCGATGCTCCTCGGTGAGGCCGGCTGGGTCCCGCCGAACTTCGCCTACGACGCGACGCAGGCGGCCTCCTCCCACGGCTCCTCCGCGAACCCGAACCTGTGCGTCACCTGCCACGTCGAGCGGTACGACGTGACGGACGCCGCGACCGGCGCCTTCGTCCTGCACTCGACTGGCCACAGCTTCCGCGCCATCCCGTGCTTGAACGCCAACGGGGTGCCGATCGACACCCTGGCGGTCTGCCCCGACGCCCAGCGCCGCTTCAACGCGTGTGCCAGCGGCGGTTGCCACACGGCCGCTTCCCAGGCCGCTTCCTTCCGCCAGGTGCTCAAGGGCCGGCTCACGTTCGAGACGGGCATCATCTGGAAGGACGTGAACGGCAACGGCGTGGTCGATGCCTTCCCGACCGACTCGGGCCTCGTGGCGCGCGTCAAGCTGACCAGCCCGTGCGATTTCAGCACCTCGGCGACGGCGCCCACCTCGGGCGCATGCCTCGGCCAGCCGGCTGGAGCAACCGTCGTCACGGTGGGTGAAGGCTCGTTCTTCAACGCCGACATGGTGCAGCGCGGCGATGGCTCGTGGGGCGTGCACAACCCGATCTACGCCGAAGCGATCCTGCTCGGCACGATCACGGCGCTGCACGTTCAGTATCCGTATCTGCCGAGCCCGCCGGCCGCGGTGCAGGCTCAGCTCAACGCGCGCATGCAGGCCGTAGGCGTGCGGCCGTAGTCCGGCATGACATGGGGCTGCTCGAACGCATCCAGAACAACCCCATCGTTCGAAACCTGTGGGCGCGGCTCGTCAAGCACTGGCGGGCCGCGCTCGCTGTTTCCATCGTCGTCTTCGGCGCCGCCTCGGTGATGGGCTATCGGGCCTACACCCACATGGAGCACGACAACCGGTTCTGCACCTCGTGCCACCTCATGGACGACCCGTACAAGCGGTTCGCCGCCAGCAAGCACAGCACGATCGAGTGCCACGACTGCCACAAGAGCACCCGCATCGAGCAGATGGAGCAGCTGTACCAGACGGTCTTCAAGAACCCCGCGAAGATCCAGAAGCACGCCTCGGTCCCCAACGCGGTGTGCGTCGCCTGT
>Ga0315281_10009494_pt1 | contig 13497 bp, 4 predicted proteins | sample YL17G07_0_MG_FD_204540 | JGI IMG/M metagenome (GOLD analysis project Ga0315281, IMG submission 204540) | Sediment microbial communities from Yellowstone Lake, YNP, Wyoming, USA - YL17G07_0 | ecosystem: Environmental > Aquatic > Freshwater > Lake > Sediment | place: USA: Wyoming | collected...
GAACAGATTGCTCAGATAGAATCATTGATCAATAATCGCCCCAGAAAGTGTCTGGGCTTTAAAACACCACTTGAAGTCGCTTCTTCTTGTGTTGCACTTCGAGATTGAATGTGGGAAGGAGATAAATGTATGAATAAAAATTTAGTGGTTGTAGTTTTAGGGATATTACTGATTGGTCTTATGGGCTGTGAGATAAAAACCCCTGAAATAAGGGGAGTAGTTTTGGATGAAGAGACCAAGCAGCCAGTGGAAGGAGCTTGGGTAAGGGCAGTAATAGGGATTAAAACAAAGACTGTTGCTGGAGATGTAGGGCAGGTTATGTCACTGCATCAACCTCATACAAGGACAGGTAAGGATGGGAGATTTGTAATCCCTCGAATGAAACTTAAAAAGCCTCTTTTCCCTGCTGGTTTTGGTACAAAAGTAGACGATGCTGTCATTACTGCACATACCGTTGATGATAGGATAGCATCTGTGAGATTGGAAGGAGAAGAATTAAAAAGATTTTTGAGGAAAGATGTGGTGAATCTGACTCTTTATAGGAAGCGTGTTAAATGGACGGAAGAAGAATATTTTTCTTATCTTCAGACCCTGTACAACTATTGTCTCACAGGTCGTTATGGCATTGAAATACCCAAAGTAGAGGGTGGCTGCGATGAATGGGAGTTGGATTATGCCATTACAAAGCATAAGAGGTATCTGGAGAAGTATCCAAAGACAGAAGAGACCAGATCACATTATAGTATTGTTCTTGAACAACTAGGTTTCTTGCACGAAAGAAAGGGTGAGTATGAAAAGGCTTTAGAAAATTTAAAAAGAGCTAAAGAAATAAGATTTTTCCGTCCACAAGATTTAGAAAATGAAATAAAAAGAATCCAAAATATTATTCAGGAAAAGCAAAGATAAAGAAGCATTAAAATGATTAAAAGGATTATTTCAATTCTTTTTTCCTTGGGACTGATTTTTTCTATGGTTTCTCTATCAGGTGGATTTGATAACAACAAGGAAAACTATGACAAAAATAAGGGAGAATGGACTCCATACACGCAAGAAAATATCAACAGCGGTAAGCTAAAAGGCGGCCATGACACCATCACTGCCGAGGGAATGCTCATAAAAAAAGAAGTGCATAAAGGTGAAAAACCTTTTGAAGATTTTGCTGATATAGCATTTCCTTCTTTCCGCATTGGTGCTCATGATGAGGATACTAATAAGTGGTTAAACTGGAATCTCAAAGATCCTCCTATTGGTTCTACTGGCTGGGGGGATTTCTTTGATCATTTTTACAATTATAAAAACAAAAAGGGCTTTAAGGGATTGGGTACGCCAGCTCCCAAAAGAGCAAAGAACTATATTCAGGAAATAAAGAAGATAGCTGGATGCACGCCTGGTGGAATCGATGGCCTTTCAGATGAAAACATGAAAAAGATATACGAATACTTCGGCAAATCTTTACATCTCCTTCAGGACATGGCAGTGCCTTCTCATACAAAAGATGATGCCCATCCCTTTAAGAAACCTTTTGAAAATTATGTCAGAGATAATTGGGGTCCGATAGTTAATTCTCAGACATTTAAAGAGGCAGTTACAGTAAATAAATACCTAAGTGGGAATTATAAATTTACAGATATATCTCAATATTGGGACTCATTGGCAAAAATAAGCAGTACGTATCCGAATGAGGAAGAACTATACAAACTCAATGATGAAAAAGCTCTCAACAATAATGTAGATAAACTTATTCCAGAGGCGATCTTGCATACAGCAGGATACATAGATGCGATCTATGATTATATGACAGGCAAAACAAGCGAAGAAGCTGAATGTGCTCTTCATTATCATTTTCTGGGACCAGGCGGTGACACCCCAGATGATAGATTTGACGTTTCAGATGAATTTTATTGGGAAAAGGAATATGGTTTCTCACGAGCTGATCTTACTGAACTTTACCTGAAGACAGCAATTAAAAAGGGCAAGATTGGAGTATGGTACTGGAAGCAGTATATAGAACTCTATATGACAGCAGTTACACAATATAGTGATGCACCTCAGGAAACCAAGGATGCAATTGAAACAGAACTTCAGGAGATTGGAAAGAAACTTGAACAAAGAGATTCTGAAATCGACTGGAAGGGTGCTCCTGATGTAGCTCTCTTTGCATACGGTTTTTATAATCCTGCAATCTCATTGATGTTGAAGTTTAAAGAACCTGTTGCTTTCATGGGATTGGATTTTGACCCTTCAATAGTAAAAAACCATCCAGTAATGATTGTGCCTTCAGGAGGGTTTTACGGGTTAGAGAACTCAGAAATTTTAAGAGCTAAACTTGATGAATATGTCAAAAACGGTGGTACGCTCATTGTCTTTGCACAACAGCATGGATATGAGTTTTCAATTCTGCCAGTTCCACAAGAGACAGATGGTACATATAACACGATAACTGGCTATGGATGGACAGAGGACCAGTCATGTTTATGGAATGGAACATATGTTGAAACTTATCATCAAATACTCTCAGCAATAAATACTTCTAAATCATCTGCTAATGTGGATGGATATTTTATAAGCTACCCTTCGAACTCAACTATTTTCTTGAGAAGAACTGCAAACGGTCAACCTGCAATGTTGATGTACGAATATGGAAATGGAAGAGTTATTGTTTCATCTTTATTTTCTGACTGGGGCTACACGCACTCACAGGCTACACAGGATGAGGTAAAGATTGTGAGAGACATGGTTTCCTGGGCGAAGAAGCCTGACCAGTTACCAGAGATAAAACAAGGTGAGACTGTATCGGTGTCTGTATCTGTGAAAAACAACGTAGATATAGATGCAGCATCAGTGAAATTTATCATTCTCGATCCAGATAGAAATGCCGTGGATGAGCAGACTCAAACCATGATTGTTCCAGCAGGACAATCAATAACAATTCCTGTCTCCTATACATCATCTGCATCCTCTGCTTTAGGTATTTATCACATTGATTACATCCTGCTCGATGCACAGGGTAATATTATCCAACCACAGGCGGAAACCGATTCTGGCCGATTCGTGGTGAGCAATCCTCCAAGCAATCCATATAAGAGTCCCGATTTTAATTTCTCGATCCAGAGTGATGCGGAATATTATATATACGGCAGTCCTGTAACATTTACAGTAATTGCATGGAATAACACAAGTAGTGATTCAACACTTACTTTCAAATATATTCTCGCACATCTTGGGCCAAGAGGGTCCTGGAGATCAGGATCGCATTCCTTTCATATACCTGCAAACGCATCAACATCCTTTAATATAGTTGTTCCTGAAGTAGCACACCAAGGATGGCTATGGGGGACATTTTATGATGAGACTGAAAAGCAAGTTGGCTATGCAAATAAGGGAATATGGATGGTTTATCCTTCTATAAATATTACAGCTCAAACTGAAAAATCACTTTATGGCAAAGGTGAAACCGTTTTGATACATATATCTCTTAAAAACAATACCCCTGCCAGTTGGCAATCCAATGTAAAGGTCACCATCACAGATTCTCAAAACACGAAAGTGTTTGAAGATACAAAAACAGTGAACCTTTCTTCTTACGGGACTGGCACTGTAACCACAAGTTTTGCCTTGCCTCTAAACTCAAATATAGGTAGTTATGCAGTTAAGGCGGAGGCGTGGTATGAAACAAGATTATTCTCGTCAGCCTTTACAAGATTTGAACTACCTCAAAGCCAGATTTCAATTGCACCAAATTTACCTGCTACCTTTACAACAGGCTCTAATACGGTTTCCTTTGTATTAAACAATACTGGCAAAATAAATGTATCTTCAGGAACCCTTGATGTAAGCCTTAAGGACCCTGATGGAAGTATCGTATATTCTGGAAGCCAGCCTTTTGCATTAGCTGCTGGTGAGAGCAAGGCATTAAATGTCTCTATAACTGTTCCATCCCTTAAATTCGGCAACTACACCTTGACCTACAGTCATTCCGATGAAACCGGGACGACTAATCCTGCAATTATTCCTGTCTCCAACACCGCCACCATCGACCTTTCCTTTGATAAATCCTACTACCGAATAAGAGAAGAATCAAACCTTACTGTTAGTTTGATGAATTCAGGGAAATTTAATCTTGAAAATGTGTCGGTAACAATATCAATACCCGATGTGAATTTTACAGATATCCAGACAGTGTCCCTATCTACTAATGATAGTTTACAGCTTACTTATACCATCACAATTTCTGAGTCTATTACACCAGGTCAACATAATGCAGATGTGACATTGATGCTTCCTTCAGGAAATTCGATACTTAAAAATTCAAAGTTTGTGATTCCTGAGGCATTAATAAAAATTGAGTATTCAGGGGAAAGGAAATTCACTGCGGGAGACGTAATCTATTTAACTGTGGAAAATACAGGTGGTATTGATGCTAACTCTCTAACTGAAATTAAATTAACAAGTGTAACTGATGCTTTTACCATATATCAGGATTTCATAAACGATATTATTCAGGCAGGTACTTCAAAGACATATAGCTTCCAGATACCATTTCAGGCAAGAAGCGATGGATATATATTGGATGCAAAGGTTTCAGGTGACCGTATAAGTTCAGCTATGTTAAGTGAGCTTATTGATATATCAGGAATAGAAGCAGAACTATCAGTAAGAACAGATAAGGATATTTACCTGTCAACTGAAAATATTAATGCTTTAATCCAGATTATAAATCAGGCATATGGAATTGATGATGCAACCCTCCATTTACAGATAATGAATAAATGTAGTGCTGGATGGGTTGATTCTTTTCATATCTTTACATGGGATGGAACTCAATGGGTAGAACGTGGTGTGCTTCATTATCCAGATAATCTGGAAACACAGTCATTTGACTTATCAGCCTTTCTTCCTGATCCCTCAGGTGATTACAAAGTAAGGGTAGTGAATATCGGATCTGTGTATGCATATGTAGATTACATAAGTCTTATGGCAAATGACACAGCTTATACTCCAAATTATGCTAAGGAACTTTCCAGAAATTCTGATATCCTCAGCTATATTATTGATGCTGATGACTGGGCAGCCAATGTACGGAGTAATACAATAGAGATTCGATGGACAGGGATTCCGTCATCTGACAATAAAATACTCTTAATAAAGGCAAAGGAAGAAAAGATTAACCTTTGTGCAGAAAGTATTTACTGGCAGACAGATATTTCCATTAATCAAGCTGAAAATACCACAGCAGATTCAAGCCTTATAATCCCTCCTCTGTACATGACCGGACAATTATATCTCCAGGGGATTTTGCATTCTCAAACCGGGCAGATTATTGCGAATGCAGAATACCCGGTAAATATAATTGATGAAGGTATTGCTCTACGCCTTCATACAGATAAATCTGTTTATAAGCAGGGAGAGATTGTAAGAATTTCAGGAGAAGTAATCAACTTACTTCCTGCAGATGCTTATGAAATAACTTTGGAGATACAGGAAGATTTAACAACAATTTATACAGATACATTTACTGTTGCCTCAAATAGTAGCCATCCTTTCTCTTTTACTGCCATCGCTGATAAAGAAGGTGTTTATCGACTTTCAGGAAAAGTTATTCAGAACAATTCTACCCTTATTGAAATATCTGACCGATATGAAGTAGCAAGACCTAATGTATCAGTATCAGTTAACGTGCCAGAGGTAGCAGATAAGGACTCATTCAATGTAAATGTCGAGATAAAGAATGAAGGAAAAGTAGAGGCAGTCGTCAGTCTCCAATCGTTAATCAACGGTCAAATACAGGAAATGATAATTCCTGCTGGAGAGACTAAGCTCCTCCAGTATACCCAGCAGATAACAGGTGATACAACGTATACATTCATTTTTACCGGAGATTTTAATCAGACTATCACAAAAACGGTCTTATATGGTCTCTCAGCATCAATAGTTATTAACCCTTTTAATGTTTATTCAGAAGGCAAAGTTGCGATACCTGTAATAATAACAAATATCGGCCAATTAGATGAGGCTTTAACTTTAGACTTTATCCTCCAGCCTTCAGCTCTGATGCAGACAAAGACTTATTACATCAAAGCAGGTTCAAGCACAACTGATACGTTATATTTTGATCTCACAGAGGGAAACTATCAACTATCTGCAAATTGCCAGTTGCCAGTTACCAATACTCAGGCTAATTTCTCTGTAAGGAAAGAAAATAAGGTAGAGATGTCAATTTCTGTAGGAGCACAGACTGATGAGATTCTCCCCATTGCTGTCGATCTGACAAATGTTGGATATAACAATATAGAAGGAAGCGTTCAGCTATCAGCAGTCAGTTCTCAGGGACAGATAGTGTGGAATGGTTCCCAGGATGTTACTTTACCCTTCTCTCTAACCCCTACCCCTTTTATCCTTACATTCAATATCAATTCCTCATCCATTGAATCGGGGAATTATATTTTAGAGGCAAAGCTTCTTAGCAATAGCAATCAACAAATATCTATCAGTAGTCAGCCCTTGACAATTCAAGCGCCGTTATTTCAGATAACCCAATTGCCTTCATATCAGACATTCACAGGAGGGCAGGAAGCCTCTTTTACATTTAAAGTTAAAAACACAGGCAATCAGGAGGGTGCTTTTGAACTGGACTTCAAGGCTTATGACCTTCTTGAGTCATTTAAGAGGGAATGGTTAAAGCCAGGAGAGGATGAAACAATGACCTTCAGCTTCATACTTCCCGATGATCTGGAAGAAAAAGATTATTTTGCAGACTATGAATTGAAGGGTTCAAGGATTCAAGGGGTCGAGGGTTCAAGGGGGCAAGTGAAATACCATCTGACAGGAATAAATCTTAATGTTAGTGTAACACTGGATAAACAGAATTACATCGAGGGTGATATAGCAAAACTTACAATTGTTGTAGACCAGTCCTCATTGGGCACACTAAATTTATTTGCAAGGGTCAATTACAAGGGATATGAATCACAGGTGCCATTCACATTGAGTAGTACTGAGACTTTGGCTTTTGATATACCTCTCACAGAGATTACAGGGGAAAAGCTTTTTTATGGAATTTACCACGAATCAGGCCGCTCGATACATTTAAACTCCCTTTACATTTACAAGGTAGGAGATATATTAACGATTATGACAGATAAACGGGGATACAATCCTGGAGAGACGGTTTCAACGACAATAAGTAGTACCAGCGAAGCATCTGGCACATTAACACTATCAGCACCAAATTATGAAGAAACATTTGCTTTTTTAGAAACAGCCACAAAGAGCTTTGTTTTGCCATCAACAATGACTGCCGGTACATACTTTATAAATGCCCAACTATCAACTCCGAACTCTGAACTCATAACTGTTATGTATCCCTTTGATGTGGCAGGCATCTCTGTAAAGGTAAAGGAAGCAACCCTTGACAAAGGGAAATATGCCACATCAGATACTTTAAACACAAGCCTTACTATTGAGAGTAACCAGGACATATCGGCAACTTTAAAGGCATGGATAGTTGACCCTGAAGGTAAATTTGTAAGTGCTGGTGAACGAAATATAAATCTTTCTTCATCAGATAATTTGCTTGTCACTCATAACTCGTCACTTGTAACTGCGGTCAGCGGCATTCATCGTTTCGTTTACGGAATATACGCTGGTGAACTACTATTAGTTTCAGGCTCAGAAGCATTTGACGTTGGAGATGCTATTCTGACAGGTATCTCAACCAACAAAACTGACTATCCAACAAATACAGAGTTTGTGAATGTAACAGTAAGTATGTATGGTACCGTTGATGCAATCCTTGAACTTCAACTGGATGGAGACACTATAAGAACTCAGCCAATTGCACTCAATGGCTTTTCTACTCTGGACATAGATGTTGGAACAGTGAAACCCGGAACTCATGCATTAAAAGCCATACTTTCAGCAGGTGGGCTGAAAAGCACAAAAGAGACGACCTTTACGTATGCATTGAGCCTCCTTGATTCAGATAACGATGGCATGCCTGATGAATGGGAGACGGCTCATGGGCTTGATCCCAACAACCCTGATGCCAACTTAGATCCAGATAATGATGGATTGCCTAATCTACAGGAATATCAACATGGTACAGATCCAAATAATCCTGACACAGACAGTGATGGCATGCCTGACGGGTGGGAAGTCACGTATGGTCTGAATCCTAATGCAAATGATGCATCATCTGACAAGGATAACGATGGTTTTAGCAACCTTCAAGAGTATCAGAGCGGTTCAAACCCTGCTGATCCAACCAGCATACCTAATCAGCCTCCTGTTGCGAATGCCGGAGCAGACCAAAATGTAATAACCGGAACACTTGTTACCTTGAATGGAAGCGAAAGCTTCGACCCAGAAGGTGTCATCATAACATTCCTGTGGACATTTGTAGAGGTTCCTGCTGGGGATGCATCACTTTCGGACGCTTTCGATGCTAAACCAACATTTACACCAGCTGTAAATGGTACCTACAGGCTGGAACTAGTCATCAATGATGGTGTTTTTGAAAGTGTACCGGATGAGGTAGCAATTATTGCATCTACTCAAAATGTTGCGCCTAACGCCAATGCCGGTTCTGATCAAAATGTATATACAGGTGCGACAGTCTACCTCGACGGTAGCGGAAGCATCGATCCTGATAGTGGTCCACGGCCTTTATCTTACCTGTGGAGTTTTGATTCTGTTCCAGGTTGGAGTTTTCTCACTAATAGCAATATTGACAACAGGGATCAAGTCTCTGCCAGCTTTATACCTGATATAGATGGCTCTTATGTTATCAACCTCACGGTGAATGATGGTGAACTCTCATCCCGGGATACCCTGAACATCATGGCAACGACTCCAAATGTTCCGCCTAATGCAAATGCGGGACCTGATATTACTGTGCATATAGGTGAAACAGCCACCCTTGATGGTTCTGCAAGCAACGATCCGGATGACGGCCCGTCTCCTTTAAGCTATAGTTGGATATTTGTGAAGGTACTCGCAGGAAGCCAAATCGGAAATGAAGATATTATTGGTGCGGATTCTGTTTCCCCATCATTTATACCTGATATGGCAGGCACGTATGTACTACAGCTTACGGTGAGTGATGACCTTGATTCAGCTTTTGATAATGTTGCAGTAACAGTAATAAAAAAGGCCACCTTCTGTTCCATTCTGGGGAATGATCCTAAGCCATCCATCCTGGACCAGGATATCTTCAAGTTCACCGGAATCATAGGAGAAACGGTCACTATCCGATTGGAGTCTGATCCAGCAGAAGCAGGTTCAGGAAAGCGGGTAACCCTGCTGCTTGCAGCCAAAATACCCAGAGTCTTGTTTATTAAAATGGACCAAGGCGAGCTCCCTAATGAAATTTCTGCTAAGTTACCGGCAACTGGTGAGTACCTTATTACTGTTGCTGAGCAGCCTAAAATAGCGAAGGGCGAAAGGTATAGAGGGGCATATTGTCTCTCTCTCGAAGCCTCTCAGAAAACAATGCAGACATTGAAACCAGCCTTCTGGGTAGAGTAGCAATTTGGCCTAAGACTAATAAAAAGATTTAGTAGAGTGTCAGGCTTGGAAATTGTCATATTTTATGCCGAAGGCCATCTGCTACCCAAACACCTTGTCTATCCTGACATATATTAAAGGTATCGGTCGGCAGGACAGGAGGGGGTCAATAGGGAGGGGAAAACTACAAAGACTTTATCCCTTTTCCAAAAAGAAGGAAGAGTATTGCAAGGAAGAGTATCTGGATTATCCAACCGATTATGCAAACTCCTACAGCGCGAAAAGTACTTTTATAATCCAGCGCCTGTCTAACCGCAATGACCATAGCCACGAGCATCCATATAGATGCGCCAAGCATGACAATTTTTGCGATCCCGGGGATAATGCCTAATACCCGAATTATTCCAGGTGAACTTGAAAAACCTATAGTGCGCAACAACTCTCCGGAAGTCGCGCTTGTCTGTTGCTCCGGAAGGAGCTTTGCGCCAATAAAGTAGGTTAAATATGCCCAGATATACCACCCGATAAGGGCTCCGATTGTCCCAATCAGCATGCCGTTCAGTCCGCCGTGTTGAAACGTTCCAATCCCTGCTGCCAAGCTGGAAAGGACAACAATAAGCATAGCCTGTCCCAAGGCTCCCGTATCAGCTTCAACTTCTTCATAGAGATGTACGTCTAATTTCGCAGCCCGGATAATACGGTCTTTAAAACTGGACATATCTCCCCCTTGAATATTCAAAACTTTTAACAATCAGGCTTTTTGTGTTCATCTCGACATTTTTTTGAGAATCTGTTCGAGATGTTTCAGCTCTTCTCCATATCCTGCCCAATTTCCCTGCCTTAGCATTTCGTTGAGCCTCTCATACGTCTGCATGGCCTGCTTTGCAAGTTGGTTAAGGGAAGCCCTGCCATCTAACGGCTCCTTTTCTTTTTCTCCGGAAGGCGTGGTAATCCTTCCTCCAAATAGTCTCTGGAGACCGAGTTCAAGATTTTCTTCCATGACTACATTATTTTCAAAGGCGAGAATAACTCTCCTGAGCTCTGGTAATCCACCCTTATCTTCAGCAGCCAGATAAAGAGGTTGAACGTATAAAAGAGAACTCTCGATAGGGATTATTAGGAGACTTCCTCGTATGACTTGTGAACCACGTTGCCCCCATAGTGTTAACTGTTGTGATATATATGAATTCTGATCAATACGGGCATCGATCTGTCTCGGTCCGAATACGAGCCTATCCCTGGGAAATGTATACACTATCAGATTTCCATAATGAGTCTCGTCACATCTTCCTGCAAGCCAGGCTGCAAGATTGTCTCTTTTGGAAGGAGTATATGGCAACAGCAGGATATATTCTTCTTTTTTCTCTTCCGGAAGTTTCATGATAGTGTAGTAGGGTTCTATAGCCTCTTTACCGTAAACAGGGATTTCCCATAAATCTTCCTTGTTATAAAAAACCTTCGGGTCGGTCATATGGTATGTAGAAAACATCGAGGCCTGTATCTGAAGAAAACCTTTTGGATATCTGATATGCTTTCTTAAGTCATCGTCCATTTCTGACAGAGGCAGAAAGAGCTTCGGGAAAATAGCGCCATATACTTTCATGATCACATCGTTGGGATCGCTGATATAAAAATTTACCGATCCGTTGTAGGCATCCACGACGACCTTAACGGAATTTCTTATATAGTTGATTTTTTTATTGAGAGGTTTTGAGTAGGGAACCCTGTTCGATACGGTATATGCATCAATGATCCAGAATAACCTGCCATCTTCAGAGACCACAATATACGGGTCAGCATCATAGAGTAGAAACGGAGCGATCTTGCGTGCCCTTTCAATGATATTTCTGTAATATAAGATCCTGCTTTTAGGGATGATATCAGATGAAAGAAGGATTTTTTCTGTCTTGAATTTCACTGCAAAAACTGCCTTCTTAAAGAAGGAAGACAGGTCGACACCGCCTTTGCCTTCATAAGAGGTGTAAACGTTTCCTTCCGATGTCGGATAATTGAATTCAGGTGCTTTAGTCTTTATAACGACATAATCGCTGGATAGTTCACCAAAATATATTTCCGGCCTTGTTATCGTCAGATCCGAAGAAGAAACCGGAGGGATATCCTTGATAATGAACTCGGGCAGACCTTCTTTTGAGATCCTGCTGACGGGCCCCATGGAAATGCCGAACCCGTGAGTAAACACAATCCTTTCGTTTATCCATGACCTGCTTGGAAGATTATCGTAAGAGAGTTCTCTGGGAGACAGCAATACCTGCATATACTCACCATTGATAGTGTAACGGTCATTATCTACATCCTTGAAACTGTAGTATGTTCTTATCTGCTGAAGCTGACTGTATGTTCTCAGGATAGGGGTATCATCCCAAAGCCGGATATTCTTAATCGTAGCGTTATTTTGTTCAATATCTTTCGCCGTCAGATTATATGAAACGTCAAAAGGGCTGACCTTTATTCCCTCAAGATCATACCCGAATCTGGTGAATTTAATATGGTTTTCAATAAATGGCTTTTCGAGATCGAGTTCATTCGGAGTAACCCTGAGATTCTGAAGCAAGGCAGGATATATCAAAAAGCCTACTACATATATTAGAGCTGTAAGGCCTAATGGGGCAGACATTACTTTCCAGGAACTTTTGAATATGCCGACAATAAAGAGAACACCACTCAGGATTGTCAGGGCAAACAGGATCCGTAAAACATAAAGTCTCGCATGAATATCGGTGTATCCGGCACCAAATATGATGCCATGATGGGAGAAAAGGAGTTGAAACTGATCGAGGTAGAAACCAAATGCTATGTTGATGATGAACAATCCGGCAAGAAATCCCACATGTATTTTAACCCTTTTGTCGATGGAGATATTTCTCTCTTGTAAAGATATACCACCCCTGAGAAAGTAATTTAGGGACATAATAACAGCTGTTAAAAAGACAACGAGACCTATAAAATTCTTCATGGATTCAAACCAGGGAATACTGAAAAGATAAAACCCGATATTTTTTCCGAAAATAGGATCGTTAAAACCCCCATCAATGCGATTTTGAAAGAGCAGAAATTCATTCCAGAAAGAGCTTCCCAAAACGCCAGCATAAAAACTTGCCGCAATTCCCAGAAAGACTGTTAAGGGTTTTATCCACTTTGCCAGCAATGCAATATTCAGTGAAACTTTTGTTTGACCATCAAAAAAAAGATCAATCGGAGCGAAATGAGTCCTGTTTGTAATGATAATGTTTATCATGATGAAGGCGAGAGAAAGAAGACCGTATATCAGACCGAGAAACAGTTTGGAAGAGAGAACTTTCATAAAAACACTTTTATACTGCAGTTCATCAAACAAAAGCCAATCAGTGTAAACATTAATTAATACACTGCCCAATAGCAGAAGCAGAATAATTAATCCTGCAAATGAAAAAAATGTTCTTTTGCTCTTCATTAAATCCTCCTAATTAAATCCTCCTATAACTGTTTGAGAAGAACTGACACTAAAGCTAAAAGCAGAAGGAAGTTCTATAGTTTATCAGGATTTTTACGGTTTATAAGAATTGTTTCCATTATATCGGAATCATACAAAACTTGCTATCTTTTTCGATTTTTATCATAAAGATATACAAGGAATTTGATCACGCAATATCAATTCACTATAAAACTTAAGCAGAAGTGCAAGTTTCCAACATCCCCTTAATCCCGCTTTTTCTTGCTATTGGATTTAAGCTATTCCTTTCCTATTGAAGTTTCAATGTGCCGTCAGAGGGCCAGATGCTATCAGAGCATCTTGTCTATCCTAATATGGGTTATGGATTAAAGGTTTCGGTCGGCAGGACTGGGAGAAATCAATAGAAATTGGTTAGGTGGCTATGTTTTGTAATACCCACATTCAATCTCGAAGTGCAACACAAGAAGAAGCGACTTCAAGTGGTGTTTTAAAGCCCAGACACTTTCTGGGGCGATTATTGATCAATGATTCTATCTGTGCTA
>Ga0315281_10009495_pt1 | contig 13497 bp, 17 predicted proteins | sample YL17G07_0_MG_FD_204540 | JGI IMG/M metagenome (GOLD analysis project Ga0315281, IMG submission 204540) | Sediment microbial communities from Yellowstone Lake, YNP, Wyoming, USA - YL17G07_0 | ecosystem: Environmental > Aquatic > Freshwater > Lake > Sediment | place: USA: Wyoming | collected...
CTGCAAATTCCGCAGGTTTTACGTTTCAAAACGATACCGGCATAAAGGTTGGGGGTTGCACCTTTATGATAAAGCACTTTCGTTTGCCCAGGGCGGCGGATATCGGCAAATGTGGGCTTCCACAGCTTCGAATTTCAAAGATTCCTCCAGGTTTTTGGAACGGGCCGGGTTCCGGCGCACGATGCGTGTGTTGTGGCCTTTCCGTAGGGCGGGAATTTTTTATATCCTGAAACTTTCGTGATATAATCTTCCGCAGTTCCTCAATTTTTTTCATGAATAAAAATAAATCTCATCACGCGGGGACCAAAAAATTTTTTGCCGGTGAAAATCACAAGGGAAACCGGTTAAGCGAGGTGATTTTGGGAGGTCAGGACGGCCTGGTCAACGTTCTTGGCGTGATCCTTGGAGTGGCTGCGGCATCACATGATACGCGGATTGTGCTCGCGGGAGGGCTTGCGGCCACGTTTGCGGAGTCCATCTCCATGGCCGCGGTGGCGTACACCTCCAAACTGGCGGAGCGCGATTTTTATTTCAGCGAACTGGCAAGAGAAAAGCGGGAAATTAAAGAGGTCCCGCATCTGGAAGTTGAGGAGATCCGTCAGATTTACCGTGAAAAAGGGTTTAAGGGGAAACTGCTGGAGCAGATCGTGAAAGTTATTACATCAAATGAAAAAGTTTGGTTGGATACTATGATGAGCGATGAGTTGAAATTGAGTCCGGTTGAAGACAAACGCCCCCTCACCGCCGCGGGTGTTGTGGGTTTTTCCGCCATTGTGGGGTCACTGATTCCTTTGTGGCCTTTCTTTTTTCTTCCCGTACAGACAGGTATTTATACTTCCATGGGGATTTCCGCCATTGCGCTGTTCTTTTTTGGCGTTATGAAGGCAAAAATGACGGTTGGAAGTTTGGGCAAAACTGGACTTCAAATGGCCCTCATCGGTATGGTTTCCGCGCTGGCGGGGTATGCGGTTGGATTGCTTTTTACACCTTCCGCGTGATTTTTTCCTGAATTTGACGTTTCAGGTTTGATAAATATTTTAAGTATGTTATAATTTCTTGATACGCATTATCAAGAAGTTATGGCATCTCAATTCCCCGGATTTTCTCAACATCGCAAACTTGTCGTCTTTGGAACGGTGTTCTTTGTCACGGCTTTGGCATTTCTCCTTGGTACGTTTTTATTTCCTTCGGTTCGTGGATTTTTGCATACTTCAGCCATTTCAACGGGATTAGTTTCCGCGAACGTCCTGTCCTCGGAAGCTCCTCCGGTCGTTCTTTTTCAGGATGTTCCTTCCACTCATCCCAATGCTGAAGCCATCGCGTATTTAAAAAATCAACGTATTTTGGTCGGTTATCCCGACGGTACCTTCAAGCCTGATAATTTTGTCACCCGTGCGGAATTGTTGAAGTTTTTGTATGATACGCAAAAAGTTTATCCAAGTCCGGCAGTCTATCGAAAGTGTTTTAAGGATGTCGCAGATGATTGGTTCGCGCCTTATGTTTGTTATGCCAAAGCCAAGGAAATCGTGCATGGCTACGATGACGGAACTTTTGGTTTTGATAAAAGCGTAAAGGCGGTTGAAGCTTTGAAAATCATTCTTTCCGAATACCATGTGCCTCTTGACGACGGATCTTCGTTTACGGACATGAAGATTGATCCAAAGGCGTGGTATTCGCCGTTCGTGTGGACATCCCTGAAAAACAATTTTGCCACTTGGGAAACGACTGTCCAATCCCAAAAACTGCCGAACCTCACTTCTGCGACGTTGCAGGAAGTATTGCTGACGCGTGGTCAGTTGGCGGGAATTCTCTATCGGTTTGTGAAGTAGAACTGAGTTTTACTTCTTGAGTTCGGCGTCGATGGTTTGCTTGAAGGTGGAATAATATTGCGCACCGATGACTTTTTGAGTGTTGATGAAGAGAGTCGGTGTTCCGGAGATCTCTTTTTTCTCACCCGCAGTCAGGTCTTTTTGAACGGTCTCGGTGTATTTGCCGGTTGAAAGACATTGGGAGAATTTTCCGGTATCAAGTCCCAGGGTTTGCGCCAACGTTTGGAAAATCTGGTCGCTGTTTGAGTTGCCAGACCACATGCTCTGGTTGCCAAAAAGGAGGTCATGGTATTCCCAGAATTTGCCCTGGTCTCCCGCGCAAAGTGCGGCTTCCGCGGCTTTTGGAGCCTGTGGATGAATGTTCAGCGGGAAGTTGTGGAAAGTGTAGTAGACTTTTCCCGTCGCGACGTAATCTTTAAGAATTTGGGGGTATGCGCCGGTAAAGAAGGCGTGGCAGTACGGACATTGGAAGTCGCTGTATTCTTCGATTTTTACTTTCGAGTTTTTGTTGCCGAGGGAATAATTTCCGCCGGCGTCCACGGATTTATCGATGTTGTCGTAGGTGTTTTCAGGAGTCGGTTGGAGGGCAGCTTGGGGGGTGGGGGTCCCTGAACCTGCTGTGTTTACGGTTCCAACGGTGTTTGTAGGGATATTGGTACCTCCGTTCGCAGCCGCGACCTGATTTGCAGGACCAATGTTGATTCTACCCACGCCAAGTCCAATAACCAATCCGGAAAGAAAAATAGTCGAAAGCATCCAAGGGTTCAGTTTTTTTGTCATAACTTCGATTTAAAGAAGTGAAATGTTGTTTCCAGTATAGAACAGATTGATCCAATTCACCAGAATATTCAGGTTGTTCGTCATCAGGAGGAATCCGAGGAGCATCACAAATAATCCCGCAACTATGGAAGAATATCTGGCGAAGGTCTGGATTTTTTTGAGTTTTTCCGACGCCATGGCGATCAAAATGGTGAAAATAATGAGCGGAATGAAGAATCCCAGGGAATAAAACAAAAAGAGGAGCATGGCTTGGCCAAAATTTGCCTGGGTAGCCGCGAGGGTGAAAATGGCACCCACAATCGGTCCGTAGCATGGCGCCCATCCAAAGGCAAACAAGATGCCCATGAGGAAAGAACGGAAATACCCAATTTTTTTGAGGACCGGTTTTGTTTCGTCGGGGTGGATTTTTTTCTCTTTCATCAGCGACGGAATGTTGACGAGTCCCGTGAGCTGCAATCCGAAAATCATGATGATGATTCCTCCGATGGTCTGAAAAATCGGGCGGTTCAGTACCAGCATTTCTCCTATCGCTCCGATCACCGCTCCAAAAAGTATAAATATTATGGAAAAACCTATTCCAAAAAATAGCGTGTTGATGAGCAGTTTGCGCATGGCCTCCTTTTTTTTAAGTTTTCTGAAGCCGTGGGATAGCGAAACACCGGTGATGTATCCGATGAACGAAGGGATAACCGGCAATATGCACGGTGAGGCGACGGAAAGTATTCCGGCAACGAATGCGATGATGATTCCAGGTGATGGCATGCCTCTATTTTACCACGATTTTTTTGAATTTCTTGAGAACAAACCAAAATCCGGCGCTTCCGGGAGGCAGAAGGCCTAAAAGGTACCACGGGGAGGATGATTGATCAGACAGCGGCGGAGGTTGGGACGATCCGGTCATTTCATATTTTTTGAGGAAAAGAGAGTTTTGTGGAAGAGGTTGTTCACTAGAATTTGTCGCTGAGGTTATTTGTTGCGAGGAGGTTGTTGGAGCCTGCTGGTCTTGTGCCGCAACCGCCAGGATTTTTATTTGGGCCTCTTTGAGGAATGTAGCTTTTGCTAAAGGTCCTGCGATGAGAGTTTCGTCAAAAATGACGGTATATTCAAGACCGTCCGCGGTTTGCAGGGGGAAAGTGTAGGTTTGGCCGAAATTTGGTTCATCCATAATAGTACCGGTGAGTTCGAGGTAGGTCGGGTTTGGTTTGCCGGGGGTCGGGTTGTTTTCCCAGATCCATTGCTCGCGCGTTGAGTTATCGCTCTGAACAATAATGATCCACGCATATGACTGTTCTTTTGGGGCTTCTTCATAATCCACGGTTTGGAGAAGTTTTCCGGTGGGGTCAAACAGTCGTACCGAATCTTTGGTATTGGATAAGGAAAGTTTTGAGGCCGGGGCTTTGATCAGGATTGAACTTTTGGCCACGAGGGTTGAGGTGTTCGGAATGACATATGGTTTACTGCCGCCTTCCTGGTCGTCAAGCTGCCAGTTTCCCAGGTTTACGTCTTTGTCGCCCGTGTTGGTGAGTTCGATCCATTCGTTGGTGCGGTCGTCCGTGGCCGCATGCGGGTAAATTTCGGAAATAATGATGTTTTGGCTCAGGTCGCCGTTTTTGTAATTGAGTTTGGCGGACTTTAATGAAGATTTTTTTGCGGTTGTGGTGGAGGTCGTGGTTTTTGGGGAAGTTGACTTGGTGGTTGAAGATTTGGTTGTCGAGGTTTTTTTTGAAGTTGGTGATGGCTTTGTTGAACTTTTTAAAGTAGTGGTTGTTGATGCCGGCTTGGCGGATGTTATCGATGTGGTCATTTTAGAGGTGGATGTTTGTGTGGTCGTAGAAGTTTGAGATGCGGTGGTGTTTGTGTTGACCGCAGGTGAAGCGGAAATAATATCGTTGCTTTGTCCAGGCGTAATGTCGTCCGTCACAGACCAGTCTTTTATCGAGTTCGTATCCTCAAGATTTATGCGAATTAAACTTTGGTTCGTGCTGACTTTTGCGCTGTCAAAACAGCTGGATGGGGTCGCGGATAACCACCCTTCGTTTTGAAAAAGTTCGTCCATATCTTTGATTTCGTCGGCTGTTGGCGTTGCGCTGGCCCAGCAAACAGCGTCAATATCTTTCCCATTTGGATCCAAAAGGATAATTTGTTCGGTGGTACCGGTGAGTCCTGTGCGCGTCGTGTTCAGCAAGCGCGTTGACTGATTATCCGGATCTGCGTTTTTGAATTGCAGAAGGTAATATTCTTTTGAGGTGAGCCAGTAATTGCCGGAGATTTTCTTGAAGACATTGTCGTCCTTGAACTGAAAATTGTTGAGGTCGAAAGGTTTTCCGGTGGGGGATTCGTAGTACAGTTCCACCCAATCTGCGGTTTTGTTCTTAAAATTCACTTCCGTGATGAGCAGTTTTGCACCTGGTTCGTTGAAAACTTCCGGTGTTGCTGCGATTTCCACGCCTGCCTGTGCATATGTGGGGGCTCCGGCATATGTTTCAACCAAAAAAAGCATTCCCAAAACAAATGTCCGGAATTTCTTTATGATATTCTTGTTTTTCATAGAGTTTGAAGTTAAAAGATTCTTCAACCCTACCCTCCAAATATGAAAAACTCTTAAATTTTTCCTAAAGTTTCGTTTGACTTGCCATGACCAGGTATTTTATGATGGATTCGGTTAAAAGTCTTAAAAGATCCTTACGTTTTCATTGTCCTCAAGAGTCACAGAAATCCGATCAGAGTTTTATTTCCCATGATTTCTCCAAGCGCATACCAACAAGGTTTTAGGCGTTTCGCACTGCTACTGTAATGGGGTGGCAGGACTCTTTAATACATGAATTCACCGATCTTTTGGGACGAACTTATTCCCTTATTTTTCCAGTATGCCTCCAGTTGCGATCATTGTTGCGCTGGTTGCTTTAGCCCTAGGTGCCGTTGGCGGATTCTTTTACCAGAAAAAACAGATTGAAGCCAAAAATAAAGACACCGTTGATCAGGGCGAAAAGCTTCTCCAGCAGGCCCAGTCCAAAGCCAAAGAACTTCTTTATGAAGCCAAGAACGAAGCTTTAAAAGAACTTGAAAAGGTGAAAGTCGAAGAGGAAAAAAAGCGCCAGCAGCTTGATAAAGTCGAGAATCGTCTGGTGGAAAAGGAGGAAACTTTGGATAAAAAGATTCAGGCTTCCGAACAGCTCAAAAATGAACTTGATGCCAAAGTCGTTTCGGTCAAACAGCTGCGCGAGGAGGTTCAGAAAATCCACGACATGCAGTCGGTTGAACTGGAAAAAGTGGCAGGTCTTTCACGCGAGGAGGCCAAGGTGATTTTGCTCAAGCAGGTTGAGGAAGATTCCAAGGTCGAGATTGTCGCGCACATTAAACGTTCGGAAAAGGAGTTGATGGATCGCGCCAAAGAGAAGGCGAAATTTATTTTGGCGGATGCGATTCAAAAGTACGCCGCTGAAACCGCCACGGAAGCCACCATAACCGTCATCAACCTTCCGAGCGATGATTTGAAGGGGCGCATTATCGGACGCGAAGGCAGAAATATTAATTCTTTTGAGGAGGCTACCGGGATTGATGTGATTGTGGACGATACTCCGGGTTCCATCGTGATTTCCGGTTTTGATTTGGTTCGGCGTTATATAGCCAAAGTTGCGCTGGAGAAGCTGATCGCGGACGGGCGCATCCATCCGGCACGTATAGAGGAGACGATCGAAAAAACTAAGGAAGAGGTCAATAATATGATTAAGGAGTTGGGTGAAAAGGCCGCCTATGAGACGGGCGTTGCAGGCCTCCATCCGAACCTTATCAAACTGCTTGGCCGTTTGAAATTCCGCACCAGCTACGGTCAGAACGTTTTGAAGCATTCCATGGAGGTTTCTTTTTTGGCCGCCAACCTTGCTTCCGAGCTTGGGGCGGACGTAAACGTTTGCCGCAAAGCCGGACTTTTGCATGACATCGGCAAGGCAGTTGATCATGAAATCCAGGGCAATCCGGCGGTCATCGGTCGCGACATTGCCAAGAAATTTGGTTTGCCTGATGCAGTTGTGCGGGCGATCGAAGGTGAAATGGGCGATCCGGAGACCGCAACGCTTGAGTCCATGATTGTTCAGGCTGCGACGGCAATTTCTGAATCACGCCCGGGTGCGAACCGCGAAAATCTGGATTCTTACATCAAGCGTCTGGATGAACTTGAAAATACCGCGCGTTCGTTTGAAGGCGTGGTAAAGGCTTACGCCATTCAGGCCGGAGCGGAGGTTCGGATTTTTGTTTCTTCCGAGCTGGATGACCTTGGCGCCATTAAGTTGAGCCACGACATTTCCCGCAAGATTGAGCGCGATTTGCAGTATCCGGGTCAAATCAAGGTGACGGTAATCCGTGAAACGCGTCAGGAAGCTTTTGCCGTTTAGGGTCAATGAAAATATGCCTATTTCTGTGTCAAAACTTCATTTATGACTGGAGGCGGAATTTCAAACATCAATGTTCAAGGTGAAAAACTTTTGCTCGTGCAGGATGCGCTCGGTTGGGATAAAGCCCGCAAAATGGCCGATGAACATAAGGTGAAAGCCATGGGCATGCTCCAGTCTTTTCTGTTTCAGCCAAAAAAAGAGGACATTACGATCAGTTATGAAGAAAAACGTTTTCAGGCGTTTTGGCATATCGTTGGGGCTTCGTCGTTTGAGTATAAGCGTCGCGCGCGGTACCAGGTTCCCGCTGAGACGGTTGTTCAGGATGTGACTTTTCAGGAGAAGGAGTACAAAGTTGAAGCCAAGGGCCACACTTTTGAAATTGAGGGCGTGGAGCATTGTAAAGAGCATTATCGTGAGGAAATTATGGTGGACGCGCAAACGGATCAGCCGGGGGATTTTAAGAAATATTTTCAGTTTCCAACGAAGGTTTTGCAGAGTACGGATGAACTGACGGCCGACGGAACCGCAGTGGTAAGCTTGGAAACCAAAGCTTCGTTTTTAGTGCGCAAGATTTTAAATAATCTGGTGAAGCCGATCAAAGCGGACCAGATTCTGGATGAAAAAATCGGCATCGAGGAGTTAAGTCTTTATTTTTACCCAATTTACACATTTGAGTTCAGCTGGGAGTCCAAAGGGAAAAAGTCGGTGGTGGAGTTTGACGGCGTAACCGGTGAAATCCGGAAAGGCCGCAAGATTACGGACAAACTGCGCAACTCCTTCACCAGCGACGAACTTTTTGATTTCGCCAAAGAGGTCGCCAATTTTGTGCCCGGGGGCGCGCTGGCCATGATGGCGGGCAAAAAGGCGATCCAGATTGCGACGAAGAGGGATTAATGGGATTTATCCCACTGTTTTTTCCAGTTTTTTTCTTAACTCCACCATTATTTGAGAAGGAGCGGCTGGGTTGTATTTTCGTTTTTCTGTTTTGGCCCCTTTCCATTCCTGGCTTGCACTGTGCATGGCTTCCCATTCAAGCTCGGCTAGTTGCATGGCGTCCTCTTCCGAGAGGGGTTCTTTTCTTGCGGGTTTTCCTTTATCCAAAAAATTTGCGCCCAGCATGTATCGTAACGCCACCAACCGGACGGCATCTTTTTTTGCAAGTTTGGATTCTCCTTTGGTCGCTTGTGCCTTTTCAGTTAAGGATTTTTCTTCCGTTTTTAAAGCTTCGGCTTCTTCTTTTAATACTTCTTCCAAAGCTGCCGCTTCTTCTTCGCTCATGAATTCTGCTTCCTCGGTTTCTGGAGTTTCTGGCCCTTGAGCATTTGCTTGTGACATAATTATTCTATGAAGTGGTAAAACGTTGACATGCTATCAGGATATTTTCTGCATTGTCAAACGGATCGTTTTACCAGATTCCCGGGATTAACCGGTATTTTACTTTGTTGCAGTACTCTTTGTAGCCTTCAAGGTCCTTGAACAGCATTTTTTCTTCGTTTAGCCCTCTGAAGATGACGATCGGAATGATCGGGATAAAAAATAACAACGCCCAATACGATCCCAGAGCAATCGGCATGGCAAGGTACATGATGATGACTCCCACGTACATGGGGTGCCTTACCACGGCATACGGTCCGGTGGAAATAACTTTTTGTTCTTTTGAAACTTCGATGATTCTTGAGGCGTAGCTGTTTTCTTTGAAGACAAAAAAGATCAGTACATATCCCGCAAAAACAAGAACATCCGCGGCGATGACAAGCCAAACGGGAACGTTTGACCAGCCGAATCTATAATCGAATCCGGGAATGAGTAACCCTATGACAAACACATATATTGAGATTCGAATGATGTTTTTTTGATGAATTTCTTTTTCTTTGAACTGCATTCTTCGTTCCAGGAGTTGCGGGTCGCGTTTCAGAAAATACGAAATGACGAAAACAACCGGCGTGAATAAAACGCCCATGAAAAGCCATGCCTGCCAGTATCCCAGTGAGCCGGCCGGGAGGAAAAATGCCAGCCCCAATCCGATCAGGGCCAGTATTAAAAACAAAACCATTTTTTTCCTGAGTTTGCCTTTCTGAGCGGGTTTTTCTTCCATGGTTGGGAATAGTTAATTTGTCATTATTTTACCGGAATACCCATTGCCGTTGTTACTCCGTTGCCGTTGGTTTCGGTGTTTTGGGACCAGGAGGACGGGTCGGAATCTATGACGGTGTAGGTTCCCGACGGGATGGTGGTTTCCGGATCCACAACCCAGTAGACGCCGCTTTCAAGTTTTGCCTGCCACGGGCCGTAGATTTTACCGGACGTGTCTTTGAGGGAGATTGTGCCGGGTGGAACGCCTTTCCCGTCATTCCAGTGGTAGGTGAGAATGCGGGTTAGAAAATAGTTTTGGGTAAATGTGATGGTTGGGGAAGTGCCGCCGCCGGAAATCGCCAGGAGGCTGTTGACGTTGATGATCTGAACGGGATTGCCCTCGGGACGGTCAATGGAGAATTGCTCGGGGTTGTTGGTTTCCGGCGCGGGGGTGATTGCCGGCGCGGGGGTGATTGCCGGAGTTGTGTTCGTCGTTTTTTCCTCCAATTGGATTTGGCTGTCACTCTCTTTCCGGTATGCTTTCATCATTTCCGCGTTCTGTTTTTCCAGCAATGCCTGTTCGGATTGTGCAACTCGTTCATTACGTTTGGTTTCCTCACTCTTGGGATCACCAAGGTGAAGTTCACATCCGTTCAGGGCTACAACGGATAAGCAGAGAACCACAAGAATGGCGATGTTATTTGGATTTTTTTTTGGCATGGTGGTAATGGGGGTAAGAAATTATTCCGTTGTTACTCCGTCGAATTCTTCTTTGCTGGATTCGGCGATCGCTTTGGTTTGGTGGATGGTTCGGTCTTTGTGGTGGGCGGGGGAGTAGATCGTGTACATTTTGAGCGGGTCGGTGGACGAAGTATTGATGATGTTGTGGTTGGAACCTGCGGGAATTATGATGGCGCTGCCGTCCTGGACCGGGTATACGTTGCCGTCGATGATGCATTTCCCCTGACCTTTTTCAAAACGGAAAAACTGATCGTTGTCCGGGTGGACTTCCATTCCGATCTCTTCATTTGGCTTGAGGCTCATCAAAACCAGCTGACTGTGTTTTTCGGTATACAGAACTTCCCGGAAATTTTCGTTTTCCAGGGTGATCTTTTCGATGTTTGCGTGGAATCCTTTCATGTTGTTTTGGTTAATGTATTTGTATTTTGATTATATCAGAAATTCTCAATGACTTTATTTGAATGTCATTCCCAGGTTTGATGGGCCGAATGGGAGGGGGAGTAAATTTTCAATTCCGACGATTCTTCGGATTTTGTTGCGGCTGGCCATAATTATTATTATCGGTTCGCCCGATAAATCTTCCACTTCTTTAATGTCTTGGCGGCATTGGCCGCAGGGGGTGACCGGTTCTTCGGGGGTTTGAGGTTTCTGAGTGATATCCATGGAGCTCGGGGCTCCAACAACGGCGATTTTTTTGATCCGGGTTTTATATCCAGCCGCGCCTGCAGTGTCCAAAGCAACGCGTTCGGCGCAGCTCACTTTGTAGTTCGCGTTTTCCTGATTGCTCCCTTTGATTATTTGACCGTCTTTCGTTAAAATGGCCGCTCCTACGTGAAAGTGTGAGGAGTATGGAGCGTAGGCGTTTTGGCGGGCTTCCCAGGCGGATACCACGAGTCTTATTTCATCTTCCGGCAAACCATCGACGAATTCAAATTCTTCCCATTCGATTTCGATTTTGTGATTGGACATGGTAAATTGCTTATTGGTAAGGGGTTAACTTAGTAAATCCAAACCAAAAAGTCCAGCAAAATAATGCCAGATTGACTATGCGTTTTTGCACTATGCGCGTTTTTTTGTGGAGGCGAGTCCTTTGTACACATAGTACACCGAGAAAATCGCGAAGAAGACGTTCAACCAGAAAAATATCCAGCTGGATCCGAGGTAACTGAAGAGGGCGATGAGAGCGCTACCGATTGTTAGCGCCACGCTTCTGCGGACAGTTCCCATTTCAAACGCGTAGCCGAGTCCGACGCCGGAAAGGCCGAGGATGAAAAAGACGGTTGTGTAGTCTTTTAAAAGAAAAAGTGACCAAATGATCAGACCCAGGCCGCAGATGGAGATGACGGGAATGTCGACGCTGTCCGGGGCGTTGAGCATCATGAGGATGCTCGAGACGACCACGAACCCTTCCAGGAAAATGTAAAATACGGCGCCGCCCTGGAGATAACCGAGAATGGAGTAGAGCAGCATAATCAAGCCGCCGATGGCGAAGAGCCAGTTTTTGATCGATTTCATGGGGTGTTTCACGTCTTTACCTTCCGACCAAGCCGCTCCGGTTACCAAAACAAGCGAACCGATCAGTCCGGTGATGAAAATGTAGTCCATGGGGAGTGTTGATTAAGTTTTTTTGTTCCAACAGGGGATTATACATCATCATCGCATGTTTTTCTGCTTATTTTTTGCTTTTTTCCAATACGAACATGTTGGGCAGGCCGTTGTTGATGACGATTTTTTCGATGTCGTTGGTCTGGCCGAGTTTTAGGATGTCCTGCGCGCGCATGGCGTTGTAGTGCGTGGGGGTTTTTGTCCAGCTGAAGAGCGATGATTCGTCCGTGAAGACGCCGAACATTTTGCTGCCATTTACTTCAAATATAGAGGAAATCTTTAGGGTGGCGGCGGTTTCCAGGGTTGTCCATTGGCCGGGGGCAAGGTTGGTGTCGTCCTGGGTTGGAAATATGAGAAACGAAATTCCGTTCATGAGTTCCATGATGACGTTTTTGTAGGTTTCGCCGTCGCCATCTTTTTTGGCATATTGGTCAAGAAGTTGCAGGAGTCTGGTGTTGTCGGGGGTGGATGGTTCCATGGGGGTAGGAGATGATGGATTTTTTTGTGTTATATTGAGGGTTTTGTTTTTGAGGTCAGGAAGTAGTTTTTAGTTTCATGATCTGCTTTTATTTGATCTGCCTATATAAACAGAGGCGATCAGCGATGAATTTACGAGGACAAGATAGATCGGGAAGGCCAATTCCGTGAAGCCAAATGTTTTGAGGGCAAGAAAGCTGGTCAGTGTGTTGAATAATGCCGTCTTGTAGGTCAAAACGGTTTCCGTGTCGGGATGCTTCAAAGATTTGATGATTGTCGGAACTGCTGCACATCCGTCGCTCGCGATGGCAAAAATGATGGCGAGCATTGGTTCTTTGGTGATTCCCCAGAGCAACAGTGCCAAGATTGAGCAGACTCCGCAAATATAATCAAAGGTTTCTAATTTCCAGTAGGCTTTGGGATTCACGAAAGAAGCGGTGAAAACTAAAATTGGTCCGAAGCCGGATATAAACACCGGAAGAGCCGCCCAGCGAACGCCGTCCGAGTAGGCCGCGAATGATGCGATGAGCGGTGCCACGGCCCACATCAACCAGGTCACCCTATTGGGTTTTGTTTTGCCTTCGAGCGTCGCTTTGATGTAGGAAAATGTACCAAACAGTTGGACGGCGGATCCGAATATTACTATATATTGCAGATATTGAAGCATGGCGGATGTTTTATTTGGCAAGGAAAAACCTGTAGCTTTTGTACGCCATGTCGAGGGCGAAATAGACGAATGTCAGGGCGAAAATTTTGAAGATGAGGGGGACGATTTTTGGGTTTGAGAGGATTTTTCTGAATCTTGAAAAGATGAATGCGACCAGGGTGGTTGAGATGAGCCAGCCTATTTCAACGAGCAACAAAAACAAATAGTTACCGAAGGCCACTTTTTGGCTCAACAGTATTGCTTTTGGTACGCAGACGGTGATCCAGAAGGTCCATAATACGCCGTTGGCCACAATCATTGCGGAAATTTTGCCGAGGCTGAAGTGCACTTTTTTGTCGGAGTCGATGGTGCGGATTTTCCAGATTGAGGTTGAAATCCAGATCAGGATGGCCGCGCCGACAATGGAAATGCCCTGGAAGACCGCTTCGGAAAAATTCATCGACGAAAGCACCAGCAGGCTGATGAGGGCGACCGTGGTTTCGGTCAACATCGCCCACAGGATGATCCGAAAACTTTTGAGAATTCCGGACTGCAATATTTCGGTGAAAATGGCGGTTAATACCGGCCCGGGGATGACTCCGCCGATGAGGCCGAGGACTAAGGCGCTGAGGAGGTCGTTGAGCATATTAATTCAAATAACCAAAAGTCATGCCGACCGCAAAGCTGCCAATGGTTTTTGGGGATTGTGGAAGGGCTCTTACGCCGTTTTGGTGCTCCTGGCTGCGATAAACTTTGTCGGTGATCGGGTTGAAAAAAAGTGCACCGGCTAACACAAACCAGCCGGCGGACGCGACGAGGATGGCGAGGATGTTCATATACAATAAATAATTAGATGAGGAACCTGTTTATTTCTTTCGCCCCTTTATTTTCCTGGAATGTTTTTTCAATACAATCAACGAAATGCCGATCACCACGAGTATTATTCCTCCGGCCG
>Ga0315281_10009496_pt1 | contig 13496 bp, 22 predicted proteins | sample YL17G07_0_MG_FD_204540 | JGI IMG/M metagenome (GOLD analysis project Ga0315281, IMG submission 204540) | Sediment microbial communities from Yellowstone Lake, YNP, Wyoming, USA - YL17G07_0 | ecosystem: Environmental > Aquatic > Freshwater > Lake > Sediment | place: USA: Wyoming | collected...
CTTGCCGTACCTTGACCCTGTCCCGCCATTGCCGCCCGCGCTCTTCGGCTTCGTGTACCTCTTGGCGCGTCCCTTCGGGACCACGGCCAAGCGTTTGACCCAGTAGTGATCCACCGGGAATCCACGCAGAAGACTCGCAAGCTCTGCCTCGGCAATGGCCTGCGTTGAAAACACCACGTCGATGTAACGTCGCTCGGTTGCCACATCTTGAATGGCGAACCCATCGTAGTCTTTGATCAGTGTTTGGATATCGAGATCCTCATCGAATTGAGTCCAATGAATTCCTTGGTATTCTCCAATGATCGCAAACTTGGACAACTGTTCGTTGGTTGCCTGTTTCAATTTCTTGAAGTCTCGCAATTGTACTTCCACAATGGAGTTGTCATTACGTAGGATTTCCAATCTGTCATCGCGGATGACAAGATGAATCACCGTATTTGGATTTGCGACGCGTTCGCGTTCACCATTGGACTTGCTGTCAGGCATCGACGATCTCGCCTTCGTAGATCGCTCCCATCTCTGGAAGGATCGTGTTGCCAAGAATGTATCTGTGACACCGAAGAATGTTTTCACAATAACATTCCAGTACAACACGAGAGCGTGAGAGTAGGTCTGCCCACGGCTTCGGATCCAGCACGTGACTGTTCTTCATCTCCTCGATGTAGCGCTCTTTGTATGTGGGCCATTCGGCTTCCGCGTGACCAGCGTGCTTGGCCATCGTGTAGGAGTAGAAGAGCTGTAGAGACGGGGCGAACGTTAGGCCTTTGCCGGAGACGCCACTGCCACGTGTGATGTCGAGGATGTCGTCGTCCTTGAATCGGCCGAGACGACCCGTATAGACGTGAAGCGTCATGGCTACCGACTGCCTATTGATGGCTCACAGGTACAGAGGCGCGATCGGGTGCCCCAGCACTGGATCCGACTGGGTGTGGTGCATGGCGGCTCTGGGTACTTGGCTTCCAAAACAGACGCTGTCCAAAATAAAAGCGAGCCTCCGCATGCCATCCACGACCATACCAAGATCACGGTGATCCACCACGGAACGCTCTTCGATGGGCGAGCAATCTGGGAGAGGATCCACCCGACTGCTGCCCAAAGAAGAACGGCGCCAATGAGTTTCATGGCTTGCCAGTGAATTGGCATCTAGGGCGTGAAGTCGAGAAACGCCAACCGATACTCGACGTCGTGCATCGCGCCACCGCAGAAGAGCCCCGTCTCGTACCTACCCATAGCGAGCTTGATATCGATTTGGCCACTCTTGCCTGGGCATTTTTTGATTGAGTCGTGGATGATCACGAGACCGGCTCGGTAGCCGAGGATCGGATCCTTTAGGACTTTATCGATGGTTGCAACGGAAATAAATTTTCCATTGACTTGCATGACTCCGAAGCTACGGCATGGCGCTTTTCTAATTGAACCGTCTGGCATCTTTTCTGTACAGTCGCCCTGCGCGTCCGTCTTCCAGGCGCTCTCAAAGAAGCTGTAGATGACAAGAAGCGCCGTTGTCTTGTACTGACGCTCGTTTGCGTCGGCGGGGGCGCTCGTAGTCCCGGACCAGGCGATCGGCCCTTCTTTATTGACCGCAGCCCAGGCGGCTCGGATGGCCGCCTTGCGCTTCTCTTCTGGAACGTACTGGGCTCCCTTGGGCAGCTTGACCGTGATGGCCAAAAGACGCTGCATGGTCTTGTCGTCTGGACCCGTAGTCTCGCCAGCAGTGGCAACGTCGGGCGTGGTCGTAGCGGCAGTCGAGGCGACTTTGGTGTCGTCTGCGAAAGCGGGGGTTGATACGAGGCAGAGCGCCACGACGAGTAGCGTGAGCGGCGCGAGCAACGAGATCAAACAGAGCTTTATTTTCGTGCCTTTTTTGGACCGCATCAGGATTTCCCTTGTGTTTCGGCCTGAAAAACAGCCGGATTGGATCCGACCGAGTCTGTCAAGCAGGTTTCAAGTGGCGGCGACCTTAGCCTGCTTCCTCTTCTTTGGCACGTCGGCTCTAGCAGAGGATGTCGCAATCGGAAGGATACCGAGCGTTTTCCCGTTGACAGACAGGAGCGAATAGTGTCTCGAAAACCACGTCTCGAAGGAAGGGGATCCGTGAGTCCGTTCGACGCCAGTGGTATTGGCGCTGAGACATTTTTGGCAAAAGTACCGGTTGACAACGAATGCGCGTTTGCATGAATTCATTTTCGATTTGCACTTCAGGCATCGATGCATCATTGAGCGACTCCTTTGAATTCTTTACTTCGAGTTCATGTAAACGGAGATGACGTCTTCCATAATCTTCGTGCCAAGCGCCAGTCGTTCCTTGACCGTATCAAGGTGAAGCATGGTCATCGGCTTCTTGGGGCACTCCTCTACGATGATCGCCGACAGTTTGATGTAGCGTTCGATGTCTGCTGGGTCTATCGAAAATACAGAGGCCACTCCGGGCTCGACCCCAACACGGTGTGCGTCCGTTTCTCTGTAGATGCGAAACCACTTGCCGTCTCGCTGGTCATCTCCGCGCCACAGGAAGACGCGTCCGTTCATCAGGATGATCTCTTGGCGCTTGAGGGAGTTGTCGACGAACTTGTGGACAACCTCTCCAGTAGTGGAGAGAAGGATGGTTCCCGGCATGCTCATGGGCGCCTCTTGCTGCAAACATCTGCGAGTATCATGGCAAAATTTGCCACATCGGCAGCTTCTGAGAGGACGCCGTCGGTGGATCGGCTGTGCCTGGCTTCGTCGGGCGCTAGAGCCCTAGCTAGTCCGCGCGTGTTATGAGTGCCTGTATGTTTGCGAAGGATGCCAGCCGCTGCACGCAAATGGTCCTGCGCGATAAGAAAAGCTTCTCTCGGTCCGATCCGATCTGGAGCATTCGTCCTCTCCACATCGAAGCAGTCCAGCAGCTCGACCAGTTCGTCGCACATGCGGCTGAGCAACCACTGTGGGTCGCACTTTTTCCATCCGCCTTTGTGATCGTTTTCGAGAAGTTCTTTTTCCATTGCTTGTGCGAAAACAAAGACCTCCTGGCGAAGGATGTCTGGAAGCTCGTCTTTGCCCCTTGTGAGGTTGTCGATTCGCTGCTGAATGATGTCGTGCTCACCAGGTGCTTGGCTCATAGTTCCCTCTGGTTGCTGGACGCTGAAGCCGTCGGATCCGATCTACAGATTCAGGAAAAGAAAGGGGCACCGCCAGACGATCTGCCTGTCCGGTGCCCCATTCTGCGTGTGCGTGCCGATGACTCGGCACTCATTCACCGACGAACCAGCCGACTGGCCAGATGGCCTAGAAGTCCGGCTCGTCCGCCGGGGTTGCGAGCGCCTGAGGCTTGGCCGCAGCCTTGTCCTCGGCGACCTTCTTGAACACCGGAGCGAACTGCGTGCGCCACGCACTGCGGTCTCCGTCGCTCGCGACTGCGTCAGCGCGGATCAGCGTGTCCGGGTTGACGAACTTGCAGATCAAGCGTTCGACGCCGTTCTGATCCGAGTCCAGGGTGAGCACGCCGCGGGCGACCTTGCGCCCGAGGCCAACGGTGGCCGTTCCGGAGAACGGGTCGTTGCGGAAGTTCGCGCATCCGAACGCCTCCATGGCGTCCATCGTGCGAGCCGTCTGGTCGGGCTTGTCGGGGTTGAGCAACCCGCGGTATTGCACGACCGAGCCCTTGTGCTCACCGTCGATGACTTCGACTTCGACGACCATCATCGGCTTACCCGAGGTGGTCTTCTGCATCGCGCACTCGTTGGCCTTGACCTTCGAGGTCCACTGCTTGCCGAACGCGGTTTCCTGTCCTGCCATGTGCGTATCTCCTGCTTGCTAGACTTGCTAGCGATTGTTGTCGATCGATCGACTTCGTGAACGAAAAACTGAAACTGAACTACGGAACCGAACTCACTTCTTGAGGTGTCCCCTCGATGTTCACTTCTGTACCGTCCGCGAGATCCTCCTTTGCAACGGATGGCGTAGCTGTTGGCGTAGCGGTTGATTGGGTTGCTGTTGCTGTTGCTGTTGCCACGGACTCCACGATTTCCTTGGCTCGTGAGAGGATCTTCTGGAGCAGCTCGATGTTGTAGTTGGCGGCTGCCTTGTTGGTCTGATCGAGACAGGTGGCGCGCTTGTCGGCGGCCATAGGCGCGGAGGCTGTCAGGATTTCGGTGCGGAGTCTCTCGATCTCGATGTCGATGTCGGACATGGGCTGCGGATGTCGGTCAGCCTCGTCCTCCAGTTCATCTAGTTCGGACATGATTCCAAATCCGCCAAGAATGGCATCTGGGAAAATTGCTCGAATGCCAATTGTGCTAGCTCGCGCGATGAGCATCGAAACAGGATACTTCCAGTTCTTTTTCCCAAGTAACCCAGCTCTACGCGCATCCTCGATCGTAAAAGCAAAAGTGTTTGTCTTGCCACCAGGCCGTTGCATTTCGACAATGCATCGATCGGCAGAACACTCGATGAAGTCGATCCTGGCTCCCGGAATCTTTCGAAACACAAGAGCACGCATCGCAGTAGCTTCAAGGGCTATTTTTCCTTCAATGAGATGAATGGCCCGAAGGCTCGACATGAACGGCAGGCCAAGCTCTTCACCCGCCCGAACGATCGTGAGTACCTGGTCCTCCGTGTAGATGTTGCTCGGTAGGTATCCGCTCTTAATCGCGATGCGGGCTTTGCGACGAAGCTGCGCTTCCGTAGCGATGAGCACCTGTTCGAGGACTGGCCTCTTCTCCTCTGGCTTGGGAAGATCGACCTTGGCCTCTACGGGTGCTGTGGCTGAGACTGGTTGTGTCAGCGCAGGTTCGCGCGGAAGCGGTGGATGTTTGATAGGGTCGATGACCTTGCGGGCGTCGCGGAATGTTTCTTGGACTTTGGACGCACTCGGATCGGGTGCGATACCAGGGGCGCCGCCATGACCGCCCTCGCAGCAGTCGCCTCTTGGAGTCGTATACTGCGGGTCTCCACAGACAGAGCACAGGAGGCCATTGAAAGGCCACGGCCACGCGTCACGTCGTTCGTTGGCCACCTCCTCGATGACAGAGGACGAGAAGCCGGCGTTCGTTCCGTTGGTTCGCGATCCTTCGTTGGCTGACATCAGTTGTCATCCCCGAGGAGACGGAAACGTCGCGTTCCACCAGCGTCCGCCTTCCAGGTGCAGATGCCTTCGATTCCTTCGGCATCGCCCATCGAAGCACAGAGCTTGTTGACCAGCTCCTCCGCTTGGAGGCGGTGTTGCTTCAAGAGCGCGTTGGTGGCGCGTAGATGCTGCGCGATGCCCATCGTCTCCTCGTTCGGATCGAGGAAGTATCCCTCTTTGGGAGTGGGGAACGTCTTCATGATCGCTTCGTAGCAACTCGGGCGCCAGTCGGCGGCAGGCATGATCTTCTTGACGATGTTCTCGTTGTAGAAGGTCGAGATGCCGTCCTCGATTGCCTGCGCGAAGAGCTGGTCGTACTCGATTGCGTAGATTCGGATCTGATCTTCGACTACAGCCACTACGTCGCAGCGCCAGATCTTGGTCACGTGCATGTTCCAGATGGCCTTGACGATGGCGTAGTACGGAATGCTGTGGGCATTGCGCGGCGAGATGTAGCCCTGCTGCGGCCAAAGGCTGTCGCCCCACCGGTTGCTGTCGCGGGCCCGCACCGTTTCGATCTGCAAGATTCGTTCAGCCCAGTGGCACGCTTCGATGCCGGTGAAGAAGGCCACCTGATCGACATCGAATCGTGGAGGAGGAGCATTCCTGCGAGCCGCGACCCACTGTGTGTCTGCGATTTTCCATCCTGATTTGTACGGATGAATTTCAATCAGGTCTTTTTGTGTCTGGAGTACGTAACGATCGGAGCCATACGCCTCCATCGCATCGGCGTAGACATCATCATTTGAGTTCTGCTCACCGATCTTGGAACTGTAGATCGCGAGGGGTCCATTGACCGGATCGAGTCCAAGGATCGCAATCACATCACTCGCTGTGATTCCATCCGATGATTGAAAAGGCTTGGTCGTCATCTGCTTTCACCCTTTGGTAGTTGATTTACGCTTTGGCGGCCAATGAGATCGTTTACGTAGGCTTCTTCGTGAAGTTCCGACAATTTCTTTTGTGCTCCGGTCCTTTTCGAACCTGGAATGCCGGGATGTTGAAGTGGTAACCGACGTTGATTGTTCGGTACTCGACGAGCACGCCGCAGTCTGGACAGTTCCGTCTCAGTTCGCAGCCGGGAAGCTCCGTTTGCTGTGGCGTTTTGGAAGCAGTCACCGATGCCTCATGAACCGCGGTCCGCTCCGCGGCGACACTTGCAGTCTCAATTTGTGTTGGCCATTTTGCGGGCCACGTCTCCGACTTCGATTTCCCCTCGAAGGCCCTTAGCTATAAGACGGGCCTGACGGGTCTGTCAACACAAAATCGACCGACCTCCAATCGGGCACAGAATCGAGCGCAGAATCGAGTGCAGAATCGAGTGCATGGTTGAGCGCATACAACGTGTCACAATGAAATACAATGACTCTCAGTCACTTTTTGGCGCCCTCAAACACCTTGCGTTCGCCTGGCAGGACGGGCTAGCGTGACGGCGCATGAGGGACGCCAAAGAAATACGCGAAACGCGCGAGGCGCGCAGCTGCACGATCAGCGTACGGCTCACAAAATCAGAGATTGCGCGGCTTGACGCTGAAGTCGCTGCTCAAAAACGATTGGAACCGCAGACCTCCGTAGCTCGGGCTGACGTAGTGCGCATTCTGCTTTTCCGGGAGCTTTCTCGACGAGAGAAGACCAAGGGAGCGGCATAGCAGAGGGCGGCATAGCAAGAGGTGGCGGCGTAGTAAGGAGTGAAGTGGCCCATGCCGGTAGAACGTCTTGAAGACCAGGTAGACGGTCATGCTGAAAGCCTTATTAAGTGGGGAAGCCGCGTTCCGACTCGTGAGGAAGTCCTATCTACACAGGATTGGAGTTGTCTCGGTATCGATGGGACTTGTTGTCCGCGCTATCGTCCACATTCTCTTGTGAGTACATGCAAAGACAGTTGGATGACAGTAGTGATTGTGGAAGGAAGAGAATTTCGCGGCTTATGTCGAAGTTGTTTTGCGAGATGGAACGGATCCGATCGAGCCAGAAAGATCAAAAGGACATGGAATCGCAAGAAAGCACAGCTGAGTCTACCGATCAACTACCCACCGGCCAAGTCAGTAAAGTGATCGATTTCGACGATCCTGTCACGGCAATTGGTCTTCCAGATCAGGCAGTTGCTATCAGCGCCATGAGCAATGGGCCTGCCTTCAATCCTCGACACATATCGGAAACCAATGAACACCATACACCTCCTCATGTGATCGAGGCTGCAAGGAGGTCGTTGGTTTCCATCGATCTCGATCCGGCTACCACTGAATTCGCAAACGCATCGAGGGTCAAAGCCAAGTCGATCTACACCGCAGAGACCAATGGATTCGATCAGGTATGGCATGGTGCCGTATTTATTAATCCACCCGGCGGGAACTGTGACTGGGCTGGTAAGTCCGTCTATTCACTTGATAAGACGGTTGGCAAGGGATGGAGCTGTTTAGACAAATTCCATGCCTGCGGGCATGCACATAAAGGAGTACGAAGCTCCCAGAAGGCGTGGTGGCAGAAGCTCGCCTTTGAGTGGGAACAGAAGCGGACAACCGCCGCCATTTTCGTCGGCTTCTCGGTCGAGATCCTTCAGACCACGCAGGTTGATGCGGTGGGCCAGATCCCTCTGGAGTTTCCGATCTGCGTTCCGAGCCGCCGGCTGGCCTACTTCAAGGAGATCGGCGGGAAGTTCATTGAGGGGAAGTCGCCGCCTCACGCGAGTGTCCTGATTTTCTTGCCGCCTCCCACTACCATCACTTCTTCGACGCTGGAGGGTATTAAGCGGTTCGTGGAAGCCTTTTCGCCCATCGGACACGTGAGTGTGCCGTGGCGATGGCGATAGGTAAAGGAAGGCAAGTACCATGACTACACCAGCTCGAATTCATTACGCGGGCTCTGTCCGGTGGACCAATGCCAAGGGCGAGAAGACGAACATCTTGATGGGTTGGGCGGCTTGCTGCACCGGGGAACGCGCGCAGAAGATTCGCGACCGAGCCCAGAACACTTACGAAGAGTGTTGCGTTACGTGTTTAGCGTGCTTACGCATTTTGCGTCTCGCTCGTGAATCGAAGCTCATCGAGGATACGTTGGAAAATGCCAGTATCGACGCTGGAATCGCTGCCGGCGTTCGTTCTGACATAGGTCCCAAATGAACCGGTATCGCGTGGTCGAGATCGTGACGATCCAAAAAACCTGGGAAGTCGCTGCCTACAGCAAACATGAGGCGGCCGAAGCTATTTTGCTTAGCGATGAACAATGGAGATCAAAAAATGGCCGTAACTTGATTTCTGACAAGGTGATTAGTCGGCAGCTTGAGTCGGTTGATGAGTTTCCATCGGATCCGATCCGATAACGCGTTCAGTCTGGTTACCTAAGGCATGGACCTGATACCAATGGCCTGGACCTGGAATCAAGCTCTTTACGACAAACTCGCGTACATTAACAGTACACGCGCCCATCTTCTCTACTTCGCAGACGCCATGGAAGCTCAAGAGAGGGGCCAGTTTATCGAAGACATGGACCTGGCCGTCTTACGCGGTGACGTGGAGAGGCTTAGTCAATTGCTGGTTCAGGCGAAAATTTCCACGTTGCCAAAGGAACATCGCGTCGTACTTCTCGATTGGCATTTTCACGAGAACTCAAATGCGTGGATCTGGGGCGTTGTGGACCAAGACGGCTGTTTCCTATGTGACGGACAGATGCCAATGATTCTTGAATCTGGCTTGGCCGCAACGGAGGTCATTGGATTCTCGATGACGGAGGAGGCCCTGGCGAAGTTTATGCGCAGAACAGAGTGGACCGATCCTGGCGATGAGTTTTTTATCGATCGACGAACTGATGAAGACCTGAAGCTTCCGAAGGAACTCGTTCCCGAGCTAGAGGATCCGAATAAGCACGACATGGTCCGTTGGCGAAAGCAGTTCGCTCCTTCGCTCGAACTCATGAGAGGCGGCCGATCGAAGCGTGACCTCATGTCAAAAGACGACCCTGACGAAATTGATCCAGAGCTTCTCAAAGGAAGGTATCAGCCCAGACTCTTCGGCGGCGGTGGTGATGTGATTCAAATCAAGAGACGAAAAAAGAGGAAAAGCAAATGAGCCAGAGCGAAAACGTGAAAGAGGATTTTGGTAAGTGGGTCATCTGCGGGAATGGCAGCGATACCTTTGTGGGAAAGCCCGTCAACAGAGTTCCAGCTGCACTCAGTCTAAGTGGCGAGTTGAGTGAGTTTTCAGTAGGAAGGAATTGTCGTCTTTTCCCGTGCTATCGCTATACCACATCAAACCTGACCGTCCCGCAGGCCAATGAACGCGGGCAGGTGACTGGCGTGAGCATGCAGACCGTTGAACAGGTCTCTGGACCGAGCAACGCGCCGTGCGACGTAGCCATTGACATCATTCCGACCTGGGCTTCGGTCCATCCGCTTACGCCGGGTCTCGTGGAGCACGAAGCTCTCAAATCGCATATTCAGCGTCTCGTCAAGATGGCCCTGGACGCTCAAATCGCGATGCGAAGCGCGGCGGCGGGAATTCAGCTCGCTGGTGGGCGTCTTCGCCAGTAATTCCAGCGATTACGCTGAGCGCCACCGAGCCTCTGTTGCGCTCCGTGACTGTTCGACATGACCATCAGCAAGCTCTCGAACCCGCTCCTTCGGCGCGCGTTGCTTCGGCAACGGCACCAAATGGAGCAGGATCTTGGGCATGGCAAAAAACGCGGCAAACGTGGCCAAAAACTGGACGAGGCGCCCGAGAAGTTCGTTGACGATCAGGGGTCCGAGGCGTACCGTGGCAGAACCGGTTCAGCCTCCGCTTCGGATTCGACATCCAACTCGGAGCAGAGTGCGGTCGACATAGCTGCCTCTGCTGCAATTCGCTCCTACGATGCCGATCTTACCGTCGCTCCCGCCGTTTTCCCCAGTTCCGCGCCCACTTCCGCCTCTGTTTTTGCGCTCGTCCTAGATTCTCCCCCTGCATCCAGTGGCAAAAAGCCCAACGCCCTCTCGCGTGGTGAACCGCGAGAGGGCGTCGTAGTCGACCGTTTCGAGGGGATCGAAGGAGTCGAGCTGTCTGGTCAGAGGAAAAGAGCCGCCAAGCACCCGTCAGCCAAACCAGCCAGCCATGCCAAGCTACGAAGAAAAAAACGTCGTGTCAAGCACCGACGATCAGGTTCTGGTGGGGGGTCCCGAATGAAGGGGCCCGGCACAAGAACAGCAAAGCCGCCGAAAAACCCGAAACACACGGATTTGGCGAACTCTGAGCTGTTTCTAGAGCATCACGGACAAGATGTTCGCTACAGCCGAGAATGGGGCAAATGGCTTGCGTGGGATCAAACCCGTTGGGTCATTTGTCCCGACCAATCGGATCCGACGGAGCGTGCTGGCGAGACGATGAAGCGTGCCGAGACGTTGGCGCGCAATAGGCTCGAAAAACATGATCTCGACTGGGCAATTAGTAGCCAGTCGAAGGCGCGTCTCTCTGCGATGACGTCACTTGCGAGTACAAGTAGTAAGGTAGTTGTGGAAACCAATGCGCTAGATAGCGATCCATGGATTCTCAATGTAGAAAATGGAATGCTTGATCTTCATGCCGGAACCCATTGGAAGAAGCAGAAGGCGAGACCGTACAAGCACATCCGAGAGACGCTTTGCACAAAGACCGTCGCTGTCCGATACAACGAGTACGCAAAGTGTCCACGGTGGGATGCGTTCCTCTATCGAGCGATGGACGGCGACGAGGACATGGTTGATTTCCTCCGGCGGCTTGCTGGTTACTCGCTTACGGGGATGACTAGCGAGCAGGCACTTTATTTCTTCTACGGAGAGGGCGCGAACGGCAAGAGCACGTTTCTGTCAGTTCTCCGTCGCCTGCTTGGAGAGTATGCGATCCCGGCTCCACGAGGGCTTCTGGAGGCCGAGCACAACGACGACCATGCTACGCGTCTTGCGGCGCTCTACCGCGTGCGCTTGGTCATTGGATCGGAAGTCGAGGCAAGCAAGCATCTCGCAGAAAGCCTGGTCAAGGATCTCACTGGCGGTGAGCAAATTGCCGCCCGGCGCATGCGCGAGGACTTCTGGTACTTCGAGCCGACGCACAAGATCATCATGCAGGGCAATCACAAGCCCACCATCGTGGGCCAGGACGAAGGCATCTGGCGCCGCATCAAGGTCGTTCCGTGGAAGGTCTGTATCCCGAAGGAGGAGCGTGACCCGGACCTCGTCGAGAAGTTGATGGTCGAGCTACCGGGGATTCTGCGCTGGGCGGTGGAAGGCTGCCTCGCCTGGCAGACGGATGGACTTGGGTTGCGATCCGATCTTCTTGAGGGAGCGATCCGCGAATACCGTTTGGAACAAAAGCACCTTGGAAACATTCCGGCGATTCTTGATGCGTTTTTCACCGAATGCCTGGATCAGGTACCCGATGAAAAAGTGGCGAGGTCCATTGTCTTCGGTCTCTTCGAAGAATGGCGCACAAGCAAAGGGTACCCAAGTATTTCGGCTACGAAGTTGGCGTACTACCTCACTTCAAGGGGCGTGAAAGATGGGGGTGAGATTCGACTAAAGAATCCGGGCGGTCCTCCGGGATCTCCTACACGCGCTTGGCACGGTTTGCAGATCAAGAAGACGGACTCCCTTGATAGCTGAACACTAGCTCAGGCCAGACAACTGGTTGAGTTCAGATTTCTAGAAACCAATGGTTGAGTTGAGGCACTCAACGAAGTGACTACAGGAAATAGTGAATAATTTCATATACTTAGGCCCGTCTCGGTTGTAGTCACCGCCTTAACCCATCCTCCAGATCTAGAGAGAGATTTGGTTTTAGATCTCCTATGAAGGGAGGGTTAAAGTGACACTGACTACAGAATCTTGTAACATGTTGATTGCGATAACAAAAGTCCTGTAGGCACTTCGTGACTGCTGAGCTTGAGCCCTCTGGTTGAGTAGAGCTGTTTGCCATGATCCGATGGGCGCCATTGGCGTCGCCAGGTAGTAAAACTGCCATAAGTCGACCTTACTTGACACGTTCTTCGTCATTTGTTACTCATAACCGATGCGTAAGAAGTCAGGGTACACCAAGAGCATCCGCATAATGGTCTCGCCGAGCCAACTGGCCTGTATCGCCAAGGCGGCGGCCAAGGCTGGCAACGACGTTTCCAATTGGGTTCGGGCTGTTCTGGTCGAGAGGGCCGAGTGGGATCCGATCCTGGACATTCCAGAGCAAGAGCGGCGCAAGAACGCGCTGGGCATTTAAGAGGAGACGGCCATGTCGGTGGAAACAATGATCCGTTGCGATAAGTGCCATGAGCCTACGTCTGGAATCCGAAATCGAATCCGATTCGGTAGAACGAATGAGGCCAAGGGCGCAAAGGAGCGAGAACTCATGTTGCGCGTCTTCGATTTGTGTTTGCCATGTTTTAACTTGTTGATTGGGGATTTGCCCATCAGAGACGACCGGCGAAAAAGCGCACTCGACCCGTGGTAACAAATGAAAATCGAGCTTAAAGAGAGAATCGATGACCTTGTTACTCAGAACGAGATCGTTCTCTTTATCAAGGGGACGGTCAAATTCCCGCAGTGTGGTTTCTCCGGAATGATCATCGCCATCTTCAAAGAGGTCGGAATGCCATTCGAGACCATGAACATCTTGGCAGACGATGCCCTACGACAAGGGATGAAGGAATATTCAGCATGGCCGGCGTTCCCACAGGTCTATGTGGGTGGCCGATTTGCTGGTGGCGCGGAGACGATCCGTCAGCTGTACAGAAGTAACGAACTCATGGCCTATGTGGAAAACGCGATAAGGAATCGTGTTCATGTGATCGACATCGGATCCGAGAGCAAGGAGATGGAGCAATGACCGCCAATGCCGCTTCGAGGCCAGTCAAAGGTAAAAAAGCGCCGCAGATTATCTGGGTGACCATCGATCGTTTCTTTCCAGGCAATGAAGCGAGTGGAGTCTACCAGTCCAAAGCGGCTGCGGTTCGCTCGCTGAATAGTGACGAGACGCTTCACAAGTACGTTAATGCCGATCGACCAGTTAATACCAAAGTCAGATCCAAGGCCAAGCGATGAGCGGCGCCGGCACCGCGGCGAAACCGAAGTACATGCTCTGCTGGGTGTGCTCCCGTCGGCTTCATGCGCGTTTCCATCGGGTTGCTCTTTGGGGTAACCAGCAAGTCATTGTTCACGCGGCGTGCGCGGAAGTGGAGCGGATGGAGATCGTGCCAGGCGCCCATTTGTTGGCGAAGCAGAAGTTGAAACAGAAACCGAAATCGAAGTTGAAGTCAAAATCAAAGTAGAGGACAACGGTGACGAACATGATGGCCGCATTGACAAGTGACTGGGTAAAAATACTAATGGGAGTAGTCGTTTTGGTCTCCTGGTCAATCGTTCGACTGGTACGTCAATGCCCAGAGTGCGGCTCATCAA
>Ga0315281_10009497_pt1 | contig 13494 bp, 7 predicted proteins | sample YL17G07_0_MG_FD_204540 | JGI IMG/M metagenome (GOLD analysis project Ga0315281, IMG submission 204540) | Sediment microbial communities from Yellowstone Lake, YNP, Wyoming, USA - YL17G07_0 | ecosystem: Environmental > Aquatic > Freshwater > Lake > Sediment | place: USA: Wyoming | collected...
CGACGCGCTCGGCCCCCGTCTCGTGCTCATGGACATCAACCTTCCGGGCATCAACGGCATCGAGGCGACGCGACGCATCACCTCCGCGCACCCCGAAGCGGTCGTCATGCTGCTCTCCACCTACCAGGCGGGTGACCTCCCCGCCGACGCCGACTCCTGCGGCGCGGCCGCCTACGTACACAAGGAGGACTTCGGCCCGGCACTCGTGCAGGACATCTGGGCGAAGCACAGCGCGGCGTAGGCGGTCAGACCCCGCCCAACGGGATGCGCCCGTTGATGCGCGTGCCGCGGCCCGGCGCCGACTCCACGGTGATCGAACCGCCGATGGCACCCACGCGGTCGCTCATGTTCACGAAGCCGTGCCCGCGCTGCACCCCCGACGCCATGTCGAACCCGGCGCCGTCGTCGGAGACCTCGAAGAGCAGCGCGCCTTCCTCCTCCCGCACCCCGATCGTGGCCTCGGCGCCCTCGCCAGCGTGCTTTGCCGCGTTCTGCAACGCTTCGAGACAACAGAAGTACACGGCGGCTTCGACCACCTGCGGGTAACGCCCGATGTCTTCCGCCTCGACCGACGTCGGGATGGCGGCGCGCCCGGCCGCGGCGCGCAATGCTTCGGAGAGACCCCGGTCCATGAGCAGCGGCGGGTAGATGCCGTGCGCGAGATTGCGCAACTCCTGCACCGCGTCCTGAAGATCACGACCGATCTGTTGGAGCAACTCCTTGGTGGTATCGAGGTCGCTGTCAGCAAGTTGTCGTGCGAGGTTGACGTTCACCGCGAGCGCGACCAGGTGCTGCTGCGCCCCGTCGTGGAGGTCGCGCTCGATGGAGCGTCGTTGCGCGTCCCCCGCCTCCACGATGCGCGCGCGCGACGCGCGTAGCTCGTCGGCTTGCCGGCGCACCTCGACGAGCGATTCCTGCAATGCGGAGTCGAGCTCGACGTTGTGCAGCGCGAGCCCCACCTGGCGGGCGAGCTCCGTGAGGGTCTGGTCGTCGGCCTCGGTGAACTGCAGCGCGCCTTCGGGTCTCCGCACGACGATCATGCCCAGCAACTCGCCGGAGTTGGTGATCGGCGCGATCCGCAACACCTCGTCGTCGGCGCGCAGGACCGCAGGTAGCCAGATCCGCGCCCAGGCCGCGCCCGACACCCCCGCGCGCGCGATCACCACTTCCTCCTCCGCTCCCACGGCGATACGCAGCGACCCACGGTCCGGCACCGAGACCGCGCGCTCGAGAGCACCGCTACTGCGCGTCCAGACTTCGGCCACCGACAGCAGCATCGTCTTCTTCAACGACTCGGCGAGTTGCAGCAGCAGCTCGTCGAGCGGGAGCGCGCGCGTGAGCCGGCTGCCGAAGCTTCGCAGGACCTCGTCGGGCGCGTGGCGTTCCCCGTACACGCGGCGAGTCGCGATGTCGGTCAATCGCTCGCGCACAGGCAGCCAGAGCAACGCGGCAGCCGCGGCTGCGACCATCGAGAGCCCCAGCAGCGTCTGTTCGCTGCCGGTCGGCTCTCGGCCGAGTCCCAGCACGATCAACAGGTAGCAGGCGGCAACCATCGCCGCGAGCCCTGCGAGGGTGATCGTATGGACGAGCAGACGGTCGATGCGTACCGCGATTCGTTCCGATGCGCCGAGCGCGAGCGCGAGCGGTACGAGGATCGTGGTGGACACCGCGATGCCACCGGTTGCCTGCGGCCAGTCGACGAGCGCGTGCAAGACGACGGTGACGATCGAGATCGCCCCGGCCACGACCACCGCCCACGCGACCCATTGCAGGCGGGCACGCTCGTGCGCGCTGCGGGCACGCCGGCACCTCGCCAAGTACCCGATGAGACTGACCGCAGCGCCGGCTGCCGCCATGACGGCCACCGGCGCGACGGCCACCTCGGGCCTGCGGTCGACGAGCAGCGCGGCCACCACCGCCGACGACAGGTATGCCGCGCCGACCTCCACTCGTCGTAGCGCGCTGCGAAGGACACCGTCGGGGAGACCGAGCGCGAGGTGGACGCCCACGGCGGGGAGTAACGCGACGCCGATCGCGCGCACTTCGCCGGCCCAGTCACGCGCGCCGTCGGACGCCGCCCCGCGCGCGAGGAGCGCCGACCCGAACAGGGCGACCGCGCTCACGAGCGCGGCGAACCCCATGAGGGCCCCGAGTCGCTCGCGCGGCCGGTGCCGCGCGACGAAGACCGCCGCAGCACCCCAACTTCCCACGAGCACCGCACCGAGGATCCGGCCCGCGCTGGCGTCGTCGGCCAATGCCAACGCGAGTGCGCCGACGACTCCCGCGACGACCGCGAGCACCACCGTGGTCGTCGCGCTCGACGACCACGGTTCGCGTAGGTCCGCGTCGTCGCGGATGCTCGAGAGTTCGAGTGGTTCGACGGTATCGAGCTGGATAGCCACGATTACTCCGATCGTAAGACCAAGGCCGGGCGAGTACGGGCGGCCGCGCGCGCGGGGAACGCGGCGATGAGATTGGCGAGCGCGATCGAGACCACCACGGTGAGCGCCACGCTGAATGTCGGGATCGCAACCGACGCGTCGACGCCGAGGACGTCCGAGAACTTCCGCCAGGTCCACCGACCGAACACGACGCCAACCGGGAGCGCGAGTACGAGGGCCACGACCACGAGCGTCGTCGCCTGCCACGCGACGGTGGCCGCGACCTGACGCCGCGAGAATCCCATCGTCTTCAGGATCGCGAGATCGCGGCGGCGACGACCTACCTGGCTCAGCAACTGGTGGGCGAGCACGCCCGCGCCGAGCACCGCGAGCAGGCTCGCGAGGATCACGGGCGTCGCGCGGACCCTGCTGTACGAGCGCACGTCACCCGGACGTTGGGGACCGAGCGCGCTGGCGGTGGCCCCGTATCGCCGGTTGATCGTGGCGATGCGGACACCGGGCTCCAGGTCGACGAGGAAGAACGAGGGGTCGGCACCGGCGTCGAGCCGCAGCAGACCACGGCCGGTGAGCGCGACACCCTCGCCGATGCCGAACGTGCCGTTGAGGCTGAGCGACGGCAGCAACGTGCGGCCGACCACGTGGAGCCGACGGACCTCACCGCCCGCCGAACGCGCCTCGATCGTGTCGCCGACCGACGTGCCGAGGTCGCGCAGCGTCTGCGCGCCGAGGGCCACCTCGTCGGGCGCGCTCGGGAACCGACCCTCCGTCGCGACGGGCAACGCGGCGCCCCGCCGGGTCGAGAAACCGAACGCCGGAAGCACGTGGCCTTCGAGGGTCACGTTCCCGCGCCGACCCACCGTGACCGCCGAGAGGTCGCGATCGTGGGCAACCGCCGAGACGAGCTTTGGGGTCGTGCCCGAGTCGTAGGTGTCGACGAGTGCGTCCCAGCTCCATCCGTAGCGCGCGGGTGTCGTCACCATGCGGTCGAGCGTCGAACCGAACGTGAGCGCCGCGACGATGGTGGCGATCGCGACGACGAGCCCGAACACCGTGGTCGGCAGCGACGCTCCACCCGGCGTGCGGTCCCGTTGAAGGGCCGCGCGCACGCCGGCCACCGCGCTCGCCGATGCGCCCATGGCGGCAAGGCGTTCGGTAACGCGCGACGGCCGCCAGCGCTCCTCGGTCACGCCCGCGAACCCACTCGCGCGGGCCAATCGCCAGGCCACGAACGCGGCGAGGCCGACCAGCACCGCGACGATCGCGACGATTCCGCCCGCGAGCACCGCAACGTCGACCCGCACGCCGGGCGAGGGTTCCGCCGCACGCGCGGCACCGAGCGGGAACAAGGGCGACGCCGCGACGCAGAGGACTCCGGCGAGGATCGCGCCTACGACCACGGCTGTGACCGCGCGCGGCGTGGAGATCACCGCCCGTTGGCGACGCGTCGCTCCGAGCGCGTCAAGGATCTCGCCGTCGGCGGCGTCGGCGCCGACGAGGCGGGCGACCGCCTGACCCACGACGAAGAGGGCCGCCAGCGCCGCCACCGCGGCGAACAGGCGCAGCGAGTCCACATAGGGACGCACGGCCGAAGCGAACGTGGCGGCCCGACCCTCGCGCGTCGTGAGCTGGAACTGCACATTCGGGAAGGCGCGGCGGACCGCGGCCTCGAACGGAGCTAAGTCGCGCGCGCCGTGGCGCAGGCGCACTCCTGCGAGGGCGTAGCTGGCGTCCGCACCGAAGCGGCGCGCGAACGCCGGCGTGAGGACCACGAGTTGCTGGTCCTGATTCTCGTTGTTGAGCATCTCGTCGAGACTCCGCCCGATTCCGGTGACGCGCAGGTCGAGCGGCGTGAAGTAGCTCTTCTGCTGCTCAGCAGTGAGATCGGCAGGCGCGTTGGACAACTTGTCGAGGTTGAACTCCGCAGACCGGAACGTCGATCCGATCCGGAGGCCGAACGTGCGCGCCGCGGTCTCGTTCACGAGGATCTCGCGAACTCGAGATGGATCGGGCATCCGGCCGTCGAGCAGCCGGAAGCGCTCGACGTCGTAGAACGCGACCCCGTCCGGGCTGGCGGCGGCGCCGGTGCTGAAGTCCAGGCTCGGCGTCCCGTCTGCCTTGCGCGCGGTGAGCCCGAATCCGAGCGCGGTCCCCACTTGCTCGACGTTCGGGAGTCGCGCCAGCTTTGCAGTGTCGAGCAGCTCGAACTGCCGCGGGAAGACGAGCACGTCGGCCGAATGCAAACCCTCGAGCAGGCGCGGGTACGCACTCTCGGTACGGCGCGCGCCCGCCAGCGCGACAAGTACCGCGCCACCCGCCACCGCGACGAGCAGCGCGACGGCAACCGTTCCCCACACCTTGCGGCGGAGCAACGAACGCGCGCGCATCCGAAACACGCCCATCACTCGCTCCTCAGGACGACGGCAGGACGGGTGCGCGCCGCGGCACGCGCCGGGAGCGCGGCGACCAGGTTCCCGAGCACGACCGCGGCCGCGACGAGCACGAACAGCGCCGCGGCGGGGGTCGCGACCACCGACGCGATCCCGAGGTCGTCAGCGAAGCTCCGCCACGTCCAGCGACCGGCGACGAGGCCCAGGGGTATCCCCACGAGCAACGCGAGGCCGACGAGCGTCGTCGCCAGCCACGCGACCGTCGTCGCGAGCTGCCGGCGGGTGAAGCCGAGGGTCTTCAGCACGGCGAGGTCGCGCCGCCGGCTCCGGATCGACGTGACGAGAAGGTGCGCGAGCACGCCCGCACCCAACACGCCGAGAAGACCGGCGAGGAGCAGCGGCGTGGAGCGCACGTGGCCGTAGGCGACGACGTCACCCGGTCGGCGCGGGCCTAAGACGTTCGCCTCGCTCGAGTACCGCGCTGCGAGGGCCTTCACGGACGCGCCGGGAGCCAGATCCACCAGGAAGAATGCCGGCACGGCCGACGGGTCGAGCCTCCGCATCGCGGGAGCGTCGAGCGCGGCACCCTCGCCGAGCCCGGAGGTTCCGGTCACAGTGAGCGACGGGAGCAGCGCCTGCCCCACGATCTTCAGCCGCAACGGCGTGCCGGCGGCAGTCGGTACCGTGAGCGTGTCGCCCACCGAGCGGCCGATGTCGCGCAGGGTCTGGGCACCGAACGCGACCTCGTGCGCACCCCTCGGCATCCGCCCCCGCACCACGGCCGGCGTCACGTCGCCCTTGACCTGCCGGAACCCGTACGCGGGGATCGCGTGCCCCTCGAGCACCAGTGAGGCTCTCGACCCGGCGGCGATCGCGGCAAGATCGTGATCACCCTGCGCCCGGCTCGCGAAGTCGGGTGAGATCTCCTGGTTGTAGGAGTCGATGAGCGCACCCCACGTCCAGCCGTAGCGCGCCGGCGAGGTGACCAGGTCGTCGAGGTTGGTCGCGAAGACGAGCGCGGCCGTGATCGCGGCGACCGCGGCCACGAGCCCGACGAGCGTCGCGACCAACGAGCTCCCGTTCGCGGTGCGATCGCGCTGCACCGCGAACCGCACGCCCGTGACCGCACCCACCGGTGCACCCGCACGCGCCAGCGACGACGCGACCCGAGACGGCATGAACGGCGCCCGCCCGCGCGCGGCTGATTCCCGCCGCACCCTGGTGGAGGCGGCGACCGCCACGGGCACGAGCAGCACCAGCAGCATCACCAGGCCACCCAGCACGAGCACGGGCGTGTCGAAGCGCAGGCCCGGTGCGGGTTCGGCGTCGCGCGCGCGGCCGATCGGGAACACCGGGGAGAGCGCGTAGGCGGCGACCACCGCGACGCACGTGCCGGCGACGAGCGCGACGACCGAACGCAGGGAGCACGTCAGGACGCGCTGGTTGCGCGTCGTCCCCAATGCGGACAGCGTCTCGAGCTCAACCGAATCCGACGTGACCAGCCGCGTCAATCCCTGCCCCACCACGAAGAGGCCGGTGACCGCAGCCGCGAGCGCGAACAGGCGCAGGGCGTCGGCGTAGGGGCCCGCGACCTTCGCGAAGGTGGCGACCTGCGCGGCCGTCGCCCCGATGTCGAGGTTCAGGTCGGGGAACTTCTGTCGAACGCCGCGCTCGAACGCCGCCGTATCGCGCGCCGGGTCGTGCAGTTTGACCAACGCGCCCCCGAGAAAGGCACTGGACCCGTACCTGCGTACGAAGGCCGGGGTCGCGAAGACGGTGTCGTTGCTGTCTTGCTCGTTCACGACGATGTCGGAGTTGGTGCGGGCGAGGCCGGTGATGTGGAAGTCGACCGGCGTCATGAGCGGCCGGAGCTCGGCGTCCGTCGGCTCACGCCCGAGGGCGCGCGCGCGATCGACGAGCGAGATGGCGTCGTCGATCCGGTACAGGTAGGCGTGGTAGGTGTCGCCGACGCCGAGGCCGTAGTTCCGCGCGAAGACCTCGTTGATCATCCCCTCGTCGGCCCGCGCCGGGTCGGGGAGCCGCCCCTCGAGCACCTGGACCCGGTTGGTTCGATACAGCGGACTCGCCGATGGGCTCCCCAATACCGTCGCCGCCCCGAGGTCGCGCTGGAACACGATCGGTGCATGACCATGGCGGGAGGCGAGGATGAAGAGGCGGTAGGCCTCCACCGACTCCACCTGCGGGAGCCGCCGGATCGGACCGACGGGCACGACACCGACCCCCTGCGTGCCCACGGTGAGATCACCGGTGCGCTCCGACGCGATGAGGCGCGGATACGCGCTGTCGGTGCGCCGCGCGCCCGCGAGCGCTCCGAGCACCGCCGCGCCCGCGACCGCGGCGAGCAGCGCGACCGCGACCGTGCCCGCGACCTTGCGGCGCAGGAGCGAGCGCACGAACATCCGGATCGCGGCCATCACTCGCTCCGGAGCACGGTCGCAGGCCGGAGCCGCGCCGCGATGCGACCGGGGACGAACGCCGCGAGGTTGGCGATCACGAGCACGAGCGGCACCGCCAGCACGAGCGCGAGCACCGGCACGATGGGCTCGGCCACCGTGCCGAGGTTGTCGGCCAGCGCGGTCCACACCGAGCGCCCGAGGACCACGCCGACGGGGATCCCGATCAGGAGCGCGAGGAACACGAACGTCGTGGCCTGCCACGCGACCGAAGCCGTCACCTGGCGGCGGGTGAAGCCGAGCGTCTTCAGCAACGCGAGGTCACGCCGGCGGCGACGGACGGCCGTCACCAACGCATGGGTGACGGTGGCGATCGCGAGCAGCGCAAGCACGCCGGCGAGCACGAGCGGCGTCGACCGCACCCGCTCGTAGCTCACGATGTCGGACGGTCGTTCCAGGCCCTTGACCTCGACCGCCGTGGGGTCCTCGGAGACCGGCTTGACGAGGCGCGACAAGCTCGCCTGGTCGGCGTGCGGCGCCAGCGCCACCAGGAACGGGCCGGGGCCGAAGTCGGGGCCGAGACGGCGCAGTGCGGCGCGCGTCAGCAGTGCACCCTCCCCGAGCGCGGTCTTGTCGGACCCGGGATACGTGCCGAGCCCCGGCAGCACGACGCGCCCCACCACGCGGAGTGGAGTGGCCTTGCCCCCCGCGTCGGGCTTCGCCCGCACGGTGTCGCCGACGCTCACGCCGATCCGATCGAGCGTCTTGGCCCCGAGCGCAACCTCGTCGTCGGCGCGCGGTGCGCGGCCGGCGACGATCGTCGAGCCAACCTCCCCCTTCCGCGGCGCGACACCGAGCGCGGTGACCGTCACCCCGTCGAGGGCGACCCGGCTGATCACCGAGTCGGCGAACCCCGCGACCAGGTTCGACTTCGCCAACACGTGCGCGACCTTCGTGTGCAGCGCCGCCGTCGCCTGCGCCGTGTCCCCACCCGTCCCGACCCGGGCGTCCCACGCCCACCCGTAGAGCCGCGGCGTCGACACGAGATGGTCGAGGCTCGACGCGAACGTGAGCGCGGCGACGACCGTCGCGATCGCGAGCGCGGCGCCGACGATCGTGGTGCGCACGGGTACCGCGGTACGACCACGACCCGGTTCGAGCGCCATGCGCACCCCGGTCCCCGCCGTGAGCGACGCGCCCGAGACGAGCACCCAGCCCGCGATGCGCGACGGCCGTGCCGCCGGCTCATCGCCCGACCGGAACCTGGCGCCGCGCGTGTACCACCAGGCCGGGAGCGCCGCGAGCGCGAGCACCCCGAGCGTGACCGCGAGCGCACCGAGCAGCACCACCGGACCGTCGACGAACACCCCGAGGTCGGGTTCGGCGGCGCGGGCGGCCCCGATCGGCGTCAGCGGCGACGCGGCCACCGCGACCACCACCGCCAGCGCCGCCGCGGAAACGGCCACGACCGCGCCGCGCATCATGCTTGCGACGACCAGCTGCCTGCGCCCGAAGCCGAGCGCACGCAACGTGGGATGGTCGACCGAGTCGAGGAAGGTCTGGCGGGCGAAGGCCTGGCCCACCAGGAGCAGCCCCGTGAGCACGATCACGAGCGCGAACACGGTCAGCGCGCCGACCTGCGGGCGGACCGCACGCGCGACCTTGGCCTCCGTGACCGGAGTCGTCTGGAACTCGATCGCGCCTTCGTGCGGGAGGGCCTGGACCGCCTTCTTGAACGCGGGGATGTCGGATGCGCCGTGGCGCAACCGCACGGCCAGGCCGAAGAAACCTGCGTCGGCGTGCGGGTACCGGCGCAGGAACGCCGGCGTCAGCAGCATCTCCGGGTTCGAGAATCCCTCGTCCACGACGATCTCCTCGGGGGCCACGCCGATGCCCGCAATCGTGAGGCGGACCTTGTTCCCGTACTCGCCGCGGTTGACGGCGGCCAGCGCCTGCGGGATCGTGATCCCGGCGGCGTCGACGGCCGCGAAGTCGTCGGCGGAGAGGATCACCGCGTCGAAGCGGTCGCCGACCCCCACCCCGTTCCGGTCCGCGAAGAGCCGGTTCACGAGCACCTCGTCGACCCGCCCGGCGGCCGGGGCGCGACCTTCGAGCACGTGCAGCCGGGCGATCGAGTACCCCACCTTCCCGTCGCTGGCGAGTCCGAGCGCCCCCTCGATGTCCCTGAACGAGCGGATCGGCGAAGGGAGCACGATGACGCCCTGCTCCCGGGCCACCTGACTCACCATCGGCAACCGGGCAACGGCCAGCCCGTCGAGCTTGCTCTCGTTCCCGAAATCGGGGTTCACCAGCACCTGGGCGGCGTTCGTGTCGACGAGCAGTCGCGAGTACGCGCTGTCCGTGCGGCGCGCACCGGCGATCGCCGCCAGCGCGGCCCCGCTGGCGATGCCCGCAAGGAGCGCGAGCGCGAGCGCGGCGCGCCAACGCGTTCGCAGCTCGGCGCGGAAGCGGTACCAGACAGCAGCCACGGAATTCCTAGAACGCGCGCAAGGAGGATTCGGCAGCCGCCTCCTCAGCCGCGGTCTCGACGCGCCCGTCGCGCATGCGTACGATGCGGTCGGCCGCGGCCGCGACGTCGTCGTCGTGGGTCACCATCAGGATGGTCTGGCCACCCGCATGCAACCTCCGGAACAACTCGAGCACCTCGTGACCGCCTTCGGAATCGAGGGCACCGGTGGGCTCGTCGGCCAGCAGCAACGTGGGCTCGTTCGCGAGCGCACGCGCGATGGCGAGCCGCTGGCGCTGCCCACCCGACAGCACACCGGGCGCGTCCTTGGCCTTGTCGGCCAGCCCGAGCAGGTCGAGCAGATCGCGCGCTCGAGTCTCCGCGCGCTTGCGCGGTGCGCCCGCGATCACTGCAGGCAGTGTCACGTTCTCGAGCACGCTCATACCTTCGAGCAAGTTGAAGAACTGGAACACGATGCCGATGTGGCGACGCCGCATGATCGCGAGTTCGTCCTCGCTCTTGCCCACGAGTTGCTCCCCGCCCAGCGAGACTTCGCCGTCGGTCGGCGCATCGAGGCCGGCGACGATGTTCAACAACGTGGACTTGCCGCAGCCCGACGGACCCATCACCGCGACGAACTCCGCGGGAACCATCGTGAAGTCGACGCCGCGCAACGCGCGCACCGGCGCGCCCTCGGACTCGAACGTCTTGCGCAACCCTCTCGCGACGACGACCGGCTCCACGCCAACTGACACTTCGCTCATGACTTCATCTCCTCGATGTCGATGCGGAACGCATGGACGGGCGCGTTCCGACCCTTCACGATGTTGTCGCCGAGATCGACGCAGTGCGGTACCACCCGGAGTGCAGCGCGAGTGGTTGCGTTGAGGACGATGCGGCCCGCGGGACGCGCGAGGTCCTGGAGCCGCTGGGCGAGGTTCACCGTGTCACCCACGAGCGTGTACTCCACCCGTTCCTCGGATCCGAGCAACGCGGCAGCGACGGTGCCGGTCGACAGTCCGATGCCGATGCCGAACGGGTGACGGCCGTCGGCCTCCCACCGCGCGTTGAGCGCGTGCTGGCGCTCGATCATCGCCCGCGCCGCGCCCACCGCGCGGTCCGCATGATCCTCCAGCGCGACCGGCGCGCCGAAGCATGCCATCACCGCGTCGCCCACGAACTGCATCACCGTTCCGTGCTCGCCGAGAATGGCGTGGTTCATCTCCGCCCGATGCTCGCTCAACTGGGCCGCGAGCTGGGAAGGATCGCTGTCCTCCGCGATCGACGAGTACCCGCGGATGTCGGCCATGAGCACCGTCACCACGAGCTCTTCCGTCTCGCCGATTCGTCGGCCCTCACGTCGCAACAGGTCGGCGAGACCGCCGGGGAGGAGCCGACTGAGCTGTTCCCCCTGCTCCTCACGGTCCACGATGGCCTGGTGCAGGAAGCGGAGCCGCTTGAGCGCCCCGCTGGTGCCGGTCGACGCGCCCGACGACAGCTTCAGGAACAGCTCCTCCACCGAGGTCGCCACCGCCGCCGCGGTCGTACCCCGCGACACCGCGATGGCCTTGATCGGCCTCCCCTCGGCGATCTCGTGGAGCAGCTCCTCGTCGGCCGCGGTGAGTCCGGCGTCGCCGGTGACCGGTCGCACGAGCGCCTCGACGATCTTCGGGTCGAGGACCGATCCCCCGGTGGCGACCTCGCGCACCGCACGCGCGAGCTGGTCGCCTTCGGCCACCCGATCCTTCAGAAGGTACGCGTAGCCGGCCGCGCCGTCGCTGAGCAGCGCGATCGCGTAGTCGGGGTCGTCGTACTGCGAGAGCACCACCACGCCGGTACCGGGGTGGCGTTTGCGCAGCTCCTTCGCCGCATCGATCCCTTCCTGCTGGAAGTTCGGCGGCATGCGAATGTCGGTCACCAGCACCTGCGGGGCGGCGGCTTCGGCGCCCGCGATCAGGCTGTCGTAGTCGTCGGCCGTCCCCACCACCTCGAGGTCGTGCTCGAGGTTGAGCAGGGCGCGTACCCCTTCCCGGACGATGACGTTGTCGTCGGCCAGGAACACCGTGATGCGGCCATCCCCCATGTCCACCATTGAGCGCCGTTCCCCCTTCCGGCACAAGGTGGGCCGGACCCCCGTTCCAGGGGGTGCTGTCCACCCCTGGAGTGGCCCGGCTGGCCCCCTCGCCACCGGGCGCCGCGAACCGTACCGTGATCGAGAACGGGTACGAAACAGGAGGCCGCGTCATGCGCATCGAATCGTCCGTCACCTCGATCTCGTGGATTCCGTCGGAGGCGGTCACCGGACCCCTGCTCAAGGGCACGTTCGAAGCGGGGTTCACCCATTACGACGAACCGCCACCGGGCGAGATCGACGATCTCGACGAACTGCGCGCCGCCGACCGTTTCCGGTTCGCCAACCTGCTGTCGGCCTGGGTCGAAGTCGACGGTGGGCGCATCGTCGATGCCGGCTACTCCGGAGGAGGCCTTATGGGATCGACGACGGTGCGCGTCGCGCGCCTGCGCACCACCTTCGAGGCCATCCAGCTCCCCGACATCCGTCACGCCACCGAGATCAACGACGGCTCCGCTCGCTTCGTGCAGACGACGGGAGGGAAGACCGGGCTACCCGCACCGCGGCGCGTCAAGCACCCGCCGTTCGTGCAGTTCAAGGCGCCGACGGTATGGACCACCCTCGCGCTCACGATCCGCGCCGACGGTACCTCCGACTTCGAGGTGCTCGGTGCGAGCAAGTTCCCCCGTCACTGGATCTACGACGACGACGGGCAACTCACGGCAAAGGTCGGCCTCGCCGACTTCAAGGAGTGGTACCGCGACGCGTTCGGGAAGTACACACCGTGGGGCGACCGCGACTCCAAGGCGCTCGTCACCGCAGTGGAGACCGCGCTCGAACGCGATCTCTCGGCGAACATCATGCGCAAGGACGCCCGCGCCGAGATCCGCACCCTCAAGAAGGGCAAGCGGCTCGTCGAGCAGGGACAGCCGGGCGACCAGTTGTTCCTCCTCCTCGACGGCGTGCTGTCCGTCATCATCGACGGCGAGCCGATCGCCGAGGTCGGACCCGGCGCGATCCTCGGCGAGCGTGCGGTACTCGAGGGCGGGCTGCGCACCTCCACCCTGGAGGCCCAGACCGCGTGCCGCGTCGCGGTCGCCAACGCCGACCAGATCGACCGCGCCGCCCTCGTCGAACTCGCCGAGGGTCACCGTAAGGAAAGGCGGTAGCGTCACCGCGGTGCGGATCGCGACCTGGAACGTCAACTCGCTGAAGGCCCGCCAGCCGCGTGTGGAGGAGTGGCTCGAATACGCGCGGCCCGACGTGCTCTGCCTCCAGGAGACGAAGCTCGCCGACAAGGCGTTCCCCGCCCTGGCGTTCTCGGCCCTGGGATACGACTCGGTACACCACGGCCACAACCAGTGGAACGGCGTGGCGATCCTGTCACGCGTGGGAATCGACGACGTCACCACCGGATTCGACGACGACGTCGTCGATCCCTACGAAGGTGACGCCCGGCTCGTCGCCGCGACCTGTGGCGGGGTCCGCGTCGTCAGCGTCTACGTACCGAACGGCCGCGAAGTGGGCACCGAGTTCTACGACCGCAAGCTCGAGTGGCTCGATCGGCTGCGCGACTGGCTTGCGAGCCGGGAGTCGCCCGACCGCGAGCTCGCGGTGCTCGGCGACTTCAACGTCGCGCCCGACGACCGCGATGTCTGGTCCCCGAAGGCCTTCCAGGGGTCGACCCACGTGACCGAACCCGAACGCGCCGCCATCGCCCGTCTCCGCGAGTGGGGTCTCGTCGACGCCTTTC
>Ga0315281_10009498_pt1 | contig 13493 bp, 13 predicted proteins | sample YL17G07_0_MG_FD_204540 | JGI IMG/M metagenome (GOLD analysis project Ga0315281, IMG submission 204540) | Sediment microbial communities from Yellowstone Lake, YNP, Wyoming, USA - YL17G07_0 | ecosystem: Environmental > Aquatic > Freshwater > Lake > Sediment | place: USA: Wyoming | collected...
AAGGTCGAGTATTGAGTCATCGCTGCGTGAAGGTGAGCCAGCCAGACGATGTGGGAAACTTCATGCGGTATTTGATTGAGATGGCAGAGAAGCCTTCCATGAACGAGCGGCTGGAGATGATTAAGACCCCCCGCTTTTTTCGCCACATGCAATATTTACAGTTTTTTATCCATTACCACTGTGACAACTGCACCCGATATTGCCCAGGAGGCCTCACAGGAGAGAGAAGAACTCCCTGATTAAAAGATTAAAAACGATTACACAGATTATATTCTTGGAATGAAAAATCGGTGGTATCTTAAATAATCGGTGTAATCAGAGGTATCTCATATAATTTAACAACTTTTTCAGAGACCTCTCTTAAAAAGTAAAGATCTCGATAGGATACGAATTCCCTTGCTATATGGCTGGAAATAGCTTACAGTGGCTTTGGGCTTAGTTGTAAAGAGCTATTTTAGTTCCAAAACGGGGAAAATCGCAAAGAACTCTAAACAACTCATTTGCGGTTTTTTTTATTAAGCGCTGATATCCCTTCTTGCCTGACGGAACCTTTCACCGTGTTTCATTAAGAATAAATTTAATGCTAAGAAATTGGAAAAAAGAGAGAAGTTTGGAAGAACGGGTTTCAGAAAAACCTTACCCCTTTGAGCCGAACGAAGATCCCATCCTCCTATCCGATGAGTTGGATACCGATCTATTCGTTGAGTTACCTGGAATCGATACGGAGAATGAAAATGCTCAAACAGCGGAGGAGGAGGAAGCTGTTGAAGTTGGATATGTGGGTCTTCCTGGGAAGGTGATCGATCCTGTTCGGATTTACCTGAAGGAGATGGGATCTTTTCCACTATTGACCCGTGAGGGGGAGGTGGAGGTGGCGAAGAGGATCGAAAGCGGACAGCAGGAGGCCCTCAGTGTGGTTCTCAGCTCTCCCATTGCGATCAAAGAGATCATCAACTTTGGAAGGGCTCTACGAACCGGAGAGACCAAAATCAGTGAGGTCACCAATGAGATCGACGATGAGGAGACGAATATTAAAGTAGAAAGGCTTCAAAAATTAAGGGTTCTCCACCTCATCGATAAAATCCGGAAGGGAGGAAATAAAATTCAACTTCTTCAAAAGAAGCTGAAGGGCCTCAAAAGGAAATCCTCTAAAAAGAAAATTGAGGCAGGGATAATTAAGAAACAGGCTGGGATACTGGATGCTTTTAAACGGATCAACTTAAGGGGAGAACAGATCATCAAGATCATTCAGAGGCTGAAGCAGTGGGACATTCAAATGGAAAGGGCCAAACGGGAGGTAAAAATAATTGGGGGAGGACTGGGGATCCCCATCCAAGGAACTAAAAAGTCTCTGAAGACAAGGAAGGCCAACCTAAAACGAAAAGATTTGGAGGAGATGAATAGGATCGTCCGAAAAACCAAACGGAGACTAAGCAGGATGGAGGCGGAGTGTGGCCTTTCTTCGGAGCAACTTAAAGAGGCCCTGATGGCGATAGAGAAAGGAGAGAACAAGGTCAGGGAAGCAAAGGCTGAATTGATCAAGGCCAATTTGAGATTAGTCATCTCCATTGCCAAGAGATATATGAATCGGGGGCTCCAATTTCTGGATTTGATTCAAGAGGGGAATATTGGGTTAATGAGGGCGGTAGAAAAGTTCGAATACCAAAGGGGCTATAAGTTTGGCACCTATGCCACGTGGTGGGTTCGACAGGCCATCACCCGTGCCATCGCTGACCAAGCCCGGACCATACGCATCCCAGTCCATATGATCGAGGTCATCAACAAGCTGAACAGGACCTCTCGATCCCTCGTTCAGCAAATGGGAAGGGAACCCACCCTGGAAGAGATTGCCGAAAAAATGGGAGTACCTCTTAATCATGTTCAAAAGATTTTAAAGGTCAGTAAAAAAACCATTTCCCTCGAAACCCCTGTCGGCGAGGAAGAGGATGGCCGTCTGGAGGATTTTATCGAGGACAAGGGATCCATTTCTCCCCAGGATGCCGCCATTCATGCCAATCTGGCAAAACAGACTCAAAGAGTCCTCTCGACCTTGGATAAGCGGGAGGAAAAGATTCTAAGGATGCGTTTCGGAATCGGTGAGAAACACGACCATACCCTTGAGGAAGTGGGACAGGACTTTAACGTGACACGAGAACGGATCCGACAGATTGAGGAGAAAGCCTTAAAGAAGTTAAAACATCCCAGCCGGGCAGAGAAACTAAAAAGTTTTTTTGAATATTAAGAGAGCTCTGAAAAATTATTACACGCTCTTTTGATTACAGAGATTTCTAAATTTTTTCAGAAATCTCATTAAAAAAGGAGAGAGACGATGAACATTTATGTGGGGAATCTATCATTTGACGTGAAAGAGGAAAATCTTAAAACAGCCTTTGAAGCCTTCGGGCAGGTCAGTTCAGCCACCATTGTGAGAGATAAGTATAGTGGCCAACCTCGAGGTTTTGGCTTCGTCGAAATGCCTGACCAAAATGAGGCTCGGACAGCGATTGCGAACCTGAACGGAAAAGAACTCCTTGGCCGGCAGATGAATGTGAATGAGGCTCGCCCTCGACCTGACCGAGGAGGGTCCGGAGGTCATGGGGACCGAGGGGGAAGGTCCAATTTCGGTGGCAGGGGCCGTTATTAACCCTGTTGTTGCATTAAATTCGGCGCTTAGATTTACCCCGTTAGAAATAATGCCTCGCTCAGTTTCGAGTCCCGCTATAGCGGGACTGGAATTTCTAACGGGGTGAACCCAACCCTTACCCAAAGAGGGATGGCTGTCAAATCAATGTCGTCACCTGGATCAATCCAAGAGTGACCCTGTGGAAGAGGTTTTACATCTTCTCTGGAAAGATAAACTCCCAATAGTGGAGCAAATAATACGTGATGCTATCGAATATGATTCTTATTCCACAGGGGAAGTTATCCTCCCTCCGGCCATGAGGCCCTCCCTCCGGGGCAGAAGCCCCTCTGGGGCGGAGCCTGGGCCGGCGGCAAAAAGGTAGAAACAGCCTTTTGATGGGGGCATGCAGTTGATTCAACCACATCTTTATGCAACAACGGGGTTAAGATTGGCCCAAAATTTCGGAATGGTGAAATGTCTGTATCCGTATCGTTTCACTAAGAACTTTTTTTCAGAGCCACCTTTCTCAGTTCCATCAATCTCCATGGAGCCACAGGCTAAAGCCTATGGCTCTTCCAAATGCTTCGAAGAGCGAAATTCTGCGAAGCATATCACTACGGTTTTAAAGCCCGTGCCTGCACGCTGAAAAGTGCTTGCCTTCGCCGGAACGGCTTCGCGAAGGACGCAGGCATGGTTTTCTGCGAGGGAGGGTAAAAGAAGGGAGCAGGATGCAAAGAAGAAGGCATGGGAGGACGCGTGTTTCAAGATCCCACCGTTCAAACCGTCCAAAATCCTATAAAATTATGTGCGCGGGTTGCGGGAAAGAGGTGGTGGTTCAAGTCCAACCACCACCGGATAAGAAACTACTATGCATGGACTGTTTTAAGAAATGATGATCTTTTACAATGAAAGAGGAACTTCTAAAAAGTAAACCCCGTTAGAAATTCCAGCGGGGCATTAGACCCCGCCGGAATTATTCTAAAATGTAACCCCGCCGCAGAGCAGCGGGGCATTATTTCTAACGGGGTAAAGAGTTCGATCCCTCCCGAGACATTGAGCACAATGCCAGTAATGTATTTGGCTTTGTCCGAAGCTAAAAAGACAATGGCATTAGCAACATCTTCAGGCTCTCCTGGTTTTCGGAATGCCGTCCGTTTAGCCAGTCTCTCCCTCATTTCAGGAGGGATGAGTCGAAAAGATTCGGAATTGATAATTCCTGGACAGACAACATTACAGTTAATCCCGTACCTCGCCCCTTCCAAAGCCAACGTTTTTGTAAAACCGATGATCCCTGCCTTCGTGGTTGAGTAACTCGCTTGGCCAAACCCTCCGAGTGTCCCTGCCACGGAGGCCATATTGATGATTCTTCCCCAACCCTTCTCTTTCATATAGGGCCAGACAGCTCTGGAGCAGTTGTAGGTGCCGGTAAGATTGACCCGAAGGTCCCTTTCCCAGAGTTCATCTTTTTGCTCCAGGATCTGAGCGAGATGATCTAATGTGGCTGCACTGTTCACCAGGATGTCAATGGATCCCAGTTCCCTTTTAATTCTCGCAACCCCCTCTTTCACTTCATCTCTCTTGGTCACATCCATCTTAATGGCAAAGGACCTTTTTCCCATGGCCTGGATCTCTTGGGACGTTTTTTCCGCTCCCTCCATCACAATATCGGCGACAACTACATCTGCCCCTTCTTCAGCCAAGGCAAGGGCATCTACCCTTCCAAGACCTCTTGCCCCTCCAGTGACCAAAGCCACCTTACCCTTTAATAACATGGTGAAGCCTCCTTTAGTCTAACGGCGTCTTAGTGTCATAGAGTCATTGTGTCATTGTGTCATTGTGTCTTAACCCATTCGGCGGCGCCAAGCCTCGCCTTTGAAGGCGGGGTAGAGAAGCGCCGCTCAGGGTCAACCCTGAGCAAGCCCTAGCCTTCAGGCCGGGGAGTCGAAGGGTTGACTCAAAGACCCAAAGACGTTTCGACCCAAAGACGTAATTAAATCGGTTCCAGAATGATTGTCAACTTGCCATCAGGATGAGTAAAGGACGAGGCCTTCATCTTCATCCCGACCTTAATCTTTTTCAGATCCACTTTTGGGATCCAGCCCATGATCTTCAATCCACCCTCTACCTCTAAAAGGCCAATGGGACAGGGTTCAAATTGAATGCTCGAAAAAGGCATGAGCGGCTGGCGGATCGCGAAGTGATCTGGAGGGACATGAATCTTTGTGAAAGTCACCAGAGTCCCTTCACTGCTAATCTGCTTCCATTCCATGTCGCTCTGCATACAATTTGAACAGTCCGCCAGAGGGGGATAATATTTCTTCCCGCATTTCTTACAAACGGTTGCCATGAACTTGCCTGCTGCCAATTCATCGACAAATCTATTCACCTTGGTCTGTGCAATGTTAAGAGAAAAATTTTTGAAGTCCATTCTACTCCCTCCTGAAGATATGAACGGCCACCACCTGTCCGGTTCCTCCGACATTATGGGCAAGGCCGATTTCTGGATTCTTTACCTGTCTTTCACCTGCTTCCCCTCTCAACTGTTTGGTAATCTCGATAGCCATGGAAACACCTGTGGCTCCAATAGGATGGCCTTTTGACTTCAATCCCCCATCCACATTGACAGGAATTCTCCCACCCACATAGGTTTCTTTCGCTGCGATCAGCTTACCCCCTTCCCCTTTCTCGCAAAAACCAAGATCCTCATAAGCCACGATCTCTGCAATGGTGAAGCAGTCGTGAACCGTAGCCACATCAATATCCGCAGGTCCCACTCCTGCCATCTTGTAGGCGATCTTAGCTGCTTCTCGGGCAGCCAGGATAGAGGTCAATGATTTTCTATCACCGAGCCTTAAGGTATCCGTGGCCAGGCCAGTTCCTACAATCCAAACCGGTTTTTTGGAGATCGCTTTCGCCCTCTCTTCAGAGGCGATGATCACGGCAGCGGCTCCATCCGTAATCAGACTGCAATCATAAAGTTTCAATGGATAGGCTACCGTAAATGAAGTTAAGGCTTTTTGGAGATCAATCGCCTTTTGCATTTGCGCATAGGGGTTGAGGCTGCCATAGTAATGATTTTTCACAGAGACCATGGCCAAATGCTCTTCAGTGGTTCCATATTCAGCCATATGGGCATTGGCAATCATGGCATAATAACCAGGAAAGGTTGTCCCAAAGGGGTATTCCCAGATGGAATCTCCTGCTTTTCCCATGATTTCAGTCGCAATACTGGTTGGAACTTCTGTCATTTTCTCTACGCCAACGACCAGAACCACATCAGCCAAACCAGAGGCCACATTCATGATTCCGGTTCTCAGAGCGATGCTTCCTGTAGCGCAGGCTCCTTCAACACGAAAATTTGGTTTTGGATGAAACCCAATATAGTCGTGGACCTGTGCAGAGGGTTGAAGGCCTAAAGCGAATTCATCTCCCGCAATACCCGTCACCATGCTGTCCACCTCTTTGAGGGGAATGCCTGCATCATCGAGACAGGCCTTGACCGCTTCAAAGGCAAGTTCCCGCAGTGAAGCATCCGATCTAACCCCAAACTTTCCATGACCGATTCCGACGACTGCCACTTTTCTCATATCCTTCTCCTATCCTTTCTTTCCGATCAGCGAACTTGCGATCGTATTTTTTTGAATCTCTCGTGTGCCTTCGTAGATTTCAGTAATTCTTGCATCCCGATAATACCGTTCCACTTCATATTCTAACATATAACCGTAACCACCGTGAATCTGAATGGCCTCCTGAGCCACTTCCACGGCCACCCTTCCCGCGTACATCTTGGCCATGGAGGTCCATTTCGGTTCGATCCTCCCCTGATCAAAATTCCAGCCTGCCTTATAGGTCAGGCATCTGGCCGCTTCAATCATCGTCGCCATATCCGCCAACTTGTGCTGGGTCACCTGAAACTCTGCCAACTTCTGGCCAAACTGTTCCCTTTTTTTAGCATAATCGAGGGCGCGATCAAATGCTCCCTGGGCAATCCCCAATGCCTGGGCCGCCACCATCACCCTGCTCTCATCAAAGAATTCGATGACCTGATAAAAACCTTTGTGAAGATTTCCGATGAGATTCTCTTCAGGAACCCGCACTTGATCAAAAGACATTTCAGTGGTAGAAGTCATTTTGATGCCCATTTTCTCTCCGAGTTCACTCACCTCAAATCCCTTGCTACCTTTTTCGACAATGAGGGTGGACTGACCCCGGTAGGTGGGCTTTGCCTGAGGATCGCTCTGGCAGAGGACGATGACAAAATTGGCCATAGTCCCATTTGAGATGAAGGTCTTCACCCCATTGACCAGATATCCACTCGGGTCTTTGACAGCCGTTGTGCGGACCTCGGTGATATCGCTTCCATGATCTGGTTCGGTAAAAGCTCCCGCAGAGATTGCTTCCCCTTTTGTGATGGGGATCAGGTATTTCTTCTTCTGAACTTCGTTTCCAAATCGCAGAATAATCTCTGAGGAAAAGTTGGCAATGCTCAAGCAAACTCCAACACTTGAATCCCTCCGGCAGAAGGCTTCAACAATTAGTGCGTTCTCAAGGATTCCATATCCCTGCCCCCCGTACTCCTCCGGATAATGGATTCCGATAAATCCAAGCTGGCAGGCTTTCTTCAGGAAGGCAAAAGGAAATTGGTGGTTTCTTTCAAGATCTAAAATAACCTCTTTATCAAATTCTCCCTTGGCAAACTCATCGGAGGCCTTCTGGATTTCCTTCTGTTCTTCGGTCAAATCGAAATTCATATTTCTCCTTCTCCTCGATGGGTGGGTTTCCAAATAGGATCTATAATATCGCAAAAATGCTGGATAGTTGTCAACTGTCTAATTTAGGATTTTTTAAAGACACCCTCCTTGTCATTGTGAGCCCATTCGCTTCGCTCAGGGTAAACTCCGGGAAGAATCTAAAGGCAATACTGGAAAGGGGAAAATGATATAAATCGAAAACTGTAGAAAAGAGTAAACCCCGTTAGAAATTCCAGCGGGGCATTAAATCCCGTTAGAGATTTATCTCTAAGCGGGATAAACCCCGCCCTCCGGGGTGGAACCCCCTACGGGGCGGAACCCGGAATTATTCTAAAATCTACCCCCGCTGCAGCCTCCGGCTCAGAGAGCCTCTGGCTCGGAGAGAGGGCCTCCCTCCGGGGCATGAGCCCTTCCGGGGCGGAGCCTGGCCCGGAGGGAGCAGCGGGGCATTATTTCTAACAGGGTAAACACCATAAATAAGTTGACGTTCGTGTCGTGTCATTGCGAACGAAGTCCTCAATCTAATATGGTACAGCCGAAATGAAGCAATCTGATGAGATTGCCAAGTCGCTCCGTTCCTCGCACGGTGATTTAATGTGTTTGTATTAGTACTACTCCGACAAATAGCGTCTATGGCGCGATGCAAGACGGATATGTTGAGCGGTTTGATCAGAAAATCTTCCCCTGCCTCCGCCGGAGCGCTTCGCGCAGGCAGGCTCGCCCCTCTTTTCCCTCCGGGTCAGAGGCCCTATGGGCCGGCGGCCAAAGAGGGGGATAACAATTTCCCCCTTTGGCAAAGGGAAGCTGTGAAAAAATCACTCAAAGCCTCAAGGTTGGGCGGGGATGTCGTAGAAGTTTTACAGCGGCACCTTATGACGTCAAGCAGAAGGGATGTGAAAACCTTAATAGTGCGGCCTGCTTACGACGTTTTGTTACTCTTATTCTCTCAAATGATCCGCAATTGTAAAACTTTGAAGATACCCCTGCCCGACCTTCTCCTGAATTTTTTCACAGCTTAAGGGGGAATAAGGGGGATTTTGTGAATTGTCGGAGTAGTATTAGTTTATTAAAACGGTCACCATAGTTCGGCAAATTGATGATTCCTGTTTGAAAGAGTAACCTGAAAGATCAGCGGCGAGCATAAGCCATCCGGTGGAGTGAGTATTAGGCTCGCCCCCTTGATTCACGAATTGCCTCTATTATTTCCCTCCGTGTAATTTTTTTACGCAATCCGACTACATCAAAGGGAGAGCAGCGAATGGGAAGTTTTGGCATAATGAAAAAGGTATCGCCTTTACGACGACGAATCACGACTTCCTCCTTCTTAGATTCTTCAAGAATATCTGCCAATTTCTCCCGTGCCTGCGAGTAAGTGTATATCTTCATAATTTAGTTCACCACCTTTATTCCCAGACTTTCGGCAACACCACACATGCGGCCATCCAGGCTGATGAGAGGCAGTCTGTTTTCAATACAACACTGCAAATAGTAAGCGTCATAAGCATATATATTGAACCGTATAGCGATTTTTATCGCGGCATGTATTGCTTACCCGAACTAATTTGACGGCTATTCTCTGTGAGAGGTTGAAAACCAGAAGGATTTCCCGATCATTGAGACGCCCATTTCTTTTTATAGCGATTAATGCATTCCCGACTTCATAAGGCAGGCCTTCCGGTGAAACAATACTATATCCAGAGGTTTTTTCAATAACCCATTCACGATCCATCTCGTTGAGAGCTACTGTAAGGAATACGCTTGCATCCGACACAATTTCCATGAGGCAAATGCACAATTCATATACAGAGTTGTCAATAAATATTATTGTGCTGTCAAAAATAAAATCGTTAAAATTATCTTTCAACGATTCCCATTTGAAATGTTGCATTGTGGAGCGAGATTTGAAGATCACGAGTTCAGGAAGGAGTCATTGGGTGCATTATGCTTGATGTTGTACTATTGCATCTTAACCCGACAGGCCATACGAGCAGTGCCTATCGGCAGGCAGGCGTTGCAGGAAATACATTCGGCCTTGTCCGGTCCTTCCCCGGAGCGCAAGAGAATGGGAAAATCCGGCTGGCGGATAAGGGGCCTGGACATTGAGACGAAATCCGCCGCCTTTGAAGTCAACACTTCTTCGATTTTACTGAATGACCTGAGCCCACCCACCAGTCTGCCCATAGAATGGCGTCAACTATCGCCATTCCACCTTGGGCTGGTTACGCTTGGGTAGGCGGTAGTATTTGAACTTGGGGCGGCCCACCATCATGGCCCCAACCACCTTTCGGCCCTTGGGAACGGGCACTGCCTGGGCCAGCGGCGGGTACATATTGTAAGCTGTGTAGAAGTATCCTGACCATGTAGCTCCCAACCCTAAGACAGGGGCATAGAGCTCGACATAACTGAGGGCAAGCGCCGTGTCCTCAACTCCAAAGGGCCAGGTCTGGTCCACATGGGCGATGATCAGATGCGGCGCGTTTCGGAGCAGCTTGATACGCCCCTCCTCCCAAAGCCTCACCGTGCGAGGGAGTTTGAGGGACTCCGCCACTTCCGGGTTTGCCTGGATCACACTCCTCATCCAGTCCACAAGCATGACATCCAGTTCGACTAACTTTAAAGGGTCCTCAATGATCACCCACGACCAGGGCTGGGCGTTTTTGGCCGAGGGCGCATGACAGGCAATTTGGATGAGTCTTTCGATCTGGCTCCGTTCAACGGGCTCGCTCTCGAAGACTCGAATGGAACGTCGGGAGCGAAGAAATTGCTCGGCCTTTTTAGGAGAAAGGGCAAAGTCCTTCCGAATCGGCAGGCATTCATCCGCCCTAAGCCAGTCCAGGCTGAAGGCACCGGTCGGACACACAGCCACGCAATGGCCGCATCGGAGACACACCTCCCCAAAGTCGGAGCTAGGCACAGGGCAGGGATCTCCTTGTTCAAGCCTCAGAACCTGAGTGGGACATTCGGCAATACAAATCCCATCGCGGTTGCATTTCTCTTTATCCACAAAAATTTGAATGATGTTTCCTCCCTGAAGAAACGCCCGTGATCAGGCATCGGACTTTGTCACGAATTGTGGTGTTCATGCGTTTGAACCCCTGTCTCCCCGAAAAGCCCACCGAGGTGGCACCGTCCTCCAGTGCCTATCCATCAAGGGACACGACCATGTTGACCGTATGGGTGAGGCGGACGCCTCAGCATGCTTTCTGTCAAGGGGTTCTTCTCGGTTGCTTCACTATCTTCTCTTTTGCCTTTTGTTCCTGTTTGTTTATCTTCTGTTTCCGACCCTTGTCCTTATCCTTCTTGCCTTTGTCTCCCATTGCATACCTCCTTTTCCCGTTGTTCCTCATATTCTCGCCGCGATTCAGCACATGCGTATAGATCATGGTTGGAGTTGGATGAATTAACAATATAAAGAAGGGAGTTGTATGTCAAGAAAAAGTAGCACCGATGATTACCGATTCAAATCATGCATGTTTTACCAAAATGTCCGGTTGTGGATTTCAGGAAGAAGAACTAAACCGCTACGCGGTAGAAACAAAGGTTGGTGCGAAGCACCGTTTTTAAAGCACCGTTTTTTTAATTGATACCCGTTCAATTTGGTGTTAAAATGCTTGCGTTGCTAAGTTTTGGCAACTTGTAAGGGAAGTTCCCCGATTGAAACCCCATAGGATAATCTTTTTTATTCGCGCAGCGGCTCTGTCCTTCATGCGTCAATCCAAAATTGAATCAACACAGTGAATTCACACGTTTGTCAACTTTATCACAACTTCGGATTGACGCTTATTCGAAATCAACACCAAATTTGACAGTCTCCGAAAGGTAAAATCCTAACTCTCGCAAGTGACCTTCTTCAAAGATTTCAATAGGCTGTGTGGGAAGGATTAGAACTTCCCCTTCCATTCGGTTGGGATGAAGCAAAGGGAGGAGCATATGTGCTGTCCATTCCCACCCTCACCCTTCCCTATCGAAGAAATGGAGTGGTGAGGGTGAAGTTACATCATTTTATTTTTTTCGTTTTATCATTTTTTAGGGCCTGCCCCGTACATCTCCTTAACTTTTACCCGGTCAATGGAACCATCTTCTTTTTTAGGTAGCGAGTCAACAAATACGACATAGCCCGGTTTTTTATAGCGGGCGATTCGGCCTCCTACAAAATCGATCAATTCCTGCTCTGTTAATTTGGCTTTTGGTTTCAGGGTGCAGACCGCCTTGACCCCTTCTCCAAATTTTGGATCAGGGACTCCAATGACTGAAACCTCCTGTACGCTTGGATGTTCAAGAATGACTTTTTCGACTTCCACAGGATAGACATTCTCTCCACCAGGTTTGATTAGTTCCTTTTCAGCCTTTCTTCCTGCAAACCAGAGGTAACCCTCTTCATCGACACGGCCTAAATCACCCGTATGGTGCCATTCTTCTCGAAAGGTATGCTTGGATAAATCCTCTTCTCCCCAGTACCCTTGAAAAACCAATGGACCACGGACCAAAATCTCGCCCACTTTCCCTGCTTCCACCTCGTGGTCAAATTCATCTATAATCTTTATATACACAAGCGGACCCGGCTTTCCTGCACATCCAGCTTTTTCCCGATTTGAACAAACGCTGGTCAATCCCATCGTTTCTGTCTGGCCATAGACCAACCAGAACTGACCATGGCCAAGGTTTTCAAATCTCTTGATGGTCTCTTGTGAGTCGATACCCAATATATGTTTCAGAGTGGAGAGGGTGAACTCCCCTTTGGCCTGCTCATCGAGCAACTGGAGGAGGATGGGTGGAAAATCACCGATAAGGGTAATCTTCTCTTGATCAATCATCTTTCCTGCCGCTTTCGGATCAAATTTCGAAATCATCACATTTCTCCCGCCGACATGCATCATCACCAGGGATCCGAACGTCCCTGCGATGTGAAAGAGAGGAAGAATATTCAGGTAGGAGTCTTCACGGGTGAGACCCATAATGGCGATATTCTGAATGGTACAGAAAATAAGATTGTGATGGCTGATCACAGCTCCACGAGGTTTTCCCTGAACGGCAGCGGTGTGCATGACGATAAAAGGATCGTCGCCGCTGAGTTCCACCGGTTGAGCAGGTTGACTTTTCAATAGCGAATCGAACGAAATATAAATCCCGCTGGCCGGTCCAAACGTCACGAATTCTCTCAGCGAGGGACAAATCGATCGAAGATCAGAAATCGTCTTCTCAAAATCAGGATCTACCACGATCATGACCGGTTCCGTATTCGTAAGATTGTAGCCAATCTCTTCGGCCGAGAGCCGAAAATTAATGGGAACCATGATGGCTCCTGTGGCAGCGATTCCACCCATCAAAGGAAAAAATTGAGGATAGTTTTTGGCTAAGATGGCAACTCGATCCCCTTTCCGAACCCCCTTCCCTTTCAGCCAGCCGGCCACCCTGTTAGCCTGGTCAAATAGTTCTCCATAAGTTACTTTCTCATTTTCTGATTTGATAGCAATCTGGTTTTTAAAGAGTGTCGCATTCCTTTTGTAGATGTCATAAACTGTAAAACTTCTTATTTTCATTTTCCTCCCCCCTCTGTTTTTTGTTTGAAGTCGTTATGTCAGCCAGCGTTTTCGGCGTTTATAGTGCTTGACATCCCGATAACTCTTCTTCTTCCCCACCTCGGTTAGGCCGAGGTAAAACTCTTTAATATCAGCATTTTCCTCCAGTTTGTCTGACTGATCATCCAGAACAATCCGCCCATTCTCCATCACATAGCCATGGTCAGCAATGGAGAGGGCCAGGCGTGCATTTTGTTCAACCAGCAAGATGGTCACTCCCTCTTCTCTGTTGATCCGTTTTATAATCTCGAAGATTTCAGAAACCAAAAGGGGAGAAAGCCCCATCGAGGGTTCATCCAGGAGCATCAATTTAGGAGAGGCCATCAGTCCCCTCCCAATGACTAACATCTGCTGTTCCCCTCCACTGATATAGCCCGCCAGGGTATTTCGACGTTGAACCAGACGAGGGAAAAAATGAAATACCATATCCATATCCTGTTTCATTTTCCTGGCGTTTTTATTGGTATGCCCGCCGACAATAAGGTTTTCTTCCACCGTCAAATCGCCAAAGACACGCCGTCCTTCCATCACCTGGAAGAT
>Ga0315281_10009499_pt1 | contig 13493 bp, 13 predicted proteins | sample YL17G07_0_MG_FD_204540 | JGI IMG/M metagenome (GOLD analysis project Ga0315281, IMG submission 204540) | Sediment microbial communities from Yellowstone Lake, YNP, Wyoming, USA - YL17G07_0 | ecosystem: Environmental > Aquatic > Freshwater > Lake > Sediment | place: USA: Wyoming | collected...
CCGGAATGGCCATGGCCGCTATTGACCTCGTCGAGATCAACGAGGCCTTCGCTTCGGTGGTGCTCAGCTGGGCCCAGGTACATGAGGCCGATATGGACAGGGTGAACGTCAACGGCGGCGCGATCGCACTGGGCCATCCCATCGGCGCGACAGGCGGCATGCTCATCCAGACCGCCCTCGACGAGCTCGAGCGCCGCAACCTCTCCACCGCGCTGATCGCCATGTGCACCGGCGGAGGCATGGGTACGGCCACGATCATCGAACGCATGTAGTGGGACGCCGCCCGCGTACGCCGGCCTCCCTACAGTGGCGCTGCCGATGCCTTCATCCCGGATACCGGCTGCTACCTCTACCGCTGCGGTAGAGGTAGCAGCGGCGGACGCCCTTCGGCCGCACTCCAGCTGAGCTTCGCGCCCTTGCCTTCGACCCTGGCCGAGAGCCTCGACGGCGCGGTCGCGCCGGGGCCAGGCGCGGGCATCCTCGTCGTCGCGTTGTTCGTCGCCAACGCCGGGCCGTCGCTCTTGCCGTCGCCCGCTTTCTTGCACGTGCCGTCGCCGGAGTGGTGCTCGCCTTCGCACTGCGTCGGCGCAGCGCTGCTCGAAGCCGTGCCGCCGCTCATGGCGTCGCCCGCTTTCTTGCACGTGCCGTCGCCGGAGTGGTGCTCGCCTTCGCACTGCGTCGGCGCAGCGCTGCTCGAAGCCGGGCCGTTGCTCTTGTCGCCGCCCTCTTTCTTGCACTTGTCGTTGCCGGAGTGGTGCTCGCCTTCGCACTGCGACGGCGGTGGGCTGCTGTCCTCGCAATTTACGATTGTGTCGGGCCCAAGCCCACCATCGCACTGGTCCGTGCCGGGCCCGCCGTCGATGTAGTCAGGGCTGTTGCCACCGAAGATGGTGTCGTCCCCTTCGCCGCCGCTGATGCACTCCTTGCCGTTGCCGCCGTAGATCACGTCATCGCCAGGGGTGCCGATGATGATCTGCTTCCCGTTGCCCGCGTGGTACGGGCTCTGGGCCGGAGTGAGGTGAACCACGGTGGCGCCGTTCCACTCCTTGCCCTCGCAGTCGGCGGGGATGGGGGTCATTTCGACGCGGTAGTTCCCGACCGACGTCGAGCTATTGTTGGACGTCGCCGTCGCCGTCAGGTTCGCGGAGAGTTGCGGGAGGTGTTGACCGCCGACAAGCAGCACGAGCCCGAGCAGCGCCAGACACAGCTTCCCTCGGCGATAACCCGCGCCCTTCACAGCGCCACGCCATCCTGGGGGTCTGATAGTTGCACCCGGGCAGAAGAGCGCCTCTTGCGCCATGCCCCGAAGCCATCAGCAGCCTCCCAGGCGATGTACAGGACGATCGCCGCCACGCCAAAGGCCGTCAGCGCCTTCTTGTCGGCGTGCGTCGCGATCATGTTGAAGGGATGCGGCACAATCAGCCGCTCCCGGCCGATGATCTGTCCCTGCTGGACTACCTCGGCGTCGTCGATCGGGTTGTTGTCGCCCCTGAACACGAACTCCCGGGGCTGGTACGCCGTCGAAGTGTCGATGACCTTGCCGTCTTTATCCGTGAGGTTCGTGGTTATGTCGTATCCGGTCCAACGGACCTCCTTCACGCGGTGGACAATAGGCGTGCTCGTTCCCGAACGCAGATACGCGACGACGTCGCCTTCCTTGATTTCGAACGGCTTGACCGGGCTGATGCCCACCACATCCCCGGGCCCGAATGCAGGCTTCATGCTCGCGGTCTGGATTGTGTAGAGGTCCACACCGGCAATTTTCAGTCCCGAGTAGATGAAGGCGCTGCCCAGGACCGCTATCACCAGCAGCCCGAAGCACACACTCGCGGCAATCTTCTTCCACCGAACAGAACCATCTGTGAATCTTCTCATGTAGAACTCCTGGAGACGGTGATTCCGAGATTCAGGCCCAGCGGGTGCGGCGCCTCACCGGACAGCCTGCCCAACGGCAGGCTGCTCGGCGAAACTCCGGCGAGTGCTAGATGATCTGCGCGGCGTTGATGGTCACAGCGCCGTTGAACTGGCACGCCGCGGTAATGAGTGCGTCCGGGCCAATTTTGATTTGGAAGGCAATCGAGGCCGTACTGGTCGGGCCGATGCCATACGGGTAGGAAAAGTTGGGGAAACCTCCTGGAGTTGCCGAGAGGGGGCCCACGAAACCCGCGCCCGCACCGTTCGCCGGGTAGACCCCACAGAAGCCGTTGTCGGTATAGCCGGTTACGCTCCAGCCGGTCACCTGGATGGCATAGCTCGTGTTGTTCGCGAGGCTCACGTGACCGACGGTCTTGAGGACGCCGGTCGGCGGGATCACGTTACCTGCGACCCCAAAATCGTTGACTACGGTGACGCCGAGGTTAATGCCCTCGATTGTGTAGTTGCCCACTGACGTAGAACTGTTGTTCGACGTCGAGCTGCCGGTGACGGTCGCGAAGGCCTGGCCAACCATGACCGCGCCAAAGGCCGCAACAGCTGCGACGAGCAGAAGCATGCGCTTCTTAAGCATCTTGTTGTCTCTCCATGCGCCCACGAATGGACGCGTGCTTGCGCCGCCCGCAGCCGCGGGCGGCAGGGCGTTTAGCCGTTGAATGCAAGTCTTGGGGTTTGGCTAGAAGACTTTGACCCGGGGAGCGCTCCTTTCCGGGTCGCAGGAGAGAATCAGGGTTTGCCCGGAGTGCAAATGTTGGGCGGATCCTGAATGCTTCAGAAACTTAGCGCGTGCTAGAATTTCCTCAGCAAGGCGAGTGCAATTCTCCTTGCGACCAGCCCGGTTGCGGTTCCAGCCGCGGCCGGGCTTTCCTTCGTCCGTTTTCCGGCGGAATTGCCGGGTGACGCATGGTTACTCCGGGGTGAATAATTAGTCAAGATCCTGAACTTGTACACGTGTACGCATTGGTGGTTATCGCGACAGGGGATGACGCGAAGTTGGCCCGGATCTCGAGCAACCGGGGCCGAAACACGCCAGTCGCGGGCCTGCTCAGATTCAAAACTACACAATCGTCGGAAACTCGTGAGAATTTTACCCGCGGGCCATTTGACCGGTGGATTCGTGCCCGCGAGGTAAAGACTGGTCTCAGCGACGTGAATTCGGACCGCGGCCGCGGGCCTTGCTGGCCGGTTTTCCCACGGCGGGTATCCGTAGCCCGCTCGAAAGGGCATCGGCCTGGTCCTGTGCGCGTGCCGCCAAACGCCCGCGCTCGGCCTACCCGCCGTGCCTGACTGTCGCCCCGACTTCCCGCATGATGTGCGCTACACGTCCGGGGGCGCACAGAGACGGCGTCATTGGCGAAGGAGAAGCATCATGGCCTGGGAATTCCACACCGACCCTGACTTTCAGAAAGAGATCGACTGGATCGACGAGTTCGTCCGTGAAGAGGTCGAACCGCTCGAATACGTCCTCGGCAGCAGCGCAGACCTGAAGCAACCGCGCTTCACCGAGCTCGTCCGTCCGCTGCAGGCGCGTGTCAAGGAACGCGGCCTGTGGGCCTGCCACCTCGGCCCCGAACTCGGTGGCAAAGGCTACGGGCAGGTCAAGCTGGCCCTGATGAACGAGCAGTTCGGCCGCACCCGCTTCGGGCCGGTCGTGTTCGGCGCCCAGGCCCCCGACACCGGCAACTCCGAGATCCTCGCCCACTACGGCACCCCCGAGCAGAAGGAGCGCTACCTCCAGCCCCTGCTCGACAACAAGATCGTCTCCTGCTTCTCGATGACCGAGCCTCAGGGCGGCGCCGACCCGACCCAGTTCCGCACCACTGCCGTTGCTGACGGCGACGAATGGGTCATCAACGGCGAGAAGTGGTTCTCCTCCAACGCGAAGTACGCCTCGTTCTTCATCACGATGGCCGTCACAGACCCCAGCGCTGCGCCCCACCAGCGCATGTCGATGTTCATCGTCCCGGCCGAGTCCCCGGGCATCGAGATCATCCACAACCTCGGCTTCCTCGGCGAATCCGACCCCAACCACGCCTACATGCGCTACGACAACGTCCGCATCCCCCGCCAGAACATGCTCGGCGGCCCCGGCCAGGCGTTCGTCGTCGCCCAGACGCGCCTTGGCGGCGGGCGCATGCACCACGCCATGCGCACCGTCGCCCAGGCCCAGAAGTGCTTCGACCTCATGTGCGAGCGCGCCCTCTCCCGCACCACGAAAGGCGAGCGCCTTGCTGACAAGCAGCTCGTCCAGCAGATGATCTCCGACACCTGGATCCAGCTCCGCCAGTTCCGCCTGCTCGTCCTCGAAACGGCGTGGCTGATCGACCACCACAACGACTACCTCAAGGTCCGCAAGAACATCTCCGCCGTGAAGGCGATCATGCCGAAGGTCCTCCACGACGTCGCCTCGGCCGCCTTGCAGGTACACGGCTCACTCGGCATCTCGAGCGAGATGCCCTTCACCGACCTGATCATCAACTCCTACCACGTCGGCCTCGCCGACGGCCCCACCGAGGTGCACAAGGTCACGGTCGCGCGCCAGGTCCTGCGCGACTACAGGGGTGGCGACGAGATCTTCCCGCTCAGCTACCGCCCTCACCTCCGCGACCTCGCCCGCCAGCGCTACGGCTCCGTCCGGGGAGAGTGAGAGCGCCGTAAGCGAGGCGACACGGACAGGCGCGGCTTGGCACGGTAATGTCCGCCGGAGTCGCATGACGTGCTGCTAAACTGCGCCCGGGAGATGCGAGATGATTGAGAACGCACCGCCTGCAACCAGGGCGCCGCCGAAGAACGCGATCGTCGTCCTGCTCGACAGCCTCAACCGTCACATGCTCGGCAGTTACGGCGGCAGTGAGTTCGCCACGCCGAACCTGGACCGGTTCGCCTCGAACGCCCTTCGCTTTCAGAAGCACTACGCGGGGTCGCTCCCCTGCATGCCAGCCCGCCACGACATCCTCTGCGGCGCCCTCGATTTCCTCTGGAGGCCCTGGGGCTCGATCGAGATCTGGGAGGACCCGATAACGCGCCATCTCCGCGCCGCCGGCGTTACGTCGATGCTGATCTCGGACCACCCTCACCTCTTCGAAGTTGGGGGCGAAAACTATCACACAGATTTCACCGCATGGGAGTACGAACGCGGGCACGAGAGCGACCCGTGGAAGACCCGCCCCGACCCGAGCTGGATGGGCGCACCGCTCTTCGGCCGTGAGCGTGTCGCCTACGACAACTCCCGGGGCTATTTCCGCGACGAGGCCGAATTCCCGGGCCCCAGGACGATGGCCGCGGCCGCCGAGTGGATCGACGCCAACGCCGGGCAGCACGACCGCTTCTTCCTGTTCGTAGACGAGTTCGACCCACACGAGCCGTTCGACACGCCAGAGCCGTACGCCTCGATGTATGACCCCGGCTGGGTGGGTCCGCACCTCATCTGGCCGCCCTATCATGCCGCCGCCCAGGCCAATGGAATCCTGACGGGTGACCAGGCGCGCCAGGTGCGGGCCTGCTACGGCGGCAAGTTGACCATGATCGACGCCTGGTTCGGCAAGCTGATGGACGCCGTCGAGCGGAACGGCCTCGCCACCGACACTGCCATCATCGTTTGCACCGACCACGGCCATTACCTCGGCGAAAAGGACATCTGGGGCAAGCCCGGCGTCCCCGTCTACGAGCCCCTCGGCCACATCCCCCTGATGGTCGCCTGGCCCGGCCGCGCGCCGGCCGACGTCGAAGCGCTGACGACGTCGGTCGACCTGCACGCCACGCTCTGCGACCTCTTCGGCGTCGTCCCTGAGCACGCGACCCACGGTGCATCCCTGGTTCCCCTGCTCACGGGCGAAGCGGACTCCGTGCGCGAATACCTCCTGGCCGGGGTCTGGGGCAGGGAGGTCCATCTCATCGACAAGCGCTTCAAGTACGCGCGTGCCCCGGAGGGACCCAACGCGCCGCTGTCGGTCTGGTCCAATCGCTGGTCAACCATGCCCGCCGGGCCCCAACACCTGAGAATGCCCCGGCCTGACAGCCGGGCGTGGCTCGACCGCATGCCCGGCTCGACGGTGCCGGTCATCCGGCAGCCGTTCCAGGCCGGCGACATGCTGCCCTACTGGGCCTACGGCAAGTTCTCTGGCAACCACGTTTACGACCTCTGGAACGACCCGGCGGAAGAAGAGAACCGTTCCGGCGAGCGCCTCGAACGCGAACTCGCCGACAAGCTGCGCCAGGCCCTCCAGCTCATCGAGGCGCCCGACGACCAGTTCGCCCGGCTGGCCCTCTGACGGCGCGGGCTGAGCGCCTGCGGCCGCACGCGGGATATAGTCCCCGTGTGACCAACGACCTGACCGAATTCGACTTCCACGACTATCTCGTGCCGTCTCGCGGCCTGCGCCCGGGGAGCAGCGTGGGCGCCCGCGCCGCGTTCTCCGGCATTACGGATGGCGCGCGCGTGCTGATCGGCTCCGGTTGCGGCACGCCCACGCTCCTGCTGGAGGAGCTGGCGGCGCAGCGGACACGATGGGCGCGGCTGGAGATCATCGCGGGCCAGCTGCTGGCGCCGATCGCGCTGACGCAGTTCGCGGGCGAGCCGTTCTGGTTCACGACCGTCCAACCCAGCGAGCACCTGGCGGACCTCAGCAACGGAGGGCCGGCCGACACCGTGCCGGCGCGATATTCCGACCTCCCGGGCCTCTTCGCGGCGGGAGGGGCGCTCGCCCCCGACGTCGTGCTGGTACAGGTGAGCCCACCGGGGCCGGAGGGACGCTTCAGTCTCGGCGTCAGCGTTGGGTCGGCGATCGACGCGGTGCGGAGCGCGCCCCTGGTGATCGCCCAGGTGAACCGCCAGGTGCCGTACACCTTCGGCGCGGGCGAACTTCGGCGAGACGAGATCGACGTCCTGGTGGAGATGGACGGCCCGCTCGTCGAGCTGCGGCGTGGAGAACCGGGCGCCGAGGCGCAGGCCATCGCCCGGCACGCGCTCACGCAGATCCCGGACGGCGCGACGCTGCAGTTCGGCATCGGCGCGGTGCCAGAAGCGCTGATGGGGCTCCTGGTCGAGCGGCGCGAGCTCGGCATCCATTCGGGGATGATCGGCGACGGGATCGCCGGCCTGGTGGACGCCGGGGCCATCACCAACATGAGGAAGGCGTTCGACCAGGGCGTGTGCGTGACGGCGGAGATTATCGGCACGCGACACCTGTTCGACTGGGCGCATCGAAACCCCCTCGTGCGCATGGCCCCGGCTTCCTATTCCCACGGCGTGCCGGTGATCGCGCGCTGCAGCGGCTTCGTTTCAATCCAGTCGGCGCTGCAAGTCGCGCTCGATGGGAGCATCAACGCGGAGTCAATCGGCTCGCGCCAGGTCGCGGGACCCGGCGGCCAACCGGACTACGCGGAGGGGGCGGCGGCCGCGACAGGCGGCATCGCGATCCATGCGCTCCCGGCGACGGCGGCCGGGGGGAAGCTGTCACGCATCGTGCCCCGGCTGGACGCAGGCGCCATCATCACCACGCCGCGCTACCTCGCGGACCGCATCGTGACGGAGTTCGGCGTGGCGCAACTGCGCGGGCGCACACTCTCCCAGCGCGCCGAGGCGCTGAGGGCGGTCGCGCACCCCGACTTCCGGGCGGGGCTGGTCTGACGTAGCAGCGGACACAGCGGCCCGGCGCTTTGCATGCAGACTGGTGCGCGCCCGAGCGCGCAGGGCCGGGTGCTCCGAATAGGCAGAGAAGCGGCCTCTCGGCCGCCTCCTCAGATTCAAAACGGTGGTGGAGCTGAGGGGATTCGAACCCCTTACCTCAACACTGCCAGTCTTGTCAGGAGCGTCCGCACACGTCCGCAACTGATTCTGTACGTGACAATAATGCAGCCACGGACAGGGGCGAACGGGGGCGGGTGGTCGTCAGCGTGGTAGTCAAAATGGTAGCCAAAGCTCGGCTCCACGCACCCGGCGCCGGCTCCCGTGCCGTCCGCCCGCGCCAGCCGCAGAGGATGGCGGCCACGCGCTCGACCGCGCGCAGCCTTGGGGTTGAGAACTACGCCGGCCGCGCTCCCTCCCCGGCCCTTCCGCGCGCCCGGCTCCGAGGTGCAGGCCTCCCGCGCCAGGCGGCGGAATTCGCACTATCCGGGTTAGTGCAAACCGCCCTGCGGGTTCCCGCCCGTCGCTGCCATAACCACCGTTATGGCTACGGCCCCCCGGACTCGGCCGTTCGTCGTCGGCGGGGTTGATGTGCACCTGCGCCACAAGCGTAGACTTCGAGTCCACTCTATCCCCGCCGGTTCGCCGATGGACTCGATTGATGTGAAATACCTTGGCGGCCTGCCGGTCGGAATTCCCGATCAGAGGGCGCGGGCTTGGGTCGATGATGGCAGCCTTCACATCGGCGGGCCGGGCCGCGGTGGTTACGAGATTCCCGCCGACTGCATCACAGAGACCGAGCTCTACTTCGACCGGACGGGCCACAACTGGCTCATGTTCATTTTCTTCGGACCGGTAGTTCTCTTCTTGCGGATGGCGGGCGTGCACTTTCGCAACAAACACTTTCGGCTCGACATCGATTTTGACGACGATGGAGAGCCGCGTTGCCTGGGCCTTGAGTCCACAAGTCGCCGCGAGCTTGAGGAACTCCGCGCCGTGATCGAGTCCGCCGCCGAGAAGTTCGACGAGGCGGAGACGGCACTTGCAGGCGATTGACGAATTCTCCGGTGAGGCCAGACCGACAACACCACGCGGGGGCCGAGCTTGACACTCTCGTTTAGGATGACAGCCATCACAGGAGGGGTGGACCGGATGCATCGGCTTACGCGGCCGCGATGGACTCCTGGCTTCATTCGATCACGACGGACCGAGCAGAGGAGATCCTGGGGTCCCTCTCCATCGATCCCAACAAGGTGGCTGAGGTGGCCAGGAAGGGGCCTCCACCACCGTCGTCCCCCTCCAGGGTTGGGACCTCGCACTCTGTTCTGTTGCCAGCCATTTTCTCGTGGGCGGGCGCCGAGAATGAGCGCGGTAGGCAGGCACTTGTCGTCGGGGTCGCAGCGGGCTTTTGTGACCCCTCAACGATACCCATGGCCTGGGATGCTGCAGAGATCATGGCCCTTCAGATCTGGCGCCGCACGCATGAATCCTGCCGTACAACGTGGGCTGGCAACTATTACCTCGATCGGAACCCACCGTTGACGTTCTGGCAGCGCTACAAGGCGGGATGCCCCGACAGGTACCACTCCTGGACGGAGTTCGGGGTAGACGACTATGCGTTTACGGCAGTGTGTCAACAGGCCTCAGCGGCCGCACAAACCCTTGATAACGCGATCCGGCAATGGGCCGAGACGCTTTATCGGGCATGCTCCGGCATGGACCGCCGCTACGTGCCCATCAGGGAGGCTGTTGAAGCCTGCAGGTGAGAACTGCATCGCCTGCCAGCGTGACGGCTCCATGGGCGTGACGCCCATGTCCGCAAGGGTGGGCGTAGAAACCGCTGACACGCTGGCATTGGTTTGGCCGGGCCTGCCTCCTTCGTTCTGCGGCATGTCCGGCAGCATCTCGCCAGCCCGCCACCCGCGCCGCCTTACCACTTCTCGCGCTCGGATATCGGTATCCGCACGCCGCCGGCGCTCTTTGGCCAGCACAATTCGTACGTCTACCGCGACGTGCTGGGATTGGGAGACGAAGAGATCGAAGCCCTCAGCCAGGCGGGACATATCGCTGATACGTATGCACCCGAGGTTATCGCCGGCGGTTAGCCGGTGCTCGTGGGACTGCGGCGATCACGCCGGGAAAGGGAATGTGTCGCCGCTAAGGTTGGGTGGGCCCGAATACAACAGATCATAACGGCGGCGGGCGAAGCACCATGCGCCTTCGATCCTGGCGTAGCTGTCACGGTAAACGCCAACACCCATACGGCCGTCGCCATTCGCGGTCTTCATGTACTCCGTGAGATACCAGGTCCCCGTTGCCCGGTCGCTGGTGGCGGCCACAGTGCCGGAGTGGATGAGTTGGACGACGAAGGGGAGACTGCCCATGAGCCCCGTCCAGAGACCCACGATGGCTTCCCTTCCTGTGGTGACCTGGCCACGGAGATCCCATTGACCGTCGGCTGCCCAGGTGTCACGCCAGGCCGATTGGTCACGGCGGTTGACGGCGTCGGCGTAACGCGCCACGAGGTCGTGGATCGCCTGCTCATCGTTCATGTGTGTTCCCTTCTGCACAGTCGGTCTGCGTTGCCTTTGGCGACGAGACGGTAGATTATGCCGAACCTGGCGTCGACCGAGCTTCGGCACAGAAACGATGACCGGTGTGCCATCGGTGGGGTCGGAGAAAGGTTGCCATGATCATCATTGCCGGGACGGTCGACATCGACCCCGCACAGCGCGATGCCGCATTGGCCGCGGGTCGCCAGCTTGAGGCTGAGACCAGGCGGCAGCCCGGGTGCCTGGACTACGTTTGGACCGTTGATGGGCTTTCGCCCTCGACGATCTACGTGTACGAACGCTGGGAGAGCGAAGAAGCACTTGCCGCCCACTTCAAAGGACCGTACTACCGCGGTATGCGAGAGACCATCGGCGCACACGGGATCCGCGGCGCCAACGTCGCCAAATACCAGATCGCCGTCAGCGAGCCCGTCTACGATGCGTCCGGCACTCCCCGCGCCGATTTCTTCACAGCGCGGGGCGCCTGACTTGGCTTGACGCCGCGCCCCCGGAGGCAGTTGTCCCGCCCGCGGGCGGGAGGTAGCGTCCGAAGCATCCCACCTGAGGAGGATGGCAGTGAGTGACTCTCGATCCAGCATGCCGCCAGCTGCGAAGCCGGGCACTCCCGAGGCTGAGCGCATCCGCAGCTACCTCCAGGCCCAGGCGGCGAAGCTATCCCCGGCTGGCCTGATCGAGAAAGTCCGCACGGATCTTGAGCAGGTTCACGAGGCGATGAATGGCGTACCGGCCACGCAGTTCTCGCAACGTCCTGCCGAGAACGAGTGGTCTGCCAACGAAGTGGTCCACCACCTGGTCCAGATCAGCAGGGTTGTCGCCACCGGGATTCGCTCTGTTCTCGACGCGGGCGCGGCCCCACCTCCCATTTCCGACGTGATCGGCATGGCGCCAGAGCAGCACACTGCTGCCGAGTGGTGGGCGAGGCTCTTGGCTGACCGTGAGGCGATCCTTGAGCGGGTCGGCCGCGCTACTGGAGAAGAGCATCTCGACGTGAAGTGGGAGCATGGCGTCTTCGGTGGTCTCAACTGGCGTGAATGGCTGCTCTTCATGCGCGTCCACGACCTCGATCACGCCCGGCAGATCCAGGCGGTCGCTCAGGCGACGCGGGACTGAACCGTCGGCAAACGGGGCTGCGCAGACTGCCTTGCGCGGCTCGGCCCGGCTTGCTCTACTTGTTCGGCTGAAAGGTGGTGCCCTGTGGACGTAATTCCGAGCGAGTTCTTGATGGAGTTTCGGCTCGATCTTGCCGATGCTGGATACCAGTTCGGACCAACGCCGTCTGGCGTTCGTGGCACCGGGTCGATCAAGGGCGGGGTGTTTGCGGGACCGCGACTGAATGGCGCGATCGAGCCCTACGGGGCCGACTGGATGACCGTCCGGCCTGACGATACGCTCGATCCGGAAGTCCGGGCGGTCATGAAGACAGACGACGGCGCTCTCATTGCCGTGCACTACACGGGACTGATTCACCCGTGGTCGAAGGTCGGCAGCGGCTCGGAGATGTACTGGCGCGTGGCTATGCGATTCTCCACCTCGGCCGAAAAATACGACTGGTTGAACAGGACTCTCGCAGTCGGCAGCGGCCGTCTGGAGGGTCGGTCTGCGATATACAGGATCTGGGCGGTCAAGTAGACGAACGCCGACGCGGCCTTGACCGAGAGTCCCGGGTGATATAGAACGCTGGCCTACCGCCAGCCGAAGGAGTTGACCATGGCAGAAGAACTGCAGGACCACGAGACCGTATCGATCTATCCCCTTGACCCTGACGTCCTCGAGAAGCTGTTGAAGACGCAGGGTGAGTGCGTGTTCAACTGGGTCACGAAGGACAGTTGGCCGGTTGGCGTGATCATGAGCTACGTCTGGCACGACGGACGGGTCTGGCTGACGGCCGGGGCGCACCGGCACCGGATCGCCGCCGTGCGCCGTAACCCGCAAGTTTCGGTGGTCGTGACCAGCACCGGCACCTCCCTGGGCCCGGCCAAGACGGCGACCGTGAAAGGGCGGTGCATCATTCACGAGGATCGGGAGACAAAGGAGTGGTTCTACCACGCCCTCGCGTTTCGCAACCCGGACTTGGCAGAGGCGGCCGCCTTTGAGAAGCGCCTTGATTCACCACTCCGGGTGGTCCTCGAGGTCGTTCCGGAGAAGTGGATCACATTCGACGGCATCAAGTTCGCGGCCGATACCGCGGGCAAGCTTCCCGAGTCGGCGAAGGGCCCGAAGTTGAGCGCCGACGCCGAGCGGCTCCCGCGGGAACTCAAGGCGCGCGGCGTTTCCTGAAGGCGACGTCGTCTGATGGCGCCATGGCCTGATTGTTCCTCCCCGATGTCCGGCGCGTTTGATGCCCGCGGTTCGGGTGCCGTCAGGCTCGTTCGATGCCGACCCGCGTTCCGCGCATCACCGGACAGGGCTGCCACTGGGTAGTCCAGTAGCGCAGGTGGCCGTAGCCGCCAGCAAGGTGGAGCCACTTGATCATCCCCGGTTGGTGTCGTTCGGGTTAGACCAGCCCGGAAACTGGTACGGGTCGAACCCGTTGTACATCACCAACTGAATCCCAGGATGGGCACGTCAGGAACGACCACAAAGGAGCACGTCGAAGATGAGTGAGACCTTCGGAAACCGGTTCAGGCTGGATGGCAAAGTGGCGCTGGTGACGGGAGGGGCCATGGGCATCGGGAGAGCCGCGTGTCTCGCTCTTTCAGAGGCAGGCGCAGCAGTCATCGTCCAGGACATCAACGGCCCGGAAGCTGACGCCGTCGCCGCGGAAGTACGGTCCGCCGGGGGGAAGGCGGCCGTCGTGGCCGGCGACATCACCGACATCGTCACCATCGAAACGATGCTGGCGAGGGCGCGTGCCGAGTTCGGCCGTCTCGACGTGCTGGTGAACAACGCGGGCATCTACCCGTTCGCCGGGTTCCTGGAGATGCCTACAGAGACGCTGGACCGCGTACTCGACATCAATCTGCGGGCCGTGTTCCTTTGCACGCAGATGGGTGGCAAAGCGATGGTCGACCTGGGCAATGGCGGCGCCATCATCAACCTGGCCTCCGTGCAGGCCTTCAAGCCGACAAACCCGGGCGTCTCTCACTACGACACGACCAAGGCGGGTGTCGTCATGCTCACAAAAGCAGCCGCCCTGGAATTGGCCCCGCACAACATCCGGGTGAACGCTGTGGCCCCCGGGATGACCGTGACGCCGGGAACGCAGCAGGTCATCCGGTCCTCAACGGCCGCGGCGCGCGTACCCCTGGGCCGGCTGGGTCAACCCGAAGACGTTGCGAACCTCATCCTGTTTCTTGCGAGCCCGGCGGCGGACTACATCACCGGCGAGACGGTTGTTGTGGACGGTGGGTACCTACTCACCT
>Ga0315281_10009500_pt1 | contig 13493 bp, 13 predicted proteins | sample YL17G07_0_MG_FD_204540 | JGI IMG/M metagenome (GOLD analysis project Ga0315281, IMG submission 204540) | Sediment microbial communities from Yellowstone Lake, YNP, Wyoming, USA - YL17G07_0 | ecosystem: Environmental > Aquatic > Freshwater > Lake > Sediment | place: USA: Wyoming | collected...
AGGGTTTGTCGATCGCGATGAGGTCGTCGTCTTCGTAGAGTACCGTGAGCGGCATGTTCTGCGGCTCGATCGAGAGGGTTCTGGCCGGTGGAGGCACGGTGACCACGAGCTCTCCGCCGTGCAGGCGCTGAGAGGGTTTGGCCGGACGGCCGTCGATGGTCACCGCCTGCTGTTCGATCCAGCGTTCGATCCGCGAGCGGCTGACGTCGGTGAGCCGAGCCGCCAGAAAGCGGTCGAGACGGGAGCCCGACTCCTCGGTTGGAACGACGAGCTCGATGGGTGTGACCGGGGAGGTTTCCCCGGCGGATCTGGTCATACCTCCAGACTAGGCGCCGACGAACCGGGCCGCAAGTGGAATCCGGTTTTCCGGCGAGTGCCGGCGGCGAAGGACTAGCCCGCATCATTCATGAGGCAAACCGTCGCCGTCGGGCGCTTTCGCCCGCTGGCGGCGTTCTCCTCCCTCGCTCGCCTGCGGCGTACCGCAAGTACGCCTCGGCTCGCTCAGTCGTGCGGCCTTGCCAGCGAACGAAATCGCTCCGACGGTCTGTCAATTTCATCGGGACGCTGCAATCGTGTGACTTCGAATTCCAGTCTTGCGTTTTCGAGGATCTTCGACGGTCTCTCATGAATGATCCGGGCTAGAATTCCCCTCGTGATCAAAATCGCACGCCCGGGAAAGGGTTTGGTGCTGGCTCTTGGGGGAGGCGGAGCCCGCGGCTTCGCTCATCTGGGAGTCCTGCGGGTATTCGAAGAAGAAGAGATTCCGGTGACGGGGATTGTCGGCACGAGCATGGGGGCGATCGTCGGTGGGCTCGTGGCGCGGCTCGGGAGCGCGAAGGAAGCGATCCTCGACCTTGAGTCCTATGTTCGAAGCCCCGAGTTTCAGGGGATTCCGTTCGAGCGTCTCGATCCCGACCCGTATGGCGCAGGTCACGTTCTCGCGGCGCTCGGCCGGCGGATCCGTGACAGTTTCATCATCGGCGTCGGGGTGCATCGAACGTCGACCACCGAAGAACGTTTTCGCGACGCGCCGGTTCTCGCGCTTTTCGGAGATTCGACGATCGAGAGCTTTCGGATTCCGTTCTCGTGCGTCGCGGTCGATCTCATGGACGGCCAGCCGGTGGTTTTCGACCGGGGGAGCGCCTACGAGGGCATTCGAGCGTCGTCGAGCATCATCGGAGTTTTTCCCCCGATCCGGGATGACGGGCGCTGGCTCGTCGACGGAGACTGCTGCGAGCCCGTTCCAGTTCCTGCGGCCCGAGAGAGATTCGGCGGTCCCGTCGTGGCGGTTCCGGTCCCGCCGCATCTGGATGCTGTGCCGAAACAAGTGACCGTGATGGCCGTTCTGGTCCGGCAGAGTCGCATTCTCGACCGAAACCTCACGGCGCTGCAGGCCAGAACCGCCGACTTGTCGATCGAGCCGGATGTCGGGAAACTCTACTGGAACGAGTTTCAGGAAATCAGCCAGGCCATCGAAGCCGGCGCTGTCGCGGCGAAAAACTCTCTTCCGCGAATCAAGGAGCTCGCCCGCCGAACATCGCGCCGATGGACTTCGTGGCTCGGCGGCGGCCAGGGCCGGTGAAGAAGGGAACCGGGATGAAGACGGAACTTTCGAATATGACGATCGATTCGGACCAGGGCCGCAAACTGCTTCGAATGGCCCGAACGTCGATCGAGAATCCCTCGGCGGCGGACTGGGGGCCGGAACGTTGGGAAGCTCTCGGGCTCCCGATCACTCCGGAAATGCTCTTGCATCCGCGAGGAGTCTTCGTGACGCTGCATGCCGGAGCGGACCTCCGGGGCTGCATCGGAACTCTGAGCGGCCGGCGGCCGCTTTATTCGCTCATCTCGCGTTTTGCCGTCGCCGCGGCCTATGAAGACCCGCGATTTCCTCCGGTCGGCCCCGCCGAGATCGGTTTGCTCCGCATCCACATTTCGATTCTCTCTCCCGACCGTGCCCTTTCCTCGATCGATGAAATCCGGCTGGGAATCGACGGAGTCGTCCTGAATCATCCCGACGGTCAGGCGGTTTTCCTGCCGGAAGTTGCCACGGAAACGGGTTGGAGTCGTACGGAGATGCTGTCTCATCTTTCCCGGAAAGCCGGACTTTCGGCCGAGTCCTGGGAGGACCCCGGCGCCCGGGTTTTCGCTTTCGAGACCCTCGCGTTCGGCGAGGAAAAGAATTGAGTCGCGGAGTGCCGGCATTGATTATCATTCGCGGCATCGACACTTCGGTGGAGCTCCCGACGAAATGACCGATCCTTCGCAGAGTCCTCCCGAGGGCGGAGACAATCGTTCCGCTCTCGAAGAAGAAAACCGGCAGCTTCGGGAGTATGTCCACAGCCTCGAACGTCTCACCGAAGAGAGGGCCGTCCGCGTCGACCAGAAACAGCGGGAGCTCGAAAGCTTTCTCTATTCGATCAGTCACGACCTCAAAGCTCCGATTCTTTCGATTCAGGGATTCTGCGGTCTCCTGACGCAGGAGTTCGGCGAACGAATTCCGGAAGAAGCCCGGCGCTACCTTCAACGCGTCGAAAACAACGCTCAATGGATGCGTCAGCTCATCGATGATCTGCTCGAGCTCTCGCGGATCGGACGGGTCAACGCGGCGCGCGAACGAGTGGACATGGCCGCTCTCGCGCGTGAAACGCGCGACGGGCTCGCTTTCGAGATCGAACGGACCCGGGGCGAGATCGAAATTTCAGAAACCCTGCCCGTTGCCTTCGGGGAGCGGCGGCGGCTGGCGCAGGTCTGGAAAAATCTTTTTGAAAACGCTCTCCGGTATGTCGATTCCGATCGTCCTCCGAGGATTTCAGTTCGGGCTGAGTCCACTGAGGAAGCCAACCGTTTTCTCGTCGAGGACAATGGCGCCGGGGTCGCAGTGTCGATGCGGGACCGGATCTTCATTCCGTTTCAACGCGGAACGGCGGCACCCGACCGCCACGGAACCGGGATCGGCCTGGCGATCGTCAAGCGGGTCATCGAGTCTCACGGCGGCCGGGTCGGCGTGGAAAGCGAGCTCGGTAAAGGAAGCCGGTTCTGGTTCACGCTTCCTTTTGCCGAGGCGAGGCATGGCTCAAAAGCGAATCGGTAACCGTCAGAAGCCGGTCCATCCTTCGGGCAAACGCGGGCCGAAAACGCCGGCGATGAAATCTCTTCGCCGGCCAAGGGCGGAGAACGCCCGTGTCCCGTACCCTCCTCCGGGCAGGAGCCGATGAAGATTCTTCTCCCGCGGCATTTAGAGGAAGGGTGGCGAAACGACCTCAGCTTCGCGGCGCTCGACCTCGAGCCGGTGTCCTATCGCGAGGAGGATGGCGCGCCTGACGCAGATCCCTCCGGAGCCGAGATCGTCCTGCGTTCGTGGGTCTGGGGAAATCAGATTCGCCGGCTGGTCGAAGAAATCCCTTCGGTTCGCTGGCTCCATTCGCTGGCTACCGGTGTCGACGATCTGATCGTGCTCCCCAGAATCGCGTCGGGCGACGTGAAGCTTTCCTGTGCGAGAGGAGTTCACGCGATTCCAATCGCGGAGGTGGTGGTGCAGCTCCTCCTCGATTCGGTGAAAAAAGCGCGCGAGCATTTCGAAGCGCAACGAAACGGAATCTGGGAATCGCTGCGCCTCGGGGAGCTCACCGGGCAGACGGTCTTGTTTTTCGGATTCGGCGGCATCGGGCGGGAGGCCGCGAAAAGGCTGGCGCCTTTCGGCACGCACATCGTCGCGGTTCGTCGCGGCGGAACGGGCACCCCGGAAGGAGACGCCGCCGCGGTCTATCCCACAGCCCGGTTCGAGGAGTTTCTCAAGGACGCCGATTTCGTCGTGGTCGTGGCCCCATTGACGCCCGAGACGCGAGGTTATTTCAACCGGCGTCGTCTGGGTCTCATGAAGCCGACGGCGAAAATCGTCAACGTGAGCCGGGGAGAAATCATTCCGTCCGAGGAATTGCTTTCGGCGCTCGCCGCAGGCCGGCCCGGAGGAGCCGTGCTCGACGTCTCAGCCGAGGAGCCGCTTCCTCTGAATCATCCGTACTGGTCCCATCCGTTGATCGTCATCACTCCGCACGATTCCTGGTCTTCGCCGCGCACGAAAGCCCGCAATCGGGATTTCTTTCTGGAAAATCTCCGCCGCTGGCGGCTCGGTGTGCCGCTTCACGGACAGGTGAACCCGGGCGAGAGTTATTGATTGGAGCTTCTGATTGCCGACGAATGTTTTATGGCGTATTTTGTGCGGCGAAGCGAAGGTGCGGTGCTCGGAAATTTTCTGGAGGACGGTAAATCGATGGGTGTGACTGTGCTCGTGGTCGATGATAATTCGCTCGCCCTTCGGCTCAGTCGAATGGTGCTCGAACGGGAAGGGCACCGAGTCGTCGCTCTGGCCCACTGGTCCGACGTGTCGGATACTCTTTTTCGCGAAGACATAGACATTGCCTTCGTGGATGTCAACATGCCCGGTCTTCAGGGGGATCAGCTCGTTTCGATCCTCAAACAGACACGAAAAGGAAGAGCGACCCCGGTGATTCTCGTTTCGAACCTTCCCTCCGAAACGCTCCGCCAAAAAGCTCAGAGCTCCGGCGCGGACGACTGGATTCAGAAGCCCCTGACGTCGGAGGCGGTCCGCCAAAAGATCGAAAAGCTTGTACGGACGACGTCGGCGAAAACGGGCGACTCGCAGACTTAGGCGGGAAGGAACGCCTGTTCCGCGGTCGATCGCTCCACCGCCTGATACGCGGGCAAATCCATCAGGAACGACGTTCCGATTCCGGGAATCGACGCGAACGTGATTGTTCCGCTGTACGCCTCGATGATCGCTTTCGTGATGAACAAACCGAGCCCCGTGCCTGCGATGTCCTTGTCGGTCGAGGTTCCGACGTCGGCGAACTTCGAAAATAGCTCGTCCTGCTTCTCGAGCGGGATTCCGGGGCCGGTGTCCGTGACCGTGATCAGCACTCTGGGGCCGGCGGGACCGCCGTTACGGGCTTCGGCCGCCACGACGATCACACCCTTGCTCGGAGTGAACTTGAACGCGTTGATCAGCAGATTGTTCAGAACCTGGAGAAGCTTGTCCGTGTTCCCGGCGATCGCGGGAATGTTTTTCGGCACGTCGGACTCGAGAGTGATCTGTTCGCGGTTGGCCATCGTCCGCACGGAAAGAACCGAGCGCCGGACGAGGATCGCCGCGTTCACGCGCTCGATGCCGAGCTGGTAACGCCCGGCGCGGATTTTTGAGAAATCGAGAATCTCATTGATGAGATTCATCATGCGGTTCGCCTCGTCGCGCGACTCGCGAAAGAGCTCCTTGTGCATCTCCGGCAACGGCACGTCGGGATCTTCGAGGATGAAGTCGAGGGTTCCGCGGATGCCGGCCAGCGGACCGCGAAGATCGTGGACGATCGTCGAGAGATATTCGTCGCGGCTTCGAACGGCTTCGGCTTCTCCGCTGATGTTTTCGAAAACCCAAAGAACGACGCGTTCTCCGACTTCTTCCGGGGCGACCCTCGCGAATCCTTTCCACGTTTTTGCCTCTCGCACGACACGAATCGGTTCTCCCGGTTCGTTGCGTCCGAGCAGGTCGATGATCACCGGGTCGGACGAAGGGTTGGTTCGCGCTTCGGGAAAAAGCGAGTCGAACGACGGACTCGTGTACAGGAACTTGCCTTGAGACGAAATCAAAGCGATGGGCTGCGGCAGCAACGTAAAGGCGAGGTCGGCCAATCGGCTGGCGGCGGGGGAGCCGGAAGCGCTCATGGCCTCCTCCGCGACTGGGTCCCGTCGAGATCCATGGCGGATTCGAAAACGAGCACACCCTTCGCCCTCAGCTTCGCGAGGTTGAAAAGAGTCTGAAATCGTCCGAGAGACGAGATGAGAAGAATTTTCTGAATCGTGAGCTTCGCGGCGACGAGGGAGAGAAGGTATCCCTCGTTGGCGACGAGATCGAAGGATGCGAAGTTTTTCCGGAACTCGGAAGTTTCCTTTGCGACTTTCGACGTGATGTCCGGCTCCGCGAGAAGATCGCGGACCGTGCGGGCTTCGAGAATTCGGCGGTAGCCGATCGGGAGCGGATCGTCGGGCGAGGGAGGGGGAATCTCGGACAGCGCGACACCGACTCGTCCAATCTCGCAAAGCACGGTGAGGCGCTTGGTGAGTCCGCGGTACGGATGTGAATTCGTCACGACCCGGGATTATCGCCGAGATCGGGATGGTTCGGTATACCCCGTCAGAACCCACAGCGCCACCGACACCGCCGACAAGACAGAAAGGCTGCTCCCTCCTCCGGCCATCGGAATTCGGCGGGCCTCGACCGGAGCGAAACGCCCGGACAGGCCGTTTCCTTCACTCCCGGCGACGAGGACGGAGAATCCGGAGGGAAGCGGATCGGTGATCGACCGGTCGGCGTCTGCGTCGAGCGCAATGGCCCGGAAGGAATCGGGGGCGCCGACCGTTTCGAGGGAATCGAATTTCTCCCAGATCGGAAGACGCAGAACCGAGCCGGCCGACGCGCGTACGGCGCGAGGAGAGAACGCCCGGGCCGATCCGGACGAAAGCGCGACGCCGATGCTCCCGGCCGCCTCGGCAACCCGGATGATGGATCCGGCATTCCCGGGATCCTGCACCCCGACGAGAACGACGAGCACTGCGCGTTCATTCGCTTGAACCTGTCGTCGCCGGAGATCCGAAGTAGCGGGTTTGTGAACGACGAGAATCGCCCCGCGGGGCGACGAGGTGCCGGTCAATGATTTCTCGAGGCGCGACTCGATTCGAAGCAAGGGCCGACGTTTCGCCGACGATGCGAGCCCGGCGGCGACCTCCGCGGGAAGCGAATCTCCGAGGAGGAGGGCCTCGAATTCGATTTCAGTCTGAAGGGCTTCTCGAACCAGCTTGACGCCGTCGAGCACGACGAGGTCGCCGTCGCCGCGGCTGCGGGAAATCCAGTCCTCGAGACGACGATCGCGGCGCGACTTGATCTTAGGCTCGGCGGTCATTTCTTTTCCGGAATCACGATCGAAAGGAGGACCGAAATCGCGAGGACCGATCCGACGATTCCCAGCGACCAGGCGGTCGAAAAGTGCCAGAAATCCTTGAGGAGCATTTTGACGCCGATGAATCCGAGAACGAGCGCAATCCCGAACTTGAGGAAACGGAAGAGCCCTACGATGCCGGCCACGAGAAAATAAAGCGCCCTCAGGCCCAGAATCGCGAAGACGTTCGACGTGTAGACGATGAATGAATCGTTGGTGACGCCGAAAATCGCCGGAATCGAATCGGTCGCGAAAACCAGGTCCGTGGTCTCGACCACGATGACGACCACGATCAGAGGAGTCGCCATCCACTTCCCTTCGCGCCGCACGAAGAACGAGCTCCCCTCGTCGGTTTCAGTGACCGGAATGAATCGGCGAAAAAAGCGAACGACAGGATTTTTCGCCGGTTCGATGCCGTCGTCCTCGCCATGAAGCGCCATGCGAATGGCTGTGTAAACGAGGAAAGCGCCGAACAGATAAAGAATCCATTGAAATTTCCCGATGAGAATCGACCCGGCGGCGATCAGGATTCCTCGCATCACGAGAGCACCGATGATTCCCCAGTAGAGCACTCGATGCTGAAATTCCGGTTTCACCTTGAAGTAGGAAAAGATGATGATGAAAACGAAAAGGTTGTCGACGGAGAGGGATTTTTCGAGGATGTAACCGGTCAGGAACTCGAGCCCTTTTTGCGGAGAAATGTAAGCGGACACCCCCCAGCTGAAAGCGAGCGAGATCAGGATCCAGAGAATGCTCCATCCGAGCGCCTCTTTCCGGGAAATCGGGTGAGCCCGGCGGTTGAAGACCCCGAGGTCGATGGCGAGCATTGCCGTGACCCCGATCGAAAAGATCGCCCACAGCCAATTCTGATGACTCATGCCGAAACGGGCGGCCTCCCGGCGCGGGTCTCGGGAAACATCGAATCCCCAAGCCCTGACTTCGCCCGATCCCATTTGATCGCCAAGAATCCGCTCATCGGCGGTGAACATAGCACTCCGGTCATCGGGTTCGGAAATCGATCGGTGCCGGAGAATCCGCCTGACAGGAAAAACCGGCGCGTCGAAAGCAGGGCGAAACGGAAGGAGTCCACGGACGCTCGCTGGAACAACCGGAAAGGGCGCCGCTCCGCTTCCGCCGTCCCGTTGCGGTTTCGTTCTTCCTCGACTCTCATCTGCGCCCCCCGTATCATTTCGGTCCGGGGGGAAACTCAAACATGCCACCGAAGTTGACCGATCGCACCCGGCGGATTCAGATTTCGCCAACGATCGCCATCATGGCGGAAGCACGAAAGCTGCAGGCCGCCGGGGTCGACGTCGTCGATCTGGGGCCGGGGGAGCCCGATTTCCCGACTCCCGAAGTGATCGCGGAGGCGGGCATTCGCGCCATCCGCGACGGATTCACGAAGTACACCGATTCCTCGGGGATGCCGGAGCTTCGCCGCGCGATTGCGGAAAAGTACAACGCCTCTTACGGGACCGACTACAAGCTTTCGGAAGTGATCGTCGGAAGCGGCGGGAAGCAGCCTCTTTACAACGCTTGTCAGGCCCTCTTCGAAAACGGGGACGAGGTGCTGATCCCTGCGCCTTACTGGGTGTCGTTTCCCGAAATGGTGCGGCTCGCCGACGCGACGCCGGTCTTGGTCGAAACCGACCCGGAAGATGGTTTCGCGCCGCGGTTCGAGAGGATCGAAAGAGCCTGGACCGATCGTACGAGAGGGGTGATCCTCTGTTCGCCGTCGAACCCTCACGGCGGGATTGTCGACCCTGCGGATCTGGAAAAGATCGTGGAGCTGGCGGCGAGCCGCGATGCCACCGTCGTGTTCGACGAATGTTACGAAGAGTTCGTCTACGACAAACCTCACGTGTCTCCCGCGCCTCTTGCGAAGCGATTTCGCGACACGGTCGTGCTGTCGGGGACGTTTTCGAAAACATTTGCCATGACGGGCTGGCGCGTCGGATACATGGTCGGTCCCGAGAAGGTCATCGCGGCGATGGGGAAAATCCAGAGCCACTCCACGACGAACGCCTCGTCTTTGGCGCAGAAAGCGGCTCTGGCCGCACTTTCTCCGGAGGGGCGTGCTTCGATCGTCCCGATGATCGAAGAGTACCGCCGGCGCCGTGAGGTCATCGTCCCGGGAATCGGAGAGATTCCAGGGTTTCGCTGCCGTCCGCCGGAAGGGGCCTTCTACGTTTTTCCCGAGTCGAAGGCGCTCTACGGAAAAAGAGGAATCACCGACTCCCTTTCCCTCTCCCGGGCTCTTCTGGATGAAGCCAGAGTGGCGATCGTCCCTGGCTCGGCTTTCGGATTCGACGATCACATCCGGTTGTCGTTTGCGACCTCGATGGATCGGATCGAAGAGGGGCTGGCGAGGATTCGGAGGTTCGTGGAGAAGCTCGGCGATTAGAGTTTTCGGCGGCCCTCTGGAATTGGTTTGACCCCCGGTGTTTCCGCACCTAAAATGTTGAAAATATGAGGACTCCGGGTTTTCGAGCGTTGGGAATCAGGGGGGCGGCGGTTCTGTTTCTCTTCGCCGGTTGGTCTCTCCCGGCCGGTGGTGCCGGGATCACGGTGCTCGAAATTCGCCAGGCGATTCAGCCGGTGACGGCGGACTACATCGCCCGCGGGATCACGGAAGCAGAAAGAAACGGTTCGAAGCTGATCCTCATCGAGGTCGATACGCCGGGCGGGCTGGTCAGCTCGACTCGCGCCATCACCTCCCGAATTCTCGAATCGCGCGTCCCCGTTGCGGTTTATGTCTCGCCCAAGGGGGCCCGTGCGGCCTCGGGCGGGTTCGTGGTCCTCCTCTCGGCGGACATCGCCGTCATGTCGCCCGCCACCAACACGGGCGCGGCTCATCCGGTCGGGCTGGGCGGCGGGAGCCCGGGAGACAAGGATGATCATTCCGATTTCGCCGTGATGTTCAAGAAGCTCGAAAACGACATGGCTGCGATGGTGAGGAGTCTCGCGACAACTCGGGGTCGGGATGTCGAAGCGGCGGAAAAGGCTGTGGTCGAAAGCGTTTCGTATACCGAACGGGAAGCCATCGACAAGAAACTCATCGATTTCGTCGCCGTCGACCGCGCCGATCTGATCCGGCAGCTCGATGGGCGGATGGTCAGGCGGTCGGATGGAAGCGAAGCCGCCATCGACGTGACCAAGGAGTCGTTTCTCCCGATTCCTCTGACGACGACCGAAAAGTTTTTTTCCTTCGTTCTCGATCCGCAGGTGGTCGGGATCCTGATTCTTCTCGGGCTGGCGGGAGTTGGCTGGGAGGTCACCCATCCGGGGCTCGTCCTCCCCGGCGTGATTGGAGCCGTGAGCCTTCTCCTGGTGGCTTTCGCGCTGGCGAATCTGCCGGTGAACCTCGGAGGAGTGGGGCTCCTGGTGCTGGCGATCGGGCTTTTCGCGGCCGAATTCAAAGTGACGTCTCATGGACTGTTCGGCATCGCCGGAGCCATTGCGATGGTGATCGGCGGAGCTCTCCTGATCGACGCCCCGATTCCGGAGATGCGGCTCCACTGGTCGACGTATCTGCCCACCGCCGTTCTCATCGCCGCATCCCTGGCGTTCATGGCGACCCGGGCTGCGAGTTTGCGTCTGCGGCCTGCGACGACCGGCGCCGAGGGGCTGATCGGCCAAAAAGGGGATGCCGTGACTGCGCTCGCCCCTACCGGCAAAGTGTTTGCTGAAGGGGCGTATTGGGATGCCGAAAGCGATCTGACCGTCGAAAAAGGGGAAAAAGTCGAGATCGTGGCTGTCCGGGGTTTGTCGCTTCGTGTTCGTCCCGTGATCGTCCGATCCAATTCGAGTCCGGCTGTCGAAGAGCCCGGGAAAGACGGCGCGGTCGAGAGTCTGAAATCAGTTTCCTGAAAGGAAAATCATGAATATCGGCGGACCGCTGCTTGCACTCGTGATCGTAGGATTTTTTCTCTTCTCCCGTTGGGTCAACATCTTGAACGAATACGAACGGGGAGTCTCGTTCTGGCTCGGCCGGCTTTCTCCGGTCGCGAAGGGGCCGGGGCTCGTCCTCGTTTTCTGGCCTTTCGAACGGATTGTCCGGATCTCCCTACGAACGATCGTTCACGACGTCCCCAGTCAGGACATCATCACGAGAGACAACGTCTCGGTGAAAGTGAATGCCGTGGTCTATTTCCAGGTGATCGATCCCGGGCGCGCCGTCGTGGCGGTCGAAAATTATCTTTACGCCACGAGTCAGCTCGCCCAGACGACGCTCCGGTCGATCCTCGGCCAGGCCGACCTCGACGAGCTGCTGTCGCAACGCGAGAAGTTGAACATTTCGCTCCAGGACGTTCTCGACAAGCACACCCATCCGTGGGGAATCAAAGTGTCGATGGTCGAGGTCAAGCAGGTCGATCTCCCCGAGTCGATGCAGCGCGCGATGGCCAAGCAGGCGGAAGCCGAACGGGAAAAGCGGGCCAAGGTCATCCATGCCCAGGGGGAGTTCGAGGCTTCGGTGAAACTCGCCGAGGCGGCCGTGATCATTGCCAGGGAACCCGTGACTCTGCAGCTCCGCTATCTGCAGACGTTGACCGAAATTGCAGCCGAGAAAAACTCGACGATCGTCTTCCCGCTTCCCATCGACACGATCCGGGGATTCCTGGATCGAATCAAGAGCTGAATCGGGAGCCGATCGGGTCGGGGGATAGAAAACGTGCGAAATCTACTGATCGTCAGCCGCGATTCCGAGTTGCTTCGGGCCGCGGGGGATTATTCCCGGAGATGCGGAGGCGAGCTCGAAGTGCGCCCCTGCTCGGCCGACCGCGTCCGAGCGGGGGAGATTCCGGAGTTCGCTTTGGCGGTCATCGACGCGCGAGCCGGAGACTGTGGAGCCGAGCTGATTCCGGCTCTCGTCCGCCGGCGGGTCGGCGTGGCTTACCCGATCGTTCTTCTTGGGGGAAGCGCGGGAGACGACAATCCCGCCACCTCGGTCCTCGCCCTTCCCGCCGAAACGTCGCCTGCCGCATTGTTCGACGTCGTCGCTCTGGCGTCGGAATGGGGAAGTCTCGCCGAGGAAGTGAGATTTTTGCGGAAGGAGGTCGGGCTTCTCCGCACTCTTCACGGCCTGTTCGGAACCGTCGACCTCGACGCCGTTCACGCGCGGATCATCGAAGCGATGACCGACCTTTTGAGCCTCCCGTTCGGCTACATCCTGATTTACGACGAGACTCGCGGGCGATACGTACGGAGGTTTCCGGGAGAGCCGCATCATCGCGACGGGAGCGCCTACATTCCGGTTTTGACGAAAGAAGAAATCGACACGTTTCTGTCTTCCGGAGAGATTCACCGGATCGTGGAACGAAGCTGGTCCGACCCGGGCGGCCACCCTCATCGTTCGCGCTTCCTGCTCCTTCCGATCCGGAGCCGCCTGCGCAAGATCGGTTGCGCGAAGTTCCCGGTCACCGAAGAGGAAGCCGCGGGCCTCGACGGCGGACGTCTCGAGTCCGCCAGTCATCTCCTCGGCGAGATTGCGGCCGTCGTCGACAACCTGCTGTTTCTGAACGAGACTCGAGAGCTGACGATCCGCGACGACCTCACGAAGGCCTACAACCGGCGATATTTCGAGAGCTTCGTCGACGAGGAAATCGAACGGGCCAGGCGCTACAAGGGGCGTTTCTCGTTGATCTTTCTCGATCTCGACAATCTCAAGGCGGTCAATAACGCCCATGGGCATCTGATCGGGTCGAGGGTTCTTCAGGAAGTCGGGAAAAGGATCATCTCGGCGGTTCGCGGCGTCGACAAGGTCGCACGCTTCGGCGGCGACGAGTTCTGCGTGATTCTTCCCCAAACCGATGAAGTGAAGGCGGAACGGGTCGCGCAGCGCGTGCGGGAGTCGATTTCCAGTGAACCCTACCGGCTCGGACCGGGAATCGACGTGACCATCACGGCATCGTTCGGGATCGCAACTTACCCGATTCACGCCACCACCAAGGACGATCTCGTCAAAGCGGCGGACCGCGCCATGTACGAGGTCAAGGCGAATCAGAAAAATTCGGTGAGAATCGCCGGGCGTCTCGAAAATTCCGAAGAGATGTTTGACGAGCCGGAATCCGATTTGGAAAGCAATCCTGAGGGCGAAGCGGACGAAAAGCCGCCGGAACCGGGTGACGCGGATTCGCGAAAGGTGGAGCCCAAGTGAGCGACGAACTCTCCCTGCACGGTTCGCTGGAAGAAGCTACGGTTCCAGAGCTGGTCCGGGGAGTGGCCCGGGGGCAGGACTCGGCCGTCCTGACCGTGGAAGGGCAGGGGGTCAAGAACGTCGTTTGCTTCAAAGAAGGGCAGATCGTTTTTGCCTCGACGGACGATCCGGACCTGCGCCTTCCCGAGATGTTTCTTCGTTCCGGTCAGATCAGCATCGAGCAATACCTCGAAGCCGCCGGGCGTGCGACCGGAAAAAATCCGGGTGCGGCGCTTTGCGAGCTCGGGTACATCGGCCCGGACGAGCTGATCCGCGGCGTCGAGCAG
>Ga0315281_10009501_pt1 | contig 13493 bp, 16 predicted proteins | sample YL17G07_0_MG_FD_204540 | JGI IMG/M metagenome (GOLD analysis project Ga0315281, IMG submission 204540) | Sediment microbial communities from Yellowstone Lake, YNP, Wyoming, USA - YL17G07_0 | ecosystem: Environmental > Aquatic > Freshwater > Lake > Sediment | place: USA: Wyoming | collected...
CCGCCGCCGCGGGGCCCGCAGCCGGGGCAGCCACCATGGCCGCCGCCGCGGACACCTGGAACTCGGCCTCGAACGCCTTGATGAACTCGTTGAACTGGAGGAGCGTCCAGCTCTTCATGTCCTCCAGCACTTCGGTCGGATTCAGCTTGCTCATTGAGGGATCCTCCTTTTAAGCCTGCGGGGCCTTCTTGGCCGCTTCCTTCATCAACAAAGCCAGCTTCACCAGCACTCCCGAGAAATCTCTCGCCGCGCGCACGAACGGAGCCTTCATCGCCGCGGCGGTCATCGTCAGCAACTCGTTGCGCCCGGGCAGGGCCGCAAGCGCCTTCAGGCCGTCCAGCCCCACCGGCCGCTTGTCGAGCAGCGCGCCCTTGAGCGCGAGTTTCTCGTGCTCCGCCGCGAACTTCGTCAGGACCTTCACCGCCGTCACGGGGTCCGGGCCCAGGAACGCCACCGCCGTGTTCCTCTTGAGCCAGTCCCCGCACTCCGGGATCTTCTCGGCCTCGCACGCAAGACGCATGAGCCGGTTCTTGACGACCTTGAGACTCGCCGCCGTCGGGCGGATCGCCCGGCGCAGGTCGGTGGTCTCGGCGCTGTCCAGCCGTTGCGCATCCAGGAAGACGAGGCCCGAAGCCCCGCGGATCCGTTCGCGCAGCCCGTCGATCACGGCCGCGCGCTTCGCCTTCCCCCCGGAACCGTTCGGCGCCATGTGGCTAACTCTCCTGCGGCGCGAAGGCGCCCGAATCGACTTCCACTCCCGGGCCCATCGTCGAGGAGATGAAGACCCGGCGGACGTAGGCCCCCTTCGCGGCCGGCGGGCGCGCCCGCATCAGCGCGTCCATGACCGCACCGGCATTGGTCGCGAGGTGCTCGGCGGGGAACGACGCCTTGCCGATGGCGGCATGGATGATGCCGTAACTGTCGTTGCGGACCTCGACCCGGCCCGCCTTGCTCTCCTTGACGATCCGCCCGATCTCCATGGTCACCGTGCCGGACTTCGGGTTGGGCATCAGGCCCCTGGGACCGAGGACCTTGCCCAGCGGGCTCGCCGCCCGCATCAGGTCCGGCGTCGCGATCACGATATCGAAGTCCAGCCAGCCCTTCGAGATCTTCTCGATGAGATCTTCCGCACCCACGTAGTCCGCCCCGGCCGCCTGGGCCTCCTTCTCCTTGTCGCCCTTGGCCAGCACCAGCACCTTGCGCGTCGCGCCGCTGCCATGCGGGAGAACCGCAGCCGTCCGCACGGTCTGATCGCTCTGCTTGGGATCGATACCGAGCCGGACGCATAGCTCCACCGTCTCGTCGAACTTCGCCGTCGCGCACTTCTTGACGATCTCGACGGCCTCCGCCACGGTGTGCCGGCGGCTCCGGTCCACCTGGGCGGCCACCGCGGTGTAGCGCTTGCTCATCCGGCCACCTCCAACCCCATGCTCCGGGCCGTCCCCTCGACCTGCGAGACGGCGGCCTCGAGCGTCACGGAGTTGAGGTCCTGCATCTTCTGCTTCGCAATCTCAAGCACCTGGTCTTTCGTAACCTTTCCGACTTTTGTGCGGTTCGGCTCCTTCGACGCCACGGCGATCCCGGCCGCGCGCTTCAGGAGCACGGAAACGGGAGGAGTCTTCGTGATGAAGGTGAAGCTGCGGTCCTGGTAGACCGTCAGGACGACCGGGATCACGAGCCCTTCCTGGTTCCCCGTCTGGGCGTTGAACTGCTTGCAGAACTCCATGATGTTGACGCCGTGCTGGCCCAGCGCGGGACCGACCGGCGGAGCCGGCGTGGCCGCCCCCGCGCGGATCTGGAGCTTGACGACCGCGATCTGCTTCTTCGGGGGCATCAGGTCTTCTCGATCTGCTCGAAGTCGACCTCGAGCGGGGTCTGGCGGCCGAAGATCGAGACCGTGATCCGCACCTTGCCGCGCTGGGGGTTCACTTCCTCGATAATGCCCTGGAAATTCACGAAGGGGCCGCTCGTGATCTTCACCGGCTCCCCCTCCTCGAAGACGGTCTTGGGCCTCGGCCGCGACTTGGCCTTGCCGATCTGCTCGAAGATCGTCTCGACCTCGGCCTCCGCCAGCGCCACGGGCCGGTCGCCGCCCAGGAATCCGGTCACGCGGGGGGTGTTCCGGATCACGTGCCAGAGCTCGTCGGTCATGTCCATCTGCACGAGGATGTAGCCGGGGTAGAACTTGCGCTGGGTGATCTTCTTCTTCCCCTCGCGGATCTCGGCGACCTCCTCGGTCGGGATCAGGACCTGGGCGACGCGCTCCATCAGGCCCGCCTCATCGACGCGCCGCACCAGGTGGTCCTTCACCTTCTGCTCGAATCCCGAATACGTGTTCACCACGAACCACTCCATAAAGTCTTGCTCCCTTGTCCAGGCGCTATTGAAGAATGATCCCGAGCACGCGCGAGACTACGAGGTCGTAAATCGCCAGCAGGACGGCCACGATGGCCGTCGCCGCGATCACCACCGCCGTCGCGCCGGCAATCTCCCGCCCGGTCGGCCACGTGACCCGACGCACTTCCTGGCCGACCTCGGCCACGAAAGCCTTCACTCGCTCGACCTGCTCCGTCATCCCCACGCTGTTCCTCTTGTCCCCCCCGATAAACCGATGAAGGCCCGATGACTTTGGGCCGTTACCAGACCCCAGGCCTGACAGGAGTCGAACCTGCAACCCCCGGTTTTGGAGACCGGTGCTCTGCCAGTTGAGCTACAGGCCTATTTCGCCTCCCGGTGCGCGACATGCTTCCGGCAGAACGGGCAGAACTTCTTGAGCTCGATCCGCCCCGACTGCTTCTTCCGGTCCTTGGTCGTGGTGTAGTTCCGCCGCTTGCACTCCTGGCAGGCAAGATGCACCACTTCCCGCATGTCGCGCGCCCCCTCGGCCCCGTTCCAGCCTACTCGACGACTTCCGAGATGACGCCGGCGCCCACGGTGTGCCCGCCCTCGCGGATGGCGAAGCGCTGCCCCTTCTCCATCGCCACGGGCGTGATCAGCTCGACGTCCACCGTGATGTTGTCTCCGGGCATGACCATTTCCACTCCCGCCGGGAGCGTGATCGTGCCGGTCACGTCGGTCGTCCGCAAGTAGAACTGCGGACGATACCCCTTGAAGAACGGGGTGTGCCGACCACCCTCTTCTTTCGTCAGGAAGACGACCTCGCCCTTGAACTTATTGTGCGGCGTGATCGAGCCCGGCTTCGCGACAACCTGGCCCCGCTGGACATCGTCCTTTTCAACCCCGCGCAGCAGGGCACCGACGTTGTCGCCGGCCTGCGCGTCATCCAGCAGTTTCCGGAACATCTCGATGCCGGTGACGACCGTCTTCCGCGTCGGACGGATGCCCACGATCTCGACTTCCTCGTTGATCTTGAGCTTGCCGCGCTCCACCCGCCCCGTCACGACCGTGCCGCGGCCCGTGATAGTGAACACGTCCTCGATCGCCATGAGGTACGGCTTGTCGACATCGCGGACCGGTGTCGGAATGAAGGCGTCAACGGTCTCCATGAGCTTGATAATGGGACCGCAGTGCTCGCATTCCGTCTTCCCGCACCCGCACTTCATCGCGTTCAGCGCGGATCCGCGGATGATCGGAATCTTGTCCCCCGGGAATCCGTACTTCTTCAGCAGGTCGCGCAACTCTTCCTCAACGAGCTCGATGAGCTCCGGATCGGACGCGTCCATCTTGTTGAGGAAGACGACCATCGCCGGCACGCCGACCTGGCGGGCCAGAAGGATGTGCTCCCGCGTCTGCGGCATGGGGCCGTCCGGGGCCGAGACGACGAGGACCGCGCCGTCCATCTGTGCCGCGCCGGTGATCATGTTCTTGATGTAGTCCGCATGACCCGGGCAGTCGATGTGCGCGTAATGACGCTTGTCCGTCTCGTATTCCACGTGCGTGATCGCGATCGTGATCCCGCGTTCCTTTTCCTCGGGCGCGTTGTCGATGGAATCGAACTCGCGCACCGCGACGCCGGGGAACTTCTTGTTAAGCACCTTCGTGATCGCGGACGTGAGCGTGGTCTTCCCGTGGTCCACGTGCCCGATCGTGCCGATGTTCACGTGAGGCTTCGTACGGTCGAATTTCGGCTTTGACATGCGACGGACTCCTTTGTGTGAGTGTCAGGTACCTATCAAGAAACTCCCCTATGAAAACTTCCCGTTCTTCGGCACCGACGGCAAGCCCATGACCGGGATCGAACCGGTGATCTCATCCTTACCAAGGATGCGCTCTACCACTGAGCTACATGGGCGCTGGTGCAGAGGATATAGTCTATAGAAAGGGAGGACCCGCAGTCAAGACAAGCCACCCCCTTGGGGTGGCCCTCCCATCATTGATCCACGGGGCTTTTTGCATTGCCCCGTCCCTTCCTGCATCTCTTATACCATACGTGGGGGCCGCAAGCCAAGCCCTGTCTAGGTATAGCGTTCCCCGATCTTCCTCCAGAGCCCGCGGGCCTCCTCGAGAACCAGCCGCGCCGGGACCCGCGCCCGGGCCGCCAGCCGCCTGACTTCGCGCCACTCGGGCACCGCATGGAACGAGGGACCCCGACCGGCGACCTTGAAGGAAAGCGCCCCCCACCTCGTCCGGACCCGGACCGTACGGCGGGCGAGCCGGACCCGCTCCGGCGCGGTGATCCTGACTCCCAGCGTTCCGGTCTCCTCGAGGTACGTCCGCACCATGGCGTCGAGGCGGTCGGCCGGCGCCAGCACGGTGAGCGCGATTCCGGGACGGTTGCTCTTCATCGCGACGGCGGACGTCCAGGCTTCCAGCGCCCCGTCCCGGTAGGCGCGTTCGAGGAAGGCCTGGACCAGCTGGGGACTCGTGTCGTCCACGACGGCCTCGAGCTGGCGGATGTCCTGGCCCGCTGCGGGCCCCTCCACCTCCCCCAGGAAAGCGCGCAGGATGTTCGGCATGTCGGCGGAGTCCCGCGCACCGGCGCCGCACCCGATCCGCTCGACCAGCATGGGCGGCGGAGTCCCCGGCTCCGCGAGTCCCGCGACAAGGGCCGCGCCGGTGGGCGTGGCGAGTTCGCCATCCGCGGTGCCAAGCCGGATCGCTCTACCCCGCAGCAACTCGGCCGTGGCGGGAGCGGGAACAGGCAGGTTTCCGTGTGCAGTCCGCACACGACCGCCCCCCACGCTGACCGGTGACGCGAAGACGCGTTTCGCACCAAGGTAGTCGAGCGCAAGAAGGCTGCCGAACACATCCACGACGGTATCCAGGTCCTCGAGCTCGTGCAGGTGGGTGTGGTCGATCCGGCGCCCGTGTACGGCCGCCTCCGCCCGCATGATCCGGCGCACGATCGCATCCCCTCTCGCGGCCAGCTCCCCCCGCATCCCCGCGGCCCTGGCGCGTCGCTCGAGCCCCGCCAGCAGGCTCCTCGTGCGGCCGTCCGGCCGGGCATGCCGCGCACCGGCTTTCGCGCATACGTCAACGCGGACCGCAGGGAATCCGCACCGCCGGACGCGGGAGACGCGCCAGACCCAAGCCGGCAAGCGCATGCGACGCAGGCTGCGGGCAACCGCATTCGCGGGAACGCCGAGATCCAGCAGGGAGCCGAGCAGCATGTCTCCGCTCACACCGGACGAGCAATCCAGGTACACGGACTTCATCGCGCTCGAGCGCCCCCGCCCGAGGACGGGCGCGCGCGCGAGGAGGCGCGTGCGATCACGGCCGCCATGTATCCGGCGCCGAACCCGTTGTCGATGTTCACGACCGCTATCCCCGGCGCGCATGCGTTCAGCATCGATAGCAGCGCCGCAAGCCCGCGATAGCTGGCTCCGTAGCCGACGCTCGTCGGCACGGCGATGACCGGCCGGTCAGTGAGGCCCCCGACAACGCTCGGCAGGGCTCCCTCCATCCCGGCGGCGACGACCAGGACGTCGGCGGAGTGCAGGATCTTCCTCCCGGCCAGCAGACGGTGGAGTCCCGCCACGCCCGCGTCGTAGTGACGACGCACGCGCGTGCCGAGGAACTCCGCCGTGCGGGCCGCCTCCTCCGCCACCGGTATGTCGCTCGTTCCCGCGCAGAGCACCCCGACCATTCCCCGCGGACGGGCGCGGCCGGGCCGCCCCGCCGCCAGGATCCTGGCGTCCCGGTCGTATTCGATCCGGACCCCGGAGCTGCGCAACCGGTCGGCCAGCGCTTCGGGTGCCCGCGTCGCGAGCACGCGCCCGGCGCGACGGAGCAGCGCGCGCACGATCGCTTCCGACTGCTCCAGGCTCTTCCCCTCGCAGAAGACGACTTCGGGCGCGTGCGTTCTCAACTCGCGGTGCAAGTCCAGCCGGGCGAACCCCAGGTTCTCGAACGGGAGCCACCGGAGCCGGCGCAACGCCGCCTGGGGCGAGACGCGGCCATTCCGCACCCGGCGAAGCAGGGAGAGGACTTCGGACGACTGGCGCATCAGTTCCATCCCGGCCGGAATGCGTCCGGCAGGTGGCTGACCGCGGGAGTTCCGGACCCGCTGGCGTCGACCTCGAGCACGTCGAACCGGCAGACCGGAACCCTGGACCCGAACCGCTGGAGATAGGCGGAGGCCGCCCGCTGGATGCGGGCCTGCTTCCCCGCGCCCACCGCCTCGCCGCCGGTCCCGTATGCCGTTCCCCGGCGGGTCTTCACCTCGACGAAAACAAGCGTGCTCCCCTGCCAGGCGACCACGTCGATCTCTCCGGTGCGCTTCCTCCAGTTCCGGGCCTCTATCCGGAACCCGTGCCGCTCCAGCCAGTGGACCGCGGCTTCCTCCCCGGCCTCGCCGGTGCGCAGATGGACAGCGGAACGCTTCATCGATGCTCCAGGAGAGATTGTAGCCGAGAGGAGGGGGATGACGGGCTCAATCGCCCGAGCCTCTCCTCAGTCACTCTTCTTGAGGCCGAGGTCCGTCGCGACGGTGCGGACCATGTCCGCGTCGAGCTGGTTCTTGCGGGTCAGATACCCCTCGAGGAGCGCATTGTCGCAGATGGTGTTGATCAGCCTCGGGATGCCCTTGCTGAACTGGAAGACCTCCACCAGCGCGTTCTCGGTCAGCAGGTTGTCGGCCCCGCCGGCGATGCGCAGCCGGTGACGGATGTAGGCGCCCGTCGACGGCAGTGTCAGGTACTTGAGACTGAACCGCAGGGCGATCCGCTGGACGAGGGGCTGGTCCACCGCCATGTTCTTCTCGAGCTCGGGCAGCCCGATGAGAACGATCGAGAGGAGCTTCTTGCCCGGCTCCTCGAAATTGAGGAGGCCGCGGAACTCCTCGAACATGGACTTGTTCTGGATCATGTTCGCCTCGTCCACCAGGACAACGGCCTTCTTCCCCTCCTGGTGGAATGACAGCAGGCGCTCGTAGAGCTGTCCGATGATCGTCTTCTTGTCCTCGGCCGGCTTCTCGACGTCGAACTGGGTGGCCACCTTGCGCAGGAACCAGTCCGGCGTCACCTCGCTGTGAACGATGACCATGAGCGCGGACTTGTACTTGTCGGGCTGGTCAAACAGCTTCTCGTTCACCTTCCACGCCAGCAGGGTCTTGCCCGTTCCCGAGTCCCCGAGCATGACCGTGAGGCCCTTCATGGTATCGATGGCGTGCATGAGGCGCACCATCGCCTCCGCGTGCTGGTCGCTCTCGAAGAAGAAGCGGCTGTCCGGCGCGTTGGAGAACGGCTGCTCCCGAAGGTTGTAGAACTGCTCGTAGCTCATCTGGTCACCTCACCATGCAGGCATCAGACGTATGAAACCCTCGGCCTGACCTTCACCGGCTCGGCCACACCCAATCCGGCCGCTACTGCCGGCTCAAGGCGCGGCCGCGGCGGCTCCGCCGGCTCCGGCGCCCGAGCCGGGGCCTCGGCGGGCCTCAACGTCGGCGCCGCGGGCAACGCCATCCGGGCCCTCAACTCGGCGATCCTCTGGACCAGGTCGGTCCGGGCCGGATTACGCCTCAGCACCGACTCCAGGATGTCCAGGGCCTCCTCGTTGTGACCCTGACTAAGATAGACCTCCGCCATCGTCTCCGTCAACGGCTCCTCCGTCCACGAAGCAGGCGCGCTCACCGGGGGCGATGGAGGCGCTCCACCGGACTCTTCCGGCCCCGCCTGCGCAAGGATGTGTTCACGCGTGACTTCGCGCGAAGCACCTCCCGCCCGCTCCTGCCGGTCCCGGTACTCCCGCTCCAACTGGGCCCGCAGGCGCTTCTCGATATCCTCGGCTGACTCCGCGGGCGGGGGCGGCGCCGCCGGAGCCCCCCCCTTGGCCTGCGGCATCGCCCCGGCACCGGGCTTCCTGCCCGATGACTTCGCCATGAACTCCTGCATGACGGCCTGGATGCTCTCCTTCACGCTGGCATCGTCAGGGACCAGCTGCTGCGCCTGGTTGAGGTAGTCGAGCGCCTCGTCGGGCGAGCCCTGACGCATGGCCGACTGGGCCATGCTGATCATGCGTTTCGCGCGCTGCTCCGGCGTCAGCGCCGTCTTCGGCCGCGGCGGCGCCACCGATGGCGTGGCCGTGAGCTCGGGCGCCCGACGCGGAGCGGGCGCCGCCGGTCGTGGAGCGGGCGCCGCCGGTCGTGGAGCGGGCGCCGCCGGTCGTGGAGCAGGCGCCGCCGGTCGTGGAGCGGGCGCCGCCGGACGCTGAGCGGCCGGTGCCGCCGCCGAAGCCGCAGGCTTCGGCGGCAAAACCGACGGCTTGGGCGCCTGGGCGACCGGGCGCATCGCGGGCATGGGCGGAGGCGGCGGGAGCGCACCCGCAGCCTTGGTGACCGCCGGCGCGACAGGCTTGATCGCCGGCATCGGCGGAGGCGGCGGGGGCGAGCCCCCGGCCGCAGACGGCCGCGGAGTTTCGGCGTCCGCCGAAACTCCGGCCGCGGCAGGAGCTCCCGTGCCGCCGAGGAGGGACGGATCGATCGCCCGGATCTTCTGCTCGCAGACCGCGATCTCGGCCGTAAGGTTCTGCGCCTTCGCCGCCTGGATCGCGGCGAGGTACTCCTCGCCTGCCTCGCGCCTCATCCCCCGCATCTCGAAGAGCTCGGCCAGGACCTTGTGCGCCTCGAGGTTGCCGCCGTCCATGCCGAGCGCGCGCCGCAATGCAGTTTCCGCCCGATCGAGAATCCGCTGGCCCATGAAAACCTTGGCGAGGCTCAGGATCTGGACGATCGCGTCCTTCGCCGACCCTTTCTTCTCATACACCTCGGCCATCCGCTCGAGGGACTCGACATGGTCGGGCTGGCGCCCCAGGATCCGCCCGAAGATGCCGAGCGATTCGTCCAGCATCCCCTTGTTGAGCAGGACCACGCCGAGGCTGTACTGCGCCGGCACGTGGTTGGCCTTGATCTTGAGGAACGCCTCCAGCTCGACTTTCGCTTCGTCCCACTGACCGCGCTTCAGGAATATGTCGCCCAACAGCCAGTGGGCGTCGATGCTCTTGAGGGCGATCGCCTTCTGGCAGCACTGCTGCGCCTTGTCGAGCTGGCCCTGGGAGATGAAGTACTCGGCGACTGACTGGAATTCCTTGCGCGCCTCGAGTTCCTGCCCTTCCCGGGACAGGAGGTCGCCCAGCGCCAGCCGCGCCTCGACGTTGCTGGGCTCCAGCTCGACGACCTTCTGGTAGTAAATCAGCGCCCGCTTGAACAGCCGGTTATCGAGGTAGAACTTGGCGACCGCGAGACAGTGCGCCGCGGCCTCCTTGTTTCTCCCGAGCCGCGCATAGATGTCCGCGAGCTTGGCCGTGACCTCCATGTTCGCGGAGTCGATGTTGGCGACTTCCTGGTAGGCAAGGACCGATTCCTCGTAGTTGCCCTGCTCGTAGGCCTGATCGCCCCTGACGATGAGCGAGATGACGCGGATCTTCTTCTGCTGGGCGGCATCGAGGTTGTTCACCTCGAGCTTGGACATCTTCTTGTAGATGGCGTTGGCCTTCTCGGGCTCGCCCTTCTTTGAGTAGCCTTCGGCCGAGAAGGCATACTCGTCGTACGCCTCCTTCATCGCGCCCTTCTTCATGAAGGCATCGCCCAGCATGTTGCGGGCAGTCAGGTCCTCGGGATCGAGGGCCGCGAGCCGCTTGAACTCGGCAATGGCCCTGTCCCAACGGCCTTCCTGAAAGTACAGGTAGGCCGTCTTGAATATGAGTTTCTTGTCCTCAGCCATGCAGACTCTTCCTTAGTTTAGAGAATATCAGAGGGGTGCGCACCCCGCAAGAATCGGGCCGTTTGACTGGGGATACGCCGGTCCCTATGGTGTATCCATCGGCTACGACCCTCTCCCTCGACGGGGACCTCTCCCCCGCTCCCGGCGGCCCATCGGGCTCTTCGGCGGCACGTTCAATCCCCCGCACCGGGCGCACCTGTTGGCGGCACGGGAGGCGCTCCGCCGGTGCCGGCTCGACCGCGTCGTCTTCATACCGGCCGGGGACCCCCCGCACAAGGCCGGCGGCGTGCTGGCGCCAGCCCGGGACCGGTACCGCATGGTCCGGCTCACCGCGTCCGGCCGGCCCCGCTTCCAGGTCTCGCGAGTGGAGCTGCGCCGCCAGGGCCCTTCCTTCACCTTCGACACGGTGCGGGCCATGCGCCGGCGCCACCCCGGGCGGGACTTCGCGTTCATCGTCGGGGCGGACACGGTCCGCGAGATCCCGACCTGGCACCGGTGGCGGGACCTCCTGAAGGCGGTCCCGTTCATAGTGATCTCCCGGCCCGGATACCGGCTTCGCCCTCTTCGCGGCTTCGAATCCCGGTTCAGGCTCGTCCCCATCCGGGGACTCCGGCTCTCGTCCAGCGGACTGCGGAAGAGGCTCCGGCGCGGACGCGGCGTCGGGAACTCGCTCGCTCCCCGCGTGCGCGCCTACATCCGGGGCGCGGGTCTCTACCGGTCGTGAGAAAGCGCGCCGCGCCGCGCCGCCCGCGGCAGGATGCCGCCGCGCGCCGGCTCGCGGTGGCCTGCGCCGGCGCCGCGGACGCGAAGCTGGGCGAGGACATCGTTGTCCTCGACCTCCGCGCTCTGACCCCCGTCGCCGACTTCACCGTCATCGTCACCGGCACCTCCAGTCCCCACCTCAACGCGCTCACGGACGCGGTGGAAGAGGCCGTGGACCGGGGGGGATTCCGCCTGCACCACCGGGAGGGCGGGCCGGAATCGCCCTGGATTCTCCTCGACTGCCACGCCGTCCTCGTGCATCTCTTCGAGGCCGGGACGAGGCAGTACTACGATCTCGAGCGCCTCTGGGCCGACGCGCGGCGCGTGAAATGGGAAGCCCCCACAAGCAAGAGCCCCTAGGCCCGAAGACGGGCCTCCGTCGAAGGTTTCGGGCCTGGCAGGAGGCCTTCGACGCAGGCCGCCCGCGGGCTGACCCCTCTCATGGCCCGCCCCGTACGGTTTCGCTACAATGCATGACATGAGGCCCATTCGGACGCTCCCATTAACCGTCACGCTGGCTCTGCTGGCCGCCTTGGCCTGCCCCGCGGCCCGGGCCGGCTCCACTCCCGAACAGAGCGCCTTCGCGCCCTCCCTCGAGGTCGCGGACGTGCCGACCGCGCAGGTGCTCTACGCCAGGATGTTCGGCCTGAACACGAGGCTGTTCCGGAACGGCGGCATCGTGATGAAGGCCATGGCGAGCTTCAACAACTCGCTCCAGCTCGGCGTCGGGTTCAAGGCCAACAACGTCGTCGGCAGCGGGAACATCACGTTCGACGACGGGCAGGAGCAGGTGGTGGCCGCGCTCGCGAAGATCCGGTTGATCTCCATGCCCTCCATGGGACTGCAGGTCGCGGTCGCGTACGACGGGATGGGCTACGATGTGACGCGCAAGCACGGTCTCCACGGTGTCGTCAGCAAGGACATCGGCGCCGGGTTCCTCACGTTCCGCCTGCACGCCGGCGCGGGCACCGTCAGGTTCCGCGACGCCAACGCCAAGCGGGACGTCAATGCCTTCTGCGGGCTCGCGGGCGCCCTCTCGGAGGATGTCCACCTCGGACTCGAGTGGGATGACGTCCTGTTTCGCGGCAACGCGGTCAACCCGCAGGACACCCGGCTCAACATCCACAACGGCAGTATCAACGCGATGGTCGGGTACTCCTGGGACGTTGGGCTCCGGCTGGAGCTGGACTTCAAGAACCTTCTTCGCGGGAAGGACGCATACCATCGCGTCCTCAAGATCCTCTACACCTTCTAGGATCCAGTGGCGTACGAAGTCGAGCTGGAGTTCGAGCGTCCCCTGCTCGATGTCGAGAAGAAGATCGAGGAGCTCCGCGACGCCCAGAAGGACGGCAAGGGAGACCGCGCGGCCGAACTCGAGAGTCTGAGGAAGAGGGCCGAGCAGCTCAAGATCGAGATCTACGCGAACCTCACGCCCTGGCAACGCGTCCTGATCGCGCGGCATCCCCGCCGCCCCTACTCGCTGGACTACGTCGGCTACCTCTTCCAGGACTTCGTCGAGCTCCACGGGGACCGGCGCTTCGGCGACGATCCGGCCATCGTCTGCGGGATGGCGCGGTTCGAAGGCCGGCCCGTGGTCGTCATCGGCCAGCAGAAGGGGCGCGACATGAAGGAGAGCCTCATGCGGAACTTCGGGATGATGAACCCCGAGGGATACCGCAAGGCCCTGCGGTTCATGAAGCTCGGGGAGAAGTTCGGCCGGCCCATCGTCATCCTGATAGACACGATGGGAGCCTACCCGGGCATCGGCGCCGAGGAACGCGGCCAGGCCGAGGCGATCGCGCGGAACCTGCTCGAGATGTCCCTGCTCCGCACGCCCGTCCTGGCTGTCGTGATCGGCGAGGGCGGGAGCGGAGGCGCACTCGGCGTCGGCATCGCGGACCGGATCCTGATCCTCGAGAACTCGGTCTATTCCGTCATATCGCCGGAGGGTTGCGCGGCCATCCTCTGGCGAAGTCCCAAGTTCGCGCCCGAGGCCGCCAAGGCATTGCGGATCACGGCCAAGGACCTGACCGAGCTGGGTGTCGCGGATGAAGTGGTGCCGGAGCCGCCGGGCGGCGCGCACCGCGACCCGGTCGGAGCCGCCTCCGCCGTCAAGATCGCCATCCGCAACGCCCTGGCAATCCTGACCCGGACCCCGGTCCAGGAGCTCGTCGACGGACGGTACGCGAAATACCGCGCGATGGGGGTTTTCACGGGGGCGGCGACCTGAAAGCGCGGCGGTCCGCCGGCGCGTGCCTGGCGGCCCTGCTGGCGGCCTCGTCCGCCGCGGGAGCGCCCGCCCCGTCCGGACAGGGAGCGGTGCTGCGCGACGGCACCGGGACCGCCACCGAGTACCGCCACGGCGCCGCGATCAGGACCACGATCACGGGCAGTGCCCTGATATCCCCCTTGCGGCTCTCGCTCGTCACCTCCCCGGCGCTCCCGGTTCCCGGCGACAAGGCCCAGATCACGCTGACCGTCTCCAACTCGGGCGCCGCGCCGCTGGCCGCGCTGAAAGCGGTGCTGGCCGTCGCCTCGGGCTCCGTCTACGCGGGCCCCGTGGTCGGACCGACTCCGCCGGGTCCGGTGACGGTCAACCCGAACGGCGTGGTC
>Ga0315281_10009504_pt1 | contig 13491 bp, 8 predicted proteins | sample YL17G07_0_MG_FD_204540 | JGI IMG/M metagenome (GOLD analysis project Ga0315281, IMG submission 204540) | Sediment microbial communities from Yellowstone Lake, YNP, Wyoming, USA - YL17G07_0 | ecosystem: Environmental > Aquatic > Freshwater > Lake > Sediment | place: USA: Wyoming | collected...
ACAGAGTCGAACAACCTGGCTCTGCTGGGTGCCTGTTATGCGAACGGCGTTGGAAATAAGAAGCACATTATCACCACTACAATCGAACATCCGTCGATCCACCAGACGTGCCGATGGCTCGAGAAGCACGGATATCGAATCACCTTCGTATCGGTCGACCACCGCGGCGTCGTCGATGTCGATCAACTGGCTGCGGCCTTGGACTCGGAAACCGTGTTGGTTTCAGTTCTGCATGCCAACAATGAAACAGGAACAATCCAGCCGATCCGACAAATCGCCGAATTTACCGGCAAGCACGGCGTCCTTTTTCACGTCGATGGTGTCCAGGCCGCGGGGAAAATTCCTGTCGACGTCCGATCGCTCGGCTGCGACCTGTACTCGATCTCCGCGCACAAATTCGGCGGCCTCAAAGGTGCAGGGGCGTTGTATATCCGTCAGGGCGTCGATATCGAACGTATCTGCCATGGCGGAAACCAGGAGGCGGGCCGGCGGGCGGGCACGTTGAATGTCCCCGGTATCGTCGCCCTCGGCAAGGCCGCCGAAGTGGCCCTGCGCGATCTGGAAACCAACCGGACAGCTTGGCGGGCGTGTCGTTCGATTTTCGATGACCTGCCTGGCAAACTGCCCCTCACCCGCCTTAACGGCCATCGGTCCGAGCGACTTCCCAACACGACGAACCTCTGCTTTCTCTACGCCGACGGCACCAGCACAGTCCTCGCCCTCAGCGTGATCGGTATCTGTGCGGGCACCGGCTCTGCCTGCACCAGCGACCGGCAGGAACCATCTGCTGTGCTCAAGGCCATGGGCCTGAGCGACTTTGCCGCGTTCTGTTCGATCCGAATCTCGTTTGGACCATCACTTTCCGCCGACCAGGCCGAATACGCCTGCAGCAAGATCGCCCAGACCGTCGAGCGTATCCGCACAATCATCGCACCCGAGGATATTGGTGTATGCGATGAAAGCTGTCCCTGTTTTTTCGAACCTCGTCAAACGACATGATTAAATCGGTGCGTCGGACGTGGCCGAGCCGGGCTGAAATTGGTCATCGTAATCACATTGATTTCCGTCATCGGCCCGGCGGTGCGCCGAAGGGCACGCTCGAAAATCGAATACAGGCGATCCGAATCGATCTGCGCCCGCGCGTTGAAAACCAGCAAGACCTCTTCGGCAGTCGTCCCTACCTCGCCTTGTATTCGCGGTTGGCTTCCGGCTGGACATGTGACGTTCCCCAGCACATATCCATCTGCCCCGTTCAAAAGCAACTTGACATGCGCGATTGTGCCCGATTGGTTGCGAATTTCCCGCTCCACCTCGGTGAGTAAATCACTGCAAAACTGTTTCCAGTTTATAGCCAGGGCCGCCCGCAATTGCACCGTCGCGTTCAACCACCCCAACGCAGCTTCCCCCTCGGCATATCGGTCATAGTTCACGTCGACCACCCGCCTGCCCGCTGGGCCCGATGTGCTCACGAGCTTCAGCCACTGATCAACTCCTTCGCCGCTCAGCGCCGAAAGATGCACCGTTCGGGCTTGCCCAAAACGAGCCGATACCCAATTCATCAAATTGCCTCGCTCCTCTTGGCCAAGACGGTCAATCTTGTTCACCACGAGCAAGTCCGCTTCCTCCATCTGCTTGTGAACGATGTAGTCAATATCATGAGAAAACGACCCAGCCGTGCTGACTTCAGGGCACTCACGCAACAGCGACGGGTCGACCAGTACGGAAAACGGTGCAACGACAAGCGAGTTGGCGTAAAACGACTTCAATGGCTGAAGCACTGTTGCTGACAGGTCCGTGCAACTACCCACCGGCTCGGCAAAAATTACATCCGGACAATGATCGCACGCAAGTTGCTCGATCGCCCCGGCAAGCTCGTTGAAGTGACAGCAAAAACACCCACCGCTGACCTCAGCCACGTCAAATCCCTTCTGCCGCAGCAGCGCGCTATCGACCAGTTCGGCCGACTGGTCGTTGGTAATCACGCCGACCCGCTTGCCTTCTCGAAAAAGCCGCCCGGCCGCCTGGACTAACAGCGTCGTCTTGCCCGCCCCCAGAAAGCCTCCCACCAAGATCAATCGTGCCGGTTTCATCGTTACCACCTGTTCGGCAACGCGTGCGTTTGCCCCTTCAGGGTTCAGTATTTTATCTATTCGCCATAATCCTCTTATACTTATTTGGAGAGAATTGTCAGCAGTTTTGTGCAATTTAGTGCGTTTATCGGACAAGAGATGAGTTCATTATAAGAATGGCTGGGACTTTATGAAAAAACCGAAAGGAATCTTGTTCGATCTCGGCGGCACAATCATACGCCAAACAGTGTTCGATGTATGAACGTGACGCGAGCATATTCTTCGTTTGGCGGAGAACATAAACGGCATATGCCCAGAAGATGTTCTTCGACTCGCCGATACGCTTCCCGGCGGCTGGAGTCGCGCTTTCAGAGATGACGTGGTCTGATCGGTCCCTGGAAACGGGAAAGCTGCCTGCCGGAAAACTTAGTCACACCCCCGTCGACACCTCGCGGAACAAGACCCTTGACAGGACCTATGCACTCTTGCAAATATAGAAATATGTTTATGAGATCGATCGGTTAAGGAGATGCGGTTGGATATCGATCAACAGGTGAAAGTGTTTAAGGCGGTCAGTGACGCAACACGGTTGCGGATCCTTGACGTGCTTCCGGCCAAGCCATTGTGTAAGGACATGTACAATGTCTGCGAACTCGTGGACGAATTGGGCGGTTCCCAGCCGAACATGTCAAGGCACCTGCAGATCCTCAAGGAGGCCGGGCTGGTCCAGTGCCGCAAGGCGTGCTCCAGTGTCTATTACTGGCGGGTTCCCAATGCGTTCAAACAGATTCGGGACGCTCTCAAACGCTTCGCCACCTGAGTCCTGTCGGAGCTGTTGCCTTCAAGGATAAAACCGCAGAGGAATTATGATGCAGCCGATAACGCCGTCTCGACCTTTACCGGCGAGACAGCATATAAGATAGATGTCCAGTAGGCTCTGTTCAAATGTGAGGAGATCCCATGCCGGCAAAAGTTACCTTCGCCTCTGCACGTCCGAAAGAACTTCAGGCCGACGCAACACTGCCTGCATTGCTTGATCGCATGCTGGCCAAGTGGAACTTTAAGAGTCGCTTCAAAGACAAGCGGGTCGCCGTCAAGATGCATCTCGGCGGCGGCATCGGTTTTTCGACGGTCCATCCCCTCTTGGCGGCGAAGGTGATCAAGGCCGTCAAAGATGCCGGAGGCCGGCCCTTTGTCACAGACACCGGCGGGTCTGTGGACGGAGCCCGCACCCGCGGCTACACCGATGACGTGCTGGGAGCGCCCTTGATGCCTGTCGCCGGGCCGAACGAGAAATACGTCTATTCCCGACCGGTAAACTATCGCTCAATGAAAACGGTCGAGCTTGCCGGCACGATCGTGGACGCCGATGCCATGATTGTCTTGTCCCACGGCAAGGGTCATGGCCACAGCGGGTTCGGCGGGGCTATCAAGAACATTGCCATGGGCTGTGTCAACGGATCCACGCGCGGGAAGATTCATCGACTGATGACCGCGACGTTCGAATGGGACGAATCCAAGTGCACGGGCTGTCTGCTTTGCCGTGACAACTGCCCCAACGACGCTATCACCTATAAAAACGGGAAAATATCCATCAGTGACCATGCCTGCAAGTACTGCATGCATTGTCAACTGGCCTGCGCCAAGAAGGCGATCACCATCGACCAGCGGGGTTACCGGTATTTTCAACGTGGCATGGCCGTGACGACCCGCGAGGTGTTGAAAACGTTCGAACCCGGACGGGTGTTTTACGTGACCGTTCTGCTGCAGATCACTCCGTTCTGCGATTGCTGGGGATTCACCACGCCGTCGATCGTCCCCGATATCGGCATTGTTGCCGGCGATGACATCGTCGCCGTCGAAACCGCCGCCCTCGACCTGATCAAAGCGGAAGACTTCATCAACGGATCGCTGCCGTCTCCTCTGCGCCGCAGTGGCTCCGGGCATTTGTTTCAGCAGATCCACGGCAAGGATCCCGCCATTCAGATCGACGAATGTGTCAAGATCGGCCTCGGCACACGCGACTATCGTCTTGTACAATTGCGATAAACTGCCGTCAGTCTCGTTGGGCTGTCCAACGTGTTGGCTCGGAGTTGAACAGAAAGAATCTGCCCCGATCTTGTGAGAGACCTGTTTGTCCGCGTAGTCACCCCGAAACTTCCGGGATCGCGGACCGGGTCGGCCGGATCGGGGACGAGGCGGCATTGGAGTTCCCAGTCCGACCTTTCCCAGATAACCCTGCCTGGTTGCGGTTGGGGACAGTGTCCTCTCTGCAATTGACAAACGTCTCGTGTCATTGCTTCACGAATGCGAAGGACACTTGGCTTCGTGACCCGTCATACTTCCACTGTTATCGGGGAATGCTCTTGGCCCATTGTATGTCAATCGATTGGGTATTCTTATTAACCAAGATTGTGGCGATTGCCGACCCCGGGTCGAAGCTTTCCAGCCGGCCGCCTCTAATCTCGTCGTTCGGCTTGTTCCAGGGGGCGCATTGCACCTTTATCTGGGTTGTTTCGTCCTTCGCCGGTTCAAGCAATCGCAGCCACAGATGCCGTTGTTTTGTGTTCAGTGTCGTATATTCCAGATCGCTCTGAGAGCTTGCGACGTAGGGCAGCGGCTGTCCGCACCGTACCAACTGCAACAGCTTGACCTGCTGGAGTCCAAACGGGATCGACTTGATAATGAGTTGATTGCCCTGCCGCTCGTAATACAGCCAGGGCCGCCCGTCGACGAAGGGCACGATGTCTTTGTCGCATTGTGCGGTTATCGTCAACGTACGTTTACGCAGCGTCCCAGGTTCAAACGTATAGCTTTGCTTCCAGAGCACCGGTTCCTCGCAGAGGTGCGTGCGAAGTCGTTGCTCGACGTCATTAAAGACCAGCATCTCCGTGTATCCGTTCGGATGCCAGTCCTGGACCACCGCGTAGACGGCGTCGTAAGGCGTGCCGGCCTGGATTCCATCCACGGATTTCGAACTCAACTCGCGGTTGTCTTCGGTCCAATGGAGGGCAAACTCAAGCGGAAGCCTGTTCCCGTTGCGCTCGTAGACGGCAAACCGATCCTTATAGGGCAAACGGGTGATCTGGGACACCGCGTTCTCGAAGGCCTTAACTTTTCGGCCGCCGCTGGCATTCTTGAGCAGATCAGCGACGACAGAGCCATACGAGCCAGCTCTGGGCACGTCATTCTTATAGTCCGAAGCCGAGGCGCCCTCGGCGAATGCGGGTATCCGTGTCCCGCCCGCCTTGATCGGGCCAAACAGCCCACTGGTGATTTGCTCCGGGTCGACTTGCACATCATCCCATATGCCGAAGCTGATAAAAAGTGAGTCAAATCCGTACTTTAATCGATACCAGTCCCGGGTGATCAGCATCGACCAGTAGCCATCCCCTCCGCCGCCGAGGGGGAAATTGTTGTGAGGGGCGTGGACCGTCAGACCCCGTTCGGCCAGCATGCCCACGTTAAACTGGCCGCGATGCGCCATGTTGGTTTCGCAGGTCCCGATCTCAAGATCGGGCTTGATCGCCTTAACGGCATCACGCAAACGGACCATAAAATCGGTCCATATCCTTTCCCGCCACAGAAGCCAACTCTCCCAGAGCTCATCGTCGCCGTACAGCAACTCGTACCAACTCTGAGGCTTGTCGGTGGGCGGAAGCGTCAGACTGGGACGAAGTTTTGCAAGGACTTCTTTCGAAAATCGCTCCAGGTTCTCCGCATCGTAGCCTTCGTCAATCCGCAAATTGTAGCCTTCCAACAGAAAAAGGGCATATCGGAAGCTCGGATGATGCCGGAAATCAGAGGCCAAGCCGGTCAGGGCCGCCAACAACTTCTCCTGATACTTCGGCGAAAGCATGTTGGTTCCGTAGTGTAGCCCCCGGTGACCGGACTTCTCGATCAAAACGCTCTCCGACAGTCCCAGCGAAGCGCAGTCGGCGTCGCCACCCAGAGCAACCGTCACGCCCAGACGATCGGCCGTGTTTAGGGTCTCTTCGAGGAACGGACGGGACTGGAAGGCTGTCCATGTCGAGAAAGCAATGAATTTGACACCAAGACGGTGTGCCCATACAGGCGTCATAGGCGCCAAGTGACCCGGGCAAGAAAGAAAGAAACCCACCTCATAGGTACGATCCGTACCGAAAAGGGCAGGAAACTCAAGTTCGCCGGCGGTCGCAAAGATGGACACGGTCGTCGGCGGCAGGCCATCCGCTTTCAAAACAACTTCGTGCACACCCGGGTTGGAAGGAGAAAACTCAAAGGTGAACGTACCGTCAGGTCCGACCGAGCACTGCCGACTAACCGCACCCGAGACGGAAAGCGACTCGATCGGCTTTGTCGGATTGGCCACCCGGCCGTGGATCGTGACCGTCTCACCCACAAAATAGAAGGGCCGATCCGCGTCAGCGACCAGGCTGGGGCTGGGCGTGCTGGGTCGCGTTGCCGTCGGCGTTTCTTGCTTTAAGCGGAACACCCGCAAAGGCTGTTCGTCAACAAGGCCGGTTACTGTTATTCCCGTGTCCGGGTCACGTATCTCGCATTGAATTAAGTAATCCCCCGTGTAATCGAACTCGGGACGGCTGGCCCCGGTGAATGTGAAAGCGTCTCCAGGCGCCAATTTCTGGGGCGGCTGAACCGGTTCGATGTAATACGTCCATCCCGGCACCGTCAAATTGATCTGCGGACGAACCGTTACAGGTTGGCTGCCCACGTTCCGCACGGTGCAGGTGACCCGAATCTCGTCCCGGACATACGCTGCCCGAGGCTCAACCGTGAGTTTCTCGATCTTTACTCTGGGGACCGCTTCATCCGCAACTACCGCCGGATTCAGCATCGCCAGGCACAGCAGCGCAAAAGCGAGGGTAGCACGCATCAGATACCTCCCATTCACCGGAATTTCCCATTTGACCGTTAGCCCACGACTATCGGGTTCTCGCCGATCGTTATATCCTGCCTCCCAAGCTCCGTCAAGGCAGTGTTTCGCTCCCGTAAGGCGCCCTCTGCCCGCCATGAACATTTTCAGCGAACCTCTCCGGCGCGATGGCGCTGCGAACGCTTTCCCCGATGTCTTGACGTTCAATGGCTGTCGCCGTATGCCACGGACCTCAATCCAGTTGAGCAGGTCTGGTCGTGAACCAAATATGCCGACTTGGCCAACTACCTTCCCGAAAATGTTGATCACCTGGAACGAAGCATTCAACAGTCCTTGCGACGCAACCGTCACCAAACCTGCTTGTTGCGTTCGTTCCTAAAGCATACGAAATTATGGTCATGAATACTTCGTCTATCTATTCAAAGATCAATAGTTTCCGGCCAAGACAGGCAACGAAACCGCTTGGCCCTGCTTTGATGTTCCTGGAGGCCCATTACCTTCTCGAACGTTCGTCCACATTGTTTCAGCGAGATTCGTATCTTGTTATTGCCTTGTTCCTTAAAGTCGGCCCGCAAGAGACCGTCCACCTATATCTCCACGATCTTGTATCTTCGAGTTCCCAAGCCGATCTGCTCGGCATACATCATTGTTATCTCACTATCAATGGCAGGGACCAAAGCACGGAACTTATCGGCTCCCCTGTCATGTGCGGAAGGCAACGCGCTGTCCTTGATCCCTTCCTGGGCATTAACCATATCGAAGGTGGCCTGTTCCAGTGCCACGGGGTCCCGGGAAGCGAGAATGCCGATATCCTGGACAAAAGGTCGCTCACTCTGAGACTGGCAAAGACAACCAGGTATCATGTCTAAAAGGAACGCATAGAAAAGGCACTTACGTTCCTTGTTCTTTAGCACCGCAAGTGTGTATTCTACGATGCGCTTCTGCAGAAGTCCCGGCTCGTCGCCCCACCGTATGGCTATGGCCCCATGCGGACAGGTTACGGTACACTCTCCACATCGGATGCAGGTATCGCCGTCAATCACGGCCTTGCCGCCGATTAGTTCCACTGCATTGACCGGACAATAGCGCACACACTCACCATCCCCTACGCATTTGCCCTCATCAACACGGGGAGGGTCCTTCTGAGAGTGCATCGCCTGCTTGCCGGCACGGCTGCCCAAGCCCATGCCCATGTTCTTAAATGTGGCCGCCAAGCCCGTCCCACCATGGCAGTGAACGTGTGCCAGGGCAATAAGGGCATCGGCATGGTAGGCCTCCGCCCCGATCTTCGCTGTCTTGCAGTTCTCTTGACCAGTTTCCACCTCGACATACGATTTGCCCCTCAGTCCGTCAGCTATGATGATCGGGGCTTCAACAACGCTGTATGAAAAGCCGTTCTTGATGGCTGTTTCCAGGTGATCCACTGAGTTTGAACGTGCGCCGGCGTAAAGCGTATTAGCGTCGGTCAAGAAGGGCTTACCACCGCACTGCTTTGCCTTGCGAACGACCGAGCGCACAAGCGGGGGTCTCAGGTAGGCAGTATTGCCGATCTCACTGAAGCTCAGCTTGATGGCGACCAAATCACCCTGCCCTATAACATCCTGCCCGCCGGCGGCATCGAACAGGTTAGCAACCTGGCTGACAAGGTCTTTGCGGGTCTTGGACACCTGTGCCGAGGCAAGAAAGACTTCACTAGCCATTGTTCCATCTTCTCCTCTTGGAATTCCACTTCGATCTGAGGATATAGTATAGCGGCGAGCATTGCTCACTACTTCAATCTGTCAATTGAATCTATCCCTGTGGCGACCTGCAAGGGGGCTTGGTCGAGCTCCTTTTACATACCTGCCAATAATCAGTGTCGAATAATTCGCTTCTGCACCGTTCATACAGGTGTCGCCTGCTCTGTCACGAAGGTACGGGAACAACGATGTATAAACCGGAATTTTCCGTTTGACCGTTGACCCACGACCATCGTGGGTTCTTCGACTATTCTATCCTGTCACCAAGCTCCGTCAAAGCCATTCTCGGTTCCCGTAGAGTGCCCCATCTACCGTCGCCAAATCAGGAATGCTCACCCTGCTCGACCGCCAATTTATCCGACCTTTCCCCATCTCACCCTGGCTGGCTATGCGGGCGGGCAGTATTGTTACCATTGTACCTCGGCCCTTCCGAAATCCCGTACTGCCGGGCAATCGTTCCTGCCGGCTGGGCCTGTTGGCACAACATCGCCAATACCGCCTCCCGACGCTCCGATACGCTCAACTTACGGTGTTTTTGCTGCTGGATGGGATAGGCGGTAGGCACACCTATGAAGGGTGATATCCAGAACGACAGAGGCGGGAACCTTCGTACCGATTCTGGCAGCTTGAAAACACTGAAGCTCATGCAGGGCCTTATATGGGCATACTGTTAAATAGACTTTTTCGCTATCTTGCCAGCAGCTTTCATTGGCCTCTTCTCGTTCAGGCTCTCCGTTCAAAGTTGGTTTCTGTGATAAATCGCGGTCACCGCGTGACACGGTCTCACACTTACCAGGCAACAGTGAGGTATGGTGCTTTCTCGTCCGCCGATATCTCCACCAGATGCGAGGCTGAATCGTACTGAACACGCTTGCCGCCCACCAGGTCTTTCGGCTCGCCCCAATCGGCACAGTCAGCCGTGATGCTGCCCGCTTGCGGTTCGCTGAGTTTGAGCCACAGCGTTTTTTCATCGAGGTTGACCGCCGTGTGCGAAACTTTGACCGCCGAGGTGTTGACATGCGGTAGGTCACGTCCGCAGCGAACCAGCTGCAACAGGCGGATCTGCTGCGGTTGGAACGGGACGGACTTGAGGGTGAGACGGTCGCCCTCGCGATCGTAATACAGCCAGGGCGCGCCATCGATAAAGGGCACGGCGTCTTTTTCGCAGGTGATTGTTATCGTCAGGTCACGCGCCTCCAAACTCCCGGGTTCATAGACGAATGCTTCGGCAGGGAACTGTATGGCCTTCATAACCCGGGTACGACCGCGCTGGGCAACATCGTTAAAGAGCAGCATCTCGACGTAGCCGTTGGCCTGATAATCCTGAACCGTGGCATAGACCGGATCGTGCGGGTCGTTAACGGTTGTTCCGTTATTGGATTTGGCACTCATCTGCTGGCCGGCTTGCTGCCATTGAATCTCGAAGTTAAGGGGCAGGCTGCCTCCCTGACGCTCATAAACCCCGTACCGGTCCTTGTAAGGCAGCTGACGGATCTGAAAAGCCGCCCGTTCGAAGGCCTCGGACTTTCGGTGATTGTCGTTGCCGACAACCATGTCAGCAATGACCGACTGCAGGCTACCGGGCGAGGCCTTTACCCATTGATGAATGTCCGTTATCGGAGCCTCGCTGTTGCCAAATTCGGGATTCAAGTATTCCCACTTGCCGTTATAACTGGTATCACACCAGGTCGGGTTGGGCGTGCCGCCTGCCTTAATGATGCCGAACAACCCGCTGACCATTTCCTCCGGTTCGTAATTTATGTCAGCATAGATTGACAGGGTCGACATGAGCGGCTCGAAATTGTGGTCGAGACGGTCCTGACGAGCCCAGAAACTGGACCAGTACGCCCAGTCATGGGTGGGAAACCAGTTCGACGGTCCGTGAACGGTCACGCCGCGCTCGACCAGCATGTCCAGGTTCCACAGCCCGCGAGACATGAAGTTTGATTCAATCGTGCCGAGCTCGATATCGGGCTTGATCGCCCGCAGCACGTCGCGCAGTTTGGTAAAGTAGTCCGTCCATGTCCGTTCCCGCCAGGAAAGCCACAGCTCCCAGCGATCGTCGTCGTTTCGAAGCAGTTTGTACCACGCGCCCGGGTCGGTAAAGGCGGGCAGTTCAATGTCGGGATACGCCTTTTTGAACACCTCCTCGGCGAAGCGTTCGAGGATATCCGGGTTGTAGCCCACTTCCGGAAGCAAATTGAATCCCTCGGCAAGGACAAGAATATACCGCAAACTCGGGTGATGCCGCATCTGCTGGACAAAGTTGGTCATGTACTCCTGGTGCGCCTTCTGATAGTCCGCCGAAAAGACGTTCTTCTCAATGTCCTGCGCCGGCATACTGTCGAATCGAACGGCTGGAACACCACGCCCGTAAGGGATAGAACTGATGTACCCAACGGTCATACCCAGACGATCGGCACTGGTGAACAACTCATCAGACGACTTATTGGGGATCAAATAGCCGCCGGTAAAGATGATGTTGGCGCCCAAGGCATTTGCATAGTATGGGGTTTGCTCAGCTTGGCGGGCATTCACATAAAGCCCCACACCATAGGTGCGGTCCGTACCGAATATGCGTGGAAACGTCAGATCACTCCCCGCCACACTGAACTCGATCGTCGTTCGGGGTAAGTCTTCGGCCTCCAGAACGAGCTTTTGCCTCCCGATCTCTTTGACTGGGAAATCAAAGCTGAATTGTCCGTCGGCGGCGATATTGACGGTCAGGGTGACTACCCCGGTGGCCAAAATGCTTTGCGCCGGTTTCGCGGCGTTAACGATCTGCCCGCGGACCGAGACGGTTTCGCCGGGAAAGTAAAGCGGTCGCTCCACGTTGGCAACAATGGCGGGTTTGGCCGGGGCCTGAGCTTCCGGCTTCTTCTTGGGTATGGGACCGATCCACAGCTTGCGAGAGTCCACGTACCCGGCAATGGCAAGGTTGCTGTCGGCCTCATGTATCGAAACGTAAATCACATACTCGCCCGGATAGGGCTTGAATTCCGGGGTGCCCCAGGTACTGAACGTGACGACTTCAGAGGGGGCGATTCGTCTGGGTTGGGCCGTAAGAAACCGTGTTCGCTCGTCAATGGCAAATCCGACACGCGGGTATACAGTAATCGGCTTATCGCCGACGTTCTGCACCTGCCATCGCACGCACAGTTCGTCGCCCCATCTCGCCTCCAGCGGGGTGACGGAAAACGCTTTGATCTTCACCCTGGAAATACTTTCCTGCGCCCATACCACCGGTGTTATCATTGCCAGTACCAGTACCATCCATTTACATCTCAACGTCATCACACGGCACCTCCATTTCGACGTCAAATTCTGAAGATCACAATTCAGCACAAATCAATTTGAAATTCGCCACCTCGTTATGCATATGCGGTCCTTCCGTCGTAACTGCGGAGGGTCTACTGTGGCGGCCAGAAGATGTCGAACTCAAAATCGGCTCTCTCACCTCGCTCCGATAGCTGGATCAAGTGGGTCTTGGGGTCATAGCCCTCCAGTTCACAGTTATTGTATTTCTTCGGCTCGCCCCAGTCGGCGCAGTCAATGATCACCTTCTCGCGTCCCGGGTCGGCCGTAAGGGGCACCGTCAGGGTCCGGCACACTGTTCCGTGGTATTTCTTCTCAATATCCGTCCGCAGCGGCGACATTATATAGTAACAGGATAGAGCTGTGTAAACGACCCCGACCGGTGAATGGGTGATGTGCGGCAGATCACGCCCCAAAGGCACCAGTTGCAGTAACGTCACCTGCTGTGGTTTGAATTCAATCAATTTGACGGTGATTGCATCTCCCTGTCGCTCGTAAACCAGCCAGGACAATCGCCGCTTGCCTGGCAGCGGAACTCCATCTATAGAGGCATCGCAGACGAAGGGAATCAATCCGCCGCCCGGACGGACGGTAACGTTCAACGTCCGCGCACGCAGACCCGCGCCGACGCCCGAATTCGCGTTCTCCGCCGCATCGTTGAAAATAAGGATTTCCATATAGCCGTTCGCCTGAACGTCCTGAACCACCGCAAACACCGGATCCGACGGCTGGCCCACAGTCATCCCGTCCTCCGATTTGACGCTCAACGGACGCCCGTCTTCGATCCAGTCGATGCGGAATTCCACGGGTAGCTTAACTCCATCACGTTTGTAGGCGGCGAACCGGTCTTTACAGGGGATGTCGATCAGTTGAAGTTGAGAGGACGCCTTGAACAAGGGACGAACCTTCGGCCAGGCACTGCGGTTGAAGGGCTCGTCCGTGACCACCGAATAGAATCCGCTTTCGGCGGGCAGACCGTAGTCGGACCACACAAACGTTCGCGTGCCGCCCCGCTTGGCCGCTCCCAGCAGGTTACTCATAGGAACGCGGAGCTCCTGAGCAACGTCAAATCGCACGGGCAGAGCCAGGAAAATCGGCTCCGCGCCGAACAGTTTGTGGTCCTCGGTGGCGGCAGATAGTCCGTCGTTCTTACCCCCGGCCACGTCGGCCTGCGGGGCATGAAGGACGACCCCTCGATCGGCCAGCTTCTTCAAATCCCACAACCCGTCTACCGGCGTTTTGCCATAGAGGCCCAGCTCCAGATCAGGTTTGATGGCTTGAAGGGCCTCACGAAGTCCGGCGATAGTGTCTGTCCACAGTTGCTGTCGAAAGGCCAGCCATTTCCCCCAAAGTTCCTTATCGCCCCGCAGCAGCTTAGACCAGCCGGCGGCATCGCTAGTGTAGTGTTTCATTCAGATTGCACATTATCCAGGACGGCTCTGGCCCGGCGGACTTTCGTGAGGATGTCCTCGAGCTTGGCTGTCCAGACGAAGGA
>Ga0315281_10009505_pt1 | contig 13490 bp, 13 predicted proteins | sample YL17G07_0_MG_FD_204540 | JGI IMG/M metagenome (GOLD analysis project Ga0315281, IMG submission 204540) | Sediment microbial communities from Yellowstone Lake, YNP, Wyoming, USA - YL17G07_0 | ecosystem: Environmental > Aquatic > Freshwater > Lake > Sediment | place: USA: Wyoming | collected...
AATCGGGTAAGGGACGGTAATTAGCCGTCCCTCCCCACACCACCCATCATGCGGGTCCGGAATAGGCGGTTCGCAGAAATCATCGGGCCTTAGCCGGATAGTGAATCTGAATCCACAGTGTGCGAATAGAGACAAGCCCCTGTTGTTCAAGAAATGCCTTGGACAACCCCATGTTCGTTGACAATGTTTTCGCAAGATGCCAGTAGCCCTTTCTGCTCAGTCCCGTCAGTATCGCCTGATACCGGGCAGAACCCAGTTTGATAAGCTCACCGATACGCCTTCTTGCCCTGCGCCACTGTTTCCAATAGCACATGCGGATACGCCTGCGTAGCCAATGATCCAGTTCAACCGCGTCGTTGTACTTCACCGCGACACCGAAATAATTCATCCATCCCCGGATGTACAGGAGGAGGGATGCGTATCGGTATTGCATGGATACACCCCAACTCCGCCCGGTCAGGCGGCGCAGTTTGGTTTTGAATCCATGGATAGCTTTCTCAGTGGCAGTCAGTCTCATCCTTGTGAATGTGAAACCCAAAAAAGAACTGTCCTGAGCACGGACCACTTTGCTTTTGTCCTTGTTCACCCTAACCTTAAGTTTTCTCTCAAGGAAATGGCTGATACTTGCCATCACGCGATGAGCGGCACGTTCCGACTTTACCAGGATGATCAGATCATCTGCGTAGCGTGCGAATCGATGACCGCGCTTTCGCAACTCCTTATCGAGGTCATCCAGAAGGATATTGCTCAACATTGGCGAAAGAGGGCCGCCTTGCGGCACTCCCTTTGCAGTCCGGTTCAACCTTCCGTTGACCACAACCCCGCAACGGAGGTATCTTCCGATAAGGCGAAGGAGACCTTTGTCCTTGACCCGCCGGGATATCCGACTCATCAGGATATCGTGGTCCACCGTATCAAAGAGCTTTTCCAAATCGATGTCCACGGCATAACGGTATCCTTCACGGATATCTTTCAATACCTTGCGCACGGCCTGATGTGCCGAACGGCCAGGTCTGAACCCAAAGCTGCTTTCTGAGAAGTGTGGATCAAACACAGGAGTAAGAACCCGGGTGATCGCCTGTTCTATCACACGATCCATGACAATGGGGATTCCGAGTTTACGGGTTCCGCCCCTGTCCTTCGGAATCTCGACTCTCTTGACTGGGGCGGGTTGGTACTCCCCTTCCCGTAAAGATCGCTTGATTCCTTCCCAGTTCTCATGGGCGTACTTAGGAAACTCCTCAATCGATATCCCATCGATGCCGGGAGCCCCCTTGTTCGCCTTCACTTGTTTCCATGCGCTGAGCATGTTCTCTCTTTTGACCACACCCTCCACTGAGATAAGATTGAGGGAATGTCTCTCGACGACGCGTCCCGAAAGATTTCGGGGCTCTTCCGGTCGGATTCTTCGCCATTCCCGAGCTCATCGAAGACCTCCACTCCTTTCTGCGTTCGGGCCTTCAGTCCGATGACCTACTATGCCCTCTGCTGACTTCTGATTACTCACCCGGGATGTTGCCATCCAGGGCGCTGCAGGGTCCGTCATGAGGCGCTGTCTGTTTCGTGGTTCCCTTGAGGACTCATATCCGTCAACAGCGAGCGGACATGCCGGGTTCTTGGTCATCCGGGTGAACCCTTTCCGGATTTTACTCGTGAGATTCCTGCCGCATGGTAAACAGATCTCCCCGGATAAGGACGTGAACTTTCCGTGCACAACCGCCGCATTTACCCTGCCCCCTGAACCTGCGGGCTTTGTTGTGTTGTGCCAACTCGCCCAGGGACTAAGCCTTGTATGCGGTTTCTTTCCGTCGGCTCGCACGTATGCACTCCGGCTTCCTTCAGACGGTCGGTCGCCCTCCCGCCCTTGCCTTCGGCTCGTACTTTTGGTAGTATTCATGGACACGAATACCCTCGGTTCTCGTACAGGGGACTTCTTGCCTCACCGTAGCCTTTGGCGGAAGCAGGTCACCCCATAAGCTCACGCCCGTGCCGGGCGTACACCAGTCGTTCCACCGGATAGCCCATACTTCGGGCTCCCGGTGAACTTCGTGTTAGGCGGACTTTAAAATATTAATGCCATAGGAGGTCAATATTGTGATGGAATGGATAAATATTGCGGTGGAATGGATAAAGTGCCATTTAGGGGAAACAGCACTTATTTTGGCAGGCATCCCGATTATAATATCTTTGGGGGTGTTAGCCTTCTCTGCAAGGAAATATGTAATAAACAGAAAAAATGAAATTGATCAGAAAAGATTTGAAAATTACCATCAATTATTAGATTGGCTCGTGGTGGGTCGGAATGTAGGTCATATAATGCTAGATAGTCAAATAGGTTGCGTGTATGAACTTAGAAATTTTGAAAATTACAAAGAAGTTAGCATCCGGATTCTAGAAGGTTTAAAAGAAACGTGGGGAAAGGAGTCGGTAGATCCAAGACTTATTAAGGAGATTGATATTACCTTAAAAGTCCTTCGACATAAGCCTTGGTACTGCCTAACACTTATAAGGCCTCCCGTTGTCAATAGGGAAAAGAAATCCACGACGAAAAGGTAACTGGTTTTCGTTCTAAGAGAAAAAGATTCTTTTGCCTGTTGGCAGCCGTTCCAACTTGGTTTCTGATCGGGTGCAAGAGCAGGTCCTGCACCAAACACTTATTGAGGTTCAATCCCGTCTGAGACGGAACTGCAGAGAGAAGAGATTCCCCCTGCGACCTAGAAACTATGCTGTGCCCTCGTAGCGTCCTATTCAACACGTCGGGGTATGCAGAGATGCTCCCCAGTTAGTTACAGGTTCGGGTGAGGGGCAGAACCTGACAACATGGCACGCTGATAAAAGTATGAGGAGCGGGATGGACCGCCAATCAAATCATGGGCTACCGGGCAATATTGGCATACCATCAACTTGGCATTCTGAGATGCATGGGTTTTCTTGACCCTGATGGATGCAGGTGCATGCTCCTGCCCTGAGAGGTTCCAGTTAGACGGCAGGCTGATCCATCCCCTCCAGAGTTTAGAGACCGAGGAACTTTTTTTGGTTAAAAGCCTCCTTGTTTTTGAGCATGAAATAGGCGGCCCTGCCCAGCTTGTGGGCGAGGATAGAGAGGGCCTTGGCTTTGCCGTGCTTATGGGCAAGCCTTTGGAGGTACTTTTTCCCAAGCTCGTTGCCCTTGAGGAAAAGCACGGCTGCCTCGGAGAAAGCCCACTTGAGGTGGGCGTTACCGATCTTTTTACCGCTTGATCCGTACTTTTTGCCGTTTGATTCTTTGATGCTCTTTATCAGACGGCAGTAGGAGACGAAATCCTGGACCTGGGGGAAGCGCTCGATCGATTCTATTTCGTAGAGGAGGACCAGGGCGAGGATTCTTCCGACCCCAGGAATGGTTTGAAGCAGGGCATAGGATCGCAGATCGTGTTCTTTAGCACAGGCAATGATATCCCGTTCGAGCTGGGTCAAGATGTGGTCATAGGCTTCGATCATCTCCAAGTCAACAGCCATGCTCTTTTGGACGGAAGGGTCGTCGAACCGTTCTACGATGCCTTCACGGTTCTTGGGTTTGGCAATGCATCCCAGGGGATCGGGAAGGTTATACTGGCTTCGGGTGTTCTGGATATGAGCAAAGAGTTCGGCCCGTTTTCTCATCAAGTGATTTCTCCGTCTGAGGAGGTCTCGGGTGGCCCGCATCCTTGCGGGATAGACATAGGCTTGAGGGAGCATGCCGCCTCGGAGTAACGTAGCGATCTTCAGGGAGTCGATCTTATCGTTTTTGGCTTTTCCTCCGTGGATCGCTTTCATGTAGAGGGCATGGCCGAGAACGAAGGAGATGTTCTCTTGGATACAGAGATCTGCGATCCAGTACCAGGTGAACATGCACTCCACAGCAACCACGACGTCCTCACGGAACGGAGCAATGATGCGGAGAAAAGCTTCCGGGTCGGTGTGGATATTTTGGTGAATCCGGATGTTGCCCCCGGCATCCATGATACAGACAAACATTCTTTGAGTGTGCAGATCGATTCCACAATAGAATTTGTGCTGTTTCGTGTAGAAATTCATATGGCTTCCTCCTTTTGATGTGATATAGTTTTGTTGCAAACCTACATTACCATCTTTAGGGGGAGGCCTTAAATAGTATCAAGGTGCTCAAGAGGGACGCGGGATTAGCCGCTTTTCTTTTTCAGTTTTGGCCGCTTGCCCCGCGCCCCTTAGCTTTGACGTTGAGGCTGTAGGAAAAGTCATATTTCATAAATCTGCTGGCAATAAAATCAACTAATTAAGAATCCAAAAATCGGCCGAATCGGACTTTTTCTACAGACTCGTTCGGTGCGTGGACAACGAATACGAGGGATGCTATGATGTGGTTGAGGTGATTGAACATGGCTAATACATATACAGCTGTTACAAAGCAGGACGGTGGATGGTGGATTGGATGGATTGAGGAAGTACCGGGGGTGAACTGCCAGGAGCGTACCCGAGAGGAACTGCTCGCCAGTTTGCGTACCACGCTCGCTGAAGCTCTCGAATTCAACCGTCGGGAGGCAATTCAGGCTGCGGCCTCCGATTATACCGAGGAACCGGTCACTCTATGAAGCGCACGGAGCTGCTCAGGCACCTGCATGAGCAAGGCTGTGTCTTCATTCGCGAAGGCGGGAGTCACTCATGGTGGAACAACCCGTCACAGAACCGACGCTCGTCTGTACCCCGTCACGCCGAGATCAACGACAAGCTTGCCCGGAAAATTTGCAAGGACCTCGGAATCCCATTCACAAAATGAAACTCCCTGGACTGAAGTCCAGGGTTTCTTTCGGGCTACCCGGCTTCGCCGGATTGCCTACGCTTCGCTCCGGGCGCCATTCATCCCCAGGTTTAAAAGCCTGGGGTTTTCTGGCAGGTTTTATAAGTGCCGAACCTGTCGCTCCAGCGGACTGGCGGAAAAAAACCGCGCCGCTTCTGAGCTTGGTTCGTTGAGTCTGTAGGAAAAGTCATATTTCATAAATCTGCTGTCAATAAAATCAACTAATTAAGAGTCGAAAAATCGGCCAAATCGGGCTTTTTCTGCAGGCTCGTTAAGGGTCGAGTAGAGAGGCCATCAGAATTCAAATGGAGGTGAATCCATGGCAGTTCGTATCGTGCAGCTCGGAAGTCCCCGCGCAAGCGACGAGGGACTTCGGATTGGCACAGTTCGACGCCCACCAAGAGGCGTGCCCAAGAGCGAGTATGTTTCACGCAATTATTATGATGTGTGGCTACCTAACCTCGCCCCCCGTGAGCAGCTTCTTAAGGCCGGACGATCAGTTAAAGATGAGACCGCTTGGCGCTCCTTCGTCAAACGCTACCGCTCGGAAATGAGTCGAGTGGAGAACAGCCGGGTTCTTGATCTTCTCGCCGCGTTGTCACACCAAGCAAATTTCTCGGTCGGATGTTATTGCAATGACGAGCATCACTGCCATCGCTCAGTGCTTCGTCAACTCCTCGCCGAGCGTGGCGCTGCATTCGTGTGAGTGGGTAGGCAATTGTAGAATAGAAAGGGAGACGGTTGTTCGCCGGCAATGAATGCCGACACAACTTCTTGATCAAATCCAAAATCCGCAATCCGCCATGTACCACGTAGGATACATGGCAGCCCTGAACCTCGTTGGATTCAGGGCCAAAGCCCTGAACCTTGCATGGTTCAGGGCGCATTCCAATCTGATTTAGATAATTCCCCCATCCACGACAATGGTCTGACCGGTGATATAGTCTGAATCCTCTGATGCAAGGAAGAGAACGGCCTGTGCCACTTCCTCTGGTTTCCCAATCCTTCCAAGGCTGGATGATTTGATAATCGTATCCACTTTTTCCTTAGGCATCGTGGATACCACCTCCGATTCGATCAGACCTGGAGCCACTGCATTGACATGGATGTTGAAAGGACCCAACTCCCGCGCAAGGGATTTTGTGAAGCTGATCACCCCTCCTTTCGTTGCCGCATAATTGGCCTGGCCTGAGGTACCCAGGATCCCACTGATGGAAGAGATATTGATGATCTTCCCTTTTCTCTGGGGAATCATCTTTCGAATCACTGTCTTGCAACAATAGAAGAGAGCGGTGAGATTCGTCTTCATCAGGGAATCCCAATCCTCATCACTCATCAACATGAGGAAGTTATCCCGGACAAGGCCTACATTATTCACCAAAATATCAATCTTTCCGTATTGAGCGAAGGTTTCTTCCATCATCTCTTTAACCTGATCAAACTGTGTGACATCCGCTTTAAAAAGACCCAGACTCAACCGTTTTGATTTGGCCTCACTCATCAAGGCTTCTGCAGCACCCACATCCTTTGAGAAATTGGCTACGACCTTTGCCCCCTGCTCAGCAAAGAGGAGACAGATCGCCCTTCCAATCCCCTTTGTTCCCCCTGTGACAATGGCCACTTTGTCCTCGAGTATCATCTTTCACCTCCTAACCTCAGCATCATTGCACCCGAAATCCCTAAATGAACTTAAGCACATAAGTTCAAATGTCAAAATCCCTGCCTTCGCCGAAGCGGCTTCGCGCAGGTAGGCAAATGCCAAATGAATTTCAAATGACTAAATTTCAAAACTCTATTTTTAGTCATTTGAAATTTGGGCTTCATTTGAACTTTGGGCTTTGACATTTGTCATTTCGACTCCCGGAGGGGGCTGATCCTTGGTTTCTTCATTCTTCCCACGAGTTCCCATAAAGGTCCTCGAATTCGAAATCTCCGTATTTGCTCTATCAGATTCTGCGAGATGTTGATCTCCAGTCCGGGGACGATCCATCGCTTTCTCGCAAGGGCTTTCTCCTGAATCATCTCACCCAATCTCCCTCCCAATGCCGGGGAGATATAAAAATGAGGATTGATGAGATTGGAATCCTCATGGATAAATCCCTGAGAAAGGGAGATCCGCTCCATCTCAGTTCCTGGATAGATTCGGATGCCGAGCATGGCGATGAGGGCTGTGGAATCGAGTTGATCCATCAAATGAAAAGACTCTTCAATCGTCTCTTCATCTTCGCCTGGTCCTCCGAAGAGGAGATAGTGGCAGTGATTGACCATCCATTTTGAACATATTTTTGAGGATTGGATGATATCTTCTTGAGTGAATGACTTCTTATAATTCTCAAGCATCCGCGGAGATCCTGAATCCGTTCCAAATTCTATCCCAACACACCCAGCCTCTTTCATCCATTGTAATAGCGTTTCGTTCAAAAAACCCGGATTGACAAAAGCACTCCATTTGACATCGAACTTTCTTTGAACGATCTCACGACATAAAGCTTCTGCATAGGACGGTGGATAATTAAAAATATCGTCAACGAAGTAGATATAATCTACCCCCTCCTCCACGAGGTGGTGAATTTCCTCCACTACTTCTTCCGTCTTTCTCAGCCTGACCTTTTTCCCTTCCAATAAAGGGTAAGTGCAGTAAATACAGGAGAAAGGGCAGCCTCGCTTCGTCTGAATATTTCCCATCCCCCCTTCTTCTAAATAACGGTGCGTTTCGAAAAAACTCCGATCGGGACTTTGGATGGGAAAGACCCTTGCTCCTTCTATCAAAGGAGGAAAAGGTTTCTCTTTCATGAGGAGACAAGGAGATGGGGAGATCAGGTCACCTCTTTCGAGACTCCTCACTAATTGCAAAAAAACCTCCTCGCCCTCTCCCACAATCCCAAAATCGACATTTAAATACTGAAGAAGCTCTCTGGGGGCTAAAGAATATCCCGAGCCTCCGATGACCAATCGCGATGAAGAAGATTGGCGACAAATTCCAACGACCTCCTCTGCCTCTTTGAGATAAGAGATGGAGGTTGGATAGGTAAGATTATCCAGATTTCGCAAAGAGATGCCAATCAGGTCGGGTCGAAATCGATGAAGGGTGTTTTTAAGATCAACCGATACCTCTTGAGAAAAGCAGAGATCCATCACCTCAATCTGATGGCCTTCTTCTCTTAATGCCTTGGCGATGTAAGCCAACCCCAGAGGAAAGACAGGAAAAGGCATCCTCTCACGGTTGATGGAGATGAGTAGGATTTTCATAAGGAAGTTCTTTGTCCTTGATCCTTCGAATCACCTCCATCTGAGCACCCCGTAAGACGAAGTTTGACATCAAGAAGTAAAAGAAGTGATGTTGGGGCCCCCAGAGCAGGCGTTTCAATATCGACCGAGGGGCGCAGATATATTTCTGTGCCCAGAGGTATCCTTCTTGGAGTTCTTGAACAGTCATCTTCTTGGGTTTAAAGACCACATGACTCATGTCATAATGGGACCAGTCACGGTCAAAGATTCTCCCTTCCTCCTCCAGTCGTCTTTGAAGAGGGGTTCCTGGAAAAGGAGTGAGAATTGAAAAGGTAGGGATTTCAATATTATTTTTTTGGACGAACTGAACTGTCTTTTTAAAGATGGTGGGATCATCTCCATCGAATCCAAAGATGAAGGAACCGTGAATTCCAATTTGGTGGTGTTGAATCGTCTTGACCCAATTCGATAATTCTTTTGCATTCACAAATCGTTTTGAAACGCCGTCCAGATTTTCCTGAAGAAGAGATTCAAAACCGATGAAGAGGGAGATACAACCGCTCTCTCGAGCCTTTCTGAGAAGCTCTTCATTCATGGCAATCTTGATAGTCGTAAATCCCATCCACTTGACTCGGTGGTGTTTGAAGATGTCGAAGAGGCCAAAGGCATAGTCTTCTTTGGCTGTCACATTATCATCAGCTAAAAAGAGATATTCTCCTTTCTTCTTAATAATCGTGGAAAGTTCCTGATCCACTTCTTCAAGGGGACGGATCCGATAACGCTTTCCATTAATCGTCGGAACAGAGCAAAATTCGCATCGATTTGGACAACCCCGGGTTGTTTCAATCGCTTTAAAAAAGGGGCTATAATGTTTGCTCAAAAGATCCCGTCTTGGAAGAGGCATTCCCTTTAAATCCGACCACTCTCGATTTTTATAAAAGGGTTTAAGCTCCCCCGCCTCGAAATCTTCCAGGACTTTTTCAAGCATCCCCTCAGCCTCTCCAACGAACACGGAGTCGGCATGTTCTTTTGCCTCCTCGGGCAAAAGGCTGGGGTGGACTCCTCCCAAAATCACCTTCACTCCCCTCTCGCGAAATCGATCAGCAATCGCATAGGCTCTTTTGATCACGCAGGTCAGACCGGTAATCCCTACTAAATCAACATTAGCGTTGAAATCAACCTTTTCAATCGCCTCATTAATGATCTTGACCTCGTAGGTTTTGGGAAAGAGAGAAGCGAGAAGCGTAAGACCTAATATAGGAAAAGGGTAAAGCGTGTCATTAGAAAATTTAATCCCTTTCTCCCTGGGAAAGATCAAAAGGACCTTTTTCATCTTCAGTGTTCACCTATCAGTGTTGATTGCGCCCTGAACCATGTAAGGTTCAGGGCTTTGGCCCTGAATCCAACGAGGTTCAGGGCTGCCATGCACCCCGCGTGGTGCATGGCGGATTGCAGAATTCGGAATGCGGATTTATCATTCTGGACTCCACACTCCGAACTCCGAACTTTTTAACTCATTAAAATTGGGTTGTCTCCAGGGTCTTTTCGTTGCATTCTCCCAAACATATCGGAGGATGAGCCGGTAGGCCATTCGTTTGAAGGGATTCGGGTTGAAGAAAGCACCCAGGAGGATTCGCGGTTGGGTATAATATTTTTTCAGATAGACCTGCTGAAGATGGTGAACCTCCTCTGCGGATAAGGATTTTGTATCCATCACAGGATGCATGAAATCATATTTACCAAAATCCCTCTCTCTAATCCTCCCCAATCTTTCTGCCTCCTCAAAATATTTTGTTCCGGGAAGGGGTGTCGTCATGGTGAGGACGAGGAAGTCGCTCTGCTTTTTCACAAATTGGAAGACCCCTTTGATCGATTCGCGAGAATCATTCCAGTCTCCGAACATAATATTAGCCATGACCATGATCTTATTCTTTCTGAGAACATCAATGGCCCTCTGTGCCATCTCCCCCGATTGCTGTTTTTCATATCGGTTGAGCACATCGGGCTGGATGCTCTCGATTCCCAACATGACTTCATAGAGACCGAGGCGTCTCATCTCGGGGATGAGATCTTCATCTCGAAGAATATCTTTGATTCGAGACTGAAACCAGAAATGGATACGGAGGCCTGACTTCCCTAATTCTTCGAGAAACTCTTCCACCCGTCCTCGACTCCAGTTGAAGGTGTTCTCGTTGAAGACAAAGAGGGTTTTGCCATATTGATGGTGTAGATAGGAAATCTCCTCTACTACTTTCTTCCCGCTCCGTCCCCTCCAGACCCCTTCCCAAAATTTCGTCTCAGAACAGTAAGCGCATCGATCTCCACAGCCACGGCTGGTGGAGAGACCAAAAGCCCTTCTTCCCATTCCATGCCAGTAATAAGCCTCTTTCTCCATATCAATGAGATGGTAGGCTGGAAGAGGAAGAGAGTCTAAATTTGGGATGGGAGGCTGTCTTCCATTAAGAATTACTTTCCCATTATCGAAATAAGCAAGGCTCTTTACCCCTCTTCCTTTCCCACCTCTGGATAGGTCCTTAAGGAATTGAGAAAAGGCAATCTCCCCTTCACCTAAGACGATGTAGTCTAGCTCCTTCAACTCCTGGAGGATGGTTTCGGCCATCAGGGTGAAGTGGCTTCCCCCTGCCACGAGGATGGAATTCGGTGAAAGTTTTTTGCAGAGACGAATGGCCTGAATGGCTTCCGGTGAAAGACAGGTAGCAGAACAGGTGATACCGATGACATCAGCCTTTGATTCTGAAATAGAGATGGCAAGATCTTTCCACGTGCTTGGAAGAGCCGTGGCATCAACGATTTGCACTTTGATCCCTTCTCTTTCCAGATAGGCGCCTAACTGGAGAAGACCAAAAGAAGGGGTCCACATCCGAAGTCCTGGAAAAAGTTTGTGAGGTGGATCAATCAGAAGAATCTTCATGGCATTTTGTTTGTAGCGCCCCCATTCACTGCCTGCCTGCGGTAGGCAGGGGGGCGAACAAGATTTTCGTTCCGATAATGTCGGAACGCTACACATCTAAATATTTTCGCATCGCTTCAATTCTTTCGAGCACCTCTGGAGGGACCCGGTAGAGAAGATTCCCTTTAAGATCGGTGAGGACATGTGTTGTGGAGCCCGTGGCGAGAACCTTTCGGTTTTCTTGATCAAGGACCCGATAGTGAAAGATCAGTTTGGCCACCTCTGTTCTCTCCATCGTGGTCTGGATGATGAGGGAATCCCCAAAGGTGGCTGGAAGTTTGAACTGACAGTCTAATTCTACCACCGGTGCCAAAAGATTCATCTCCTTAAGCTGAAGCGGACCCATCTGGAATCGTTGGGTCAGGTCATTTCGACCCGTCTCAAACCAACCTACATAGTGACCATGCCAAACCACGCCATAAACATCCACTTCATAAAATCGAACTTGGAGGGATGTCTCATGGTATTTCATTTGTTTTCCTTTACAATAAACCCCGTTAGAAAGGACGGGGTTTTTACCCCCACTTTTCTATAAGAATACAAATATTACCCGTAGCATCCCCGCCAAAAATACCGGGGCTTTCTAACGGGGTAAACGATCCCCAGCAGAAAAAGCCTCTGCCTCACGATCAATCCATCGCATCAATTTCGTAAGGGTTGTTTCATGTCCCACTTCGATGAATTGAGTAAACCCTTCCTGAAGCAATTTCTCAACACATCGAATCCAATAGACGGGTCGCCCGATCTCCTGGGAGAGAAAATCTTTGATCTCCTCTCTTCTCAAAGGTTTGACCGTCCAATGATTGAGGATGGGAACCTTGAGAGGTTGAACCTTAATGTCTTGAAGGATTTCCATAATTTCTTCTCTTAAAGAATAAAGGGAAGGGGAATGAAGGGCCGTATTAAAAGCAAGTCGGGTGGCGGAGATTGCCTTCCGAGAAAGGGCAAGAGAAATCGCTTTTTCCACTCCCTGCTCTTCTCCAGAAAGGACAAAATGCATCGAGCCATTATAATTGGCAATGGAGAGTTGAAAGCCATTGAGGTCTTGACAGATTTTTTGAATCTCCTCTAAGGGAAGACCAATGATGCTGGCCATGCCCCCCGGGTGAATTGCCCCTTCTCTTTTTAGGAGCCTGCCGATAGCCTCGGTGATGAAGAGGCCCTCTTCAAAACCGATGGCCTCAGAGGCAGCTAAGGCTGAATAGATTCCCATACTGTGTTCGGCAAAAATATCCGGATTCCATCCTGCGGCTCGAAGACGATAGAAGTGGACCATAGAGAGGAAGTAGGCCGAGATCTGAAGCTTAAGACTGAGATCCTCCTCTTTTTCATCACCCTCGAATGAGAAGTTGAGGAGATCAAATTTCGTCTGGTTGGAAGCCCTCTTCAACAATTCTTTAAAATGGGGGGCCTCCCTCAGGGGATGATGATCCTCGAACATCGGCTTTTCTTGAAGTTGGCCAGGAAAGCAAAAAGCTGTTTTCCCTGTTGATGCCTTCATGCTGTCCCCTGGTGTTCTAAAACATATTGGGCCATGGTTCTCACAGACTGAAAGACTTTTTTCCCCACCTCTGCATCAGGAATGATGACCCCAAACTCTTTCTCCAAGCCTAGAACGAGCTCAAGGGCATCGATCGAGTCCAGTCCGAGGCCCTCGCCGAAGAGGGGGGCATCGGTCTCAATCATTTCCGGGGTCATTTCAACGAGTCTCAATCTTTGAATAATGAGTTGTTTGATCTTTTCGATCAGGTGATCATTTGATTCAACCATTCTTCTCCTCTTCCACTAAAATATTATTATCATGGCTAAAGCCATGAGTTACAAATGCTTCACCTATTAATGTAACTCAAGCCTTCAGGCTTGACGAAGTGTTTCATTCCAATAAGAATAAAAATTATACCATTGATCTGGATATTTTTCGATATACTCTTCAAATTTTTTGATCAGTCTTTCCATTCCTTCTCGAATGACAGTTTCCCGATCTTCTCTCGAAGAGGGATTAAAATAGATGGAGGGTTCAATAATCCCTCTATACTTCCGATTTTTTTCCATCACCACAAAGACCGGTAGAACCGGAGCTTCTGTGGCCATAGCAAGAATGGCCACACCGATGGGGAAGGCCGTCTTCCTCCCAAAAAAATCGAAAACCATTGTCTTTTGAGACTCAACCCGATCCCCTAACATGGCCACGATTTCATTTCGCCGAAGGGCTTTGACAGCATCCAGGATGGCCATTGGAGAATCTTCCTTTGGATTGATATAGAGATTTTTTATTCCTCTTCTCCTTCTCATCTCTTCGCGAAAGGACCTAGTATCCAAATCTCTCTCATCGAGGGTGAGGACATTGAGCTTTCCTCCCTTGAACGCGAAGAGAAGCCCTCCGATTTCCCAATTCCCGAGGTGAGGGGTGATACAGATGACTCCCTTCCCGGCCCGAAGAGCCTCGATCATATAATCCCCTCCACCTTCTTCCGCTATCCATCTGTTTTTGTTCGA
>Ga0315281_10009506_pt1 | contig 13490 bp, 13 predicted proteins | sample YL17G07_0_MG_FD_204540 | JGI IMG/M metagenome (GOLD analysis project Ga0315281, IMG submission 204540) | Sediment microbial communities from Yellowstone Lake, YNP, Wyoming, USA - YL17G07_0 | ecosystem: Environmental > Aquatic > Freshwater > Lake > Sediment | place: USA: Wyoming | collected...
GATGTCATCTTGAGTCCGCGCAACAGAAAGTTCGAAGACTGGCTCAAACTGAGGGACCGCTTGATTGCCGAGGCCCCAAAGGAATTCGAGGATTTCGAGATACCGCGCGACCCCGGACCGCCGGTTGAGCGGGACTGGCCGTGAAGGGCGCCCATCGCTACATGCTCGATACCAACGCCGCGTCCACATTGATTCGGGGGCGGGTTGGCGCGGCATTGCAAAGTCTGCTCGTGGAACGAGATGCGTGTATCTCCGTCATCACCGAGGCTGAACTGCGCTTTGGTGTGACGCGCCGACCGGACGCTACCCGGCTGGCAAAAGCCGTCGAAGTCTTCCTGCGGGACATTCCCAGTTTGCCCTGGACGTCCGCCACAGCACAGGCCTATGCCGAGCTGCGAACCCGCATGGAAACCCAGGGCATCGGCCTGTCGGCCATGGATCTGCTCATCGCCACCCATGCCCTGGCCGAAGACTGCACCCTCATCAGCGCCGACCGCGCTTTTGCCCAGGTGCCCGGCCTGCGCGTACTCGACTGGTCGGCCGCACCCAACAAGTAAATCTAGCCGGCCGCGCGCGTTTCCAGCACTTCCACGGCGGGCAGCTTCTTGCCTTCGAGGAACTCGAGAAATGCGCCACCCGCGGTCGAGATGTAGCCGATGTCCTTGGCTATGCCGAATTTGTTGATGGCGGCGACGGTATCGCCGCCGCCCGCGATCGAAAACGCGTTGGAGGCGGCGATCGCCAGCGCCAGCGTCTTCGTGCCCGCGGCGAACTGATCGAACTCGAACACGCCCACCGGGCCGTTCCAGACGATGGTGCCGGCGCGCTTCAGGCTCGCTGCCAGCCGCGCCGCTGTCTCGGGGCCGATGTCGAGGATCATCTCGTCCGCGCTCACGGCCGCGGCCGGCTTCACCGTCGCCGCCGCGGTCGCGGCTAATTCTTTGCCCACCACCACGTCGGTCGGAATCGGCACCGCGGCGCCGCGCGCCTGCATCGCCGCCATGATTTTCTTCGCTTCGTCCGCCAGTTCCGCCTCGGCCAGCGACTTGCCGATCGGCAGGCCGGCCGCGAGCATGAAGGTATTGGCGATGCCGCCGCCGACGATGAGTTCGTCCACTTTCGCAGCCAGCGCGGCGAGTATGGTGAGCTTGGTCGACACCTTGGATCCGGCCACGATCGCGACGAGGGGGCGTGCCGGATGCGCCAGCGCCTTGCCCAGCGCCTCCAGTTCCGCCGACATCAGCGGCCCGGCGCAGGCAACGGGCGCATACTTGGCCGCGCCGTGGGTAGTGGCTTCGGCGCGGTGCGCGGTGCCGAAAGCGTCGTTGACATAAATGTCGCACAGCGCCGCGATGCGCTTGGCAAGCGCGTCGTCGTTCTTCTTCTCGCCCTTGTTGAAGCGGCAGTTCTCCAGCAGCACCACTTTGCCCGGTTCCACCTCGACACCGTCCAGCCAGTCGCGCTTGAGCGGCACCCCGACGCCGAGCAAGCCGGACAGGTGCCGCGCCACCGGCGCGAGCGATTCCGCTTCGCTCCATTCGCCCTCTTTCGGACGGCCGAAATGCGAGGCCAGCATCACCCGCGCGCCTGCGCTGAGCGCCGCGCGGATGCCCGGCAGCGCCGCGCGTATGCGCGTGTCATCGCTGATCTTCCCGTCCTTGGCGGGCACGTTGAAATCCACGCGGATCAGCACGCGCTTGCCGCGCAGGTCGAGCTCGGTCATTTTCAGGAATGTCATGTCATTCTCGCTACGCGATGCCGGCTCCGCAATGACCTGGGCTCGGTCGCAACACAAGCTAGTTCGCGTGCATGAACGCAACCGCGGTATCGAGCATGCGATTGCTGAAGCCCCATTCGTTGTCGTACCAGGCGGACACTTTCGCCAGCGTGCCGTTCGATACCTTGGTCAGCGTGGCGTCGAATATGCTGGAATGCGGATTGTGGTTGAAGTCCACCGACACCAGCGGCTCCGTGTTGTAGGCGAGGATGCCTTTCAGGCTGCCCGCGGCTGCGTCCTTCATCACCTGGTTCACCTCATCGGCTGTGGTCGCTCGCTGGGCGATGAAACACAGGTCGACGACGGAAACGTTGATGGTGGGCACGCGCATGGCATAGCCGTCGAGTTTGCCGTTCAATTCCGGCAGCACCAGGCCCACCGCCGCCGCCGCGCCGGTCTTGGTCGGGATCATGGACATGGTGGCCGAGCGCGCGCGGCGCAGGTCTTCGTGATAGACGTCGGTCAGCACCTGGTCGTTGGTATAGGCGTGGATGGTGGTCATCAGGCCGCAGACCAGACCGATCTTGTCGTGCAGCGGCTTCACCATCGGCGCCAGGCAGTTGGTGGTGCAGGAGGCATTCGAAATTACCGTGTGCGCGGCCTTGAGCACGTTGTGGTTCACGCCATAGACGATGGTGGCATCGACGTCCTTGCCGCCGGGGGCGGAGATGATGACTTTCTTCGCGCCGGCCTTCAAGTGGGCGCCCGCCTTCTCCTTGCTGGTAAACAGGCCTGTGCACTCCATCACCACGTCCACGCCCAGTTCGGCCCAGGGCAGTTCGGCCGGATTGCGAATGGCGCAAACGCGGATCTGGTCTCCGTTCACGACCATGAAGTCGCCTTCCACCGCCACCGTGCCCGGAAACTTGCCGTGCGTGGTGTCGTAGCGGGTCAGGTGCGCGTTGGTCTGGGCATTGCCCAGGTCGTTGACGGCGACGATCTGGATATCGTGTTTCTTGCCGCCCTCATACAGCGCGCGCACGATGTTGCGTCCGATGCGGCCGTAGCCGTTGATTGCGACCTTGATAGTCATGACTTGCTCCTGGCAGAAAATTGAAACGGCGGGCTCACACCGATGAATCCATATATACAGGACCGTCGCGGGCGCGGTTTGAGAAAGATCAATCCGCCGGTATCCGCGCGGACCGGCTCAGATCACGCTTTTCACCGCGGCCACCACGTTGTCCACGGTGAAGCCGAAGTATTTGAACAGCTCCGGACCCGGGGCCGACTCGCCGTAGCGGTCGATGCCGATCACCGCGCCCTCCAGGCCCACGTACTTGCGCCAGTAGTCGGACACGCCCGCCTCCACCGCGACCCGCGGCATGCCGCGTGGCAATACGGTTTCGCGGTATGCGACCTCCTGCCGGTCGAATACGCCGGTCGAGGGCATGGACACCACGCGCACGCGCACGCCCTCTTGCGCGAGCCTGGCCTGGGCCCCCATGGCGAGTTGTACTTCCGAGCCAGTGGCGAGTATCAGCGCCTGCGGTTTTCCCTCGCAGTCGGCGAGCACATAGCCACCGCGCGCGATCCCGGCGCGCGCCTGCGGGTCGCGCTGCTGGAACTGCAGGTTCTGGCGCGTGAACACCAGCGCGGCCGGGCCATCGCTGCGCTCGACCGCCGCGATCCAGGCCTGCGCCGATTCCACCGTGTCGCACGGCCGCCACACGTCCAGGTTGGGAATCAGCCGCAGGCTGGAAACATGCTCGACCGACTGGTGCGTCGGGCCGTCCTCGCCCAGGCCGATCGAATCGTGGGTAAACACGAAAATATTGCGCAGCTTCATCAGCGCCGCCATGCGCAGCGCGCTGCGGGCATAGTCGGAGAAGGTGAGGAAGGTGCCGCTGAAGGGAATGAGCCCGCCGTGCAGCGCCATGCCGTTCGCGATCGCCGCCATGCCGAATTCGCGCACACCGTAGGAAATATAGTTGCCGCCATCCGCCGCGCTCACCTGCTTCGCCGCGGACCACATGGTCAGGTTCGACCAGGTGAGGTCGGCCGAGCCGCCGACGAACTCGGGCAGCGCCGGCGCCAGGCCCTCGATCGCATTCTGCGAAGCCTTGCGCGTGGCGATAGTCTCGGCCTTGGCGTCGATCTTCGACAGCAGCGCGTCGCAATGCGCCTTCCAGCCCGCGGGCAATTCCCCCGCCACGCGGCGGCGGAACTCGCGCGCGAGCTGCGGGTGCTGTTTCTCGTAGGCGCCGAAACGCTCGTTCCATTCGCGCTCGAAGCCCGCGCCGCGCGCGCGCGCGTCCCAGCCGTCGTAGACGCTCTGCGGTATTTCGAACGGCGGGTGATTCCAGCCGATCGCCTCGCGTGTGGCCGCGACTTCCTTTTCGCCCAGCGCCGAGCCGTGCGAGTCGTGCGAGCCGGCCTTGTTCGGCGCGCCCTTGCCGATGACCGTCTTGCAGCAGATGAGGCTGGGCCGGTCGGTCACCGCCTTGGCCGCGCGGATCGCCCGGTCCACGGCGTCGACGTCGTGGCCGTCCACCGCGGGAATGACGTGCCAGCCGTAGGCCTCGAAGCGCTTCGGCGTGTCGTCGGTAAACCAGCCTTGCACCTTGCCGTCGATGGAGATACCGTTGTCGTCGTAGAGCGCGATCAGCTTGCCTAAGCGGAGCGTGCCGGCGAGCGAGCAGGCCTCGTGCGAAATGCCTTCCATCAGGCAGCCGTCGCCGAGGAACACGTAGCTGTGGTGGTCAACGATAGGCAGGCCCGGCCGGTTGAATTCGGCGGCGAGCAGCTTTTCCGCGAGCGCCATGCCGACCGCATTGCTGATGCCCTGTCCCAGCGGCCCGGTGGTGGTTTCCACGCCGGGTGCGCAGCCGTATTCGGGATGCCCTGGCGTCATCGAGTGCAGCTGGCGGAAGCGCCGCAGTTCCTCCATCGGCAGGGCGTAGCCGGTGAGATGCAGCAGCGAGTAGAGCAGCATCGAGCCGTGGCCATTGGACAGCACGAAGCGGTCGCGGTCGGCCCATTTCGGGTTGTCCGGATTGTGGCGCAAATGGCGGTTCCACAGGGCCACGGCGATTTCGGCCATGCCCATGGGCATGCCGGGATGGCCGGAGTTGGCCGCCTGCACCGCGTCCATGGACAGGGCCCGGATGGCGTTGGCGAGTTCCTTGCTGGTGGTTTTCATGGCGGGCCGGATTATGGGAAGCTGGGATTATCGTCGAAGCGCCGCGAATTTTCCATTGCGCGCCAAAAAAAAAGTGCAGGAAAACATACTGCGCCGCTAGGCACGGCGCTTGCGGTCCATGAACTGCAGGATCATGGGCGTGAAAATCAGCTGCATCGCCAGCTCCATTTTTCCGCCCGGCACGACGATGATATTGGGCCGCGACATGAACGAGTCGTGCAGCATGGTGAGCAGGTACGGCAGGTCGATCCCCTTGGGATTGGCGAAGCGGATCACGAGGAAGCTCTCGTCGGCGCTGGGTATGTCGCGCGCGATGAACGGATTCGAGGTATCGACCGTGGGCACGCGCTGGAAATTGATGTGCGTCTGCGCGAATTGCGGCACGATGTAATTCACGTAATCGGGCATGCGCCGCAGGATGGTGTCCACCACGGCCTCGGTGGAGTAACCGCGCGTGGCCTTGTCGCGGTGCAGTTTCTGGATCCACTCCAGGTTGATGATAGGCACCACGCCCACCAGCAGGTCCGCGTGGCGCGCGATGTTGACCTTGTCCGTCACCACCGCCCCGTGCAGGCCCTCGTAGAACAGCAGGTCGGTGCCCGGCGGCACGTCTTCCCACGGCGTGAACGTGCCCGGCTCCTGGCGGAACGGCGCCGCCTCGGCCGCGTTGTGCAGGTACTTGCGGCTGCGGCCGCCGCCGTTCTTGCCATAGCTCGCGAACAGCGCCTCCAGTTCCTCGAACAGATTGGCGTTCGCGCCGAAATGGCTGTAGTGATTGTTGCCGCTTTGCGCCGCCTCGGCCATCGCCGCTTTCATTGCGGTGCGATCGTAGCGGTGGAAAGCGTCGCCCTCGATGATCACGGCGTTGAGCTTCTCGCGCCGGAAAATATGCTGGAAGGTGCGCGTCACCGACGTGGTGCCGGCGCCGGATGAGCCGGTGATCGCTATGACCGGGTACTTCACTGACATGACGGATGCTCCCCCTTAGAGCTCATTACAAAATGAGGGGAGTCCTCCCCTCATGCTCCCCTAAATCAGCCGCCTGACGGCAATTCCTTCAGGCGCTCCTGACCAATTCGGCCGTTCATGGCTGCGTGAACAGCGAGCGCGTATTGAACAACGGCGAGGTGTAGGGCTGATCCACGCCGCGGTCGTGCTCTTCATGATAGCGCGCAATGCGCTCGACCTCTTGTTTCGAGCCCAGCATCACCGGCGCGCGCTGGTGCAAGCCCTCCGGCCCGACCTCGAGTATGCGCCCGCGTCCGGTAGAGGCGGCGCCCCCCGCCTGCTCGACCAGGAACGCCATCGGATTCGCCTCGTACAGCAGGCGCAGGCGCCCCGCTTTGGCCGGGTCTTTGCTGTCCTTCGGATACATGAACAGCCCTCCGCGCAGCAGAATGCGATGCACCTCGGCCACCATCGAAGCAATCCAGCGCATGTTGAAGTCTTTGGCGCGGGGCCCGCTCGCGCCGGCGAGACATTCCGAAACGTAGCGTTTCACCGGCGGCTCCCAGAAGCGCTCGTTGGAAGCATTGATGGCGAACTCGCTCGTGTCTTCCGCGATGCGCAAGTCCGGATGGGTAAGCATGAATTCACCCAGCTCGCGATCCAGGGTGAAGCCATGCACGCCGCGCCCGAGAGTGAGCACCAGCATGGTGGTCGGGCCGTAGATGGCATAGCCGGCACAGACCTGCGCCGTACCCGGCTGCAGAAAATCCTTCGCCGCCGGTTCGGTCGCTTCCTGCGCGCAGCGCAGCACCGAGAAAATCGAGCCCACGGTGCCGTTGACATCGATGTTGCTCGACCCGTCCAGCGGATCGAACGCCAGCAGGTAGCGGCCGCGCGGGTACTGCGCCGGAATCGGATACACGGCCTCCAGCTCTTCGGAGACCATTGCGGCAAGGTGCCCGCCCCATTCGTTGGTGCGCAGAAAAATGTCGTTCGCCAACACGTCGAGCTTCATCTGCCGCTCGCCCTGAATGTTTTCCCCGGAGGCTGCGCCGTGCGCGCCACCCAGGGCCCCTTTGCCGATGAGATAGGAGATGCGCTTGCACGCAAGGCAAATATCGTTCAGAAGCGCGGTGAAGCCGCCCGTGGCATCGCTGTATTTGCGCTGCTCGCCGATGATGAATTCGGTAAGCGTGGTTTCCTGGGGCATACCCACTCCTAAAGTTACGCCGCGGCCGGCCGCAATCTGGCCGCGTGCAACTGCCGCAACCGTTCGAGCGCGAGATAGGGTCCGCCGGCCAACCTGGCGTCGCCAGCCTCCAACGGCGTATCCGCGTCGCCCAGTCCCTGCAACACCAGGTCTGCGCCGCGGAAATCCTGCCCTGCGCTCCATTGGGTAGGTGTGACCACCGTGTACAGTCCCGCCGCCTTGGCCGATTTCAGGCCGTTGACCGAGTCCTCGAAGGCGACGCAGTCTGCGGCCGGCAGGCGCAGCATGCCGAGTACCCGCACGTAGATGTCCGGCGCGGGCTTCTTATGGGACACCACGTCGCCGCAGGCCAGGGCCTCGAACCAGTTCCAGGCTTCGGCGCCGAACTGCGCACCGATAAGCGCCGAGACATTGGCCGAGGTCGTGGTCGAGGCAATGCCCAGCCGCACCCCCGCCGCGCGCGCCTCGCCGATCAGGCGCGCCACGCCGGGGCGCAGCGGCGCGCGGCCGTCGGCGATCAACTCGCCGTAGATGCGCGTCTTGGTGGCGTGGATGAGCTGTACCAAGCCCTTGAGCCTGGCCTTCTCCCGCGGCGTCGCGCCGAGGGAGTCGATGTAGACCGCGAGACGCTCCTTGCCGCCCGAGGTGCGCAGCAGCTCGGCATACTCGCCGCGGCTCCAATCCCACGGCAGCCCGTGCTCCAGGAACGCCGCGTTGAACGCCTGGCGGTGGGTTTCCTCGGTATCGGCGATGGTGCCGTCGACATCGAATATCAGCGCTCTAATGCTCATCCATCTTCCTTCGCGCGCATGCGGCTAGACGGTCTTGCCGCGGAACACCACCATCGCCGCGCCCTGGGTCTGCTTCAGCTTGTCGTAGCCGACCAGGCGCACGTGATTGTTCGGGTTGGCCTTGTGACAGGCATCGGCCTCGGCGATTACACGGTTCACATCGGTCTCGCCGAACAGCGGCAGCTTCCACATGTACCAATAGTTGTCCATCAGGTGTTCTGGCTCGGTGTGCTCGAGCGCGGGCGTCCAGCCGCGCTCGACGATGTACTCGACCTGCTTGCGCATGCGCTCCGGCGTCATCGCCGGCAGATAGGAAAAGGTGCCGAATTTGCGGCTTGCCGGATCCGACAGCCGCGACTTGTAGTCTCGCATTTCACTCATGTTATCGCTCCAGAAAAATTTCCGCTGCTGCTTTGAGGCCATTTCAGAACTACCGAAATGGCCGCTGACTTAGGGGAGTATGAGCGGATGCGCCCCGAAGGTCTCGATCCCCCTCGAGGGGAAAGTCCCCTTGGGGGATATCCCCTCATTTTGTAATTAACTCTCAGGCGTGCGCCATATCGAGCTTGTCGACGGTGTCGAATTCGAACTTGATTTCCTTCCAGGTCTCCATCGCCACCTTCAGCTCCGGGCTGGTCTTGGCCGCCGCGACGAGAATCTCCTTGCCTTCCTTTTCCACCTGGCGGCCCTGGTTGCGCGCCTCGACGCAGGCTTCCAGCGCAACGCGGTTGGCGCAGGCGCCGGCGGCGTTGCCCCAGGGGTGGCCGAGCGTGCCGCCGCCGAACTGCATCACCGAGTCGTCGCCGAAAATCGCGACCAGCGCCGGAATGTGCCAGACGTGGATGCCGCCGGAGGCCACCGGAAACAGTCCCGGCATGAAACCGAAGTCCTGGTCGAAGAATATGCCGCGCGCGCGGTTCTCGGGAATGAACTTCTCGCGCATCAGGTCGATCCAGCCCAGCGTCGCCTCGCGGTCGCCCTCGAGCTTGCCCACCACGGTGCCCGAGTGCAGGTGGTCGCCGCCGGAAAGCCGCAGGCATTTCGCCAGCACGCGGAAGTGTATGCCGTGGTGGCGGTCGCGGTCGAGCACCGCGTGCAGCGCGCGGTGCACGTGCAGCAGCACGCCGTTGTTGCGGCACCAGTTGGCCAGCCCGGTGTGCGCGCAAAAGCCGCCGGTGAGGAAGTCGTGCATGATGATCGGCATGGCTAGCGACTTGGCATGGTCGGCGCGTTTGTACATCTCCTCCGGCGTCGGCGCGGTGACGTTCAGGTAATGGCCCTTGCGCTCGCCGGTCTCGGCCTCGGCTTTTTTCACCGCCTCGGCGACGAAGTCGAAGCGCTGGCGCCAGCGCATGAAGGGCTGCGAATTGACGTTCTCGTCGTCCTTGGTGAAATCCAGCCCGCCGCGCAGGCATTCGTACACCGCGCGACCGTAGTTCTTCGCCGACAGGCCGAGCTTGGGCTTGATGGTGCAGCCCAGCAGCGGCCGGCCGTATTTGTTCATGATGTCGCGCTCGACCGCGATGCCGTGCGGCGGACCGCCGCAGGTCATGACGTAGGCGAGCGGAAAGCGCACGTCCTCGAGCCGCAACGCCCGGATCGCCTTGAAGCCGAATACGTTGCCGGCGAGCGAAGTGAGCACGTTGACCACCGAGCCTTCCTCGAACAGGTCGATCGGGTAGGCGATGAAAGCGTAGAAACAGGATGGGTCGCCCGGCACGTCCTCGATACGGTAGGCGCGGCCCTTGTAGTGTTCGAGATCGGTCAGCAGATCGGTCCACACCGTGGTCCAGGTGCCGGTGGAAGACTCGGCCGCCACCGCCGCCGCCGCCTCCTCGCGCGGCACGCCTTCCTGCGGCGTGATTTTGAAGCAGGCCAGAAGGTCGCTATCCTTCACCGGATAGTTCGGTTCCCAATAGGTGTGCCGGTAGTCCTTGACCCCGGCGCTGTAAGTGCTGCCCGTCTTGCCCATGTCTGCCTCCACACTTAGAGTCTGTAACAAGCCGAGGGGATACCTTCCCTCGCGCTCCCTTGAGTCGGTCCGTAGCAAAGTGACTTTACCTACGGATTGTCAATATTGTTTGATCTGCCGCACAGCGTAGCCGCGTAAATGCATAAATGATAATCACGCTTTTTTATCAATATGATAAGATTTTACTGATGCATAAAGCGGATCTGGAACCATGACGCTCAGGCACGCGACGCTACGGCAACTGCAGGTGTTCGAGGCGGTCGCGCGCCAGCTGTCTTTTTCGCGCGCGGCGGCGGAACTGCACCTGACCCAGCCTGCGGTATCGATGCAGGTGAAACTGCTGGAGGAGCAGGCGGGGCTGCCGCTGTTCGAGCGCCTGGGCAAGAAAATCTTTCTGACCGAGGCCGGGGCCGAGCTGCACCAGCACAGCCGCGTCATCGCCCAGCAACTGCGCGACGCGGACGAGGCGCTGGCCGCGCGCAAAGGCCTGTCTCAGGGCCGCCTGGTGATCACCATGGTGAGCACCGCCAAATATTTCGTGCCGCCGCTGCTGGCGCGCTTTCTGGAGCAGCACCCCGGTGTCACGGTGAAGCTCTCCGCCAATAATCGCGAAGTGGTGCTGAAGCAACTCGCCGACAACGAGGTCGATTTCGCCATCATGGGCCGGCCGCCGCAACGCATGGACGCCGTAGCCGAGGCGTTCGCGCGCCATCCGCACGTGGTCATCGCCGCGCCCGGCCACCCGCTCGCGAGAAAGCGCCGCATCCCGCTCGCGCGCCTGGCCGAGGAGACTTTTCTGATACGCGAACCGGGTTCGGGCACGCGCGCACTGCTCGAGCGTCTGTTTGCCGAGCACCACCTGGCGCTCAATGTCAGCATGGAAATGGCCAGCAACGAAACCATCAAGCAGGCGGTGCAGGCGGGCATGGGCATCAGTTTGCTGTCGTTGCATACCATCGGACTCGAGCTGGAGATGCGACGCCTGGCCATCCTCGACGTGCAGGGCCTGCCGATCGTGCGCGACTGGCATGTGGTGCGCCTGGCGGCCAAGCGCCTGTCGCCGGTGGCGCAGGCTTTCCGCGCGTTTCTGCTGTCCGAAGCCGGCAAGCTCATTCCGGTGAAATGATGCGCCGGCCGCAAGCCTCTATAATCGCGTACTCGACCGGCGTATGAAACTATCAAAAAAGGAGACACGCAATGGCAACAGTCGCATTCCTCGGCCTCGGCGTAATGGGCTTTCCGATGGCCGGCTACCTGGCCAAGAACGGCCATGAAGTCACGGTGTACAACCGTACACGCGCCAAGGCCGACGCCTGGGTGGCGAAGCACGGCGGCAAGGCGGCCGCTACGCCCAAAGCCGCCGCCCAGGGAGCTTCCATCGTATTTTCCTGCGTCGGCGACGATCCGGACCTGCGCGCAGTCACCCTAGGCGAAATGGGCGCCCTCGCCGGCATGGCCGCGGGCAGCATCTACGTCGACCACACCACCGCCTCGGCCAACATTGCGCGCGAACTGTTCGCCGCGGCGGCCAGGAAAGGCATCCATTTCATCGACGCGCCGGTTTCGGGCGGCCAGGCGGGGGCCGAGAACGGCACGCTGACGGTGATGTGCGGCGGCGAGGCGGCGCCGTTCGAACAAGCCAAGCCGGTGATTGCGCACTTTGCCAAGGCGGTGACCCTGCTCGGGCCGTCGGGCTCGGGGCAGCTCACCAAAATGGTCAACCAGATCTGCATCGCGGGTCTGGTGGAGGGGCTGGCCGAAGGCATCAACTTCGGTCTCAAGGCGGGACTGGACATGAAACAGGTGCTGGACGTGATCGGCAAGGGCGCGGCCCAGTCCTGGCAGATGGACAACCGCGGCAAGACCATGGTGGACGACAAGTTCGATTTCGGCTTTGCCGTGGACTGGATGCGCAAGGATCTGCGTATTTCACTGGAAGAGGCGAAGAAAAACGGCGCGCCGCTGCCGGTCGCCGAAATGGTCAACGGCTTTTACGGCGAGGTGCAGCAAATGGGCGGCGGGCGCTGGGATACTTCCAGCCTCATACGGCGCTTCAGAAAAACCTGAAGCGGCACCGGCAATGCCGCGCGCAAGCGATTCCTTCATGATGCCCTTCACCGCGCCCGAGTCCTACGTCGGCGGCGTGATCGCGGCGGGCGAGCCCGATGCGGAGAGCCTGTGCTTCGCCTTCCAGCAGACGCTGCTGCTGGTTGCGGGCGACCCGCCCGGCCTGCGTTTGCCGGTGCATTGGGAACTTGCGAACCTGGGCAGGGCCCCGTTGCGCAGCCTGTATCTTGGCACCCTGGGCGAGCGCGCCTGCTACGCCTTCGAATACGGTGCCGATACCGAGGCGCCGCCGGACATGGTGTGGCAGGGACTGCGCGCCCTCTACGCCAGGCTGGACGACAGCCTGTTTGCGCTCGCCGGGCGCGCGCTGCAGCTCATCGACTGGGACCGCACCCACCAGTTCTGCGGCCGCTGCGGCACGCCCCTGCGCCACCGCGACAGCGAACGCGCGCGGGAATGCCCCGCCTGCGGGCTCGTCGCCTATCCGCGCATCGCACCCGCCGTCATGTGCCTGGTCAGGCGCGGGGGCGAAATCCTGCTCGCGCGCTCGCCGCACTTTGCGCCGGGCATGTACAGCGCGCTCGCCGGCTTCGTCGAGCCGGGCGAGTCGCTGGAGCAGTGCCTCGCGCGCGAGGTGCTGGAGGAAACCGGGATCAGCATCGCCAACCCGCGCTATTTCGCCAGCCAGCCCTGGCCGTTTCCGCATTCGCTGATGATCGCCTTCGTCGCCAACTACGCCGGCGGCGAACTCACGCCCGCGCCGGACGAGATCGAGGATGCGCAGTGGTTCGCCCTCGATGCCCTGCCGAAATTGCCGAACAGAATCTCGATCGCGCGCCGTCTGATCGACGGCGTCATGGCCGAGATGCGCGCGTCTTGAGGATTGCGGTGTGCTGGAACCCTGCGCAAAGATGGAACTGCTCCGGGCAGCCCGCACCAGCAACGCAGAACACTGCGAGCGGGTAGAGTACGCCCTTGCTTTGCACAAGCGCGATGACTTGCCGTGTGTCGGCGCTAGGGCTTAGGGTTCTGACCGGTCGATGCATAGCGTGGCCAGTTTCGCAGGTAGACGCGCTCTAGCAGAGGCAGCGCCAACGCGCTCGCCATCGCAGCGCCAAAGGCGTAAAGCATCAGACTCTGACTCTGCAGCCAATACGCACATGCGGCCAGCGCGGCGAACGTCCCGAAACCGAGCACAACGGCCATGATCTCCGCGGGGTGAAAATTATGCTGGATCCTGCTGTTGCAGTAGGCGCACTCGATCTGCATTCGCACCACGACCGCCTGCTGCAATCTTCGCTTTGCCAGATTCTCCCCGCAGACCGGGCACCGGTAGTCCATCTAGAATCCTGACAATTGAGTTGAACGGCCGCCGTGGGCAGCACGCTGGAGTGCGGGGTTGAGCGTCATCGCGGACCGCTACCGCTCGGGTCCGGGACGATGATCTTCGAATCATCTCTATTCCCCCATTCCCCCCAGGATGCCACATAGTTCCGGACGCGTGGATAGCCCAGGGACTTGAGGGCGAGGAACGTGTTGGCCGAGCGGTAACCGCCATGACAGACAGGGATGACGGTCTTGTC
>Ga0315281_10009507_pt1 | contig 13488 bp, 13 predicted proteins | sample YL17G07_0_MG_FD_204540 | JGI IMG/M metagenome (GOLD analysis project Ga0315281, IMG submission 204540) | Sediment microbial communities from Yellowstone Lake, YNP, Wyoming, USA - YL17G07_0 | ecosystem: Environmental > Aquatic > Freshwater > Lake > Sediment | place: USA: Wyoming | collected...
GTGCGGTGAGCCTCCTTTACTACCTGCTGGCTTATACCTTGATGAATCTGGGGGCCTTCGGGGTGGTGATCCTGGTGGGGCGCAAAAAGGACAGCTACCTCAGTATCTACGACTATGCCGGCCTGGGTTTCCAGCACCCGGCCCTGGCAGCAAGCATGGCCCTGTTCATGTTCGCCCTGGCCGGCATGCCGCCCACCGCTGGGTTCGTCGGCAAGTTCTATATCTTCTCCGCCGCGGTGCAAGGCGGCTTCATCTGGCTGACCATCCTCGGCGTCATGAATTCCCTGATTTCGATGTATTACTATCTGCGCATCACCGTGCTGATGTACATGAAACCCGCCGAAGCCGAACTGGGCCCGGTGAGCTTCTCTCCGGCCGTCACCGTGGTCCTGGCGGCCACCGCCGCCGGGGTGATGCTCATCGGCATCTTCCCCGGCTCCCTCTACGACCTGGCCATGAATGCGGTGAAGATCTTCCCCGGTCTGTAAGCACAAATCCGACAGAAAATAACAAAGGCAGAGTCTTACGAGACCCTGCCTTTGCTTATGAAAAAATGTGGCACAGCCGCCTCGGCTGTGCCGGCACAGGCGGGGCGCCTGTGCCACATCCACCTAGGCCTTAATATCCACTTGGTGCGAATCAGGCCGCCTGGCGCGTCCGTTTCTTCAGACGATTGGCCTTTTTGCGCAGGATGTCAACCTTCTTGGGCGGTTCGCCGGCGGCGATGGCCTCCGACTTCTTGGCCCGGGCCGCCTGGGCCTTTTCCTTCAACTCCCGGACGTTCACCGTCTTGGCGGCCTTGCCTTCGTCCTTGATGCCCTTCACCTTCTTGATGGCGCTCAACAGCTCCTCTTTGTTCATGCCGTGGACGCCGTCGATCTCCCCCAGGTCCAGGGCGTATTTGCGCAGTTCCGTGGCGGTCATTTTGTCCAGGGGTTTCTCTTTCTTCTCTTTGCGTTCCTTTTTTGCCATGGTTTTCTCCCGATTATTTGCCGCAGGCGCGGGGTTACCCCGCCCCTGCCCTATTTTTGGTTGTCGCTACCACAAAATTACCTTAGGGGGCGACCCAGGGGGCCGCCCCTACGATGCCAATAAATTTAACTATTTTCCCTTAATTCCTCAACCCCAAAAGGCGGTTATTCACCTTGGTCTTACAGAAAACAGAAAACCGCCTTTACTTATCCGCCTTTTCCATCAGCTTGATGAAAGGCTTGATCAAGTCGATGGGGATGGGGAACAGGGTAGTGGAGTTCTTCTCCGCGGCAATCTCCCGCAGGGTCTGGAGGTAGCGCAACTGCAGGGACATGGGCTCGGTAGCCAGCACCTTGGCGGCGTCGGCCATCTTTTGGGCCGCCTGGAACTCGCCTTCGGCATTGATCACCTTGGCCCGGCGTTCCCGCTCCGCCTCCGCCTGCTTGGCAATGGCCCGCTGCATCTCGATGGGCAAATCGATGGAGCGCACCTCCACCAGGGTCACCTTGATACCCCAGGGTTCTGTTTGGTGGTCCAGGATTTCCGCCAGTTGGGCATTGACCTTCTCCCGTTCGGCCAACAGATCGTCCAGTTCCATCTGGCCGCAGACGCTGCGCAAGGTGGTTTGGGATAGTCGTTGGGTGGCGGTATAGTAATCCTGCACTTCGATAATGGCCCTAAGCGGATCGATGACCCGGAAATAAACCACTGCATCTACTTTTACCGATACATTATCCCGGGTGATGACATCCTGGGAGGGGACCTCAAAGGTCACCAGTTGCAGGTTGACCTTAACCAGCCGGTCCACCATGGGAATGAGGATGATGAGGCCCGGGCCCTTGGCAAAGTGCAAGGCCCGGCCCAGCCGGAAAATCACCCCGCGTTCGTATTCGTTGAGAATTTTTATGGCGCTGATCAGAAAGAAAAACGCCAGTGCGATAATCACTAACCCTGTTGTACCGATGAAAGGCATAGCTGTACTCCTTAAGAGTTTTTTTGCACCCGGCGCACCCGGAGCTTCAGACCGATGACTTCCAGGATCTCGACGGGGTCCTTCGGGGCAATCGCCTCGTCGCTCACGGCGTGCCAGTATTCGCCGTGTACGAAGACCTGGCCTTCGGGAGAAATGGCCGTGATCGCCACCCCCCTCTCCCCCACCATCCCTGCGGCCCCGGTCATGGTTTGTCGCAGATGGCTGCGAAAGACGATCCCCGCCACGATGATGAAAAAGAGCGACACCGTCAACACCGTGGGGATCAGCACCCCCCAGGAGATCCCCGGGCCGCCGCCCTCCTCCCGAAACAGCATGACGGCCCCCAAAAAGAGCGACACCACCCCTGCCAGGGAGAGCAGCCCATAGCTGGTGACCTTGAACTCCAGGATGAAGAAGACGAAGGCCAGCAGGATCAAGAGAATGCCGATGAAGTTAATGGGCAGGGTCTGAAAGGCGAAAAAGGCCAGCAGCAGGCAGATGGCGCCGATCACGCCGGGCAGCACCACCCCGGGGTGGGCCAGCTCAAAGTAAATGCCGGCCAGGCCGATCATCATCAGGATGAAGGCGATGTTGGGGTCGGCGATGTATTTCAGGATGCGATGGCGCAGACCCTCGGGAATTCTCTTCACCGGCGCCCCGGCGGTTTTGAGCACCAAGGGCTTCCCCTGCACCAGGACCCGCCGGCCGTTGATCTTGGTCAGCAAATCGTCCAGGTTGTTGGCCGCCAAGTCGACGACCTTGAGTTTCACGGCTTCCGAGGCCGCGATGGAGACGCTCTGACGGATGGCCTTCTCCATCCAGTCGGGGTTGCGGCCCCGTTCCTCGGCCAGGGCACGTCCATAGGCCACAAAATCGTTGACCATCTTCTTTTCCATGGTCGGGTCGATCTTACCGCCCATGCCGATGGACACCGGATGGGCCGCGCCGATATTGGTGCCGGGGGCCATGGCGGCCACTTGCGCCGCCAGGGTGATGAAGACCCCGGCGGAGGCGGCCCGGGCCCCGCTGGGGGAGATGTAGACGACCACGGGCACCCGGGCGTTGGAGATGGCCTGGACGATTTGCCGCATGGAGCTATCCAGGCCCCCGGGGGTATCCAGCTCAATTACCAGGGCCTCGGCATTCTGCTTCTCCGCCTCTTTAAGACCATCCACGATGAATTCCGCCAGGCCGGGGTTGACGGAACCTACCGCCGCCAGAACGTAAACGGCCCGGGGTTCGGCCGGGCACACCGCCGCCTTAAGCAACAGGGTGAAAAGGATGAGACTGAATAGTCCTAATGAGCGTTTCATATATTCTTGCCTCGTTCCCAAGCTCCTGCTTGGGAACGATATTTTTGACCCAAGCTCTGTTTGGGCAATATGCCGGAATACTTCACAATTTTGCTTCTAATAAGCTATGCAAAGCAGAGCTTTGCCTAAAAGTGGGTTCCCAAGCGGAGCTTGGGAACCAGAAAAATGGTGTCTCTCTGGGGCCTTAGCCCACCTTTAAGCCTTTGCTGACTGCTGAAAGCTTATAGCTGATTGCTAAGAGCTGACAGCTACTCTTCAAGTTCCCCCAAATACTCCATCACCCGCTGCATGTCCTCCCAGGTCTTGCGCCGCTCCTTGGGAAACCGGAGCAGGTAGGAAGGGTGGAAGGTGGGCATCACCCGGAGGTGGTCGAAGCGCTGCCATTGCCCGCGTATCCGAGTTATGGGTTCGTGGGAGCCTAACAGGGCCTGGGTGGCGATCTTTCCCAAGGTGACGATCACCCGGGGCTGGATGGCCTTGATCTGCTTGAGCAGAAACGGCAGGCAGGCCGCAATTTCGTCGGGCTGGGGGTCCCGGTTCTCCGGGGGGCGGCTCTTGACCACGTTGGTGATGTAAACCTCTTCCCGGGACAGACCCAGCTTGTTCAACAGGTTATTCAAGACCTGTCCGGCGGCGCCCACAAACGGCCGGCCCTGCAGGTCTTCTTCGGCCCCGGGGGCCTCGCCGATGAACATCAGCCGGGCGCTGGCCGAACCCTCGCCGAACACCAGATTTTTCGCCCCGGGGTAGAGTTTGCAGCGCCGGCACTGCCCCATCTCGGCGCGAATTTCCTCCAGGTTGGTGATTTTCTCAGTTACCTGCCCCGCTGCCGGAGTCGGCGGCGCGGCCGGCTCACCCCGCAGCCCTACCCGGCCCAGGCGACGCTGGTAGCGCAGCCATTCCGACAGGCTCTCCACCAGCACAGCCAATTCCCGCACCGGGTCCTCAGGCACCTTTACCTCTCTCGGCCTCGAGCCGCCAGAAGGTCCGCCACCCGATCCAGAATCCGTTCCGCCACCTCTTCCTTGAGGAGCAGGGGCAGCCGCAGCGGCTTCCCCTCCCGGCTCAAAATGGTGACCTGATTGGTGTCCACTGCGAAGCCGGCATCCTTCCGGGTAACGTCGTTGGCCACGATGATATCCAGTTTCTTCTCCTCAAGTTTGCGCCGGGCCTCGGCCTCCAGATCATGGGTTTCCGCCGCAAACCCCACCACCACCTGCCGATTTTTGAGCCGGCTGATCTCCCGCAGGATATCAGGATTTTGCGCCAATTGGATCTGGAGCTCGCTTCGCCCCCGCTTGATCTTCTTGAGTTCGCAGTTAACCGGCCGATAATCGCCCACCGCCGCAGCCATCAGGAGTACGTCTGTCCCGATAAACCGTTCCTGCACCGCGGCCAGCATCTCCACGGCCGACCTTACCGCAACTCGTTCCACCCCGTAAGGGGCCGGCAAGGCGCTGGGACCGCTGATCAGGCAGACCTCGGCCCCCCGTCGCCAGGCCACCTTCGCCAGGGCATAGCCCATCTTGCCGCTGGAGCGGTTGGTCAGAAAGCGCACCGGATCGCAATCTTCGTGGGTCGGCCCGGCGGTCACCAGTACGCGCCGGCCGGAAAGGTCCTGCCGGCTCAGCAGCCGGGCCGCGGCCTCCACGATGTATTCGGGCTCGGGCAGGCGGCCCAAACCCACGGCGCCGCAAGCCAATTCTCCGGCCGCGGGCTCCATCACCTGAAAACTCCGGGCCCGGAGCCGCTCCAGGTTCTCCTGGACCACCGGGTTGGCCCACATGGCCACATTCATGGCCGGGCACAGCAGCACCGGCCGGGTCGCGGCCAGCAGGATGGTGCTGAGCAGATCGTCGCCGATCCCCGCCGCCGCCTTGCCGATGATATTGGCCGTGGCCGGGGCCACCACGATGGCGTCCACCTCCTGACCGAGGGAGATGTGCTCCAGGGGCTCCGCTTCCGGGCCGAACATGGCGGTGGCCACCTTCTCTCCGGTCAGGGCCTGGAAGGTCAAAGGCGCCACAAACTCCCGGGCCGCCGCGCTCATCACCACCTTGACCTGCGCCCCGGCGCAAATGAACCGCCGGGCCAACTCCGCTGCCTTGTAGGCGGCAATGCCGCCCGTGACTCCCAAGAGAATGCGCTTGCCGGAAAAAATAGGGACACTTCCTATTTTTATTATTGTTTTCTCTGCCATATTCAGGTCCCGCCTATAAAAATAGGAGGTGTGCCTATTTTTCTCAAAAAAACGGGTTATATTTCCGTTCGTGGCCCACCGTGGTCACGGGGCCGTGACCCGGGTACACCGTGTAATTGTCTCCCAGGGGAAAGATTTTAGTTCTCACCGCGTCGATCAGGGCGTCAAAGGAGCCCCCGGGAAAGTCGGTGCGGCCGATGGAGCCGTTGAACAGCAGGTCGCCGACGTAGACGTAGGGGTGGTCTTCCATAACCAGGCTGATGCCCCCGGGGGTGTGCCCCGGGGTGTGCAGGACTTTTAGCCGGTACGACCCGAAGCTGATGATGTCGTTTTCCTTCAAAAGAATGTCCGCCTGTGACGGACGCAGCCGGTTGCCGGTGAAGAACATGGCCTCTGCCGACGGCTGGCTCAGCATCTGGGCGTCCGCCTCGTGGATGGCGATTTGCGCCCCGGTGGCTTGTCTCAAGGGCAGGTTGGCGTCCACATGGTCGAAATGGCCGTGGGTGTCGATGATATATTTCAAATTAAGCTGGTGATGTTTCAAGACCTCCAGGATTTCGTCTTCATCGCCGCCGGGATCGATGACCACCGCCTCCTTGGTCTCCTCATCCCCGATAATATAGCAATTGACCTGCAGCAATCCCACTTCCAGGCCTTTTTGAATCATTTCGCCTCCGAATCAATGCACTGTTATCTTTTAATCCCGTAGGGGCACAGCTTGCTGTGCCCAATAAACCATTTTTTGCGTTTCTGTAGGGGCGGTTCTCGAACCGCCCGTCATATTTACGAATTCAGAAAGAACTTCACCCCCTGGACGGCGAAATAGCCCCCGAAGCCCACCAGGAAGACGCCGCAACCGGCCAGAAAGCCGCGATAGAGGCCGTCGGAGAGAAACCGCCGCCCCTGGGCCACCGCTCCGGACACCAGGGTGTACCAGGCGAAGTCCGCCAGGATGTGCCCCAGGTAAAAAAGGGCCACCCCGGCCCAACCGTATTGCATGGCAAACATGACGTAGCCCAGGCCGATGGTGAGCCACCAGAGGAGCCAGTACGGGTTGGCGGCGCTCATCAGCACCCCGGCCAGCACCGGGTTTAGCCCCGAGTCGTCCTTGGCGTCAAACTCCAGGCGGCCTTGACGAGAGGCCTTCAGGGTCATAAGACCCATCCAGCCCAGCATCCCGGCCCCCAGGACGCCCACCGTGCCCAGGATGAGCGGCCGATTCAGCCAGGCCCCCAAACCCACCAGCAACAGCAAGACCAGGGCCAACTCCAGCAGGGCATGGCCCACGATGATGAGGGGTCCGGCCCAGAAACCGCGCCGGGCCGCCTCGCCCACCGTCACGGTGAGCAGCGGGCCGGGCATCAGGGCCCCGGACAGGGCCACAATGAAAGAGGTGGAGGCCAACCCCGCCAATACCAGGGGATTCATGATTTTCCTTTTCTTCCTTCAGACCTGCAAGTATAATCATCCTAACATACCGGAAGCCGTAAACCAAGGTAAAATCAAGGGGATGGGGGGTTTCGCTGGTAGGGCGGGCGTCCCCGCCCGCCGCCTACCGGTGGAGGCCCATGGCCACCATAATTGGCAGGTTCGGCGCGCCCAATGATCCTGCCAAAGTTTGCCGATTTGTTCCCTCCCCCTTCGAGGGGGGAGGGTCAGGGTGGGGGTGGCAAAGTTTTTAAACCAAAGCGTTGCCACCCTCCCCCTAACCCCCTCCCCTCAAGGGAGGGGGGATTAAAGATCGGAACCTTGGCAATAATACTGTTAGGTGGAATGGCAAGTCCCCGTTAAAATTGGGGAACTGCGATATAATGAAAAATCCTCCCCCCAAGAAAAAGACCCGCACCAGCGCCTTCGGCACCCCGGGGCGCATCTCCCACGATTCGTCTTCTTTTTATGCCAGTAGATTATATAACCAGATGCCCCAGGAAAAAGATATTCCCTTTGAAGAGAAACTCATTCCTGACGAGCATCTAAACCGGCTCTTTTGCAAGTCCTCGGAAGAGATGTCGGAGCTGCCGGACAACAGCGTCCACCTGATGGTGACTTCGCCGCCTTACAATGTGGGCAAGGAATACGACGTAGACGCCACTCTGGGAGAGTACCTGGAGTTTCTGGGCCGGGTCTGGCGGGAGGTCTACCGGGTCCTGGTGCCCGGCGGCCGGGCCTGCGTCAACGTCGCCAACCTGGGGCGCAAGCCTTACATTCCCCTGCATTCCTACGTGCTCCAGGGCATGGGGCAGGCCGGTTTCCTCATGCGGGGGGAGATCATCTGGAACAAGGCAGCCAGCGCCTCCCCTTCCACCGCCTGGGGCTCCTGGCGCTCTCCGGCCAACCCGACGCTTAGGGACGTACACGAATATATCTTGATTTTCTCTAAGGGGAGTTTCTCCCGCCGGAACCCTGGCAAAAAACCGGCTACCATTGGTAGAGACGACTTCTTGGAGTTCACCAAGAGCGTCTGGACCTTTCCCGCGGTCTCGGCCCGGAGCGTCGGCCATCCGGCTCCCTTTCCGGTGGAGTTGCCCCATCGCCTTATCCAGCTTTACACCTTCGAGGCTGAGGTGGTCCTGGACCCCTTCATGGGCAGCGGCCAGGGGGCCATCGCCGCGCTTAACGACAACCGACATTACGTCGGCTACGAGATCGAGTCCCAATACGTCCGCCTGGCGGAGAAACGCATAAAACAATTCCGCCAGGAGTTTAAATCGCCTACGCTTTTGGACCTTATTTCCGAATCGGGGTAAAATTGTAGGGTGCGTCCTACGCACCAGATAACCTTGGCATTTCTACTAGATGGTTTTGGTGCGTAGGACGCACCCTACATCACTGAAACGCCAAAACCGTCTTTTTGACATCACCGAGTTTTCCGGTAAGCTCTAAACATGGACAAAATCGTCATCGAAGGTGGCCTTCCCCTCCAGGGGGAAGTGAAGATCAGCGGCGCCAAGAACGCCGCTCTGCCCATTCTGGCCGCGACCCTGCTGGCCCCGGGAGTGCATCGGTTGGCCAATGTGCCGCCCCTGGCCGATATCCGCACTACCAAAAGACTCCTGGGGCTCATGGGGGTGCAGTTTGAAGACGGCGAGCCGCTGCTCGTGGATTCCAGCCGCCTCACCGGCTGGATGGCCCCCTACGAAACGGTCAAGACTATGCGGGCCGCGGTCCTGGTCCTGGGACCCCTGGTGGCCCGGGCCCGCCAGGCCAGCGTCTCCCTTCCCGGCGGCTGCGCCATCGGCGCCCGGCCCATCGACCAGCACCTCAAGGGTTTGGAGGCCATGGGGGTGAGGATCACCCTGAACCAGGGCTACGTGGAGGCCAAAGCCAAACGGCTGCATGGCGCGGAGATCACCCTGGACACCCCCACGGTGACCGGCACCGAGAACCTGATGATGGCCGCCGTCCTGGCTGACGGTACGACCCGCATCCACAATGCCGCCCAGGAGCCGGAGGTGGTGGACCTGGCCCGGTTCCTCACCGTCATGGGTGCAAAAATCGAGGGCATCGGCACCGATGTTCTCACCATCCATGGCGTCACTGAACTGCAACCCGCCACCTACTCCATCATGCCCGACCGCATCGAGGCCGGCACCTACCTGGCCGCCGCCGCCATCACCAAAGGCCAGGTCAGCATCACCAACGCGCCGGTGGATCATTTAAGCGCCGTCCTGGAAAAATTTCATGAGGCCGGAGTGCGCCTCACTGCCGAGCCGGGCCGCATCACCGTGTATCCCGGCGGCACCCTCACCGGGGTGGACATCCGCACCCACCCCTACCCCGGCTTTCCCACGGACATGCAGGCCCAATTCATGGCCCTGATGAGCGTGGCCCGGGGCGCCTCGGTGATCACCGAAACCATCTTCGAAAACCGCTTCATGCACGTCAGCGAACTCAAACGCCTGGGGGCGGACATCACCGTGACCGGCAATCTGGCCGTCGTCCGGGGCCGCCGCCAGCTTCAGGGGGCGCCGGTGATGGCCACCGACCTCAGGGCCAGCGCTTCCCTGGTGGTGGCCGGCCTGGCCGCGGCCGGGACCACCGAAATCCTGCGGGTCTACCACCTGGACCGGGGCTACGCCCACCTGGTGGAGAAACTGGCGGCCATAGGGGCGCGCATCAAACGAGTGCCAGTTTAGAATGGTTCAAAGTTCAAAGTTCAAGGTTTAACGCAAGACTTGTTTCCGAAGTTAACTTTGAACCTTGAACCATTATTCCGTCAGCTCATGAAAGCTTTCAATGGACGGGAAGTCAGGGTGGGATTCGGCCTCCACCCGGGAGCTGGACTTGGCCTTGAAGAAGGTGTGCTTGATGCCGAAGGTGCGGGCCGCGGACAAGGCCTCGGCGTTGTCGTCCACCAATAGGGTATGGGTTGCCTCAAATCCTAATCTCTCTCGCAAGATTCCCCAAAAGTGCACGTCTTCTTTGGGGCATCCCAGGTCGAAAGAAGAAATTACTTCATCAAAATAGCCCAACAAGCCGGTATGGTTCATTTTTAGGGCCAGGGTCTTGGTGTGGGCGTTGGTCACCAGGGCCACCTTTTTGCCCTGCTCCTGCAAGAATCTCAAGAAATCTTCGGTATCCGGGTGGACCTCGATGAGGTGGCGGATACCCTCCTTCAGGGCCGGGATGTCCAACTCCAGTTCCCGGGACCAGAAGTCGATGTCGGTCCAGTTGAGGGTGCCTTCCTGCCGTTTATAGCGGGCCAAGACCAGTTGCCGGGCCTCAGGTAAAGGGAGCGCCTGCCGCCGGGCATACTCTTGCGGCACCAGGGTTTCCCAAAAATAGTCGTCAAAATGTTTGTCCAGCAGGGTGCCGTCCATATCCAGGAGCACCCAGGTGATTTCCTGCCAGGGGAATGCCATGAGCCATCCTTCCAAAGCGTAATTTATTCATATATTTATAGCATTTTCCCCCGACATTTCAAGCGCTCACCCCCTTGACCACCGCGGCCTTGATGCTTAATTAAAATAATTGTGGTGTATTCACTTTCGTGACACGGAGGAGCTTGGTCATGCCTATCATTTTTCGGGAGCCGGGTCTGGATCCCCTCCGGGAGCTGGAGCAACTGCAGCGTCGTATGGACCGACTCTTTCAGAACGCCTTCGGCCTGGAGCGCTCACCCTGGCGGGTGGGGGTCTACCCCCTGGTGAATATCTCCGAAGACCGGGATCATATCTTTGTCCGCGCCGAACTGCCCGGCGTCAAGGCCGCAGACCTGGAGATCACCATCCAGGACAACAGCCTGATTCTGCGGGGGCAACGCCAAATCCCCACTGAGGAAAAACAGGTCAACTACCACCGCCGGGAGCGGGAATCGGGCTTTTTCCGGCGGGTCGTGGCCTTGCCGGCCCGGGTGCAGGCTGACAAAGTGGAAGCCACCTGCAAAGACGGCATCCTGACCATTAAGTTGGCCAAGCCGGAAGAAGTCAAACCCCGTAAGATTCAGGTTAAGGTGGCCTAACCGATTGACTTTCATATGTCTTTGTAGCCGCAGGCTTTAGCCTGCGCCGTACAGGGAATAAGCCTGTACTTTGAGGAGGACTTATGGCTGAAAAAGAACTGCAAGCGAAAGCCAAGGAAGAGGCTCCGGCCAAGGCGGAACGTGTCCGCCCGGGCCGGGTCTTTCTCCCGGCCGTGGATATCTTTGAGACCCCCGAGATCCTGTATTTGGTGGCCGACATGCCCGGGGTGGCGGCGGCTAAAGTCACCGTGGACTTAAAAGACAATCACCTGACCATCTCCGGGGAAGTGGCCCCGGCCGTGGGCGCCGGCGAAACCATGCTGGAGCGGGAATACTTCACCGGCGATTACCTGCGGGAATTCCACGTGGGCAGCATGATCGATCAGGGCAAGATCGAGGCCACCATGACGGACGGGGTGCTGCACCTGGTCCTCCCCAAGGTGGAGAAGGCCAAACCCCGGAAGATCGAGGTGAAGACCGCCTGAGGCAGGCCCAATAATCATCACTAACCGCGGGGAGGCGGCGGGTCCTGGACCTGCGCCTCCCATTTTTTTTGTAAAGGGCTGGTAACTTATCGCAACTTTTGCCGAATTGCAGATAGTGGCAAGATAGTCGGCAACGGTATTGGCAGCGATTTCTGCCTAAAATAGGGCCCGAATGCCGATGAGGTTTTGGTTTTCCGAGGGTCCACGGGAAGACCGTATAGTTTCCTGGTGCTGGAAGCGGTAGAATAGAGCCAGGTCCAAGACCCCCTTGCAACGAACCCCGGGCTCCATAAAATACTCGAAGGCGTCCCTGGCGCCCTGTCCAGCGGACCGCCACTCCAGCCCACTTTGCAAATAGGGCACCATGAAGCGCCAGCGCAGAACGTCCCACCGAGCTTGGACCGCCGTATTCCAAAGGTAAGGCCAGTCTTGAGTGTCGAAGTAATGGGAAAGGCTCGCTTCGGCGTTCAATTTATTAAGCCACCGAAACGCCTGCGGGCCTTCGAAAGAAATGCCGTCATCGTAATGCCCCAGTAGCATCCCCCGGGTGCCAACGCGCCCGCCAGCCCGCTGGGCGGTTTCGTTAAGGGAGCGAAATTCAAAAGCGTCCAGACGCCTTTCATTGAGAACAAAGCCTTCCAGAAAGTATCTCTGAGAAGAATATCTCAAACCATAATCGAGTTGGTACCAGAGCTTATCCGGCCCAAAATTGGTCTGATGGGAGTCCATGGTAAACCCAGGGTTAACGAACAGGGTTAATGACTGCCAGCGCAGGACGTCAAAGTGCAGTCTTACGCTGCCGAAGCCCTGGTGATAGCGGCTCCCCAGGTACAAGGAATACTCGGCCAGACCATGCACTTCCGGAAAGAGTTGCAGTTTCCCTGCCGTGCGGCCGGAGGACTGGTTCTCCTTGTCCAAAAGAAATTCCAGGCGGCCGCCGCCGAAGAGGTAGCTGTGCGACGCCAGATATACTTGCCCAGAAAACTGGCGCGGCCACTCCTGGGTGTGGCCCCACTGGATAAACGGAATGAAGTCCAAATTCGTGCCATGGAAACGCACCCCGCCTTCTACTACCGGAGTAACCGCCCACTTCCGCATGCCCAAAACCTCTCCTCCGGCCTCCAGGTAAGGGATCAGGTTGCAATAGCGTAGGATATCAAAACGAACCCGGCCGGTACCAAGCCAATCCAGGTCAGAGGATTCCTCAGACACTACCCTGTTTAGAGATAAGGCCACATGCCAACGTCCCAAGAATTCGAAGAGTCGATCCTCAAAATTGATGCCCCGGTCCTTTTGGCCCACCAGCATGGCTTTGTCTATAAACTCTAAACCAATATAGAAGGTGTCGGCTATGGTGCGGTCGGAGTCGCTTTCCAGGCGTCCCCGCTCTCTAAAGGGGTTATAGCAGCGATGGTAGAAACGGAGGCCCCCGTAATAATCCCCCAGGTCATAGCGGTATCCCAGGATGGCAATTTGATGTCGGAGGCGGTTGAAGGCTAGGCTCTCGCCGGGGACGCCGAAGGAGGTTTCACCATCGAAGTCCATATACAGCAGGTGGCGCTTGTATTGCCATAGATCAATGAGGAGTTGGTACCGGAAGGCGGAGGAATAATCTTCTCCTCGCCTCAGAAAGCCACCATACTCTACCCCCACCCCTACTCGGGGCATTACCACCCCGGGAAGAAAGTCATCCTCTTCCGATTCTTGGGCTCGCGCTTCTTGACTCGGGGCGCAAAAAAAAACTATCCATAAGAACCCCAGGCCCAGCAGGAACCGCACCCATGTCTGGGCTGCGCCTGAGGTGGATGCCAAGCTTTCCTCTTTCATTCGCATTATCCGAGGTTATTCAGCAGTATTCTCTGGTCTGGAAAGAAGGCCTTCTCTCGTGGGCCCTTTGGTTTGCAATCTATGATAGCAAAAATTTTCGAGAGAGGAATTCCTTTTCATTAAAATCTGGGCATATCTCTCCAGCATGTTTGGCTTGCACCGGTGGGAAGCGATTAGAAAAAGGCAATATCGAGTAGAAGATCACTGCTGAGGCTGTCGAAAAAGGTATCCCCCTCGAACATTTCTTTCCTGATGTT
>Ga0315281_10009508_pt1 | contig 13487 bp, 11 predicted proteins | sample YL17G07_0_MG_FD_204540 | JGI IMG/M metagenome (GOLD analysis project Ga0315281, IMG submission 204540) | Sediment microbial communities from Yellowstone Lake, YNP, Wyoming, USA - YL17G07_0 | ecosystem: Environmental > Aquatic > Freshwater > Lake > Sediment | place: USA: Wyoming | collected...
CGAGACCTTGCAGCGAACAGGCGACCGCAGGCTCCAACTGGGAGCGGGACACTCAAGTCAAGAGCGACAGCGGAGACAGATAAGGAAAGACTTCGTCGGAATCAATTAGTCGGACAGGCTCCTAGGGGATGCTAGGGACGCGCCCTATTTTCTTTTTTGGGGCCTGTCTTTTTCGGAGGCAGACGCACGACCTTGAGGTTGCGGGATCGCTGCCAAGCTCTCAGGTCTTGGCAGATGGCAGCCAAGTCGAAGTTGAACCGGCGCGCGTGCTCCTCCCGATACTTGTGGATTTCCTCGTTGATTGGATCTCTCATATATCCGTCTCCAGAAGCTCCTCGGGTGAGCATACCTCAGGGCACCGATAACCGTTGTCTTCAACGATCTGACGAATCCTCATGCGGGCGACGGGGTTGTTCAGGTGAGCGAAGTTCCATGTGATGAGAACGTCCATTCCATTCGCGGCGGCCACGGCCACGTGAAGAGCGTCGCCCGGATACTCGGCGGGAATCGCCTTCGCAGCAAGGATCAACTCGGCCAGTGCCTGAGCTTCCTGGTCGATGTCAAGCACGGCAAGAGAGGAAAGGGCGTCGATCCGTCTTCGGGCTTGTTCCGGGTCTCCTTGCTGGGCTTCCTGATACACCAATGCGGAAACATACCCAGTGAACCCCGACGAAAGGAGCTTGGACCAGAGTTCGGCCGTAGCCTCCTGCCGGGCAGCGACGAGAAGATCACGGCTGGGTCTGGCGGCCAGATAGCTTACAACGCTGGTCTCGATGTATAGTTTTTGCTTCATGGTCGGTTTCTCCTGCGTTCACGCAGGCTTCTGCCGTCACGCTCGACCTTCACTACAGTATAGTAGCGGAAGTCCGGCGCTGAGGCAAGGAGAGAAAGCAATAAGGCGGAAGGAAGCAACACACCGCTTTCTTGCTTCGAGTTGCTTTCCGTGTTGGGAACGGGACGGTGTCAGGGAGTTGTGCGTCGGCGTCGGCCCTTCTTTCCTTCGGACCTTCTCATCTTCTTCCTCTTGGTCTCTCGCGCGGGCGGCTTTTGGCGCTCGGCGTAGCGCTCGCGTTCGGGTCGAGTTGCTCGATCTCTTGCCTTACAATCCAGTACGCCATCGGGTTGATATCCAGCCCTAGTACGTCGCGGCCCACCCGATTTGCCTCGATCAGAGGCGTTCCGCCATCCATGAACGGATCGGCAATTCGCACGCCTGGGAACCGGTTCGCCTTGTAGAATACCTCGCGCAGAGGCTTACCGGAAAACTCAGCCAACAGGAGCCCGCGAAAAAGGGTGCCGGGTCTTCGTGCAAACCACTTGTGTACGGCGATAATTGGCCGGTAATTCTGCTGAATTTGCTTCTCGCGAAGAGCAAGGTCCGCGATAAACGGTATGTCAAAATCGCGCTCTATCATTGGCCCTCAGCTCGATAAATCGAGGCATATATGCTAACTTGTCAGGAAGAGGTGCACTCAGTTTCAGGTGCCACTGGCGCCTCTCCACGAGTAGATGAACGTACCCTCCTCTCGCTGTAGTGTCAAAGACATTATTAGGCGGAACAGGGGGGGCCACCTACGCATTTCACAGGCAGGGGAATTGAACGGGGAATGGACTTCGGGGGACTTCGGGGGTCAGCCCTGAAAAGATAAATTTGCGGCGGCGGATTCCGGAATGCGCATAGGCTCAGGGGGGATGGGAATGTGCGTGCCGTCCATCTCCCGCCAGGGCGTGGTCCGCAGGCAAGGCAGAACCCACCGTGATCGACCGATGGGGAGGCTGTGCCGCGGGGCTGGCTGTCTTGTTCTCCTGCGTCCGGCCCGGCAGCGGAGAGCCGCCGACAATGACGGCGGCGGTCAGCATTGACGCCTCAAGAAAACCACGGCGCGTGGTGGATTTTTCATGCTCGAGTTCCTCACTTCTCGTTTCCCTCTGAATCTGGCACCACCGCCGCGCAGGCACGACGGAGGTACTCCTCGTATGCCCACTCGCCGCTGCTGCCGGTCTGGCGGGCGACGACCAGGTCGAGGCTGGGCACGAACGCGATGAGTTGGCCGCCGGAGCCGGGTTTGTCGCGCGCATCGAACGGAATGCCCCGCCCGCTGCGACCTCCCTCGCCGGTCAGACGCGCGGGTAATTCCCAGCCGTGCGAGAAAATCTGTGGATTGAGCTTCCAGCGCATCTCCGGGCTTTGAACATTGTGCGTGGGTGCGGCGGTTTCCGCGACGAACCATTTCGGGATCACCTGCTGGTCGCCCCACCGCCCGCCGCGCAACATGCAATAGGCGATGCGGGCAAGGTCGCGCGCCGGCATGCCCAGTCCGTGGGTTGGATGCCGCCCGATCTTCGCGCCGCCGTCGAAATACTGAAACCACCAGTGCTCGATGCCGAGCGGCTGGAAGAGCGTCTCAATGGCGAATTGGTCATAGGGCTTGCCGGTGACCGTTTCGCACACCAGCGCCGCGTGGTGGAGCGCGTGGGTCGAGTAGCCGCAGGCGGTTCCGGGGTCGAATGCGAGCTGCGCCGTGCGTGCGTCGCCGCTGTGGCCGAGAATGTATTCCCAGGTGCCATCGTTCGGGGCGCCCGTCGCTTCGGGACACAGGCCGGAGGTGTGATTGAGCAGTTGCCTGACCGTGATCTTCGCCTTGCGCGGGTCGCTCAGCGGCTGGGCCCAGGGGATGAAGTCGAACGCCGGGTCGTCGAAAGTCATCTTCCTCGGCGTCAGTTCCTGCCGGCTTTGCTCGGATGCGATGGCCAGCACCGTCGCGCAGACGGCCTTGGACACCGAGGCAACCCGGCGGGAATCCGTCCTGGCACTGTTGCCCCGCTCGACTTCGAGCACGAGGTAGCCCCGGCGGATCACGACCGCCGCAAAATCCCGCGTGTCGCTTTGCAACAGCCACTCCTTCAACTCGTTCAACTTCGCGGGATCCGCCCCTGCGATTTGGCGAATATCCTCCGGTTTGTCCAGCCTCCGCCAGCCGCCTTGCGATTCCGGCGGAGGAAAGTAGACAGCCAGACCCGCGTCAGAAGGCGGCTCAGTGACCTGGGTGGCAGCATCAAGCGCAGCTTGGCGATGGCCTCCCATGAATGCAGTCGGGCCATCGCCAAGGCCTTCCGCACTGACGCTGCCACTCGGCGGGGACGCGGAGCCGGCCGAAGTCATTCGGCTGATCGCGGTGTACACCTGCGGGTCATCCGCCGCCCCCTGAAACGTGAACGGAAAGTGCTGATTCACCTCCACCAGCATGAAACCCCACGATATCCCATTCGCCACGCACATCTCGGCGGCTCTCGCGGCCTCCGTGCCCACCTTTGCGTCCTCGTTGCACACCATCGGCTTGTTGAACTTCCTCAGTGCGGCAATGCGGGCGGGGATATCTTCAACCCGCGTGCCGTTGAAGTGGATCAGCAAAAAGTCACTTGCCTGGGCGACGCTGTCGGACAACTGTCCGTTGCCCAGACCACTGGCCGAGACCAGCAGCTCCGGGCAGGTCTGTTTGGCTAAGCCGATCAGCTCTGCCACGCCGTCGGCGGTCTTCAGCAAACGGTGATCGAAGCCGCCATGCTCGAACTCGTTGGCGATCTCCAGAACGACGTTGGTAAACCCGCTGTCCTCGATCCACTTCACAACATTGGTGACGCCGGCGCGGACGGCGGCCTCATCCTTGAGCACCTGGTCCTGGTGCTGGTAATAGCAGCCAAGAATCACAACCGCACCATTGCGGTCACACGCCTCGATGACCCGCCGCACACGCTGCAGATAGGAATCGCGCAAGGAGCCATCCGAGTTGAATGCGGAATTGACTGCGCCTTCATAGCCGGTCGAACCTCCTTGCAGACAGATGGTGAATGCGCGAACGCCATGAGTTGCGTAGTCGGGAATCTCAGTGATGAACTCATTGGTGTTGGCATCCGGGTCGAACTCGGGACAGTTCCGATCTTCGAAAACGGCGTTGACCATCCTCACGTTCATCAGCAATCCCTCGGCCTTCGTGCCCCGGTAGGTCACCTCATCATTGAGAAACCACCGTCCTCCCCGGATCGATACGCGGGTGCGGGGCGCAAATCGATCCTGCGTCGCAGCGACCAGCAGCGATTTCGTATGATGGCCGGCGAACGAGTCCCTCATCGCCTCGACCTTGGCCCCGTCCATCCCTTGGCTTGGCGGGCTTGCCTTCTGCCGATCGAATGGGTTCGCCTGGTTCGGTTCGGCCCCTGCGACAAGCCCAATCACCACCAGAGCCGTCAGACAGGACAACGGTGGCAGTCTCTGCATCATGGCGCCTACCTCCTTGGAATCCATCTTGCATCGGGGAAAGCCACGATAGCTTGCCCAAACCGCCATCCATCATAGGACCCGGTCCCAACCGCTACAAGTTTTTCAGGAACTTCAGGCCTTGTGAGAGTGCGAGTTCGCGGGACCGCACCATGCACGGATCGGTGGTCCGTTGCTCGATCTGTACCATTCGCGCCGTCTGATTCGGGGCCGCGATTGGTTGAAAAACCGATCGTGCAACCATCAGAGGGTCACCGGAATCGCCTCAAAAATCTTCTGCCTGCTCCCCTTTCGCAGCAAATTCTCGCTTGACAGATGCCGCGAAAGCTCATATGGATGTTGAGGATTTTCGTGTTAACTCGGTGGAGTCGTGTATGCGAATAGTTTCCTGTTCCTTTTGTCAGAGCAAGGAGGCCACGTATTATGGCAGAGAAGAAGTCAGAGAAAGCACCTGCAAAGTCCATGAGCAAGAGTGAGATCGTGTCCGGGATTGCCGATGCGACGGGATTAACGAAAAACCAGGTGAACTCGGTGCTTGAGGCGATGGCCGGTCAGATCCAAAGGAGCCTCAGCAGCCGCGGCCCCGGTGTCTACACCGTCCCCGGCTTGATGAAGCTGATGGTGCTGCGCAAACCTGCCACCAAGGCGCGCAAGGGCATCAATCCCTTCACCGGCGAGGAAACCATGTTCAAGGCCAAGCCGGCGCGGAATGTGGTGAAGATTCGACCGCTGAAGAACCTGAAAGACATGGTCTGATCTCCAAGGGTTTTCATGAACGGCACGGGCCCACACGCGTCATCCACGATGTGGGCCCCTCTTTTTTGCCGTGGTCCCCGCCGCCCATGAATCTCCGTTCGTAACGTCCTCTCTTATCGCATGCCTCTCCCCATTCACCCTCACGGCATGCTCTCCGTTGCACTCCAAAGGTCTTCTCCATCATTCGCACGCTCGACCATTGCCCTCCGGCTGTCGGTGACTGCTACCGTCACTATGTATGGCTGTATTTGATCATCCGCGTAGACGTGACTCAGCGCAAAGGTCTTATCTGGATTCGGGGGCAAGTCCTGTGGGCCTGAGCCGTCGCCGTAATCCACGGTCGCGGCCCAAAAGTCGCCTATGTCAGGATCGGTGAAGGAGCCGGTGCGGGTGAAGGATGCGCTCTCATCGACTGAGTATCATCGCCTGCATCCACCACGGGCGGCTGATTGGCCCTGGCCACAGTCTGCGTATCTGGCACGCCGGGCGGCTCTTCGGTGTGGCCCACGTTGTCGCGGGCTATGCTGTAGAAGGCGTACGTGTGGCTGTTGACGCCGATGAAGAGGGCGGAGGTGTCGGCAGTTTCGTCCTTCCAGAGGGCATAGTCGCCGCCGTTGTCGCTGACATAGATGTCGTATGACGCAATGCCAGAGCCGCCGTCCGCGCCAGACCAGGAGATTGTGAAGCTTACGGCCTGGACCTCTGCGGGCAATGGGTTGATGTGACTGGTCGGGGCAACCGTATCGATCGTCACCCCGAATGTGGCGGAGACGCCGGAGGTGTTGCCGGCCACATCCGTTGCTGCCGCTATCAACGCATAGGTTCCATCGGCCAGGCTCGTACTTGTGTATTCAAGGCTCCAACTACCTGAGCCATTCGCCGCCACTGTTCCAATGGAAGTGCCATCCTTGTACACAGTCACCATGCTGTTCGCTTCCGCTGTGCCATTGATGGTCAGCGTATTATCGCTGGTGATTCCGTCGCCAGCGGTGCCCGTGTCATCGGCAATCTCTGTAACCACAGGAGCGACGGGAGCTGCGGTATCCACAACCACCGTGAATGCCGTTGATGCCGCCGAGGTGTTGCCCGCCGCATCTGCTGCTGTCGCTGTCAATTCATAGGTTCCATCCGCCAAGCTTGTGCCTGTGTAGTCAAGGCTCCAGATGCCGGAGCTATTGGCCGCGGTCACACCGGCCAAGTTGCTGCCAACGAACACCTCGACGGTGCTGCTCGCCGCGGCCTCGCCGCAGATGACCAGGGAGTTCTCGTTTGTGATCCCGTCGCCTGGCGTTCCTGTATCGTCACCAACTCCGGTTACCACCGGCACAGACGGCGATGTTGTGTCCAGGACGAAAGCCAACACCTCGTCGGAGCCGTTGTTGAGTGGGTTCCCTGCTTGGTCGGTGATTGTGGTTGTGCCTTTGAGTGTAACAGTGTATTGTCCATCCACACTCATTGACGTTGTGAACGCTATTGTGACCGTATCAGTGCCCCAGCCAGCAATCGAGTCCGGTACGACAAGATCGCCGTTGGAATCGGTCACCTGGACGTCACTGCTCGCGCCGAAGACCGGCTCCGAGAAGACAAACGTCAAGGTCGGTGTGGTATCGTTGGTCAGTCTATCGCTTGGACCGGCACCGGTGTCCTCCTCTAATTGCCAGCCCGTTAGCACTGGCGGTTGACTATCAGACCGTACGACGAACGTATAGAGATAGATACCGCCGGGCCGCCCACTCCTCTCGCCTGGCTGTATGACAGCGGGCAATTGCGACTGGCCCGCATACGAGCGGACCAACCCATCAGCAGAACCGAGAAGGATATCCAAGGTGCCATCGCCGTTGAAATCTGCAAGAGATGGCCGCGAACGGGCTGCACCGGCGAGATCAATCGGGATACCATCGGCAAGAATCAAGGCTGCACTGTTAAGAACAGGCGTGGAGTCTGTGCCAATATTGAGATAGTAGAGCAGCTGGCCCTCGGTGTTGCCGACTACAAGGTCCTTGCGCCCATCATTATTCACGTCCCCTACTGCCACAGAAGCTCGCCCCGTTGGCACGACCAAGTCCTGCGACCCGACTTGGAGCAGTATCTCCTGGCGGAAGTGGGCCGAGCCGGTCACCGCCTCGTTTATATAGAGGCGTATCTTTCCGTCGAGCCCGCCGACGACCAAGTCGTACCGGCCATCATCGTTCCAATCCACAATATCGAACGTGGCCCGGTCACCGACGTCGATCGCCGGGTCACTCGTCGTCCCGGAAGGTCCAAACCGCAGATAGGTCGGTGTGACAAAGACTGGACCGTTGGTGGTGTTGGTGTTCATCCAAAGCTGAATTCTCCCATCCGCCAAGCCCAAGACCAAATCCTTCAAGCCGTCGCCGTCCCAGTCAAACACTCGGGGGAACACACCCATGCATCCGGTAGCGGGGACGGCCAGATCGCCATTCGTGGTCTGAGCGTACGAATAAGTGCTGAACACCGGCGCGGCGTTACTTCCTTCATTGAGATAGATACGGACCTTGCCTTCGCCAGCAGCGGTCTTCTCACCTACGACAAGATCAAGACGGCCGTCCCCGTCCCAGTCGATCAAAGACGGCACAGAATATTCATCGACTCGAAGGTCGTCGTCGCCGGCCTGGATGGTCTGACCGGCACTGAAGGTTGAGATATGGAATGCGACGCCCGCCGTGCCGCCGCGGAGCACCTTGCCGTCACTGCTTTCGAGCATGCTGCCATCGAGCCGCACTTCGTAGCCGCCTATTGGCAAAGCATGGTCCAACATAATCGACAGCGTTCGGGTCGCGTCGTCGTATGTGCACCAATCGGCTTCGAAGGGAACCGGGCCTGATGAGAGGCTTGTCAGTGATACCGCCAGCAGAATCGACTGATCGTCGATCATCGGCTGCAAGGTCATTGAGTCGCTGAACATGATCGAGATGGCAGCTGTCAGCGCATTGACCACAGTAATGCGTGTGATCTCGGCCGTCTCCGGCTCCACAGCCAGCGTCTGAACATCGGCTGCTTCTGGAGCTACCTCGCGATGCCCGACCCCGTCGATCGCCACACTATAGAATGCGTAGGTGTGCCCATCTTCGGCTGCGTCGAACAAGGCTTCAGTCAGTGATGTCCCGCTGAGCCAGATTGTGAACGGCCCATTGTTGTCCGACACATAGATATCATAACTTACGATGCCTGAACCGCCCTCGGCGTCCCAGAAGACGTACCTGCACTCGACATCTTTGATGACCCAGTCGTCTCTCGACGTGGCATATAGTCTGGTTCCTGTCAGCGTAGCATCCGTAAGATTACACTGGACCAGTTGGCTGAATTCCAGGTTCGCGTTGGAGAGGTCCGCACCGGAGAGGTTCGCGCCGCTGAGGTCCGCGCCGCTGAGGTCCGCACCAGTGAGGTTCACCCCGCTGAGGTTCACCCCGCTGAGGTCCGCCTGGACGAGGTACGCCCCGTTGAGGTCCGCCTCGCTGAGGTCCGGCCGAATATCAGGGTTCTGCTTCCGCCATTCATTCCAGGCATCCACGCCTTGCTTGAGAATCGCCAGATGTTCCGGGTTCGCCCGATATTCTGGGTTCGCCATATGTCCCCTTCCGTCCAACCATGCCAGTGCTGGCGGCATCGTAACAGGGTATCGGCGGGGTGTCAATGAACAGCCCCGTGCGCCTCACAACAGCTACGCAAAGACATCCAACAGGCCACGCCACGATGCCCCCGGCCCTGAAGTCTTACCGGTGGGAGATCATCGATTCTACGGCCGTAGAGTAGCTGTCATCGCTACGCGGGAGCTCATCTCACGGCTGTGACAAAGCCGTCTGTAGGCCCGGAACACCTCGTGCGCGCGCCCAGTAGCCGCCATCGACGCCTATTTCGCATCGACCAACACGCCGACCGTCTGCGGTCTGGCACTACACCTGGGGTTCAACAGCCGCCAGAGCCTCTCGAACTATGAGGGGTACGACCCAGAGTTTTTGGACACTATAAAAAAGGGTGAAACTGCGGATCGGGCCGTTCTATGGGGAGTTACTGACAATGCCAGGCGCTGCGGTTGCCGCCACGGTCGTTTAGCAGCGTAACCAACGCGCGATCATCCATCGTATCATCCATCGGCGCTACGGGCATTCGGTTGCCGATGCCGGAATTTCTTGACGCTATAAAAAAACGCGCGTGCGCGCGCGGGGGGAACTGTCTGGCTATGAAGTCACATCTTCTTACCCCCGCCAACCGAGCCTTTTGAGGGCGCGGATGACATCGGAGGCACAAGCGTCTTTGTCCAAGAGCTTTTCCTCGTAGTATGCCTCCACGCGCAGGCGCGCCCTTTTCACCGCATAGGAAAACTCCGGACCGTAGGCTTTGTAGTTATAGAGCCCCTGCCGACTGGTAAAGCCAAGCTCCAAAGCCAGTTCGGACACAGTAGGCTTTTCAGCCGTGAGGAAATACCGGTCGATGGCCAGTTCCATCGCTTCGACTGTCCCGTATCGGCGCGGCCGGCCGCGACCGGCCTTGTGGCCGTTGTCTCGCTGTTCGACAGGGAGAGCGGCGGTCTGGGAGCCTGCTGCCGGTGGGGACTGCTCCCGTTGCTGTTTGCGGTCATCTTCGCATACTTGTGTGCGTGCCATATTCCTGATCTCCGGCCCGGAGGCCCTTGTCCACAGTCAAGTCGGCCAAAGTGCCGGGGTGGACCAAAACCCATCCCACGCACCTGTCCTTTCCAAATCGCCGCCAGATTGCCAATTCGTTCACAGATTTTGAGGCGTGTTTCCATCAACTGTGGACACCGAGCCACCGCGAAGTCGCCGTTTGCTCTGCCGGTACAGGCCTGAGAAAATGGTCGATCTCGCCGGGCCTTCCAACTATAATGGTTCGCCTCGATTCTCTGGATGGAAGGTCGAAGGGTGAAAGGAGTGGTGATGGAAGTCAAACCCATGGGCATGCTCTTGATGATGCTGGCCGGATGGATAAACAGGTATCAGCAGGATGTAATCGTGAAGAGTAAGGGAAGAACCCTATGAGCAATGACAATAGTATGACACTCACACGGCGTCGATTCCTGACACGGGGGGCGATGGCGGTAAGTGCGGTGGCGCTGCCCTATTATATCCCGGCCTCTGCACTGGGGCGTGGCGGAACCGTTGCGCCCAGCGAACGCATCGTGATGGGCGGCATTGGAGTCGGCGGCCGCGGTTCCTATGATTTGGGTTATATGTTGACCGAATCGGATGTGCAGTGGGTCGCCGTCTGTGATGTCGTGAAAAGCCGGCGCGAAGCGGCCAAGAACATGGTGGACAGTAGATACGGCAATAAAGATTGTGTTGCGTATGGCGATATGCGCCAGCTCCTGGCCGAACGGACGGACGTGGATGCCGTGTTGATTGCCACCGGCGACCGCTGGCACGCGCTGGCTTCGATTCTGGCAATGCGGGCGGGCAAGGATGTCTATTGTGAGAAGCCAGCCTGTCTCACGATGGCGGAGGGGCAGGCGGTCGTGGAGACCGCCCGCCGGTATGGCCGGGTCTATCAAACCGGCGCCCAGCGGCTCAGCGAGCCGACCCATGTATTTGCCATCGAAATGGCCCGATCCGGCCGGTTGGGCCAGGTTCATACCGTTTACGCTGACTGTCGTTGGCGCGACGGGTTGCTTCACGACTGGTTGCCGGCGGAACCGGAACCACCCAAGGATGAACTGGACTGGGATATCTGGCTCGGTCCCTCTCCCTGGCGGCCGTACAACAGCGGCTATGTGAATGGCGGAGGATGGTATCACTATTATGATTTCGCTACCGATGTCGCGATGTGGGGCGCGCACACGGTGGCCCAGGCCCTTGCCGGACTCGACATGACGAACGTGTCCTTCATCGAGTTCGAGTATGACGGACCCGATGCCACGATGGTGACGCACTTGTCGAACGGGGTAAAACTGGTTCTGTTCCGAGTCGCCGGCTCGGTTTGGGAACCGTGCCAGTACTGGCACGGCGCCTGTGGTGAGCGGTTCGATGGTCCGGAAGGATGGGTCGCGGCCGCCGACGGCTACTCAGCACCCGATGTCTCATCGCCGGCGCTGATGCGCGAATACAAGAAAGTGCTGGCGGACTACACGGCCCGCACCCAACGGCCCTTGAACCACGTGCGGGATTTCTTTGACTGCATCCGCTCGCGCCGACCCACGGTGGCGAATCCGGAGGTCATGTATCGGTCCATGAACATCTGCCTGGCGGCCGACATCTGCGAGCAATTGAAGCGGAACCTGAAGTTCGATCTGCGCAGGGCTGAGTTTGTCGGCGATGCCGAAGCCAACCGGATGCGGTCCCGCGTGATGCGTGTCCCGTACATGATCTAATTCAACCACTAAGAAAACCACACCATGAAACACCGTGTCCGCCCTCGTCGTCTGCAGGTGATGCGGCCGGAGAAAATGGTCGCTCTCGCCCAGCATTCCCACTATAATAGCTCGCCTTGATTCTCTGGATGGAAGGTTGGAAGGTGAAAGGAGTGGTGATGGAAGTCAAACCCATGGGCATGCTCTTGACGATGCTGGCGGGATGGATCAACCGGCATCAGCAGGATGTGATCGTGTACCTCAAGGAAGAGAACAAAATCCTGCGGGAGAAACTCGGCACTAAGAGGATCCTCCTCAGCACACCATAGCCTCTGATAGAGGCAGAATGCCAGCCTGGGAACTCAGGGACATAGGCGGCTTTGCTCCAAAGGGATAGGCGGGTTTCCATGATGGTCCCACCGGCGCTTGACAGGCACAGTGTATCTCACTTGAAACCGCGGGTATTGGATTTGGCCTTGCAGGCAAGGATCCGGTACAATGTTGTAGTAATCGCCTCTCAGAGTGCGCTTGGCCTTGGGTGTCCGAGGCCCCGGAAGGCGTCCTTTTACCGTCGCGAGAGGTGCCATTGGCCCGTGCTGTGCCCATTTCCGCCGGCCTCCAAGAGCAGGCGGGTCGCGTCCAATGATCCCTCCCGTCACTTGAGGAGTTCTCATGAAGCGTCTCTCTCACGCGGTGTTCACCGCGGCCCTCGTGATCGTACTGGTTGGCCCGGCTCGAGCCCAGGATCCAGACGCCAAGTCCGTCGCCGCCGAGAAGGTCGCGGGTTCCGGCGGTAAGGTCATCCCTGTCTGGCCTGATGGCGCCCCCGGCTCCGCGGGTTGGAGGCAAAAGGAGGTCGAGTACCGCAGCGAAGGGGACCACAAGGCGATGGTCCGCAACGTGACGACGCCTACCCTGACGGCCTTCCTCCCCGATCCCTCCGCCGCGACCGGAGCGGCCGTGGTCATTTGCCCCGGAGGCGGGTTCCGCTTCCTGTCGTGGGAGAGCGAGGGCGCCGAGGTCGCGCAGTGGCTGCGGGCGCGGGGGGTCGCGGCGTTCGTGCTCAAGTACCGGCTTCTGGAGACCCCGGCGTCCGAGGACCAGTTCCGCAAGGAGATGGTGGCGTTCTTCGGGGCACTGGCCAGCCGGAGGGAGAGGACGGCCGCCAGCGACGCCCCGAAGCCTGAGCCCGCCAAGGACTCGGGCAAGCCCGCGGAAGCGAGCCAACGGGCCATCCCGGAGGAGACGCGGAAGATCGCCGCGCTGGCCATCGCAGATGGCCGGCAGGCGATCAAGGTGGTGCGCCGGCACGCCTCCGAGTGGGGGATCAAGCCGGAACGCGTCGGCATCATGGGCTTCTCCGCCGGCGGAACGGTCACGATGGGCGTTGTAATGGACCACGACGAGCAGAGCCGGCCGGATTTCGCGGCGCCGATCTACGGCGGCGGCACCGGCAGTGCCAGAGTTCCCGACGACGCTCCGCCGTTGTTCATCCTCTGCGCCGCCGACGACCAACTGGCCGCGGCCGGCAGCGCCCGCCTGTACTCCCAGTGGAAGGCCGCTAACCGCCCGGCCGAGTTGCACATCTATGAGAAGGGTGGCCACGGTTTTGGCATGACGCCGAAAGGCCTGCCCGCGGACCGCTGGATCGAGCGGTTTGGCGATTGGCTCGGCCAGCGGGGGCTGATCAAGCCGGGCGCCGCGCCGCAGGCGACACGGGCGCTGCAAAGTCCGCAGGAGCCGCAGCCGGAACTGGCCGGCACGCTCAGCGCCGAGGTCTCTTCGAAGAGCGGCCGGGTCGAGCGGATCTCCATCACCGTGGGTGACGGCGGGTCCGGCCCCTACAAGGCGGTGCTGGCCGGCGACCCAACGCTCCCGACGCATACGATCTACCGACCCCGTGACCTCGGGCCCTTCGGCAAGGGAGCCAGGCTGCCGATCGTCCTGTGGGGCAACGGTGGCGGCCGCAGCAGCTCCGGCGAGTTCCGCGTCTTCCTCACCGAGATCGCCTCGCACGGCTTCCTGGTCGTCGCGATCGGCCCGGCGGGTAACGCGGCCACGCAAGGATCGGAGGCGCCGGTCGGCACGTCGAGATCCTCCGAGCTGCTCGATGCCTTGAACTGGGCCATCGCC
>Ga0315281_10009509_pt1 | contig 13487 bp, 18 predicted proteins | sample YL17G07_0_MG_FD_204540 | JGI IMG/M metagenome (GOLD analysis project Ga0315281, IMG submission 204540) | Sediment microbial communities from Yellowstone Lake, YNP, Wyoming, USA - YL17G07_0 | ecosystem: Environmental > Aquatic > Freshwater > Lake > Sediment | place: USA: Wyoming | collected...
AGATGCAAACCAACCTCGACGTGGCGGACAATTCCGGCGCGCGCCGCGTCATGTGCATCAAGGTGCTGGGCGGCTCGAAGCGCAAATACGCCACCATCGGCGACGTCATCGTGGTGTCGGTGAAGGAGGCGATCCCGCGCGGCCGCGTGAAAAAGGGCGAAGTGATGAAGGCGGTGGTGGTCCGCATCTCCAAGGACATCAAGCGCGCGGACGGCTCGGTGATCCGTTTCGACCGCAACGCCGCCGTGCTGATCACGCCGCAGCTGGAGCCGGTCGGCACCCGCATTTTCGGGCCGGTGCCGCGCGAGCTACGCGCCAAGAACCACATGAAGATCATCTCGCTCGCGCCGGAGGTGCTGTAATGGCAGCCAAGATCCGCAAGGGCGACAAGGTGATCGTGCTCACCGGCCGCGACAAGGGCCGCACCGGCGAGGTGATCGAGGTGCGTCCGGACGCCGGCCGCGCGCTCGTTCGCGGCGTCAACATGGTCAAGCGCCACCAGCGCCAAACCGCGCAGCAGGAAGGCGGGATCATCTCCAAGGAAGGGACGATCCACCTCTCCAACCTGGCGCTCGCCGATCCGAAGGACGGCAAGCCGACGCGGGTTGGCTTCAAATTCGTGGGCGAAGGCGATGCGCGCCGGAAAGTGCGCGTAGCCAAGCGCTCGGGAGTCGAGATCGATGGCTGATACACGGCAAAATACCGAACCCAAAAAGGCCAAGGGCCCAAAACCGGCGCCGAAGGGACCGAAGGTGCAGCGCGTGGCGTCGAACTATGTGCCGCGGCTGCGCACCCATTTCGAGACCGTGGTGCGCGAGCAGCTGTCCAAGGAGTTCGGCTACACCAACCGCATGCAGGTGCCGAAGATCACCAAAGTGGTGCTCAACATGGGCATCGGCGAAGGCGTCGCCGACCGCAAAAAGGTCGATTCCGCCGCCGCCGATCTGACGCTGATCGCCGGGCAGAAGGCCGTGATCACCAAGTCGCGCATGTCGATCGCCACCTACAAATTGCGCGATGGGCAGGCGATCGGCTGCAAAGTCACCTTGCGCAAGGCGCAGATGTACGACTTCATCGACCGGCTGGTGACCATCGCGCTGCCGCGCGTTCGCGATTTCCGCGGGCTCAATCCCAAAAGCTTCGACGGTCGCGGCAACTACAGCCTCGGCATCAAGGAACACATCATTTTCCCGGAGATCGACTTCGACAAGACGGCCGATATCTGGGGCATGGATATCACTGTGTGCACCAGTGCGCGCTCCGACGGCGAGGCGCGCGCGCTGTTGGCCGCATTCAACTTCCCGTTCCGGCAGTGAGGGGCGAAAGCCCACTCAAACGCGGAAACGCAAGGAGCTAAAGAATGGCTAAAAAGAGTTCGATCGAAAAAAACAACCGGCGGCGCAAGATGGTCAAGAAATTTTCTGGCCGGCGCGCGCGGCTGAAAACGATCGCGCAAGACAAGAGCCTGCCGATGGAAGAGCGGTTCGCGGCGACCCTCAAGCTCGCCGAATTGCCGCGCAATTCCTCGGCGACCCGCATCCGCAATCGGTGCGAACTCACCGGGCGTCCGCGTGCCTATTACCGCAAGCATCGTTTAAGCCGGATCGCGCTGCGCGACCTCGGCTCCAAGGGCCTGATTCCCGGCCTGTTGAAGTCGAGTTGGTGAGGAGGATCGCATGGCTGTGAACGATCCGATCGGCGATATGATTACGCGCATTCGCAATGCGCAGATGCGCAACAAGCCCAAGGTCTCGATGCCGGGCTCGAAGCAGCGCGAGCGCGTGCTCGAAGTGCTCAAGGTCGAAGGCTACATCCGCGGCTATGCCAGCGTGGCGCATGCCAACGGACGTAACGAAATCGAGATCGAATTGAAATATTTCGACGGCGAACCGGTTATTCGCGAGATTGCGCGGGTTTCCAAGCCCGGCCGCCGCGTCTACGCCTCGGTGCATGCGCTGCCGCGCATCAACAACGGCCTGGGCGTTGCGATCGTGTCCACGCCGAAGGGCGTGATGGCCGACCACCAAGCCCGCGACGCCAATGTTGGCGGCGAAATCATCTGTACGGTGTTCTGATGTCGCGCATCGGCAAAAAATCGGTCGCGGTTCCTTCCGGCGTCACCGCCAATGTGGAAGGGCAGACCGTCAAGGTGAAGGGGCCGAAAGGCGCCCTGCAACTGCTGCTGCCCGACGAGGTGACGGCGACTATGGACAAGGGCGGGATCACGCTCGGCCCGCGCAGCGAAAGCAAGCGCGCGCGCTCGCTGTGGGGCACCTCGCGCACGCTGGTGGCCAACCTGGTGTCGGGCGTCACCAAGGGATTCGAACAGCGGCTCGAGATCAACGGCGTCGGTTACCGCGCCATCGTGCAAGGCAAGAACCTGCAGCTCCAGCTTGGCTACAGCCACGACGTCATTTTTCCGATCCCGGAAGGCATCACGATCGTGGCCCCGAAGCCGACCGAGGTGGTCATTACCGGTATCGACAAGCAGAAAGTCGGCCAGGTCGCCGCCGAGATCCGCGGCTTCCGCCCGCCCGAGCCCTACAAGGGCAAGGGCGTCAAATACCAGGGCGAATACATCTTCCGCAAGGAAGGCAAGAAAAAGTGACGGGAGCGCGCGATGTCAAGACAAGGTGACCGGACGGCGCGACGAACGGCGGCGGTGCGCCGCAAGGTTAAGCTCACCGCGCGCGCGCGGCTGTCGGTGTTCCGTTCGTCCAAGCATATTTACGCCCAGGTGATCGACGACACCAAGGGCGAGACGTTGGCGTCGGCTTCCTCGCTGGAAAAAATCCTGCGCGAAGCCGGCAAGAAAGGCGCCGATATCGGCGCGGCGAAGGCGGTCGGCAAGTTGCTGGCCGAGCGCGCGATCCAGAAGGGCATCAAGGACGTCGTGTTCGACCGCGGCGGGTACCTCTATCACGGGCGCGTCAAGGCGCTGGCCGACGCCGCCCGCGAGGGCGGTCTCAACTTTTAGGCGCATGATCCCGAAAAGTGGGAACCGGTTTTCGGACAAGATCATGCGCAAGCAAAAAATGAAGCGGATTGGATCGAACGGATTGAAAACTCATGGCACGTGAACCCAGACGAGATCGTGAACGCGGCGGCGGGCGTGAAGAGCGCGACAGCGAGTTCATTGACAAGCTGGTCCACATCAATCGTGTGGCCAAGGTGGTCAAGGGCGGCCGGCGCTTCGGTTTCGCCGCGCTGGTCATTGTCGGCGATCAAAAAGGTCGGGCCGGCTTCGGCCACGGCAAGGCGCGCGAGGTTCCCGAAGCGATCCGCAAAGCCACCGAGGCGGCCAAGCGCGGCTTGATCCGGGTTCCGCTGCGCGAAGGCCGCACGCTGCATCACGACGTCTTCGGCCGTCACGGCGCCGGCAAGGTGTTTCTGCGCGCGGCGCCTCCCGGCACCGGCATCATCGCCGGCGGCCCGATGCGCGCGGTGTTCGAGACGCTCGGCATGCAGGACGTGGTCGCCAAATCGCTCGGCTCGTCCAACCCGTACAACATGGTGCGCGCGACATTCGATGCGCTCAAGCACCAGGATTCCCCGCGTTCGGTCGCGGCGCGCCGCAATATCAAGGTTTCGACGCTGCAGTCGCGCCGCCGCGAAGGCGACGCCGAACAGATCGCCGATTGAGAATGAGTGCCATGGCCAAAGCAACAAAGACCCTCAAGCTCGAACAGATCGGCAGCCCGCTGCGGCGCCATCACGATCAGCGCGAAACGCTGATCGGTCTGGGATTGAACAAGATCGGCCGCGTTCGCGATCTGCCGGACACGCCGATGACGCGCGGGATGATCCACAAGGTGCAGCACCTGGTGCGCGTGGTTAAAGCTTAGTGAGGATGCGATGAAACTCCATAACATTGCCGACAATCCCGGCGCCCGCCAGCAGCGAACCCGCATCGGGCGCGGCATCGGCTCGGGCAAAGGCAAGACCGGCGGCCGTGGCGGCAAGGGCCAGACCGCGCGCTCGGGCGTGCGCATCAAGGGCTTCGAGGGCGGCCAGATGCCGCTGCATCGCCGTTTGCCCAAACGCGGGTTTCGCAACACCGCATTCGCGCGCCGGCTGAACGAGATCAATATCGGCGACGTGCAGGACGCCATCGACGCCGGCAAGCTCGACGCCAAAGCCGCGGTCGACTCGGGCGCGATGATCAAGGCCGGCCTGATGCGGCGCGCCAAAGGCGGCGTGAAGTTGCTCGGCAACGGCGAAATCAAGAGCAAGGTCGATTTCGCCGTCTGGCTGGCGTCGAAGTCCGCCATCGCGGCGGTCGAGAAGGCCGGCGGCTCGGTGAAAATTCTGGCGCCGAAAAAGGAAGAAGAAACCGACGAGCCGCGCGGCAAGAACAAGCGCAAGGCGCTGGAAGCGGCCAAAGGCGGCGGCAAGCCGAAGGGCGGCAAGTCGGCCAAAGCGGCCGACAGCGTCGAACCCCCTGCGGCTGCCGACAAACCAAGCGAGCCGGCCGCGGGCAAGACCGACGCGTAATTGCTATATGAGCCCGCGGGCGGGGGCTGACTAGAACTCGGAGCGGCGGATGGTCTCGGCAGCGGAACAACTGGCAGCCAATCTCAATTTCTCGGCGCTCGCCAAGGCCGAAGAACTCAAGAAGCGCATCTGGTTTACCGTCGCCGCGCTGCTGGTTTACCGGCTGGGGACCTATATTCCGTTGCCCGGCATCGACCCGTCCGCCTGGGAGCAGATTTTCCGCACCCAAGCCGGCGGCATTCTCGGCATGTTCAATATGTTCTCCGGCGGCGGTATCCACCGGATGGCGATCTTTGCGCTCAACATCATGCCGTACATCTCCGCCTCGATCATCATTCAGCTGATGACGACGGTGTCGCCCACGCTCGAGGCCTTGAAGAAAGAAGGCGAGTCGGGCCGCAAGATCATGAATCAGTACACGCGGTATCTGACCGTGCTGCTCGCCGCCTTCCAGGCCTATGGCATCTCAATCGGGCTCGAGGGCACCGGCAGCGTGGTCAGCGATCCGGGCTGGTTCTTCCGGATTTCGACCTCGATCACGCTTTGCGGCGGCACCGTTTTCCTGATGTGGCTCGGCGAGCAGATCACCGCGCGCGGCATCGGCAACGGCATTTCGCTGATCATTCTGGCCGGCATCGTCGCCGAACTGCCGTCGGCGATCGCCGGTACGCTGGAACTCGGTCGCCAGGGCGCGCTGTCGACCGGCTTGATCCTGCTCATCATCGTGATGGCGGTGGCGGTGATCGCTTTCATCGTGTTCATGGAGCGCGCGCAGCGCCGATTGTTGATCCAATATCCTAAACGGCAAGTCGGCAATCGCATGTTCGAGGGCCAGTCCTCGCATTTGCCGCTCAAGCTCAACACCTCGGGCGTGATTCCGCCGATTTTCGCTTCCTCGCTGCTGCTGCTGCCGACGACGGTCGCCAATTTCAATGCCGGCGCGGGACCGGGCTGGCTCACCACCATCACGACGCTGCTCGGGCACGGCCGGCCGCTGTTCCTGATCCTGTACATCGGATTGATCGTGTTCTTCGCCTTCTTCTATACCGCGATCGTGTTCAACCCGACCGAAACCGCGGACAATCTGAAAAAACACGGCGGCTTTATTCCGGGAATCCGGCCGGGCGAACGCACCGCCGAGTACATCGATTATGTGCTCTCGCGCATCACCGTGATCGGCGCACTCTATCTCGCCATCGTGTGTTTGATTCCTGAAATCCTGATCTCCTACGCCGCGGTGCCGTTCTACTTCGGCGGCACTTCGCTGCTGATCGTGGTCAGCGTCACCATGGACACGGTGGCGCAGATCCAGGGCTATCTGCTTGCCCACCAATATGAAGGCCTGATCAAGCGTTCCAAGCTACGGGGGCGGAACAGATGAGGCTGATCCTGCTTGGACCGCCGGGGTCGGGGAAGGGGACGCAAGCGCAACGTCTGGTCCGCAAGCATGGCACCGTCCAGCTCTCGACCGGTGACATATTGCGTGCGGCGGTCGCCGCCGGCACGCCGGTCGGCCTCAAGGACAAGATGGAGCGCGGTGCGCTCATTCCCGACGAGATCGTGATCGCCATCATCGCCGACCGCATCGATCAGCCCGATGTGCGGCGCGGCTTCGTGCTCGACGGCTTTCCGCGCACGCTGCCGCAAGCGCAGGCGCTCGACCGCTTGCTGGCTGAGCGCGGTCTCAAGCTCGACGCTGTCATCGAGCTCAAGGTCGACGAGAGCAAACTGCTGCGGCGGATCGAGACTCGTATCGCCGAGATGATGGCGCGCGGCGAAAAGCTGCGGGCGGACGACAATCCCGAGGTCCTGAAGGGCCGGCTTGACGCTTACCACGCGCAAACCGCCCCGCTGACGGACTATTACGCCGGCAAGGGCATGCTCAAGACCGTGGACGGCATGGCGCCGATCGAGCAGGTCGCCGCCGCCATCGACCGTATCCTCGCCCGCAAACCTGCCCGCAAGGTTACCGGCCGGCGGGCCGCCGGCCGCAAACCGGCGCGCCGCAAGGTTTCCGCCCGTAAAACGGCCGCCAAGGCCCGTCCAGGCAAGGCGCCGAGGCGTAAAACCGGCCCCCGCCGGAAGGTCAGCAAGCCCGCCCGATCCTTGGCCAGCCGCCGCAAGGCGGGACGGCGAAAATTCAGTAGCCGGCGGAGGTTGACGAAACCGCGATGAATCCCCTATTAAGTCTCATATTCAGAATATTGACGCGATGCCGGGCCCCGGAAAGGCAGGGGAGGGCGTCGTGTTCTGCTTTGCGTCATCCCCTTCCCGGGAACCAAGGAACCGGCTCCGGTCAACGGACCAGCCGATAACAGGAGTGACTATCCGTGGCTCGAATCGCCGGTGTGAATATCCCGACCAACAAGCGCGTCGTCGTCGCCTTGCAATACATCCATGGGATCGGGGCGAAAAAGGCTAGCGAGATTATGCAGAAAGTAAATCTGCCGGCCGCGCGGCGCGTGTCGCAGTTGACCGATGCCGAGGTTCTGCAGATTCGCGAAATCATCGACCGCGACTATCAGGTCGAGGGCGACCTGCGCCGCGAAGTCTCGATGAACATCAAGCGGCTGATGGATCTCGGTTGCTACCGCGGGCTGCGCCATCGCAAAGGCCTGCCGGTCCGCGGCCAACGCACTCATACCAATGCGCGCACCCGCAAGGGACCAGCCAAGGCGATCGCCGGAAAGAAACGGCCGACCGCTTAAGCAGTTAAGGACAGAAACAGGACTGGCTCGGCGTTATCGACCGGGTCACGAGAGGATCAGGAATGGGCAAGGAAGCCACCCGCGTCCGTCGACGCGAACGCAAGAACATCGTCTCCGGCGTCGCGCACGTGAACGCGTCGTTCAACAATACGATGATCACCATCTGCGACGCGCAGGGCAACACCATCGCCTGGTCGTCGTCGGGGACCATGGGCTTTAAGGGCTCGCGCAAGTCGACGCCTTACGCGGCGCAAGTCGCGGCCGAGGACGTGTCGAAGAAGGCGCAGGAACACGGCGTGCGGACGCTTGAAGTCGAGGTGTCCGGGCCGGGATCGGGACGTGAATCGGCGCTGCGCGCGTTGCAGGCGTCCGGCTTCACCGTCACCTCGATCCGCGACGTAACGACCATACCGCATAACGGCTGCCGGCCGCGCAAGCGTCGGCGCGTTTGATTTTAACCGGGCGAACCTCCGGGGTCGCCGCCGCCAAATAGACCCCACATGGCGGGTGGGACGCGCGGGCAGGACCGCGATATTCAATGGGTGAAAATGTGACGATCCAGAAAAATTGGCAGGAACTGATCAGGCCGAACAAGCTTCAGGTCGCTGCCGGGACAGAAGCGGCGCGCACCGCCACCGTGGTGGCCGAGCCGCTGGAGCGCGGCTTCGGCGTGACCTTGGGCAATGCGCTGCGCCGCATTCTGTTGTCGTCGCTGCAAGGCGCCGCCGTGCAGTCGGTGCATATCGACGGCGTGCTGCACGAATTTTCCTCGATTCCGGGCGTGCGCGAAGACGTCACCGATATCGTGCTCAACATCAAGGACATCGCCATCAAAATGCAGGGCGAAGGCCCCAAGCGCATGGTGGTGAAGAAACAGGGTCCCGGCACGGTCACCGCCGGCGACATCCAGACCGTCGGCGACGTGGTCGTTCTCAATCCCGATCTGGTGCTGTGCACGCTGGATGACGGCGCCGAGATCCGCATGGAATTCACCGTCAACACCGGCAAGGGCTATGTGGCGGCCGAGCGCAACCGCCCCGAGGATGCGCCGATCGGGCTGATCCCGGTCGACAGTCTTTATTCGCCGGTGCGCAAGGTTTCCTACAAGGTCGAGAATACCCGCGAAGGGCAAATCCTCGACTACGACAAGCTCACCTTGACGATCGAAACCAACGGCGCGGTGTCGCCGGAAGATTCGCTGGCCTATGCCGCGCGCATTCTGCAAGATCAGCTCAACGTCTTCGTCAATTTCGAAGAGCCGAGGAAAGAGACCGCGGCCGAAGCGATTCCCGACCTCGCCTTCAATCCGGCCTTCCTCAAGAAGGTGGACGAACTCGAATTGTCGGTGCGCTCGGCCAACTGTCTCAAGAACGACAACATCGTCTATATCGGCGACCTGGTGCAAAAGACCGAGGCCGAGATGCTGCGCACGCCGAACTTCGGCCGCAAGTCGCTCAACGAGATCAAGGAAGTGCTGGCGCAAATGGGCCTGCATCTCGGCATGGAAGTGCCGGGCTGGCCGCCGGAAAACATCGAAGAGCTGGCCAAGCGCTTCGAGGATCATTATTAACCGGCCCCTCCTTGTCATGGCCGGGCTTGTCCCGGCCATCGCGATAAGGGGCGCACTGCCCGCCTGAGCGGGATCACCGGGACCAGCCCGGTGATGACAAAAGAGAGACTGACGAGGGCATCGCGATGCGTCACGGCAAGGTACACCGCAAGTTCAACCGCACGGCGGAACATCGCAAGGCGATGTTCGCCAATATGGCGGTGGCGTTGATCAAGCACGAGCAGATCACCACCACACTGCCGAAGGCGAAGGATCTGCGGCCGGTGGTGGAGAAGCTGGTCACGCTCGCCAAGAAGGGCGGCCTGCACGCCCGCCGTCAGGCGATTGCCGCCATGCGCGACATCGTCATGGTCAAGAAATTGTTCGAGGTGATCGGCCCGCGCTACAAGGAGCGCGAAGGCGGCTATCTGCGGGTGATGAAGGCCGGGTTCCGCTACGGCGATTCGGCGCCGCTCGCCGTGATCGAATTCGTCGATCGCGACGAGGCCGCCAAGGGGCTCGATTCCGGTCCGGTGCAGGCCAAGAAGGTCGACGAAGCAGAGACCGTGACGGCGTAATCCGCTCACATAGCGCGGCAATCGGATTTTTGGGCGGCCGCGAGGCCGCCCTTTTATTTTTGTGACGCTGCGCGCGTCAGGTCTCGGCCCGGTTCCAGGGCGCGATCCGTCGTTCGATCCATTTCAGCCCGGAGGTTAACGATATGCCGAGGAACATCAGCAGAATGATCGGAACGAAGGTCTTGTCCATGTCGAAGATGTGGGCATAGCGGGTGATCATGTAACCGAGGCCGGAAATCGTGGTGTAAAATTCCGCGATCACCACGCCGACCAGGCCGCGGCCGATGGCGAGCCGGATGCCGGCGGCGATATAGGGCAGCGCGAACGGCAGCAGCACGTCGCGCCACATCCGCCATTCGCTCGAGCGGAACGAGCGCGCCACCTCGATCATGTTGCGGTCGCATTCCCGCACCCCCTGATAGGTGTTGATCAGAACCGGGAACACGCAGAACAGAAACACCACGATGATCTTGGCCTGCATGTAGATGCCGAACCACAGCACCAACAGCGGCACCAGCGCGACCATCGGCGTGGCGTACATGGCGTTGACCGGCAGATCGAGCGCCCAGTCGACCGGGCGGAAGCGCGCCATCAGCACGGCGAGCGGAACGCCGACCGCAATCGCAACGCCGAGCCCGTAGAACAGGATCAGCAGGCTCTCCACCATGTAGTGCTGCAATTCGCCGGTGACGAAGGTCAGATTGTAGAACGCGACCGCGATCTTGGAGGGGTAGGAGAAGAAGATCGGATTGATCGTCGGGCCGACCAATTCCCAGGCGATCAGAATGAAGGCCAGAAAGCCGTAACGGTAGAGACGCGGCCGCATCCAGATCGGAGTCGTCTGCTTGCCGGCGGGCGCCGATGGCGGCGCCGCGGCCACGATGGTTTGAGTTTCCTGGGCAACGCTCATCGCAACTGCTCCATCGATCGCCTAAGAACCGGCGGTATCCGTGTCATTCGGAAGTCATCGCGGCGCAGCGATCAGTTCACGGACGGGCAGATCGGGCCCTTCCATTCGCCGAGAGTCTTGATCGCCTCGTTGGCGAACGACAGGTCGACCAGGTCGTCGTATTTCGGGACCTTGCCCTTGTCGATATTGCCGACCCGCTCCATCAGTTCGGCGGTGAAGTTCACCCGCGTCGGCCCCAGGCCGTGATTGGCGTCCCAGATGCAGTTCGCCACCATGAAGTCGAGCGCCTTCTCGGCGATCTCTTTCGACTGCTCGGTATATTTCATGATGATCGGCAGCACCTTGGCGCGGTCGGTGTAGATCAGGCGGGTCGCCTCGATATTGGCGGTGACGAAAACCTGCAGCGCGGCGCGCTTGGCAACGATGGTTTTGTCGCTCACCGCCATCACGATGCTGAGGTTGTTCGGCTGGATGTCCCACATCCGGGCGATGGCGTGCAGGCTCGGCACTTTGCTCAGCGCCACCATTTCCTGTTCGACGTGCAGGATCGCGGTGTCGACCTGATCGGCGACCAGCGCCGGCACGTCCTCCGACGCGATGCTGACGAAATGCACCTCCTTCGGATCGATCTTGGCGGCCCGCAGCACGCCGCGGCTGAGCACGTCGGCGAAGCCGCCCGGCTCCTGGATGCCGATCCGCTTGCCCTTGAGGTCGGCCATGGTCTGGATGTTTTTGTTGACCACCATCGAGGCTTCGATCTTGGGCGCGTTGGCCAGGATCAATTTGGTCGGCGCGCCCTTGGCGTGACCGACAATCGCGAACGCGCCCGACGCCAAAGCGATGTCGGCGCTGCCGGCCACCATGGCGCGATAGGTGTAGACGCCGCCTTCGAGCTGGATGGTGGAAACCTCCACGCCGCCCTTGCTGTACAGGCCGAGTTCCTTGGCGATCAAAGCCGGCATATGCACGATATTCGGCGGCGTCGTCGGCAAAGCGACGACCAGCTTGGTCTGCGCGTTCGCGCCCGCGGGCGCCGCCAGCATGGCCGCGGCGAGCAGCGCCAGAATCGAGCCGGCTCGAAAATGCATGATCTCCTCCCGTTCAAGCGTTTTTTTCGCGCCGGTCGGGGCGCGATTTGGTCGTTTCCTCGGCGCATTGGGCCCAAGGCCTTAAAGTCATTTATGCCAGATTGCGGCCCGCCATACGAGTCCGGTGGAGGTGTGGACCGGCGCGATTTTCCACCGGCCACATAATGACAAACACCGCTCCGCCACGATAATGTCCCGCGCCGTGGGATTTTCAGACGGAAACTGGGGGGTAAAAATGAGTCGAATTTGGCTGCTGATGGCGTCGGTGCTCGCGCTTTTCAACACGGCGGCGCTCGCCGAAACGCCGGTCGAGCGCGGCAATTATCTGGTCAACACGGTTTTGACCTGCGGCAATTGCCACACCCCGAAGGGGCCGACCGGCGACATCATGGACAAGGCGTTTTCCGGCGGGCTGGAATTCGACGAGCCGCCGTTCAAGGTGACGGCGCCCAACATCACGCAGGATAAAAACTCCGGTATCGGCAATTACACCGACGCGCAGATCAAGGCAGTGCTGCGCAAAGGCATCAAGCCGAACGGAATCCCGGTTGCCATGGTGATGCCGAGCGGCTTCTACGAGATCATGACCGAGAACGATCTCAACGCCGTGGTCGCCTATCTGCATACGCTCAAGCCGATCAGCAACAAGGTGCCCGATCCAATCTATAAGATGCAGCAGCACCACCAGATTCCGCCCGGCGGCGAGAAGCCCTACACGAACGCCATGATGGGCGACAAGGTGAAAAAGGGGTTCTACCTCGCCACCATCGCCCATTGCATGGAATGCCACACGCCGATGGGTCCGCGCGGTCGCGAATTCGCCGACAAGCTCGGCGCCGGCGGCTTCGAATTCCCGGGTCCGTGGGGCGTGTCGGTCTCGCGCAACATCACGTCCAGCAAGACCAAGGGCATCGGCGGCTGGACCGACGCCGAGATCAAGCGCGCGATCACCCAAGGCATCAGCAAGGACGGCAGCAAGCTCAAGCCGCCGATGGGCTTTCCCTACTATGCCCATATGACCGCCGCCGACCTTGACGCCATTGTCGCCTGGCTGCGCACGGTGCCGGCGAAGGAGTAGAGCGAGGACTGTCATGCCCCGCGCAAGCGGGGCATCCAGTACCCCCTGTGTCTACTGGATTGCCCGCTTCCCTCCTTCGCTAAAGCTACGGAGGGCTTAGGCTGATGCCCGTCGAAGCCTTGGCGAAGACGGGTCGCGGGCAATGACGGCGTATTTCCGGCCTTCATTTAGACCCGGCGGGGGCCTATATCTGGCTCAAATCTCAGACTCGTCATGCCCGGCACTCGGGTCCGGCTTCGCCGGCCCGAGCACAGGCCTTGTGCCGGGCATCCACTTCTTACTTGTTACTTGCAAGGCGTGGATGGCCGGGACAAGTCCGGCCATGACAAGATGAGGAGCCGGGATTCGACGCCATGCACAGCAAGCCCCATCTGACCGCCGTTATTGCCGCCGCCATCGTCTTGGCGGGCATCGCCACATCGTTCGCCCCAGTTCATGCCCAGGACCGCCGCGTTCCGACCATCCAGGAGCTGCGGCTGTCCTATGCGCCGGTGGTGCAGCGGGTGGCGCCGGCGGTGGTCAATGTCTATGCCGCCAAGGTGGTGCAGACCCGCAATCCGCTGTTCGAGGACCCGATCTTCCGGCGGTTTTTTGGCGGCACCGACATGCCGCGCGAGCAGGTCCAGCGCTCGCTCGGCTCCGGCGTCATCGTCGATGCCTCCGGTCTGATCGTGACCAACAACCACGTCATCGAAGGCGCCGACGAGGTGAAGGTCTCGCTCGCCGACAAGCGTGAGTTCGAGGCCGTGCTGGTGCTGAAAGATGCGCGCACCGATCTCGCGGTGCTGCGGATCAAGGACGCGCGCGAGAAGTTTCCGTTCCTCGAATTCGCCAATTCCGACGCGCTGCAGGTCGGCGACGTGGTGCTCGCCATCGGCAATCCGTTCGGCGTCGGGCAAACCGTCACCCACGGCATCGTCTCGGCGCTGGCGCGCACCCAGGTCGGCATCACCGATTATCAGTTTTTCATCCAGACCGACGCCGCCATCAATCCCGGCAATTCCGGCGGCGCGCTGGTCGATCTGTCCGGCCGGCTCGCCGGCGTCAACACCGCGATCTTTTCCCGCTCCGGCGGCTCGCAA
>Ga0315281_10009510_pt1 | contig 13487 bp, 9 predicted proteins | sample YL17G07_0_MG_FD_204540 | JGI IMG/M metagenome (GOLD analysis project Ga0315281, IMG submission 204540) | Sediment microbial communities from Yellowstone Lake, YNP, Wyoming, USA - YL17G07_0 | ecosystem: Environmental > Aquatic > Freshwater > Lake > Sediment | place: USA: Wyoming | collected...
GTAAAAGCTCCGCGTGATCAGTTCCTGGTAGTCGCGCTGCTTGGCCGGGGTGTTCGGGTAGACGAGCAGCGTGTTCTCCGAGAGCAGCTTGCGCTCGAGCTGGTTGGTGACGAGGATGAAGCGCAGTACGTCCTCGACGCTGGAATTCTTCACGAACACGGTGGTGCGCAGGTCCGGGCGCACGTCACGGTCGAAGATGAAGTTGAGGCCAGTCGAGCGCGACAGCAGTTCGAACACCTGCCGCAGGCTCGCGTCGCGGAATTCGAGCGTCACCGGTTTCCTGAGCGCCGCCGAGAGTTGCGGCCCGGCGCTCGCGGCGCGCAGCGAGCGCGCCTCGACGCGGCGCAGCAGCAGCTGCGCGTCGCGGTGGTTCGCGTTCTCCGCCAGCACCGAGCGCGCCTTGGCGAGCGCGCCGGCCTCGTCGCCCTTTTTCAGCAGCGCCTCGGCCCCGGCAAGCAGCGCGCGCTGGCGGCGCTCGCTCTTCACGGCCTCCATGCCGCTCTTCGCGCGCGCATTCTCGGGTGCGATCTGCAGCATGCGCTTGTAGAGCTCCTCGGCGGCGTCGTACTCGCCCTGCTGGCGCGCGGCCTCGGCGAGCGCGAGCTGGCGCTGCAGCGCGGCGTCGCGTTCGCGGTAGAGGGCCGCGCGGTACTGGCGGTTGTCCGGCGCGAGCTTGATGGCTTCTTCGATGCGCGTGAGGCCGTCCTCGACCTTGCCCCGCTCGATCAGGCCGATGCCGTCCTCGTAGCTGCGCTGTCCCGCGCAAGCGGCAAGAAAGAGGGCAAGAACGGCGGCGACAACGTGCTTCATGGCATTGCTCCTAGTACTGCGCGGGAATGTTCAGGATCTGCTTCGTGCCCAGAGGCAGGTAGATGAAATGCACCGCCGAATCGGCGATGCTTTCCACCTGGTAATCGTTCTCGAGCCTGTCGCCCGCGGCGGCGCTCAGCGTGGCCTGGTTCTTTTCGAGAAATACGACCTGGCTGTCGTCATCGGCCATGCGACCCAGGTACTTGAAGGGCAGCGGCGGCGCGCTGGGCGCGGGCTTTTCCACGACGGCCGGAGCGGCCGCAACCCGCACCGGCGGCGGATTCCAGGATCGGTTCGCAAAGAGATCCTGTATCTCTCCATCCCTCTTGGGGCGCTTGAGGCGTTCCAGGTCGAGATCCTCGCGTGTAACGGCACGCTGCACAACCGCCGCCTCGACAACAGCGTCGGGCGCGCGGCCCTCTTCCCGGCCCGTTACCACGCTCGCGACCAGAACCAGGGCTGCTACCGTGATGGCGGTGCCGGCGGGAACATCCCGTCTGAAGAGCCGCTTCATGGTTTGAGCAGGTAAATCGTGATCACGACTTCGGCTTCCAGGTTTGCGTCGTTGACGCGCTTGCGCCGCAGGGTCAGCTGATCGAGCGATAGGACGGGGTTTTCGTCCAGGGCCTTTTCGAGGAAGCCGCGCAGTTGCGCGTAGGTTCCGGACAGCGGCAACGTGGCCTCATAGCGGGCGATGCGGCCGTTGGCTTCGATCAGGCGGTAGTCGGCCGTGCGCAGCTCGATGCCCGCGCCGCGGGCGCCGCCATAGAGCTTCGCCAGCCAGTCCACCTGGCCTTCCTGCCGGTCAAAGAACGCGTAGAACGCGGCAAGTCTTGCCTCGGGCGTACCGCTGCGCGTCGCATCGGCCGCCGCGCGCCGCGCGCCGTGGCCGAGCTTGCCGTCGAGCAGGGCGATCCTCGATTCCAGCGGGCGTATCGCGAGAGCGAAGAACAGCAATCCGGCCGCCAGCAGTCCGAGGGCGAACAGGGCAAGATCGCCAACGCGATTTCGCAGTTCGCGCAATGCCCCATTCATCGATTTTCCTTCCACGAAGCAGAAATAGTGAAAGCCACCGGCCGTTGCGGGTCGTTGAGGCGGGTCTCGTGCTTCGCCAGGTGCACGCGCGAGAGCGCCTTCTGCTGCTCGAGATTCGCCACGTAGCTGAGGGCCGCCAGGTAGTCCTTCGCCACTCCTGTCAGCGTGACCGTGCCGCCGCCGGCGTCGGGCTCGATCGATAGCAACGAAGCGCGCTCGGTCTGCGCCGCTTCGAGCGCGCCGAAGAGCGTGTCCCACGGGATCGACAGCCGTTGCAGCGTATCGCGCGCCGCCGCGAGCTCGCCTTCGTGGACTGGCGGCTGCGCGGCCTTCTGGCTGGAGACCTTGATCAGATCGCCGGTCCGCGCCTGCCCGGCGTGCGCCGCAAGCCGCGCTTCCTTGATTGCGATTTCTTCCTTGAGGACATACCAAGATCGTCCAACGTCCAGCGCGAACGCGAGGGCCACCGCGAGCAGCGTCCAGGCAGCCCAACCAGTGCGGTGCCCGTTGCGCAGGAAGTCGAGTTCGAGACGCTGCATCGTCATGCCGCCGCCAGCCCGGAACTCAACACCACACGGCCGCAAGACGCCGTGCCACCGGCCTCGGTCTCGCGGTGCAGGAGATCGTGCAGCGAATCACGCCAATTTTCGGGTGCCTGTCGGTTGCGCAAGAGCTTCCACTCGCCGTCCGCGATCAGGCCAAGCGTCAATCGTCCGGCCTCGTGCAGCACGAACCAGCCGGGTGTCTTGCCGAACTCGCCACGGCGCGCATTGAACGCGGCCATCAAATGTGGCTGTATGGATACTACGCGCTCTACCGCAGCGATGGAATCGAGCAGCGCGGCATCCGCCGCGCAGGCGATGCGTGATTTGCCGCGACCGCCGTCGCAGATCCGGATCCGCCAGCCCGCCGCGTCGGCGCCGTAGGTGTTGCCGAAAACGTGCCGCGCATACGCCATCCATTCATCGCCGGAGGCGAGAGCCGGCGACCAGGGCAGGACGGCGTAACGCAACAGATGATTGGACAGGACGACCTCGAGCCTCGCCTCTCCGGGAACCTGCCGCAACCGGTCTGCGGTATCGCCCGGGAAAAAGCCGACGCGCTGACTACGCGGACGCAGACGTAACACGGCCGATCTCATCCATTGTGGTTTCGCCCCTCTTCACCAGCGCGAGCGCGGCCTCGCGCAGGCTGCCGGTGCCGGCCGCGTGCGCCGCCTCCTTCAGCTTGCGTGCCGGTGCGCGCGTAGCGATCAGCTCCTTGATGTCGTCATTAAGCACCATCAGTTCGGCAATGGCCTTGCGCCCGCGAAAGCCCGTGCCGCGGCACCGGGGGCAGCCTTTCGCGGCGCAGGCCGCGCAGATGATCCGCACCAGGCGCTGCGCCATCACGGCGTTCAGCGCCGAGGCGAGGTTGAAGGTATCCACGCCCATGTGCTGGAAACGGCCGATTACGTCGAAGACGTTGTTCGCGTGCACCGTCGTGTAGACGAGGTGTCCGGTGAGGGCCGACTGCACCGCGATCTCGGCGGTTTCAGCGTCGCGGATCTCGCCCACCATGATCCGGTCCGGATCGTGGCGCAGGATCGAACGCAGGCCGCGCGCGAAGGTGAGGCCCTTCTTCTCATTCACCGGGATCTGCAGCACGCCAGGGAGCTGGTATTCGACCGGGTCTTCGATGGTGACGATCTTGTCCAGCCCTTTGTTGACCTCCGAGATCACCGAGTACAAGGTCGTAGTCTTGCCGCTGCCGGTGGGGCCGGTGACAAGGAGCATGCCGTGGGGCTCACCGGAGAGGCTTCTGAGTTTTTGCGCGATCTCGGGTTCGAAGCCCAGGCGTTCCAGCGTAAGGCCCTTCAACTGATCCGAGAGGGCGCGCTTGTCGAGGATGCGCAGCACCGCGTCCTCACCGAGCACGCTCGGCATGATCGAGACGCGCAGGTCGATTTCGCGCTCGCCGCTGCGGGCGCGAAAGCGGCCGTCCTGCGGCACGCGCCGCTCGGCAATGTCGAGCTCGGCCAACACTTTGATGCGCGATATCGCCTGCTCGGCGAATTCGGCGCCGTTTACGGTTTTGACGATGCCGAGCACCCCGTCGATCCGGTACTTGACCGTGAGGCCGGCCCCGCCCGTTTCGAGATGGATGTCGCTCGCTCCCGCCTTGAGCGCGTCGTGCAGTGTCGAATTGACGAGCTTGACCACGGGGCTATCGCTGTCGGCGATGGATTCGATCGAGATGTCCTGCGCTTCGTTGCGCTCCGGGTGCGCCTCGCCCGCTGGAGCGAGTTCGTCCATGGTGCGCAGGCCTTCCTCCTGCTGGGCGAGATAGATCGCGATCTCTTCGCTCCGGGCGACGCGGTAAGAGAAGGGCTCGCGGATGCGTTCCTCAAGCCAGTCCTGCGTCGCCGTGTCGCGTGGATCGCCCAGCACCGCGAGCAGCTCGCCCTGCGCAGACCGGAGCGCGATGCAGTTTCGCCGCAGCGCATCGGCATACGGCACCCGCTCGAACGCGGGCTCGGCCAGGCGCATATCCTCCAGTACGATGCGGGGGATGCGGAACGTCTCGCTGAGGTCCTGCAGATTCACCCCATCACCGTACGCTGCCCGCCAGCTCGAAGATCGGCATGTACATCAGCACCACCACCAGGCCCACGGCAATGCCGAGCACCGTCATCAGGAGCGGTTCGAAGACGCGCGTGAATGCGTCCACGAAGCGCGCCGTCTCGTCGTCGTAGAAGCGTGCGATGCGGTCCATCAATTCGCCCATCCGGCCGCTACGTTCGCCGACCGCGAGCATGCGGGTGGCGACCGGGGTTGCCAGGCCGGCTGCGGTGAGGGCGCCGGAAATCGAACGGCCTTCGCTCAGAAGGGCGGTTGCCTGGACAAGTTGCGCGCGCAGGTTGGGTGCGAGCAGGCCATCGACCATCTCGAATGCCTTTAGCGCGGGTATACCGGCTATGAGCAGCATGCCTGCGGTGCGGTAGAAGCGCGCGAGCTGGTAGATCATCATGCGCTCGCCCAAGGCCGGCACGCGCCAGAGCTGCTCAAGGATCTTCGCCCGGATGCTTGGGCGGGAGAGCGAATACGCCAGCGCGAAAACCCCGGACCCCAACAGAAGCGCAGTGACGACGCCGTTGTGCTCCACCCAGCGGCCAACCGCGAGCAGAAGGGCGGAAAAAAGCGGCAGCTCGGCGGAAATATCCTCGTACACCCGGGCGAAGCGCGGCACGACGTAGAAGAGCAGGAACGACAGCACCAGCGTACCCACGACGAGCAGGATCGCGGGGTAGAGCAGCGCCGCCAGAACCTTCTTGCGGACCTTGTCCAGTTCTTCCTGGTAGGCGATGTAGCGCGACAGCGCTTCCTTCAGGTTGCCGGTGCGCTCGCTTGACTTGACGGTGGCGGCAAAGAGCGGCGGAAACGCGCGCGGGAAACGGCCCACGGACTGCGACAGGGATTCGCCGCGGTACAGTGCATCGAGCAGCGCTGTAAGTACCTGGCGATTCTCGCCGGCGGGCTCCTTGTCGGCGAGCGCTTGCAGCGCCTCAACGACGTTCAAGCCGGCATCCAGCAGGGCCAGTAGTTCGATCGCGAATAAGGTTGCGGGAAAGCGGAGTTTGCCGGCAAAGGGATTCGAAAGGAGAGCATTCCCGCGTCCGACCGCCAGCACCGCGAGCCCGCGTTGCCGCGCCATGTCGCGGGCGGCCGCCTCGTCCCCGGCGTCGAATTCCACGACAACCACTTGATTGCCCCCGTCCACGGCGGTCAGTTCGAAGCGCATCGGGCGTTCAGTAGTTGACGATGTCGGCGTTCTCGCCCGTGCCGCCGGGCTGGCCGTCCTTGCCGTAGGACACCAGGTCGTATTCGCCCTTCGTGCCGGGGGTGCGGTAGACGTAGGGGCGGCCCCAGGGATCAAGGGGTACCGCCTTGCGTAGATAGGGGCCGTTCCATTGCGGCTCGCTCGGCGGGCGCTCTATTAGGGCTTTGAGCCCCTGTTCGGTGCTCGGGTAGCGGCGCGTATCGAGCCGATACTGGTCGAGCGCCTTGTCGAAGGCGTCAATCTGCGCCCTTGCGACCTGGACTTCCGATTTCCCGACCTGGGAGAAGTACTTCGGCGCGACGTAACCGGCGAGCAGGCCGATGATCACGACGACCACCAGCAATTCAAGCAGTGTGAAGCCCCGATTCATTGTCCGGGCGTCTTTTTTTGCGGGCGCGGCGCGTCGGCGTTTCGTTGCTGATTGACGGACAGTTTCGTCCGGTCCAGCAGCTCGATTACCTGCTTCGCGTGGCCGTAGAGCGTCTCGCCCGTCGCCGTGGGCGCCACGGTTCGGTAGCGCCGTTCGAACAGCGTGACCGCCAGCCGCGATTCAAGATTGCGGATGCGCAGCGATACGTTCGACTGCACCGTATCTAGCTTCTCCGCCGCGCGCGAAAAGCTTCGCGCCTCAAAAACGGCCGTGAAGTATCTGAGATCTTTGATATCCAATTCCCCTCCTCCCCAGGAGTCCCGCCCGCGCGCAACCTGCTATCTAGAAACCTCGTCGCACGCCCATTCTCTGCATTACCGTACTTCGCGAGCAAAACTGGTGGCTCTAATGTGTGCGTTCACGCACACAATTCGGCAGTCTTACTTAGTCAACTGCCAGGCGAGCCGCTGGCGTTCCTTACAAACGCGTGCCGTCAGTTCGTGCTGCTATCTGAAATCCTCGTTGGACAGTTGCACAAGGCGCGCCTTATGGTTAGGGGAAGGGGAAACGCGTATTCAGTTTGTGCCGTGATGCATCGGATATATCTTTTTGTCCGGCGATGAATCCCGGAGGTCCAGGGATCAGCGGTACTTACGGAATTGTGTTCAGGAAAAAGAAGAATTGAATAAGTAAGAGAGCCACGGTGCGTTCACGCCGGGGCTTAAAAGGGGAAAACATGTTCGGAGTACTCGGTTACCGCGCCGTGAGGCTTGCGGTTGGCGTGGCAATGCTCGCTTTCGTATCGGTAGCGAGCGCGCAAACAATTGTGAACAACCGCGCGCCTCGATGGCAATACAACTCGTTTTACACCGCGCCCTATACCTTTGAAAACGGTTTCGCCACCTGCTTGGAGGCTGCGGCCGCAGGCATCGCCGTCGTGCAGCAGTTTTTTGGGGCCTCCCAGGTTGTGGTGTTAACCAACGTGAATTTGATGTGCACAAATAACAATCCTAAAGGTGTGGACTATCGGTTGACGACCGATTTTCCGACCACGCCCAACAGGAGCTTCTCGATGAGTCCGTACTGCGATGCCGGTGGCCTCACGGGTAACGCGCCGACGGGATTCCAATGTCTGGTTGATCCCAGTGGTGTAATAGAACCCAAGAATGTCGGGCGGTGTCTGGACTGCGAGCGGGCTGCGGGAAATCCGATAGAACCTGGGCACGGCAATAAGTATCTCGTGGAAGTGGATTACGTCGGTGCTGGTCCGTTTCCGCTCAAATTCGAGCGCACGTACAACAGCGGCGGCTCCCTACTGCATTACCTTAAGAGTAGTCCGCGGCTTGGAACGAACTGGTGGCATACGTATTACCGTCGGCTTATTCCCGCTTTCATTCCGAACGCCACCAGTGTTACCACTGTCGATGTCGACCGGCCGGATGGAAGGATTAGGTCCTTCGGGCTGGTGGGGTCGGTGTACAAATCCGATAGCGACGAGTCCGATCGTCTCGAGAAGCTCCCGGTGGGCTGGAAATTCACGAGCACGGAAAATGAGGTCGAGCTCTACGACGAGAGTGGCATGCTCCAGTCGATCACGAACTCGGCGGGGCTTGCTCAGACACTGACTTATTTCACATCAGGCCCGACGAGCGGTCTTCTGCAGAAGGTTACGGATCCATTCGGCAGGACGCTCACTTTCGAGTACATCAACAGTCGCATCAGTGCCGTCGTGAATCCGGAAGGCGGGCGGTATACCTACGGCTACACGCTTAACCAGGATGGAATCCATCTCGATCTCACATCGGTCACGTACCCGGACAACACCACCCGCCGCCATATCCATAATGACGCGAGCGTGATGCTCCACGGCATCACCGACGAGCTCGGCGTGCGATTCGCGACCTATGCCTACGATCCGTTTGGGCGCGGCTCGTTGACCCAGCACGCCCTCGGCGCCGATACGTTCACCGTCGCCTATCACACGGCCGATCTGGGGAGAGACGTAACGATGTGGTTGAGCAATACCTCTAGCGCAACCCGTGTGTATTCATACGCTCGAATCGGCGGCGTATACCGCAATACCGGCATTACAGGGCCTGCTTGTCCAAGTTGCGGGCCTGCCTTGCAGATCTATGACGCAAACAACAATGTGACTCAGCGACAGGACTGGAACGGTTTTCGCACGCTATATGGCTACGATCTGACGCGCAATCTGGAGACCGTGCGTACCGAAGCGCTGACCTCTGCGCTTGCAACTACGCCCCAGTCCAGGGTTATAGCGACGGAATGGCATCCGACCCTGCGCCTCGTGAAGCGGTTGTCCGAGCCGCTTCGCAGAACGACCTATGTCTACAGCGGCGATGGCGGAGTGACCTGCGGTACGACAGCAACAGGTGCCCTGTGTTCAAAGACAGTCCAAGCGACGACGGATGCGAACGGCGGGCTCCAGTTCGGCGCGACGCTTACCGGCACTCCGCGTACGTGGACTTACACGTACAACGCCAACGGGCAAGTGCTGACGGTGGACGGGCCGCGGACCGATGTTTCCGACGTCACCGCCTATTCCTACGATGCCCAGGGCAATGTGGCGACGGTGACCAACGCGGCAGGCCACGTGACGCAAATCACCGCGTACAACGCGCACGGCCAGCCATTGACGATAGTGGACCCCAACGGGCTCATCACCACACTGACCTACGATCTTCGCCAGCGCCTGACCTCCCGCAACGTAGGCGGGGAAACAACGACCTACACCTATAACAACGCGGGTCTGCTCACTCAAGTTACTTTGCCCGACAACTCGTTCCTCTCCTATACCTATGACGCCGCGCACCGGCTCACAGGCATCCAGGACAATCTTGGCAACCGCATCGCCTACACGCTGGATTTCGCCGGCAACCGGACGCAGGAGCAGGTGTTCGATCCGGCGAACGCCCTCGCGCAGACGAGGAGCCGCGTCTACTCGAGCATCAATCGCCTGTTCCAGGAACTGGGCGCCACGGGTCAGACCACCGAGTACGGCTACGATCTGCAGGGCAACGTCACGAGCGTCAAGGATCCGCTCAACAGGATCACGTCCAACCAGTACGACCCGCTTAACCGCCTGAAGCAGGTCACCGATCCAGGCACAGGGGTCACGCTCTACGGCTACAACGGATTGAATGCGCTCGCTCAGGTGACCGACCCGAGGAACCTCGTTACTGGATACACAGTGAACGGCCTCGGCAATCTCTCGCAGCAGACGAGCCCGGACACGGGCAACACGGCGAACACCTATGATGTGGCGGGCAACCTCGCCACGCAGACCGACAACAAGGGTCAGGTGACGGCGTATACCTACGACGCACTGAACCGCGTCACGCTGATCGCCTTCCACGATGGTTCGAAGCAGGCCTATGCCTACGACCAGGGCACGAACGGAATCGGCAGGCTTTCCTCCATAACGGAGACCGATCCCGCGAACGTGGCGACGAGCGTCATCGCCTACGCGTACGACCAGAAGGGGCGCGTCACCTCAGAGACGCGCGGCGTGGGTGGGGTTTCATATTCCATCTCTTATCAATATGACGCATCCAGCAGACTCACCGGCCTGACCTATCCGAGCGGGCGCACGGTAACGTACACGCTCGACGCCCTTGGGCGCGTCTCGCAGGTGACCACGACCAAGGACAGCCAGTCGCTGGTGGTGGTGCAGAACGTCCAGTACCACCCCTTCGGCGGGGTGAAGAGCTGGACGCTGGGCAACGGCCAGCTCTACAGCCGCGCGATCGACCAGGACGGGCGCATCGCCTCCTACACGCTGGGCGCTGCGAACTACACGATCGGATTTGACGCGGCGAGCCGCATCACGGGAATCGCGCAGGCCGGGAACCCGGCCAACACGAACACCTACGGCTACGACAATCTGGATCGGCTGTCCTCCGCCGTGCTGCCCTCGAGCAACTTCGCCTACAGCTACGACGCCGTGGGCAATCGCTTGACGAAGACGGTCGGCGCGAACACGGACACGTACACCTACGGCTCGACCAGCAACCGTATCGCCACGCTGACTCCTTTTGGGTCTCCTCCCAGAACATTCACTCTCGACGCCAACGGTTCGACCACGAACGATGCGCTGAACACCTACGCCTACGACACGCGCGGGCGGATGGTGCAGTCCGTGAGCACCGCGGGCACGACCAGCTACCAGGTGAACGCGCTGGGGCAGCGCATCCGCAAGTCGAACGGCTCGGGCGACACGGTGTTCACCTACGACACCTGGGGCAAGCTCATTGCCGAGAGCGAACCGGGAGGAACCGCGAAGCGCGAGTACATCTACCTGGGTGATGTTCCCGTGATGGTGTGGCAATGAGCGCCGCTCTCCGTGTTCTGGGAATTTTCTCCAGCCTTGTATTTTTCGTGGCTAGCGCGTTCGCTCAAGGTCTCTCGTGCAATCCGGCCACGCCGCGCCTGGATCCGGGAACGGGGTTCGTGCCCTTTGGCGCCGCCGAGCGGGTCGTTGCGCGCGGGGGGCAGTCGGGGCCGGCCTGGGAGTGGGCGATCGGCACCGACACCGAGGGCAGCCAGAGCGCCAAGGGGAGCCTCGACTGGGTATCGGGCAAGCTCTACGCATGGACGCTGACCTATAACGGGGCGGGCTCTGCGACCATCGAAGTGCGGGATCAGGGGGCGCTGGTACTCAGCCGGACCTGGGCGCCGGGCATGGATGCGGGCAACGCGCTGCAGATCCAGGTGAGCACGAACCCGAGCATCGGCGCGGCGACCACCATCGCGGCTGCTGTGACGGGTATCAACGGCAATGCACTCACCGGGACAGTGAGCCAGACGGGCAACAACCAGGCCGCCGAGCAGAATCTTTTCTACTTCTTTCCGGGCATGACGGCGGGCTTCACCGCCACCGGCACGGTGAGCCTCACTTACGACAATCTGCCCTCGGGTTCGCGGGTGCAGTTCGTTGTTCGATCCGGGACGATCGCGTGTTCGGGTGGCAATAACGCGCCGACCGTGTCGATCACGAGCCCGGCGCAGAACGCGATCCTGAACGCCCCCGGTCCATTCACCCTTACTGCCACGGCAGCGGACTCGGACGGCGCCGTCACCAAGGTGGACTTCTACACTGGTGCGACGCTCATTGGCACCGCCACTTCCAGCCCCTACAGCGCGCAGTGGAGCGGGGCGGCTCCTGGCAGCTACAGCCTCACCGCCGTCGCCACCGACAACTCGAACGCCTCGACGACCTCGGCACTCGTGGCGGTCATCGTCAACGCGCTACCGACGGTGTCTCTCACGAGTCCGGCGGCGGGGGCAACGTTCAATGCCCCGGCCACGGTGACCGTGACGGCAAATGCCGCCGACTCGGACGGAACGATCACCAAAGCGGACTTCTTTGATGGGGCGGCGTTGATCGGCACGGCCACCACCGCGCCGTTCAGCGTGACCCTCACCGGGGTCGCGGCGGGATCCCACAGCTACACCGCGGTTGCCACCGACAACCGCAATGCAACTGCAACCTCAGCGGCGGTAACGATCAGCGTCAACGCGCCGCCCACGGTGTCCATCACTGCCCCCGCAGCCAACGCGAGCTTCAACGCGCCTGCAAGCATCACGGTGACCGCGAACGCAGCAGACGCTGACGGCACGATCGCGAAAGTGGACTTCTACCAAGGTACGACCCTGATCGGCACAGCCACGGCGAATCCCTATACGATCCAGTGGACCAACGTGGCGGCAGGTGCATACAGCCTGACGGCGGTTGCCACCGACAACGCCAACGCGATCACCACCTCGGCGGCGATTGCGATCACGGTAAACGCGTTGCCCACGGTAGCCATCACTGCGCCAACGGCCGGGGCCAGCTTCAACGCTCCAGCGAGCGTCACCGTGACTGCCACGGCGGCGGATGCCGATGGAACAATCACCAAAGTCGATTTCTACCAGGGGGCCACGCTGATTGGCACCGCGACGGCCAGCCCGTTCACGATCCAGTGGACTAACGTGGCAGCAGGCTCTTACAGCCTGACTGCAGTTGCCACGGACAGTTCCAACGCAACTACCACGTCAGCGGCGGTGGCGATCAGCGTGAACGCGCCACCGACCGTGTCGATCACAACCCCGTCGGCAGGCACCATCTTCAACGCCCCGGCGGGCATTACGGTGACAGCGAGCGCCGCGGATAGCGACGGCACAGTCACGAAGGTGGACTTCTACTCCGGCGGCACGCTGATCGGCACCGCGACCGCCAGTCCATACACGATTCAGTGGACCAACGTCGCTGCAGGCTCTTACAGTCTGACGGCGATTGCCACGGATGACCGGATCGCCACGACCACCTCGGCCGCGGTGCCGGTGACTGTGAACGCGCTGCCCACAGTCTCGATTACGAGTCCCGCCGCGGGCGCGAGCTTCAACGCGCCCGCGAGCATCACGGTGACCGCAGCCGCCGCAGACACCGATGGATCGATCACCAAGGTGGACTTTTACCAGGGGGCCACCCTGATCGGCACCGCTATGGCGAGTCCTTACACCATCCAATGGACCAACGTGGCAGCAGGTGCTTACAGCCTGACTGCAGTTGCCACGGACAGTTCCAACGCGACCACCACTTCAGTGGCGGTGGCGATCAGCGTGAACGCGCCACCGGCCGTGTCGATCACGGCCCCTGCCGCGAACGCGATCTTCAGTGCCCCGGCAAGTATCACGGTGACGGCAAGCGCGGCCGACGCTGACGGTACAATTCAGAAGGTTGACTTCTACCAGGGGGCCACGCTGATCGGCACCGCAACGGCAAGTCCGTACACGATCCAGTGGACGAACGTGACAGCAGGGGCCTACAGCCTGACCGCAGTCGCCACCGACGATCGAAACGCGACTACGACCTCGGCGACGGTTTCCATCACCGTAAACTCGCTGCCCACCGTGGCTATCACCGCCCCGACTGCGGGAGCCACCTTCGGTGCGCCGGCGACGATTGCTGTCACGGCGACAGCAGCGGATTCAGATGGCACCATCGCTAAAGTAGATTTCTATCAAGGCGCGACCTTGATCGGTACTGCCACCGCCAGTCCGTACACGATCCAATGGACTAACGTCGCGGCGGGGAGCTACAGCCTCACTGCTGTCGCGACCGATAATCTTGGAGGAACTACGACCTCGACGGCGGTCGGTATCACCGTTAGCGTGGCGAGGGCCAATTACTTCATCCATCCGGATCATCTGAACACGCCAAGACTGATCGAGAACCAGAGTCAACAAGCGGTGTGGCGCTGGGACCAGCAGGAGCCGTTCGGGGTGTCGCCGCCTGATGAAAATCCTTCCGGGCTCGGCGTGTTCGAGAACAATCTTAGATTTCCCGGCCAATACGCCGACAAGGAGACGGGAGCCCTCTACAACTACTTCAGGGACTGCTACGACCCGGCGGTCGGCCGGTACTGCCAGTCGGACCCGATTGGCCTCG
>Ga0315281_10009511_pt1 | contig 13486 bp, 12 predicted proteins | sample YL17G07_0_MG_FD_204540 | JGI IMG/M metagenome (GOLD analysis project Ga0315281, IMG submission 204540) | Sediment microbial communities from Yellowstone Lake, YNP, Wyoming, USA - YL17G07_0 | ecosystem: Environmental > Aquatic > Freshwater > Lake > Sediment | place: USA: Wyoming | collected...
CCAATAAAGCCCTGAACAAGCCCGAGGACATGAAGAACCTGAAAATCCGCGTGCCCGACGCGCCGCTGTATACCCTGTTCCCGCGCGCGGTCGGCGCCAATCCGACGCCGATCGCCTTTGCCGAGGTGTATCTCGCGCTGCAGAACAAGACGGTGGACGCGCAGGAAAATCCGCTGCCGACCATCGAAGCCAAGAAGTTCTACGAGGTGCAGTCGCACATCAACCTGACCGGGCATATCACCGATGCGCTGCTGACCATCATTGGCGGGCCGCCGTGGGCCAAGCTTTCGGACGCGGACAAGAAGACCTTCACCGAGGTGTACCGCGAGGCCGCGGCGCGCGCCACCGGCGAGATCATCGAGGCGGAAAAGAAGCTGACGACCGATTTTGCCAAACGCGGCAAAACCGTGGTCAAAGTCGACCGCAAGCCGTTCATCGCCGCGGTGCAGAAGTATTACAAGGAAGGCAAACTGCCTGACGGCAGCGCTCTTCCCTGGCCGAAAGACGTCTACGACAAGCTGCAGGCGATCAAGTGACCCGCACTTAGCGCGGTCTTTCCGGCTCGAAGCCGGGACATGGAGAAGCGAAGCGCCACGGCACAGGCCGGGGCGCTTCGCTTTTCCGCGCCATCGATGTCGCCGCCGCAAGCGCTCGCGCCATTCGGGCCGCGCGGGTTTTCGGGCTACAATTGAACCATGTCACCTGACGCAAGCGAGCTGCGGGATACGAATGACTTCGCCACGGAAGCCTGGCTGCGCCAGCGCTTCGCCGATGGCCGCGCAGTGATGCCGATTGCCACGGGGGACGGTCATCTGTGGCGTCAGACCCAGGAACTGCGGCCGGCGGCGGTGCTGGTGCCGGTGGTCCGGCGCGACGCCGGGCTCACTATCCTGTTTACCCGGCGTACCGACCACCTGTACGACCATGCCGGCCAGATCAGTTTTCCCGGAGGCCGCGCCGAAGCGCACGATGAATCCCCGGCAGCGACAGCCTTGCGCGAAACGTTCGAGGAAATCGGCCTGCCGCAGTCGCGGGTGGAGGTGCTCGGTACGTTGCCCGAGTACACCACGGTCACCGGCTACCACGTCACCCCGGTGGTCGGATTGGTGAGGCCGCCGCTGGCGCTTAGCCTGGACCCATTCGAGGTGGCGGAGGCATTCGAGGTGCCGTTGACATTTTTTCTCGATCCCGGCAACCATCAGCGCAATACGCTGCAGTACCAGGGCCGCACCCGGCATTACTACGCGATGCCCTACGAACAACGCTACATCTGGGGCGCCACGGCGGGAATGCTGATGAACTTCTACGCCTTCCTGACTGCGGTGTGACCCGGCAATCGTTTGCCGATGCCTGATGTGTGCCTGGTCATGCGATTCGACCGGCGGAGTGCGTATAATATCTCGCTGGCTGTCCCGCGCCGTCGCCTACGAGTCCCGCTTTCCCAATGAGCCTTATTTCGCTGATCATCGCCTTGCTGCTGGAGCAGTGGAGGCCACTGGCGGATCGCAGTTTCCTGATATCCCGGGTCCTTCGGTTTGCCGATTTCCTGCAGCAATATTTCAATGCCGGCGAGCGGGCCCACGGCGTGATCGCCTGGATGCTGGGCGTGCTGCCGGCGACGTTTCTCGCGATCGCCGCTTATTACCTGCTTTATGTTCTGTCCCCGCTGCTGGCTTTGGCTTTCAACGTGCTCATACTGTATATGACCATGGGTTTTCGCCAGGTCGGTCACTATTTCACGGACATTCATTGGGCGCTCAAAAGCGGCGATTTGGACAAGGCGCGCGCGATCCTGGGCCAATGGCGCGGCGCGAGCTGCGAGCGGCTTAGCACCGAGGAGGTGGTCAGGCTTACCATCGAAGAAGCGCTGGTGGCTTCGTACCAGCATGTGTTCGCGGTGACGTTCTGGTTCGTGCTGCTGCCCGGGCCGAGCGGGGCTATACTCTACCGCTTGTCGTCGTTCCTGTACCGCCGCTGGGCCGATAGCGGCGATGCCGAGCTGGCGGCATTCGGCAGCTTCCCCGCTCAGGTGTTCCGGCTGCTCGATTGGGCGCCGGCTCGGCTGACCGGAATCGCCTTTGCGGTCGTCGGCGATTTCGAGGATGCGGCCTACTGCTGGCGCACGCAGGCGGCCAAATGGCCCGACCCTGCGCTTGGTGTGGTGCTCGCCAGCGGCGCCGGCGCCATGGGCGTGCGCCTGGGCATGCCTTTCCTTTCCGAACTGAGTCCGGTCGACCGGCCGGAGCTGGGGCTGGGGGATGAAGCCGACGTCGGTTTTCTCGACAGCACCATCGGCCTGGTATGGCGGGCGCTGGTAGTGATCCTGTTCATCTTATTGCTGCTCGCCATTGCGAGGGCTCTCACTTAGCAGTTCCGGGCGGCTGCGATGGGGTTCCGGCGAATGGCGGCAATGCCGCCGGCGTATTGCGGTCAGCTTTCCGGTCGCGGCGCGCCGCAGTGCCAGCAGGCGCTGAACTGGCCTTCCAGCGCCTCGCCGCAGTCCAGGCACTGCCACGGCGGCTTGGCGAGCGCGCCGCGGCCGAAGTCGGCCACGACCTGCCTGGCCCGCTCGATATCGCGCTCGTTCAGCAGCCACAGTTGGGGCGCGCATTCGGTGAACGGGATTTCTCCGGCAAGCCGGCTGAGCAATTCATTCTTGATGTGGCAGCGGATACCTTCGGCCTCGAGCAGGTTCTTCAGGTGATGGACTTCGAGCAGGTTGAGCGAGCTGAACAGCGGTTGCATGGCTATTTTTGACCGGATTCGGCGCGGCTGATGCGGCGGAACATGTCCAGGCGCCGCGGGTGAATCGCCCCTTCCAGAGCGGCCTGTGTAAGTGCGCAGCCCGGCTCGCTCAGATGGCGGCAGTTTTGAAAGCGGCAGTGCCCCAGAAAACTGCGGAATTCGACGAAACCCGTTTCGATGTCCTGCGGCGACAGGTAATGCAGGCCGAATTCCTGCAGGCCGGGGCAATCGATCAGAGTGCTATCGGCGTCCAGACGGTGCAACCGGGCCTGGGTGGTGGTGTGGCGGCCGGACGCGAGAAAAATGGAGATTTCCCTGGTGGCAACGCGCGCACCGGGCAGCAGCGCGTTGATGATGGTGGACTTGCCCATGCCGGATTGTCCGACCAGCACCGTGGACTGGCGCGCGAGCAGAGGGCGCAGCGCCTCTGCGCCCTGCAGCGCCGACAACTGGACCACGCGATAGCCGGCCTGGGCGTAGGGTTCGAGCCGCGCCAGCGCCGCCGTGGCGGCTTCCTTCAGGTCGCACTTATTGAGCAGGATGAGGGCCAGCATGCTCTGGGATTCGGCAGCCACGAGGCAGCGGTTGATCAATTCCTCGCTGAAGCTGGGCTCGGCGGCGACGACGATGGCGAGTTGGGAGACGTTGGCGGCGATCAGTTTTTGCCGGTGCGCGGCGGAGCGGGAGAACAGGGTGGAGCGCGGGTCCACCGCCTCGATCACGCCCTGCTCATCTCCGGTGCGGGCGAACGTCACGCGATCGCCGCAGGCGACCGTGCTCTTCTTGCCGCGCGGAAAGCAGGCGAATTGGCGGCCGTCGCCGGTTTCAACCAGGTAGTGCCGGCCGTACGCCGCGATCACCTGGCCGGCTAGCATCTGGTCCTCCTTCAAATCTGGCAAAGGGACTCGATCTTCGCCGCGCAGATGAAATCATTCATCGAGACGCCGCCAACGGAGTGGGTGTTCCAGGCGACCTTGCATTTGTCGTAGCCCACCAGCAGTTCGGGATGATGGTCCTCGCGGTGCGCGACCCAGGCCACCATGTTCACGAACGCCATGGTTTCGTAGAAATTCTTGAACGAGTAGGTCTTGCAGATCGCGCCGTCCCGATGTTCCCAACCCGGCACCTGCCTCAGGTATTCGTCGATCTTCGCCTGCGCCAGCGGCAGGGTTCCGACGGGCTGCGGTTTTGACATTCTTTCCGAGAGCTTGCTCATGCGGCGCCTTTCATGCGGGTTGCGGCTGTCCCGGCGCGAGGGCGCTCTGCAACCGGGCAATGCGCAGCAGCGCCGGCGGATGCGAATCGTAGAACGCCGAGTACAGAGGATCTGGCGTAAGCGTGGCGGCGTTGTCCTGGTACAGTTTCACCAGCGCATGGACCAAGTCGGCGGGGATCGTGTGCCGGGCGGCATAGGCATCGGCTTCGTACTCGTGCTTGCGCGAATACAGGCTGGTGAGCGGATGCAGGAGGAAGGTAAACACCGGCGCCACCAGGAAGAACAGCATCAACGCGAGCGCGGTCGAGCGCGCCTGCACATTGAGGCCGGCATAGAACCAGTCCTGCTCCATAGCGTAGCCGAGCAGCCAGAGAAAGGCCAAGCTCAAAGCGAACAGGGCCGCCATCCGCTTCCACACATGATGGTGCCGAAAGTGTCCCAACTCATGCGCCAACACCGCTTCGATCTCCGCCGGAGCGAGTCGCGCGATCAGTGTGTCGAACAGCACGATGCGCTTGGCCGCGCCAAATCCGGTGAAATAGGCATTGCCGTGGCTGGAGCGCCGGGAGCTGTCCATAACGTAGAGCCCCTGCGCCCTGAAGCCGCATTTCGCCAGCAGCGCCTCGATCCGGCTTTTCAGGATGATATCGTCGAGTGGAGTAAATTTGTTGAACAGCGGCGCGATAAGGGTGGGATAGAGAGTGAGCACCAGCAGATTGAACACGATCCAGGTGACCCAGACGTACAGCCACCACTGTTCGCCCATCCGCTGCATCAGCCATAGCACGCACAACAGCAGCGGCAGGCCCAGAGCCGCGCCGAGCAGTGTCTGCTTGGCGAGATCGGCGAAGAACAGCGCCAGGGTCATCTTGTTGAATCCGAAACGCGCTTCGATGACGAAGGTTCGATACAACGACAGCGGCAGGTCGACCAGGCCGGAAATCAAGGCGACGCCGGCAATGAGGGCAATGCCCTGCGCATGGCTGCCGGCGTCGAATATGCGCAGCCACGCGTCGTGCAGCGCCTGCAGGGCGCCGCCCAGGGTGAGGGCGAGCAGCAGCGCCGCGCCGATGAGTATGTCGATCATGCCCAGGCGCGTCTTGGCGGTGCTGTAATCGGCCGCTTTCTGGTGCGCCGGCAGGTCGATGTGCGTGGAAAAATCGGCAGGCACGTGGTCGCGGCAGCGCGCGATATGCCGGATATGGCGTCGGGCCAGCCATAGGCGCAGGCCTATGGTGAGGGCGAGCGCGGCAAGAAAAATGGCGGTGAAAGTGTGCATCTGGCTGAAATATGACACAATAAAGCCCCCCGATCAATCAACGCCGGAAACGCGGGCACCATGCCTCAGGATCAGAACAATCTCGTTTGGTTAGACCTGGAAATGACTGGCTTGGATCCCGAGCGCGACAGAATCATCGAGATCGCCATCGTGGTCACGGACTCGCAACTGAACTTCGTCGCCGAGGCGCCGGTGCTGGTGGTGCATCAGTCGGACGGTGCGCTCGATGGGATGGATGATTGGAACAAGGCCACGCACGCCCGTTCCAGCCTGATCGCCAAGGTCAAGGCGTCGACGCTGGCCGAGGCCGAGGCGGAGCAGCAGTTCCTGGATTTTCTCGTCCGGTACGTGCCGTTCAGAACCTCGCCGATCTGCGGCAATTCTATTTGTCAGGATCGCAGATTCCTGGCGCGTCACATGCCGCGACTGGAGGCTTATTTCCACTATCGCAATCTCGACGTCAGCACGCTGAAGGAACTGGTGAAGCGCTGGAAGCCGGACTTGGCCAAGGGGCTGACCAAACACGGCAAGCACGAGGCACTGGCCGACATCTACGAATCGATCGAAGAGCTGAAGTACTACCGCGAGCATTTTTTGCAAGCTTGAAGAACAGACTGAAGTGTTGCGCTGTCGCGCGGACGCGAAGCCGCCCTTGCTTTTATTCATAACCGTGTTTTCCGCACGGATGTGCTTTTCATCCGTGCGGAAAACACGGTTGGCGCGCGCGAGCGCGCAATGGTCGCGCCCCAACATCGGCGTATCCAGAAGGATAAATCGAGCTGCTGCGATAGAGCTTGCGCGGACGGCGTCCCGTCCGCGCGGATCGTCGATTGCGCGCGGGTGAACAGCGCATCCGCGCACAATCGGCGATCTTGGGTGAAAACCCCGCCAAGCCGTCCTGGCTTTTATCGGGCAAGTCTTTTGGTAGTGTGCGACCCTGCTTAAGACGCCAAATATAATAGACGCCTAAAGCGGCACCACCTTGCCCGGATTCATCAGGTTGTCCGGGTCGAACAGGCGCTTGATGTCGCGCATCACGTCGACGGCCTCGCCCAGTTCCTCCTGCAGCCAGGCCTGCTTGCCAAGGCCAATGCCGTGCTCTCCGGTGCAGGTGCCTTCCATGGCGAGCGCGCGCTCGACCAAGCGCTTGTTGAACGACTTCGCCAGTTCCTGCTCCTCCGGTTTCGCCGGATCGACCAGGAACATCAGATGGAAATTGCCGTCGCCGACGTGCCCAAGCAGCGGCACCGGACACAAATAAGCCGCAACATCCTTCATGGTTTCGGACACGCACTCGGCCAGTCGTGAAATCGGCACGCACACGTCGGTGGAAATTGCGCGGCACCCGGGCCGAAGCTGGAGGCAGGCAAAGTAGGCGTTATGGCGCGCTTCCCACAGCTTGTTGCGGTCTTCGGCCTTGGTCGCCCACTGGAAATCCTTGCCGCCGTTCTCCCTGGCGATTTCCTGCACCGCCTCGGCCTGCTCGACCACGCCCGCCTGCGTGCCGTGGAATTCGAAGAACAGGGTCGGAGCGATGCGGTAGTCGGTCTTGTTGTATTTGTTGATGCAAGTGATCGCAGTCGCGTCGACGATCTCGCAGCGCGCCACCGGCACGCCCGCCTGGATGGTCTGGATCACGGTCCTGGTGCAGCCCTCGACGGAATCGAATGCGCACACGGCCGCCGACATGGCTTCCTGCACCGCGTATAACCTTACCGTGACTTCGGTGATGATGCCGAGGGTTCCCTCCGAACCGATGAACAGCCGCGTCAGGTCGTAGCCTGCCGCGGATTTTTTTGCCCGCCGCGCAGTTTTGATGATGCGGCCGTCGGCGAGCACTACGGTGAGCGAAATCACGTTCTCGCGCATGGTGCCGTAGCGCACCGCGTTGGTGCCGGAGGCGCGCGTCGCGCTCATGCCGCCGATGGTGGCATCGGCGCCGGGATCGATGGGGAAGAACAGTCCGGTGTGGCGGATGTGCTCGTTCAGTTGCTTGCGCGTGACGCCTGCCTGCACCATCGCGTCCAAGTCGGCTTCGTGCACCGCGAGCACCTTGTTCATCTGGCTCACGTCGATGCACACGCCGCCCTTCACCGCCAGGATATGGCCTTCGAGCGACGTGCCGACGCCATAGGGAATCATCGGTACCCGGTGGCGGCGGCAGATGTTGACGATGTCGCGCACTTCCTCGGTGGTGTGCGGAAATACCACGGCGTCGGGGGCCGCGTACGGAAAGTAGGATTCGTCCTTGCCGTGCTGCTCGCAGATTCCGCGCGCCGTGGTGGCGCGCTCGCCGAGCAAGGCCTTGAGTTCGTTGACCAGAGTGGTGTCGAGTTCGCGCGGTTGGTTCATGGAAGACCCGTTATCGAAGGGATTTACGAATTATAGGAGAGGGAGGGAAAGCGAGCAAAGCAATTCATTCCCGCGTCAAGCCCGATCGGCGGTTTGGCGCTGTCGCGCCGGGACCTGCGCCAGGCCCCGGGGCCGATGCTGCCGCTCGCGCATTTTCCTGTATTCTTATGATTTCGATCAAAGGCATTGCGCCTGGTTTTTGGCAATATTTCGCGCTATCGCCGCATTGCGGCTTGCGGCTTGCGGATGACTGAGCGACCCAATCTGGAGGAAGATCATGCAGACCGACCGTTTCAGCGCGCTCCTGCGCGCCGTGTTGACCCTGGCGATCCTCGCTTTCACGGCTTCGCCGGCACTGGCGCAGCCGCCCGGGAAGGTGGCGGCAAAAAAGCCCGCCTTCGACGCCTCGGCCTGTTACGGCTGCCATGCGCCGATCAAGGCGTTCCACGCCGACGGCAAGCACAAGGTCGTCGGCTGCAACAGTTGCCACGACGGACTTGACAAGCATCTGACGGATTTCAAGGCGCGCCCGGTCACCAAGACGGACCCTGCCGTCTGCGGCGCCTGCCATCAGAAGCAATACGAGACGCTGTACACCATGAACTGGAACAAGAACGCCCGTTCCGAAAAATCGCAGGCCGCCGGGCCGTCGCCGAACCCCGCCTGGGACAAGCTGATGATGGGGCACGGCTTCACCCGCGAACACAACCTGCCACGCTCGCACGCCTACATGTTGCTCGACCAGTACCTGGTCGATCGTGCCTTCGGCGGCCGTTTCGTGGCGAAGGATGGCTGGCGTTACCTCGCACGCAATGGCGGCAACTTCAATGTCATGGACATGGTCACCGACCAGTATCCGGACAACAGCGACCACAAGCCGTTCAAGCCCGGCACCGCCGCGGCGGTCAACCCGGTGTGCCTGAACTGCAAGACCCAGGACCACATCCTCGACTGGGCATACATGGGCGACCCGGCCCCAACGGCAAAATGGAGCCGGACCTCGAAGGTGGTCGAAATGGCGCGCAGCGTCAATCATGCCCTCAACTGCTTCTTTTGCCACGATCCGCATTCGGCCCAGCCGCGCATCGTGCGCGACGGGCTGATCCAGGCGCTCACACGGCTGGAGAAGGACACCCTGTGGCACAAAGATGAGCGTGGCGCCAAGATCGAGGTCAAGGACATGGGCGTGCGCGGGCACACGCGCAAGATCGCCATTCTCGACCGCTACGACACCAAGCTGCAATGTGGCCAGTGCCACGTCGAATACAACTGCAACCCGGGTTACGAGGTGGGCACGGGCGCGCCCATCGGTCTTGCCGATCAGCGCACCAACCACTTCCCGTTCAAGGACGTGAACCAGATCGCAAAGCATTACACCGACCTCAAGTTCCGCGACTTCAAGCACGGCATTACCGGCGCCCTGCTGTGGAAGGGGCAGCATCCGGACACCGAGAACTACTACAACTCCAAGCACCAGAAGGCCGGCGTCGAGTGCAACCAATGCCATATGCCGAAGATGAAGGACCCGAAGACCGGCAAGACCTATACTTCCCACTGGCAGACGAGCCCGAAAAACTACGTCAAGGAGACCTGCCTCGCCTGCCACAAGGATTGGAAAGAGAAGCAGGCCGTGTACGTGATGGATTCGCTCAACGCGCGTTTCCAGGGCAAGGTACGCAAGGCTGAATTCTGGCTCACCCGTATGGTGGAAAAGTTCGAGGAAGCCAAGGGCGCGGGGGTCGAGGAGGCGGTGCTCAATACGGTGCGTGAGAAGCACTACGAAGCCGATATTCATTGGGAATGGTGGACGGCGTCGAACGGCGCCGGTTTCCACAATCCGGAAGCCGCAACCGACTCGCTCAACAAGTCGATGAGCATCTCCCAGGAAGCGATCAAGATCCTCGAAGACGCGACTGCCGCCAGGCGCGGCGCGGTCAAGAGTGCGCTGGTGCCGGCAGCCGCGCTCGCGGCGGCCGAGAAAAAATGATCAAATGATCGGCGGGTTCCCGGAAAAGGCGGGCAGAGCCCGCCTTTTTGTTGCGGCGCTGGCTTTTGCGTTGATCGCATCGCTGCTTGCGCTGGCGGTCTATTTGAAGGCGGGCGGAACGGATGCGCCAGAGGCCGTGGACGAAGCCAGACTGCCCGTTGCGGAGGCCGTCGGCGGCAGTGCCGAAGCCGACGCTCTTGTGCGCCGCCTGAGTGCGCACCTGGAGAAGCAGCCGCGCGACGCGAGGGCATGGGTGATACTCGCGCGCCTGCAGGCCGATGCGGACCGCTTCACCGAGGCTGCGCAAGCCTATGAAAAGGCGCTCGCCCTGTCGTCCAAGGTTGCCAGGGATCCGGCGGTGTGGTGTGAATACGCCGATGCGCTCGGCATGACGCAGGGAGGAAGGCTTGCCGGCAAGCCGCGCGAACTCATCGACCGTGCGCTCGCGCTCAACCCGAATCATCCCAAAGCGCTGGAGATGGCGGGCAGCGCGGAATACGGGCAGGGCGACTATGCCTCAGCCCTGCGCTTCTGGCGCCCGCTGCTGGCGACGCTGAGGCCAGGATCGCAGGCATACTCCGAACTGGCGGCCGCGATTGCTCGTGCCGAACGCCTTGCCGCGACGGCACTTCCGGCGCAGCGGCGGTAATCGGCGGAGGCACGCGCGGGTTTCGGCCCGTGCCGCCGATGGTCCGAGCACGAATGCCGGCGCGGCGTTGCGTCTTTGGCCGGATAGGAATAGATTGGCCACCGAAAATCAGCATTACCCCGCGATTTTAAGAGGCCATTTCAGAATTACCGAAATGGCCTCTGATTTTGGGGAGCATGAGGGGATACATCCCCTCACTTTGTAATGAACTCTAAAACCATCTTATATTGCAAAGGAATGACATGACCGAATTCGACGCCGCCACGCTCGATTGGAAAACGCAGTACAAGCTGCTGATCGGCAGCGTAACGCCGCGGCCGATCGCGCTGGTGACGACGCTCGGCAGCCAGGGGCCGAACGCCGCGCCGTTCAGCTTTTTCAACGCGATCGGCTCCAACCCGGCGATGCTCATGTTCTCGGTCGGCGACAAGGACGGCGGCGCCAAGGACACGATCGCGAATATCCTCGAGATTCCGGAGTTCGTGGTGCACGTCGTGAGCGACGCGATCAAGGAGAAAATGAACGTATGCGCGATCGACTACCCGCGCGGTGTCAACGAAATCGCCGAGGCGGGCTTCACCGCGCTGCCGTCGAAGAAGGTGCGCCCGCCGCGCATTGCGGAAGCGCCGGTCGCGTTCGAGTGCCGTTTGCTGCAGCGGCTCGAACTTGGCCGCGCACCCTATCACGTGGTGATCGGCGAGGTTGTCTACTTTCATTACCACGAGGGTATCGTCGATGAGCGGTTTCACGTCGACGTCGGCAAAATCAACCCGATCGGCCGCCTTGCCGGCAGGGGCGGTTACACCCGCATCACCGACCGCTTCGAGATGCCGCGCCTCAAGTACGGCGGCGGCCAGGAGGAGGGCTGAAGCACGGGGCGGCGCCTGTCGCGGCCGGCCCGCCACCGCGCCGCGCGGCGTACGGAGAGTTCCTAGAATCGCGGTGCAGGATTAGAATGCGCATATGAGGACTGCCGAAACGGAACATGCGTCTCCGGAGCTTGCCGAGATTCGCGATTTGAAAAGGACGGTGTACGCGCTGCGCGAGGAGCTCGAGAGTTCGCGCAGCGACGCCGGAGAGGCGGTGCGGCAGGCGATATCCGGTGCAATCACCGAAATCGCGCAGTTGAAGTCCACTATCGCTGCGCTGCGCGATGAACTGCAGGAATGGCCGATCAGGCACGATGAAGCAATCAGGCAGGCAAAGACCGCCAGTCTGGACGAAATCAGGCAGCTCATGGAGACCTGCGCCGCCCTGCGCGATGAACTGCAGGAATGGCCGATCAGGCGCGAGGAAGCAATCAGGCAGGCAAAGACCGCCAGTCTGGACGAAATCAAGCAGCTCATGGAGACTTGCGCAGCCCTGCGCGACGAGCTCGAAATGGCGCGTGCGGCGGAGGAGACGGCCACGCGCCGGGCAGTCATTGCGGCGCAGGACGAAATCGCGCAGTTGCGCGCGACTGCGGCTACCTTGCGCGAGGCGCTGGAACAGGCTAATTTCTCCCATCAAGGCGCCGTTGCGTCGGTGCGCGCGCAGGATCAGACCGAGATCGCGCAATTGCGCGAGACGGTGCTTGCGCTGCGCGATCAATTGCAGGCAACGCCCGCCATGCGGGCAAAGTAGGGTTCATGGAGCAAAGGAAATCCAGTGCCGCAGTCGCGCGCCCGCCAGCAGGGCGGGGCAAGCGGACGAAAAATAATCTCGGGGCGACGATCCGCGCGCGGCTGAAACTGGCCGAGCTGCTGCTCGAGGTATCGCGCAGGATGGTTTCCTTTGACTCGCTCGACGACGTGCTCAAAACGCTGGTCGAAATGACCACCGCGGAATTCGACGCCGAGCGCGGGACCCTGTTCCTCAACGATCCGCTGACCAACGAACTGTATTCGCGCGTGGCCCAAGGCAACATCAAGCACGAGATACGCCTGATCAACACCAGCGGCATCGCCGGTTACGTGTTCTCGACCGGGGAACCGCTCCTGATTCACGACGCGTATGCGGACCCGCGTTTCAACCAGTCCATCGACGAGCAGACCGGGTTCGTCACGCGCAACATGATTTGCGCCCCGATCAGGACGGTGAAGGGCGAAATCATCGGCGTAGCGCAGACCCTGAACAAGAGGAAAGGGGAGTTCACCAAGCGGGACCTCACCGTGCTCGAGGCGATGACTGCGCAGGCGACGCTGGCGCTGCAGGGTGCGATATCCGTCGAGCGCATGAAGGCCGTGCGCAAGCAGGAGATGGAATTCGTCGACGTGGTGTCGGAGGTGACGGCGGACATCAACCTCGGTTCGCTGCTGCAAAAGGTCATGGGCGAGGCGACGCGCATGCTCAACGCCGAGCGCTCGACCCTGTTCCTCAACGACGAGAAGACCAACGAACTGTGGTCCGAGGTCGGACAGGGGCTCGATTCGGCGCAGATCCGCCTGCCCAACCACTCCGGCATCGCGGGCGCGGTGTTCACCTCCGGCAAGGCGATCAACATTCCTTATGCCTATGCGGACCTGCGTTTCAGTCCGGCCTTCGACAAGAAGACCGGCTTTTTCACGCGCTCGATTCTGTGCGTGCCGATCGTCAACAAGTACGGCAAGACCATCGGCGTCACCCAGGTGCTGAACAAGCACGGCGGACCGTTCACCAGCCAGGACGAATCCCGGCTGCGCGCGTTCACCGCGCAGATCGCGATCGCGCTGGAGAACGCCAAGTTGTTCGCCGACGTGCACAACATGAAGAACTACAACGAGGCGATGCTGGAGTCGATGTCGAACGCGGTCATCACCCTGGACGAAGGCGGCCGGATCGCCACCTGCAACGCCGCGGGACTGAAAATACTGAAAGTGAGTCCGGAGCAGATCCTGCAGCGGCCGGTGGCGGAGTTCTTCGGCGGCGCGAACGCCTGGATTGTGGAGAGATTGAAGCAGGTGGACGAAACCGCCGCCGCCGACATGCTCATGGATGCGGAACTCGCCGTCGGCAGCGAGAAGGTCTCGGCCAACGTGATCATCCTGCCGTTATTGAGCATGGAGAAGAAACGCCTCGGCTCGATGCTGCTGATCGAGGATATCAGCAGCGAAAAACGCATGAAATCGACCATGTCGCGCTACATGGATCCGGGCATCGCCGACCGATTGGTAGCGAGCGGGGCCGAACTGCTCGGCGGCCAGAGCGTCCTGGCGACGGTGCTGTTCTCCGATATCCGCGGTTTCACCACCATCGCCGAGCAGCTGGGCCCTCAGGCGACGGTGGCCCTGCTCAATGAAT
>Ga0315281_10009512_pt1 | contig 13486 bp, 11 predicted proteins | sample YL17G07_0_MG_FD_204540 | JGI IMG/M metagenome (GOLD analysis project Ga0315281, IMG submission 204540) | Sediment microbial communities from Yellowstone Lake, YNP, Wyoming, USA - YL17G07_0 | ecosystem: Environmental > Aquatic > Freshwater > Lake > Sediment | place: USA: Wyoming | collected...
GTCAGGTGGACGAGGGTCAGGACGCCGTTGGCGGCGTCGTAGCTCCCGGCGAAAGGCTTCACCCTTTTGGGCGAAAGGCCGATCTTGCTCCGGAACGCCCCGTCGCCGCTGAAGAAGAGGACCCCGTCCTTGACGATCAGGCGGCCGGCCGGGACCTTGCCGAAGTAGGCGTCATTGACGGCCGGCCCGAGCTCGGCCTCCGGGCCCGGCTTGAACGGGATGACGATGGTCGTTGCGGGAGATGGGTTGAACATGCCCAGGATCCAGATGGAAAGAAGCCCCGTTTCCCTGGTCCAGGGGTTCGTCCCCGTGTTGGTGACCGTGTTGTCGGATTGGAAGGCGACCATTCTAACGCCGCCGGGGACCGTTACGCCCAAGGCGGCCACTTCAGGTTCTCCGAGGAGCGTCACCGCCCGGTCGACGGCCAGGTCAAAGACGGCGTCGGAATAATTGACGAGGCGAAGGACCTTCTTGAAGCGGACGGCCCCTTCCTGCCGGGAAACGACGTCGAAGGAGCCCTCGTTGACGGCGGGCGGGGTGAACCAGTGGTCGAGGTCGAAGGGGTCGCCCTTCTTGAAGAAGATGGAGAATTGTCCGCCTTCGGGGCCGAGCCAGAAACGGTCCTCGCCGCCGAAGGCGTTCATGTGGACGTTGTTGACGCCCGAGGCGAGGAGTTCGCGGTTGATCCAGCCGAAGCTCGGACCGTCCGGACCTCCGGCCGTGCTGGTCATGACCCGCCCCTGCAGGTCGGGGTTCACGGCCACTTGGGCGTTCCCGTCCTCATCCGAGAGCACGACGACCCGTGAGTGCTTGGTCAGGAAGTCGATGTCCTCCTTGAAGAGGACGGCCTGGGATCGCGGCGCTTTGGCCGGCTTCGCGCATGCGGCCGCCAATATCGAAAGAAGGATGATCGCTCCAACCGAGTTTCTCATGGGATCTCCCTAAAGATACTATATCCAAAACAGCAGTTTTACCTCATGCTCGGGAGGCCCGTTGGCAGCCGCTTTTGCAGTGTGACACTCTCGGGATCGTGAATCGCTTCATGAGAGCTCCTTTCGTCATTAATACGTATATACTATAAGAATAGTAGGATAATGTCAATCGCGACTTTTCCGGCCTTCCACCAATTTTCGGCCTAGCCACTGCCAGATGCCCTTGTTGAACGCGAAACTCGGCGGGTTCCCTTCGAGGAGACCCTTGAAGCTGAAGGGCGCGTCCTTTGGCGACAGCTTGAACTGAGCTTCGCCCTCCCAGAGCATCCGGTTCTCCGGGTGGAACTGGATGCCGAGGACGTTGGGATACTTCTCGTGGGCGACGGCCTCGACGATCTTTCCATCCATGGACGTGGCGATGACCTTGAGCCCCTTGCCCAATTTTTCCAGCGCCTGGTGGTGGGAGCTGAGGATGCTCGGATGGTCGGCCGTCCTGAAGCCCATCTCCGAGCAGAAGATCCCGTGCTCTTCAAGCCGGATCTTATGGAAGTTTTGGGGCATCAGCTTTTCCTGGGGATACAGCCGGTCATAGGGGTTGTTGTGCCATTGTTCGGGGTCGAGAGCGAGGACGTCCTCGACGTCCGGCTTGCCGTAGACCTCGGACCAGATGTCCTGGATGAGGGTCCCGCCCGTGCCGACGTTCAGGCTCTGGCAGCCCAGACAGATCCCCAGGACCGGGAAGCCGGGCTTGTCGTCGAGGAGCGCCTTAAATGCCGGGTCCTGGAACCCGCCCAAGAGGTGGAATATCGCGGAGAGCTCGAAGTCATGGCGGACGGGGTCCTCGATCACGGTCAAGAGATTCGTCTTTTCCTTATAGATGGAGGGAGGGATGTCGGGGCCGCCGAAGAAAATGATGCCGTCGGACCCTTTGAAGATCTTTTCGTACTCGGGCGTGCAGGCGTTCTTTTTGAAGAGGACGTCCTCTCCGATCTCCGCCGAAACGGGATGGAAGCGGAACCAGTCGAGGCCGTTGTCCTTGACGTACTGCCGGGATTCCGCGTACTTTGTCGCCTCCTTCTCATGGTAGACGCCGATGACGATGAGGTCCGGAACGTCGAGGCAGGCGTATTTCCTGAGCGCCGCGACGGCCTTGATCGAGCCGATCGAAGGATAGAAGACCGTGAGCCGGACGTCCTTGTGGGCCGCCGGGGCCGTGTCGAAGAACCTTTCTCCCGCTTGGGAAAAGAGGGGAGCCTGGACGGCCAGGAGGGCCAGGATCACAAAGGCGGCGGACCTTCTCAAATTTAGATTCAGCATGCGTCCCTCCAGTGATGCGAATGGGTCGGCATTTCCGTCGACTTCAGGAATTATAATAGTCCCATCCGGTTTTGACAACATGTTATAATCCTATCATGGTTCGGGCCAAAGGCGAGTTCTATTCCGGGTACAAGAGCGGCGAGACCCCGCGCGTCGCGATCATCGAAGGCCGGAGGATAGCGGTCACGGAAGTCATCCGGAGACTAAGGGCCCTGGACCCGCGGACGGGGAAGATCAGGGACGTTTACCGCTGCCGTCTTGCCGACGGCCAGGTCATCGACATCATAGAGGAATTGTAGCCGCTTCGGACGATCTCAGCATTTCCAGTACTTCGTTCATAATTCCTCCCGAATAAAGCCTATTATTTTTTTATAAAATTTCCATATCCAGGTGCGGCGGAATTTCTTGTCCCGACATGCTCCTCCTCCCGCTCTTCGTGGTTATTGACATCGCGGCGCGACCGGCGATATATTATCGACTCGGTGTTTTTTGCCATTCTGCAGGGGCCCTGATGGTATACTGGAGTCTTGAACTTTCGACGGTTGCGTAGCAGGAGTGGAAAATTGATGAATGACAGATCTGCTCTATTTATTTCGACACTCAACGAGATAGAAGCCCTGCCAAAGCAATTCTCGTGTATTCCATTGTCGGCGTTTGACGAGGTCTACGCGCTGGACGGCGGATCCACGGACGGCACACTGGAGTTCTTCGAGAAGAACGGCATCGAAGTCATCAAACCCGTGAAGAAGGGAGCGATCTTCAACGCCGGCGCCATGACCACGGAATGCGAGTATCTGGTTTTCTTCGCACCGGATGGAAACGAGAATCCCGATGACACCGTACGTCTTCTGAACGGGCTGAAGGACGGGAGCGATATGGTCATTGCCTCGCGTTTCATGGATGGCGGCAAAAACGAGGACGACAGGTATGTGTTCAGATGGCGCAAATGGGTGAGCTGGATTTTCAATATCCTTGTGCGCTTGCGCTGGAGGGGGCATATCTCGGATACGATCAATGGATTCCGGGCCGTGCGCAGGAGCAAGCTGATTGAGATGAACCCCGAGCCGACCGGGTTCGATATTGAGTTCCAGATGTCGATCCGTGCGCTGAAGCTCGGCCACAAAGTGTCCGAGATCGCGACGATAGAGGGAGACCGGCTTGGCGGCAAGAGCGTTGCCTATTCTTTACCCACCGGCTGGCTTATCCTGAAGCGCTACCTGAAGGAATTCTTCACAGGCGTGGAGCCCACCCGGGACGGGAAGCTCAAGACGATCTTGAACTGATCTTTCCGCCCGCTGACACTTCCGCTTTCCATGCCGCGAGTGTTGACTCGTGCTTGGGCGATGAGCCGGGATGGTTAGCGTGGGCGTTTCGCTCGAGGCCGTCTCCGCGCGTTAATCACAGAGGCCGTTCTTCATGGAAGGGATGGAGATCTTCAAGTATCCTGAGATCGAGATGGTCTATACCCGGCGCATCATCGATCCGGCTTTCGGGGCGAAGCTTTCCGGGAAAACCGGCCGGTTCGCCTACAGCGTCCTCTCGTCCTATGATCTCCATCCGTCCGAAAGCCTGTGGGACGTCCACAACGGCGGCGGCTGTCCGGGAAGGGATGGCCTACGACCGATATCTCTTCGGGCTTCTGGAGCGGGAAAGCGACGTCCGCTGAGCGTCAACGCGGGTTGACGTTCTAGGGCTCTGATTAGCCCTTCCGGGCAGCGATCATCACGTCTTTCCAGGGAGACGCGGTCCTGTCCATGAAGTTGGCCCGTTTCTTGAGGCTTTTTTCCCGTCATGGCGGGAGTCTATCGTCTTTTAGCCGCGGCGGAGGGATTTTTTGTCCGGATATGATCTGCGGGCGCGGTTTTCGCGGTTATTGACAGTGCCGCCCGGTCGACGATATATTACCGGCATGGTTCCGATTTGCAGGGGGAAGATCTCCAGCGAAGGAACATGCCATGGATGCTACGGGGACGCTCGTTTCATCCCGTTCCTCATCCATGACCGGGCCCGGGTTCTAGCATGAGGATCCTGCTGATTCTTGCTGTGACGAAGATCCTTGAGGCCTCCCGGTTCCATTTGAACGCCGCTTCCATTCCCCGATCCTTCTATGACCTCCTGAGCCTGGCCCTGGTCGGGGCGATTTTGGCTTTTTTCATCCTCGATGCAAAGACCTCGGCCGACGGCCTGGAGGCCAGGCTCGAACGGATCTTCGCTTCGCGCCGCGTTCTGGCCTGTGCTCTGGACGTCCTGCTCGGCGTCGTCCTCCTTTACGAAACGTGGCGTTACGCCGATCTCCTCTATCTCTATCCCATCCGTTGCAACCGGGCGGACATGCTCCCCATCGTCCGGGGAGCTGCGGAATACCTGTCGACGTTCTCCAACCCGTTCGATAAGACCTACTGTCCCTGGAACGTCCCCTTCGTCTATCTGCCGATGATGATGCTCTATTATCTGCCGGCCATCCTCCTTAAGTTTGATATGCGCTTCATCTCCCACCTATCCTTGCTTCTGACGCTGTTCCTCGTTTACGGGCATCAGCGAAAGCACGGGCGTCCCCTCGCCGGATTCCTGATCGTCTGGATCATGGCCTCCTCGGGCCTCTTCCGCTTCTACATGATGACGGTCCAGGATTTCCCTTTTCTGCTCGTTATCGCCCTGGCCCTCTTCAGTTTCTACGAAAAGAAGGACGAGGCCTTCTTCTTTTGCCTGGCCCTGGCGTTGGCCACGCGGCAGGTCTTCTTCGTGCTTTTCCCCATTTTCGCCATCGCCGCGCTCAAGACCCGTCGCCTCCGCCCGCGCGGCCTCGCCGCGTTCGGCGCGGGGCTGCTCTTCGGGTTCCTGCCGGCGCTCCTCTATCCCCGGAGCTTCATCCTCAATTTCGTCCGCAGCTTTCAACACTACAGCCATGCCCAGGGGAACGGCCTTTTCCTGACCCACTCCCTCGGCTTTTCCCATTACTTTTTCGACCGGAAAACGATGGCGACGGTCCTGTGCCTCTGCCTCCTAGGAGCCCTTTATCTCCTCGCCCTCAAGTATCTTCGGGAAAGCAACCTCTGGCTGTTCCTCGCCCTGGGACTCGCGGATTTCCTGTTCTTCACGCGATATGGCTTACGACCCGAGGAGTATTATTATCTGCCTCTCTTCGCGATCCTTTCCGTCATGCCCCTGCGAGGGGACCCCGGAGCGCCGAGCGTCCCCTTCCGCCGATCCCTGCAATCCCTGGCGATGGGGGCTTGTGTGCTCATCCTTTTTGCCTTCCCCCTTCTTGCGAAGAGGAGTTCCATGCCGTTTCAGATCAGTGATGCCGGAGACTCTAAGTTCTTCGGGCGTCTCGAGGGGACAGGGAGGATGGAATTTTCCCTGGCCGTCGCCGCCCCCCGCTTGAGGCAGCAGACCCTGGCCTTCGAGGTCAGTGTCCGGGATCCCAGCTCGAAAGCGCCGTTGCTCGTGAGCGTCCTCATCAACGACAAACCCGTCCTCAGCCGAGAATTGCCGGAGTCCGGGATCCGGATCGAACTCGATCGTGACGTTCAAAGGGAATACCTCATCTGGGGCTCGAATGCCTTCGATGTCTCTCTGAACAGGCCGGAGCCCTTTCAGCTCAAGGTGATCAGGGAACCCGGGGGGCACTGACATGATCCGGATTCCGGGCCAGGACCGAGAGAGACCGTTCGTTTCGGTCATCGTCCCCGTGTTCAACGAGGAGGCCCGCATCGCAGACCTCGGCGCTATCACGGATTATTTCTCCCGCCGGCCGTTCTCCGCCGAGATCGTCGTCGTCAATGACGGGTCCACGGACCGAACGCTCGAAAGGCTCGGAGCCTCGTCCAGCGCTCCGGCGCCGCGCGTCATCTCCTATCCCCGGAACCGCGGGAAGGGCCATGCCGTCAAACGGGGAATGCTGGCGGCCGAGGGCCGGTTCCGGCTCTTCCTGGACATCGACCTGTCGACGCCTCTCGCGGAGTTCGAGAAGTTCCTGCCGTATTGCGGAGGCTACGGCTTGATCATCGGCACCCGAAATACGGCGGGGGCCCGGCTCGTGCGGCGCCAGCCTTTCGTCCGGGAAATGCTGGGCAAGGGATTCGTCAGGTTGGCGCGGGCCTTCCTGGGCGTCAGGGTCAGCGATTTTACATGTGGCTTCAAGTGTTTTTCCCGGGAGGCTGCGGAAAGGATCTTTCGAGCGTCAATGATCGAGCGCTGGGCGTTCGATGCGGAGTTGTGTTTTCTGGCGAAGAAGTTCGGCTTCCCGATCAAGGAGGTGCCTGTGACCTGGGCCGACGACGCGCGAAGCCAAGTTCGGCTGTTCTCCGCCCTGTTCACGTCCCTCCGGGATATCGTCCTGATCCGCGTCCATGACCTGATGGGCTCTTATGGCCGCAGATCTGCGCCGCATTCGTGATACAAAGTCCACGGAATGTATGAGCACAAGAGCGAGCCGCTCCTGCCCTGGGGGAGGTTCGCCCGCCGCCTCCTCGGCCATTTCATCGTCGCCCTGGCCGTCATCTTTGTTGGATAGGTAATATGATGATGTGATGCATTTCCGCCGGGAGTCTGGACTTTGCCAGTTGACCCGGTACTATGAGAGCCATAAAGGAGGTGCTTCAATGAGATTCAGGGGGTTGACCATCACAAACGGTATTCCCACCTGACCGTTCTGGACGAAGAAGGCAACACGGTTAAAGCAGGTGTCGTCCCGAACCGGAGCCGGGATGTCACGGACTTTCTTGAGGGGAGCCAGGAGGGGCTAAGAGCTGTGATCGAGACCGGCCGGGCTAGCTACACGGTGGTGGATTTACTGGAGGACCTGGGGGTCGATGTCCAGATGGCGCATCCCTGGCAGGTCAAGGCCATAGCCCAAGCGAAGATCAAGACTGATAAGCGGGATTCGAAGATGTTGGCGTATTTATTGCGAGCAGATCTGATCCCCGCGGTCTATCGACGGGAGGCCGCGAATCGGTCTCGACAACGGATCCTCAGGCATCGGATGGCTTACATGAGAGTGGAGACGCAGATCAAGAATCGGATCCGCGCCTTACTGGCCCAACAGAAGGAGGAGATCCGTGAGATGGTTGAGATGGAAGATCGGCTCTTTGGGGTGGAGGGCCTGAAGATGCTCCGGGAGTTAAAGTTGCCCGGGAAAGATTAAGAGATGCTGGAAGCTCTCCTGATGACCTATGGCCATTTGGAACGCCGGATTCAGGAATCCGAACTATTCCGGTAGCTAAGATGACGGTTCACCACCAGTGCGACTATTGGGGGGATGGTCCGTTACTGCGGCCTTTGCGCTAACGCCCACCGGGTAAAGGTCAAGAAGGCGGGAGCGAATCCCTTAGCGCTCCGGATGGCCGAGGAGAGCGGGGAATATTTTTGATTATTTGCGGTTACGAGGAGCGGAAGTCTATCGTCTTTTAACCGGGGCGACGGGGTTTCCCGTTGCGACACGCTCTTCGGGCATCGATTTTCGCGGTGATGAACGAGTTCAGGACGCGGCTTCGGTAATCCTCTCGAACCGTTCCTGTCCCATGCCATCTTAAACGACGGCTTTTTCTCGGAGTTCCCGGATCCTGTCTTTCGTGTATCCCAGCTCCGTCAGATACTCTTCCGTGTGCGCGCCGAGCCTGGGAGGAGGGCTGACGACATCGCCGGGACTCTTTTCGAATTTCGCCGTCAGGTTGAACAGCTTCAGCTCGCCGAGATCGTCATCCCGGACGGCCCGAATGGTCTCCCGGTGTTGGATCTGGGCCTGTTTGAGGGCTGCTTCAAGGCTGAGAATCGCGCCCGAAGGCACGCCGCGCTCGTTGAGCGTATCCACCCAGTGGTCCGTGGTGTTCTCCTTGAGCTTTGCTTCCAGCAGCGGTGTCAGGGCCTTCCGGTTCCTCTTGCGGGCGTCGCGTTTTTCAAAGCGGGGATCCTTTTTCAGCTCCGGCACGCCGAGCACGTCAGCCACGGTTTCCCATTGCTCCTGTTTGTTGGCGGCGATGTTGAGATAGCCGTCCTTTGTGGCGAATGTCCCGGAAGGGGCGGCGGTGAAGTTGTCATTTCCCATCAGAACCGGCTGTTGGCCGCCGATGAGGAGATTTGCGGCGACCCACCCCATAAGCGGCATGATCGAGTCGAGGAGCGCGACGTCGATAAACTGCCCTTCACCCGTCCGCTCACGAAAGTACAATGCGGCCATGATCGCGAATGCGGCGTTGAGTCCGCCGACCGTATCGCAGACCGGGAAGCCGCAGCGCAACGGGTTCAATCTCTCGTCGCCGTTGATGGCCATAACCCCGCTCAGTCCCTGGATGATCTGGTCATAGGCGGGCTTCATGGCGTCGGGGCCGGTCGCTCCGAAACCCGAGATCGCGCAGTAGATGATCCGGGGATTCGCCGCGCTTAGCACCGGATAGCCGACACCGAGACGCTTCATGACGTCCGGGCGGAAGTTCTCAACGACCACGTCCGCCGTCCTGGCTAGCTTAAGGAAGATCTCTTTCCCTTCCGGATCCTTCAGGTTCAGCGTCAGGGATTTTTTATTGGCGTTCTGGGCCAGGAAGCTCGTCCCCATCAGCCGGTCGTTCAACGGCAGGACGTTGCCGAGCTTCCGCGCCAGGTCACCGTCCGCGGGGTTCTCGATCTTGATGACCTCGGCGCCGAGCAGCGAGAGATGGAGAGTTGCAAACGGCCCGGCAAGGACATTGGTCAGGTCAAGGACTCGGATTCCATCAAGGAGTTTCGGTTTCATCGGATCACCAGTCTTTGAGCGGGATGGGACCGGGTTCATGAATCGGGCCGGTCCTATGGATCGTCCCCGGCAGCTCGCGGCCGAAGAACTTGCTCATATCGCAGGCCAGGTCGATCAACTTCTCCAGGCTGATGTCCCGGCGCAGACCCATCCGCTGCCACATGTGGACGAGGTCTTCGGTGCAGACGTTGCCGCCGGCGATCTTGGTGAAAGGACAGCCCCCTAATCCGGCCACGGATGATTCGAAGCTCTTCACGCCGGTCTTCATAGCGGCGTAACAGTTGGCCAGGGCAAGCCCGTACGTGTTATGGAAATGGCATGAGAGTTCCACGTCCGGATCCATCGTACGGATCGTCCCGACCATACGCTCGACCTGATCGGGCATCGCCCGGCCGGCCGTATCGGCCAGGCTGATATTTTTCAATCCTTCCTCCAGATAACGACGGACGATCTTCATCACCTCTTCTTGCGGAACATGGCCTTCGTAGCCGCAGCCGAACGCCGATTGCACGGAGACCTGGATTTTCTTTTTCGCCTCAAGGGCTGCCCTGGCCATCCCAAGGATGCGGTCGGTCGCTTCACTCACGGACATGCCGGTGTTCTTGCGGCTATGGGTCTCGCTTGCCGAAACACCCATACAAAACATCTCGACTCCGCATGCCAGGCCGCGCTCAAGTCCCTTTTCATTCAACACGAGACCCGAGACGACAACAGGCCGGGCCTTTTGAATGCTCTTGAAATGCCTGAACAAATCGCCGGTGTCCGCCATCTGTGGTATTTTCTCCGGATGGACGAACGAGCCGAGCTGTAGGATATCGATCCCGGAATCGATCAACGACTCCGCCCAGGCGATTTTTTGCGCCGTCGAAACGACCTGCTTTTCCATCTGCAGGCCGTCTCTCAGCCCTACTTCGTGCAGGATCATTCCGTTTGGCATGGCCGGTCTCCCGAGTCATATTACTTCAACAGGCATCCGTAGGCAAGCCCGGCAGATCCTAAAATTGCCGATAGGACGTGAGTCGGAATTCCGGGGCCTTCTGGCCGCCGTCGAAAAGGGTGAGAAAAGCATTTTGAAGCCGCTTCCCGCACCTGCCGACCTCGAGCGCTCGTTCCTGAGCATCGAGGTCGGTCGGCGTCCAGCCGTGCCAGGGGGCATGGCGGAGAGGGGCATAAACGAAACTCCAGCTGGCCGGGTTGTTGACCAGGACCATCGCGGCGACGGTCAGGCCGCGAAAGGCATCCAGGGAAACCAGGCGTTCCTTCGGCATCGTTGCACACTCCTGGCCGACCCTCGAGGGTCGAGAAATCCAACCCGATCGGACGAAGCCGAATAAAGTCGGGATGGGAAAAAACGGACCGTCCGCCATACAATACCGACTGCGGACGGTCCGTTCAGACTCAGAAGTTGATATAAATCGTCACCGCGAACTTCCGCGGCGAAGCATAGGACGTCGCGTTGCGGAACGTCGGCTGATCGAAGCGCTGGTCGATGCTCATGACGGTCTGGGAATCCAAGACGTTCATGAACCGGGCCTCGATGACGCCCTGGAACCGGTCGCCCAGGGGCACCGTATAGGAAACCTGGAAATCGAGGTTGGCCCAGGTTTTCAACCGATTGGCGCCGGCGGCTTCGAGATACATGTAATAATTCCCGTAATAATCCTTGGCCCGCGCCTCCCACGGCCGGCCGCTCTGCACGCGCAGATACGCGCCCGCGGTGGCGTTCCTGAGGAACTCCCAGGCGCCGAACATTTTGAAGATATGGGTCCGGTCGCCGGACATATAACCGGTCCGGAGCGGGTCTTCGATGTACAAACCGGGGGCGTCCTCGATGTAGGACGAGGCGTAGAAGAGCGAGGTGCCGGGCGCATAGTCGAGGTCCCAGTTACCGTAGAGTTTGCTCCACGTGTACATCAACGTGAGCGACCAGCGGTCGGCCCACCGTCTCTTGAGTTCAAAGTTCAGGGCGGTGTACTCCCGCTTGGCGGTGACACCCGAAGCCACCAGGTTGCCGTTTTTATCCTTGAGGTCTCCATCGAGGTTGCCGTAGACATAGGTGGACGGAGAAGTCAGCCGGTTGACCGTCGGGTAGTCCTCGATGACATGTTTGACATTCCGGTACTGGCCCCAGAACTCGAGCGTCCAGTCTTTGAAGAACGGGCGGCTGTAGCCGAGAACGAACTCGTCGGTCAGGGAGGGTTTCAGACCGGGCAGGATGACCTTGCCCGTTTCGGAAGCCTGCGGGGTATCGGATAGTTTTGACCCGTCCGAGGCAAGGAAGTAGGCATCCGACCGGTATACGCGGAGAGGGGCCGCGGCGCGGGCCAGACTGCGGTTGTCCATGTTGTTGTAACGGCCGAAGTTGGCGTAAAGCTTGTCGCCCAGCTTGAGGTTGGGGACAAATGTGACGCCCAGGCGGGGTTGGATTTCCTTGGCGAAGTCGAATTTGAGAAAAGTGTTGCGTTCGCCCGCCGTTTTAACGCTGAACTCGTCGCGATTGGCCAAGACGCCCAGGGTAAACGTCAGACGTTCGCCGATGCTGATCTGATCCTGGAGGAAAATCGAATAGGTGCGTCCGCGGGAGTCCTGCGGGGCCTGTTCGGGGTAGTAACGGGCGCGGAAGCCGGGCCGCTTTAGCGGGTCGATGGACGCGGACAAAGCCTTGTAGTAAAGGATGCTCCCCCATCCGTTGGCCTTGCGTTCCAGGTATTCGCCGCCGTCGTCGAAGCCGAATCCGGCTTTGATCATGTGCGACATTCCGCCGAAATCGAGGTATTGAGTGAGAACGAGCTTGACCTCGTCGCGGAAGAAATTCTGGGTGTTGTACTCGGGACCAGCTCCGACATACTGACCGGACGTCGTCGCCCCGCCGACGATGTAGCCGGCGGCGGTCTGGAAATAACCCAATCGCTCGGGATGGAGCGGATCGAAGGTCGGCTGATAACCCAAATCCTTATTGGGGACGCTTTTATATTTTTCGTCGACGTGGTCGTATTTGAGCTCGAGGAACGTATTTTGGGAAATCGTCCAAGACCAGCTCGCATAGAGAATGCGGCTCAAGCCGTTGCCGGTGATGGACACATCGGGGTGGTCGTTGACGCCGACGCCGGCGTTCTCGTCCTTGGCATCGTTGTTGCGGACGCTGACCGAAATCAGGTGGTTGGGTAAGGGGTTGGCCGTCAGCTTGAAGAACAGCTCGGTGGAGGACGTCTTGGCGTCAGGGACGGCTCCGAGGTTGTTGATGCGGCCGGTCGTCGTCGAGCGGGGCGCGTTGAGCGAGGTATAAAACCAGAGCTTATCCTTGATGATGGGGCCGCCCAGCGAAAGGGCGGGGTTGAAATTGTTGTACTTGGTGACGATGTTCGGGTCCTTGCTCGGCGCGGTAAAACCGGACGGTTCGGCGACAAAGCGGAAGGAGCCGGAGAACGCGTTCGTCCCCGATTTGGTGATGGCGTTCGTCACCATGCCCGCGGCGCGGCCGAACTCGGCGCTGATGGCGCCGCGCGTGATGCTGACTTCGGCGATGTCGAGCTCGGAAAAGTTCGCGCCCAGAGTTCCGAAAAAGGGATTGGTGATGTTCGACCCGTCGTACAGGAACACGTTGTCCTGCTTGTTGCCGCCGGCGTTGGGGGCGAAGTCGCGGTTGTCGGCGACACCGGCCGCCAGTTGAAAGAGAGAGGAGTAGGCCCGGCCCAGGGGAAGTTTGGCGACTTCCTGCTTTTCCCAGTTGGAACTGATCTGGGTCGACTTGAGGTCGATCTCGGGCGAGAGGGCGCGGACCGTGATCTCCGCGGTCTGTTTGCCGACCGCAACCATGACGATCGGGATTTGGACGGCCCGGCCCAGGGAAACAACGGCGTCGTAATTTTCCTGTAGCGACATCCGGTCGGCCGACTTCGCCTCAAGGAGATATCGGCCTGGAATCAGGCTGAGGAAACGGAAGAAACCGTCCGCTCCGGTCGTGAAGGTCCGCCCGCCGGGGAGAAAAGCGCCGCTGATCCTGACTTCGACGCCGGCGATGGGTTGTCCGTCGTCGGATTTGACCGTGCCCGCGACATCGCCGCGGTCCTGCGCCCAAGCGGCGAGACCGGCCGCGAGCCAAATCGCCAGAAAAAACAAAACAGTTCTTTTAAAATACATAGGATGCTCCTCCAATTGAATAAAACTATGGCCTAAAAATATAGCTTTCTTTTTCCCCTGTCAATGAAAATTGCGGATTTGCGGATTGATATTTCAGATCTAAAATATCTTTCCCCGGTTCTTTTTAAGCGTGCGAGAACAGATCTCCATGAGGGGATTTGGTAAGAAATATAAGATTTTGCTTTTTCCACGGCGTATTGAATTCCCGCTCTTGGCGCTGAATCTCCCCTCCTGACCATGCCGGCAATATATCGCCGACCGCGCGGCGCTGTCAATAATCCCCCCTTTTCGTCATATGGTTAAATGAGTTGATACGTGGAGCCGTCCTCGGGTCCGGTCAAAACACCAACTCGATGCGGACGCCGCG
>Ga0315281_10009513_pt1 | contig 13485 bp, 18 predicted proteins | sample YL17G07_0_MG_FD_204540 | JGI IMG/M metagenome (GOLD analysis project Ga0315281, IMG submission 204540) | Sediment microbial communities from Yellowstone Lake, YNP, Wyoming, USA - YL17G07_0 | ecosystem: Environmental > Aquatic > Freshwater > Lake > Sediment | place: USA: Wyoming | collected...
TAGACAACGCCCTTCTGATATCGAGCATTGCCGGGTTTCTATCAAGAATAGCTGAGGAAATATGCCTTTTCAGTATCTCATTGTGTTTTTCGAAGAAATCGAGAAAAAGCTTTCTTTCCGCAGGGTCAGTCTGGCAACATTCGAGCAATATTTTGCCTTCGCCACTAATCCCCTGACTCATTAGCAGTTTCGTTTCAAACCCCTTCTTGATGAAGAACGCTGCAATTCGATACGGCGATGAGAACTTGAAAGGTAAGGCAACTATCTCTGTCCAGACCGAGAATTCATTTCGTTTGGAAAGCTGCACATTTCTATCGAAGTATCTCCACACCATAAGAGTTGCGCATGCGCCGCACGTGAAATCCGTAGTCTGTTTATAGAGTGGGACTCCTAGTCGCATGTGGTTCTACTCCTACTCATAATCAATGAGAAGTCTCGTAAATGTCTGTGTATTCCATCTCGACTGACAAGCCGTCGACCAAGCACGATTCCAGCTTAATCTAATTGGTTCTCTCCTGCAGTGCGCGCTAATGCTTTTTTTCGCGGGAAGTATTTTCTGGTTCGCAAACCAAGTCTGACCAGTGAAAGCATGAGGGGCACTTCCAGTAACGGGCCGATTACCGTTGCCAGCGCCGCTTGAGATCCAATTCCATAAAGTGTTGTAGCTACAGCGATTGCCACTTCGAAGTGGCTGCTGCTGCCTATGAGTGTGGTGTCGATGGCTGTTTCGTATTTCCAACCTAGAAAGTAACCGAGAAGGTAGGTCCATGTGATCATGGTGGCATAATGCAGCAGGTTTGGAAGGGCAAGATAGCCTACCAGCAAAGGATTATTTAGAATGATTTCGCCCTCAAATGAAAACAATACTATAAGGGTTGTCAGCAATGCAACAACAGATATTTTCCCGAGACTTGGGATGTACGTGTTGTTGAACCAGCCTTCACCTTTTTTCTTTAGTATTACTTGGCGAGAAATTGCTCCTGCCGCAACTGGCAACGCTATGAAAATCAGAACGCTGGTGGCAATTAAATCCCATGGGACTGGAATGCTGCTGACGCCCAGGTAAAGAGCCGCAAGGGGAGCGTAAAGCACAAGCATGAGCAAAGCGTTGACGGCAGTGTTGATTAAGCCTTGTGCCATGTCGCCTTTTGCCAGGAACATCCACCACATCACCATAGCGGTGCATGGTGATAAACCCAAAAGTATGACTCCTGCAATGTACTGAGGGTTTCCAGCGAGAAGCGTATTTGCCAAAACTGTCATTAGGATTGGAGCAACTACCCAATTGGCAATTATCGTAACGAGCAATGGCTTTGGGTTTTTACCTGCTCTTTTTATGTCACTAAAACGTATTCCGACAACCGTGGGATACATCATAAAAAACAAAAGGATTCCTATAGGAATAGACAACTGGTTAAACTTGAGAGAATCCACAAACTGCCCAAACTGTGGCAAAAAGCGCCCAATGAGTAAGCCAACAATTATACATATCGCTATCCAAAGCGTCAAGTATTTCTCAAAAAGCCCTAGAGATGCTTCGTGTTTAACATACGGTTGTTCATCTGTCAAAGCCTTGCCCTCTTGCCATTGACAACTACATTACTATAAGTACGTTTACAGGAGATTCGCAAGATACTCTATTGCATACGCTTCCTAAAACTAGCTCATGAGCAGCACCGACTCCTCTTCTTCCGATCACAACCAAGTCAAACTTCCCGTCTCTAGCCATGTCCGTAATGACTTTGGAAGGATTGGTACTAGTGAACGAGACGAGTTTGTACTTCACTTTTTCATATTCTAAAACGACTTTGGCATCTTCCAAGATTCTATGGCTAAACTCATGAGCAGAGGGTGTAGGTGTAGGATAAAAAACGCTAACAACAGTAATTTCAGCCCCAAACTTCTCTGCAATCTTTATTGCTTCTGCTAACGCCTTTTTCGAATGCTCTGAACCATCAACACCAATCAATATCTTCTGCAATTATCTATCATCCCAATCAAGCTATTTGTTCAATGATGCGTTTGGTAAGAGCATCGACTAGATCTGAGCCCACGGCATCGATTATCTCAACTATCCTGTGATCCGTAACTGAATAAAGTCGCCGGTTGCCTTCCTTCCTGTACTTCAGGAGACCGCAATCCTTGAGAATCTTGAGATGTCTCGAAACCACGGGTTGAATCAAATCTACATAAGGGACTATCTCGCAGACACATTTTTCCCCTCCACGTAAGAAATCAATTATGTCAAGTCTCACCGGATCGGAGAGAGCGTTGAAAATCTTCGCCTTGAATCTAAGCTGACTGCCCCTATTTGAATGCATGAACATCGTTACGACAATAGCAATATTTAAATATTGTTATCCCACATGTCCATATCGACGTTGCTGGTGTCCGAATTGGAAAAAACAGAGAACAAGAAAATTGGATTCATCTTCTGCGTCTGCACTGGAAAATGTCCGGGTTTTTCGAAAATGGATACGTGGGATTTCATCAACATAATTCGGGCAGAGTACCCAGTTGAATATGCGTTCATTCACCCGATGTTATGTGACGAAGACGGCGAACGATTCCTCGCCGAATTTCTCAAGAAAGATCGGAAATACCTAGTTGCTGGCTGTGCACCAATAATGCAGAGGAAACTGTTCAAAGACTCCTTCGCCAACGCTGGCCTTGACATTAATAAAGACTTAATCCCAATCGACGCTAGAAACATGACGACACAAGAAGCCCTTGCACTAGTCAAGAAGACTCTGGAGGAAACAACAAAGTGACCGAAGAAACGTACATGGGAGTGCCGAGAAACAAGATACCGTGGTGTCCCTTGGTCGACTACACCAAGTGTAATTTCTGCGAAGGTGACCCCCAATGTCTCAAATTTTGCCCACACGGAGTTTTCGCTATTGATGAAAAAGAAAAGAGACTGATCGTCGTAAAGCCAGACAACTGTGTAGTCTTTTGCCGATCATGCCGTGTGGTTTGTGCACCCGAGGCGCTTGGTTTTCCATCAAAACCAGAAGTCCTAAACATCATCAAGAAGACTAGGGAGAATTCTGAAGAATGGAAAACCACAAGGTCGTAGTAGTGCCCTGCAGTGGAATAGGCAAAAGCCTAGGCACTGTTGGCCGAGTAGCAACATACAAAGTAGTTGAGCGAATGAGACCAGAAAAGACGAGAACCGTGTGCTTGGCATTACTGACCATGGGAGACAACGACGCGCTGAAACTCGTGAGGGAAAATCCTTGCATCGCAGTGGACGGTTGTCCTGCCCAATGTTCGAAAAAGAACATTGAAGCGTCCATGGGAAGACTGGCACACAATATAGTCGTTACCGATGTCTTACGCAAGAACAGATCCCTGAAGCCTGATGGGGTGATAGAATTGAATGACCAAGGAGACAAGCTTGCCGAGATCATCGCAAGGGCTCTCTCAGAGAAAGTTGACGAGATTCAGCGTGAGGAGAAACGTGAATGACGCTGGCAACAGGAAAAGTCGGGATAATCTGCTGCAGCGGAGAAGACTTCCCAGAAGGGACAATTTCGCGTGTAGCCACGCGTCTTGTTCTGGAGAAGCTCAGGCCTGATCAAACAGTAACATTGTGCTTGCCGCTTTTCCTCGCAGGAGGAGAAGACGAACGAGCATTTGCCAGAGTCTTTCCAACAATCGCAGTCGACGGTTGCAGCAAGAAATGCGCCGAGGCAGGAACTAAAAAGTTCAGCGGAAAACCTGTAGCAACGATTCTAGTCTCTGAAGTAATGAAGAAATATCCTCATCTGAAGGTCAAGTCGAGAGAAAAACTCGAGCCTCAAGAAATGGAGTTGGCTACGAAAGTGGCAGAAGAAATAGCCAAGAAAGTAGATGAAATCCTATGCAAAACAGTCAAGAAGTGAGCTCACAGCCACTTGCAGAAGACAAAGTGGCCATAATTCCGTGTGCAGGAATGGACAAAGCTCTAGGGTCGGTAGCCCGTGCTTGCGCTTTTGAAGTGGTCAAGTTGAGACCATGCAAAGCTGTGCTCGTCTGCATTCCACCACTAGTTGCCGGAGTCAAATCTTACTCAGAAATCGTCAAAACGTACCCGTCTATTCCTATTGATGGTTGCGCAGAACGGTGCGCAACAAAAATCGCCGTAAAGAACGGAGCAAGAATAAAGGCAAGAATCCTAATCCCGGAGAGTGTTCAGAAGTACAACCTCAAGCCCAAGTCCGCGTCAGACATAGGGCCAGATGGAGAAAAGCTGGCAGAAGAGATTGCGACACAGATCGATAGACTCTTGGGAAAGTGAGCTATGATGGTTAAAGAAACCTATCAAATCAAAGTTGACAAATGGACATTTCGCGTGCCCAAGGAGTTGTTCTACAACGAGAATGATTGCTGGGCAAGAATCGAAGGAGACACGGCGAAAGTCGGCATCACCGATTTCCTGCAGAACATGATAAGCGACATCATTTTCGTCAAATTCAACGAGCTTGGCAGCAAGATTGAACAGTTCGGCGAGATAGCGTCTTTCGAGTCAACCAAATCAGTGCTTGACCTCATATCCCCAGTAAGCGGCACAATCCAAAAAGTGAACGAAAAACTGAATCAGCGCCCTGAATTGGCAAACAAAGACCCTTACGGCGAAGGTTGGTTTGCTATCATAAAGCTAGAAAACTTTGAAAATGACCGCCAAAATCTGTTGCAGGCCCAAGACTATTTTGAGGTCCTGAAGAGAAAGGTGGAGACTGAGAGAAGAAAATTGGGAAAACAAGGAGTATGATTCCTAGAATGCCCGCTGAAGATACAGCCAATATGCAATGATTATGGACAATTGGATGAGTGGTTTTGTTGTCGGACGAGAACGGGGAGGAACAAGGAGAAGACTTGCTACCATCGAAAGTCAGAGATGTGATGGTGAGGAAGGTAATTACTGTGGATGAAAATTCCTCGGTTAAAGAGGCTGTCGACATTATGAACGAATTTCAGATAGGCAGCCTCATAGTGCTGGAAAGAGGGAAGGCTATGGGCATAGTTACGGAAAGGGACTTCTTGAGAAGGGTTATTGCAGGAGCAAAGGACGTAGTGAATACTAAAGTGAAGGAGATCATGACAACCCCATTGGTTGTTGTTGAGCCAAGCACGGATTTGGAAGAAGCCGTTAAACTGATGCTTAAAAGTAAGATAAAGAAGTGGCCGTAGTTGATGCAAACAAGCTTGTGGGCATAGTAACCCTAACGGACATTGCACGGTTTCAGCCTCAGATGATGAGAATGCTGAAAAAGCTTACTACAAAGCAGGCGGCACCGAAAAGCATGCAGAAAGTCATTAACTACTACATTGTCTAGGAAAATTGATGTAAGACACACGAAAATGCGCCCACAAAAGGTTGAAAGCGCCAATTTTCGTCCATGCATCTACGACAAACCCACCGAGTAGCCCTAGCGAGACTAGAAGGAGCGGACAGTTGTTTCCACGAGATATGCCCTCACGATGGCAAACATGTGAAAAGATATTTATCTTTGAGAGAAACCCAATCTTCAGGGCTCCGGTAGTATAGTCCGGTCAAACCTTGTAAAGGACCATGTATAGCGGCCTCTCGGCACTTGAAAGTGAAAGAAAGTCGCGGACCCGGGTTCAAATCCCGGCCGGAGCACCAACAATTCTTGAATCGTTTACGGGTTCTGCTAAGGAGTTCTGGAGTAGTCATGAGGGTAGAACTGTTGGTGACAAATCGTTCGCTTCCTTGATTGTTGGAATAAAAAAAGATGTTTCTTGTTTTTAAGAGTGCCCGTGAATTGGCATTCTTGGGAAGTGATCCTCAATCACTCATGTCTCAAGGGTCAACCAAGATGTCAGGACACAAATCGAGAGTGAGGTAAACCAAGACTGGGGAAACAGGAGAAAAAGAAAGGAGTTGGGGGAGACGTCCACATTGTGGTGAGGATTCAAGTCCTGCCAGCGGCGTCATCGGCATCGTTTTCAAGCTTGCAGTTGGTATCTTCCATTTTCTGGATAGGTTAACCTCGTTAACGGCGGGCAGATGAACGGCAAAGACTAGCATGGACACAAAATATGAAGTCTGCGCTATTTCCCAACTTTGTCCGAATGTTTTTTCTTCTTTTGAACATTCTTCTTTTTCAATGAAGGCATGCACTAATCTCCACGAAGCAATACCTACAATCAATTACAGCGTGAAAGTTTTAAAAGACTTTCCACTGATCAGGACTCCTCGGACAGAGAAAAATGAGGGAGTCCATGGATATGTCTCCACTGTGGTGAGGGCTCGAATTTTTCCCCTCGTGACGTAGTGCGCTGACGTAGGAATGCGACACTTTAATTTCCGTGTCAAGCTATATATTACAAGGGCCCGTGGGTGAAATGGGTTTTTGCGATGTTTGTGGTTCTCATTTGAAGGAGACTGCGGAGGGGTTTCTGTGTCCAAAATGCGGTAGGTTGGTTCGCTTCAGATCAGAAGTGAGAGGTCAAAGTGTGCAGAAAGCGTTTTCTGATGCTGTCTACGTGATCGACGGCCCCCAAGACAATTTTGTTAGGGTCTCCCGAGTATGCCCCAATTGTGGAAACGGTGAAGCGCTTCACTTGATATCCAGTGTCTCTGGTGAGCATGCAGGTGTGAGACAGGAAAGAACAGTGGATCATTTCAGGTGCACGAAATGCTCGCATTTTTGGGTGGAAAGCTCCTGAAGACTGCGCGATCATTGAAAGACGGGCACGGTCACTCTCAACTGATTCGCACGCAAGTTTTATTTGGTTTCTTGCCGTGCAGTATTTGAGGAGAAATGCGTAAGAGAATCGTGCTTCAAGTTGCTCTTCTATTTCTGGTCGGGCTAATTGCATCTTCTATTTGTGGCTACAAGACATTCACTAGCGGCCTTCCTATACCAAACAATCAAACACGTGTCCTGGCTGCGCAACAGGCGTTGGAGCATCATGTTGATGTCCCGTTCCACTATCAGGAAAAGGACTACTATTGTGGTCCAGCGTGCCTTGAAATGGTATTTGGCTATTACGGACAGAACATCAACCAGTCTGAGATCGCTGAAGTGGCAAGAACCATTGGCGAACCCTACCTTACCACCTATCCAAGAGAGCTACTAAGAGCTGCACACTTCAGCAACCTCAGCACTTCCAAGGGCAACGAGTTGCCTGGAAGGATAACGGGCTATTCCGAGCGAGACTCTGGCTTCGCGGCTTTCGAAGCCGAAGACTGGAATTTGACTCAACTCAAAAGCTACGTGGACCAAGGCAGACCGCTCATAATTCTGACGTGGTACAGCATCAGTCACGTCTCAACCCATTACCGTGTCGTAGTGGGGTACAACCAAACGCATGTTTTCGTTCACGACCCGTGGAACAAACCTGAATGGGGGGGCAGCTATGGCGGACCAAGCATAGCTTTCAGCAACTTCGAATTTTCAAACCTGTGGTCGTTCTCCTCCAATTGGGCTCTCTGTGTCTCGCCTTGGAGTGTTAACGTTTCGTCACCAGTCTTCGTCAAGAGCGAGACGCCAGTTCAAGTGAACTTTAGGGTAACGTATCCAGAGTCTGTTCCGAGAGCATTTCCCGATTATGCTGCTTCTTCATGTAATGCGACCATCGGGCTACCTGAAAACCTGGGTTTAGCGCAAGGTGAACGGCAAAAGAAGGCGTTGAACGTTAGCACCTTGGCGCCTGGAGCGAGTAGCATGGTGAGCTGGATGCTAACGGCGAACGATACGGGACAACATGCGATAAGATTGGACGTCGAAGGGTTGATTTCTGGGTCAGTGGGAGGGAATGCGAACTATTCCTCTTACAATTATGCCGACAGAATAGGCACGTCAGTCAATTTGACGCTAGATCTCAGAGAAGATAACGAGCCACCGATCATAGGAGTTCTCTCTCGAACACCTGAAGATGACGTACAACCATCGCAGGAAACACATATTTCAGTCAACGTAACCGATTTGGAAAGCGGAATCCAGAACGTGACTCTGCAGTACAGCTTGAACAACGACTCTGCATGGAGTATTCTGCCCATGAGCTATGATCTCACTTCACACCTCTACGATGCGATTATACCCGGACAGCCTGGAGGAGCTTACGTGAAGCTCAAAATAGTGGCTCAAGATGAGGTTGGTAATGTTGCTTTCAAAGATGGAACGGAACCCGATTTTGCGTACCAAGTGGCTCAGGAAACCCAGTTTGATCTAATACCGCTAGTGATTGTGGCCTTGGCCTTAATCGTTGTTCTGCTCCTGATTGTACTAAGGAAGCGCTTTTCCCAAAGAAAATGAAACAGTCACCTCCTGATTCCCAGAGTTTCAAACAGGAGTTAACACAGAAAATAACGCGTGATCAGGGTAAGAGACATCTGCTCGGGCAAGAAGAAAGACTGGGTTAGACCAGCTTGTTTGACAAGTTTGAGAGTGGTTCGTCACACGCTTTGCACAACCTTCAGAGCACTCTGTTCGGTTTCCGGTATTGGGTAAATCTTAAATTGCCAACGCCAGAGTACATCACTGTTGAAAGAAGGACTGTTTTATGAAAGACATCTATGTGAAGTTGCTGCTGGAAATGATGGGACAATGTAAACGAAGTGACAGAGAGCTTGCAAAAGCTTTGCATGTCTCGCAGCCCACTGTTACTCGTGCGCGTCGCTGGCTTGAGCAGAATGGTTACATAAGCGAGTACACGTTGATACCGGACTTTGCGAAGATAGGGCTTGAACTCGTTGCTTTCACGTTGATCAAGTTACGTACTGGAAGCTCTGCCGAGAAATATGAGGAGACAAAGAAAAGATCAATAGCTTTCCTGCTAAAGAACCCGAATGCTGTTATGAGCTTGCGAGGCGAAGGAATGGGTTGCGACGGAATACTGGTTACCTTACACAAGAATTTCGCCGAGTTCACGCGCTTCATGAGAGAATTGAAGATGGAAGCCACTGGAATGGAGGTTGTCGGCAGTTTTCTGGCAAGTCTGACAGATCCAAATCAGTATCGAAGCCTGACATTCAAGCATATCAAAGACTACGTAAACAGAGAAGAGAAAGAATAGTGCACTCAACGACGTTGTTCACGTAGAGAACCGAAAACCTATTTTAAAGGAGAACCATCAAGTTAGAACACGGTTTAGATAGGGGGCCGGTAGTCTAGCTCGGTTAGGACATCTGCTTGACGTGCAGAAGGTCGCCGGTTCGAGTCCGGTCCGGCCCACCACAAAACATTCATCCTTAATTGATTCAGGGTTGTTCAACTGATTGCACTTGTGAGAAATGTGTGATTAGGTGTTTCAAGTGGTTTTCAAAGGTCTTACTAAGATTGAAGCCAAGACTGCGAGTCTTCTCAACCAATTCTTGATCTACATACAATACAAGATTGCGTTTGTTTGACAATTGTGTTTGCACCCGGGCAGGTGCGAGGGGAGGTTCTTTGTTATATGTTTGGTGATTGTTGTTCTTTTGACATACTTGATTTGAGGGAGTTTTATCCCAAAACCCAAACTTCCCCTATCCCTTTCCTTCTCCTTCCCGCCCAAACCCAAACACACACACTCAGCGCGCGCACACAAATATCTTATATGCTGAAGAAGAGATTGTTGGACAGACAATTAGGGAGGCGTTATTTTGGTTAGGATAGAAAAATCAGTTGAAATCAAGGCTCCGCCTGAGAAAGTCTGGGAAATGCTTGCTTTCGACAGGATGCCAGAATGGATGTACTGGAAGAGTGTCGCGTTCATTTCCGAGGTTCGCACTCCCGAGGACAAGTATAGACTGGGTGCATCTGCTCATGTGACTGAGAAGCACGCGAAATATGATCTGGAGATCACGGAGAGTCTCGAAAACGAGAAGATTATGTATAGCTCGAAAGGTATCGCAGGGGGAATATCGCATTTGACTCAAACATATACCTTGAAACCCGTTGAGGGGGGGGGACTTAAGTCACATATGCATGTGCTTGTTGGGGTTGGGGGATTCTTTGCTCAATTTGCGGATTGTTCGGGGACAAACTTTTCGGTGTTGAGTCATCCTTAAACAATCTGAAGAGCCTTCTGGAGAAATAGATACTCACTAGAACAGTAACCTGCTGAAATACTAGATTCTGCTTCAACTCCTTTTGTCGTTTCCTCCTTGCTCAAGATTAACAATCCTAGGAGCCCATGTTTCTCGTTCATCGTACGTGTTTTTTGTGTGTGTGCGGTAAAGTTTTACTCCTTCCTTCAAGAAACCTGCCAAGTCCATGCATACCAGAAGATTAGTGCAGTTACCACGATTGTTGAAATGCAGATTAGTAATTGGTGGATTGAGGGTTTATTGGATATGTGTACTACGGGGCACTTTGCTAAGTGGAATATGCTTAGGAGAATATACAATCCGCCTAAAACCATATTCAGATAGCGATTTGCCAAACCCCCCAAGGTCACCGACAAAAAAGCCATAGTAAGAGGAATCAGCCAGTCAGCGAACACTTCCACAATCGCTAAGCGCGCATTGGTGTGTTTAGTTGCCAAGGTCACTTCGTCACTTAGCATTTTCTGTAAAACATCAGGTTCGAAGAATAACATAGCATAGTGAACTACCATCGCCACTGCGGCGAATATCCACAACACTGAAATCCTTATCATCACATCTTCCATGATTTAATCATCTCCTATTCTTGGAGTCAATTCTTTGCATTCGGTCGAAACTAAATTTAACAGTTGTGTTGAGAAACAAACAAGGAGGATTTCTTAGCCATCAACGTCTCAATAATTGTAGCGGTCATCTTGTTGTTTCTTTGCATTTTCGGGCTTCAGACAAAACTCTAACCCCACACACGCAATAATCCCTTTTCGGTTCGGCTATAACTTTTCCGCACGCGCTATGCCTCAATGAGCTACTTAGTGGTCACTTTCTTGGAATTGGAAAGAGAGTCTGGTTTGAAAATCAAAACAAGGGCAAACGTTAGGATCGCGGTCACCAATAGATAGAATGGGAACACCGAATAGGAAATACTCGAATTGATGAACAAGAATGTATTCACTGTATTAATTGAGCTGTGATACAGTGAGACCGTCAACAAACTTCCCTTAGTAGAGTTGTAAAGCCAACTATAAGAGACTGAAATTAAAAGTGTAAAAACAGCGAACCAGAAGAAATTGTGAAAAGTGTTAGCCATCAGGCTGTCTTTAACTGCAAAATGGGGCCAGTGCCACAATGTCCAGAATACTCCAATCATCAAGCTGGAAGCTAGAGCGCTATATCTTCTCTGCAGCGTAGGCAAAGCGTAACCACGCCATCCGATCTCCTCCAACATATTCATGAGAAAATTGGCAATTAGAATCAATGGAAACCCAACCAGTCCGCTCATGTCCAAATTATAGACCCCGCCAAAACCAGACCATAACAGAACTGCACAAATGCTGAGAACAAATGGAATGGCGATAGGCACTAAGAACCATGACTTTGAGAAGCCTCTACGACCGAATTGACCGAACAGATAACGCGGCCCTGTTTTTCCATATTCAATACTCGCAACCACAATCGCGGCTAAAGTGGGCGATAAACCACCAACTATCAAGAATATACTGCTCAAGCTTGACGGAAACAGGTTGTATGAAGCTAAGACCCACGGGGTATATCCCACAGCTCCAATCGCTAAAACTAAGGAGAAAAAGTAAAGAATGAAGTGTGTTCCGCTAGTTGCCTTATCTGCCGACTGCATAGCCACAGTTTACAGCAGCCCTAAATATATATTCTCAACGGCACGTGCACAGTCCAAGTTCTTATCTGTGAATGCAAGGGGAGTATTAGCGCGCGCGCTAACGAGGTAGCCAAACCCAACAAAACATGGAAATACGGTCAATTTGCAGTCAATGCTTATTCATGCAACAAATGCAAAACCCAATTCCGAGAATACGTGACAAAAGGAAAACACGGCTTTGCATTGAAATTTCAGAAGGGCAAAGGCTACGTCAAGGTCTGAAGTCGATTCAAATCGATGAATACACCAGTCATGAATTCTTTCTGTCACTGCTCAGTCTATCACATTTTCAGGTAACGTCTTGATTTCTAATTTTCTAAATTCTAAACGGGAATAGGAATAGAAATTTCTAATATTTTCTACTATTTAGAAATAGAAATTAGAAAATTGAGTGCGAGGGCACTTTCTGTGTAATAAGTTTGGTGATTGTTGTTCTTTTAGAATGTGTGATTTGGGGTGAAGCTTTATCCCAAAATCCACCAAAATAAAAAGAGCGATAAAGAATTGTTCTATGGTGAAAAGATGAGTGACGCTAGACTAGTAAGGTGCCAAAAATGCGGAAAACCTTTAGGCTACGTGACTGTGTTAGCAAGAGGTCTAGCATCGTTTCAGCAACCTATTCAAAACGTCAAAATAGTTGCTATCTGCATGGAATGTTCCCAAAAGAAGTAGTCAACGGGTCAAACTGGCTTAAAAAGCGTGATGGAAGTTACTTCTAAGGCTTGCATACGATTGATCTTGGAACGAAAAGCTAGCTATAATGTAAAGCTTTAAGACAAAGCCGACATAGAGAGAATCATGTCGCTTATTCCAGCTTTTGAGTTAGGCTTATGGAACGCTTGGGTTTTCACTCTCCCTATCATAATTATTTCCATTCTTGGTCCCAAGATATTGGGTAAAAGGGCGTCTGAAGAGGTCTCAAGTTTTACTAAGAAGGTGAAAACAGTAAGCAATCTATCTTCTTTGATTATACTTTTACCATTTGCTTATAGTATATTCTTGCCATTGAAACTAGACACTATTTGGTTCGTTATTGGTTTACTCATTTATTTGGTAGCCATGTTCTTTGAAGTCACAGGGTTATTGAATTTTGCCACTACACCAGTAAATGAGCTAGTCACTAGAGGTGTTTACAGTATTTCAAGAAATCCTGGGTATCTTGGCATGTTTTTGGTAAACGTAGGCATCGGTATAGCCTGTCTTTCCTGGGTTTTTCTATTAGTGGCAATTGTAGATTTCCTTTTGCTACGCTGGTATGTATTGGTTGTTGAGGAACCCTTCCTTATAGAGAAGTATGGAGTTACATATCGCGAATACATGAATAGAACTCCAAGATGGATAGGAGTGCCGAAATCAGGGAAAAAAGACTGATACCCTACTCTGTAGTTTATCTCAAGTTGTCTTTGTTAGCATTTTTGGTTCTTTCCATTCTTCTCTGAGAATGCTGAACATGCAGTCATCTTTCCATTTTCCTCTGCAGAAGAAGGTTTTTCTTAGGATTCCTTCTCTCTTGAATCCTGCTTTCTCAAGAGCTTTGCAAGATGCAATGTTTTCCGGGTCAGCTTTTGCTTGGATTCTCTCTAAGTCTTTTGAGAGAAACAGGTAGTCAACCATTATCATGATGGCTTCACTAGCATAGCCTTTTTTTCGTTCATTAGGCACGACAAAGTATCCGACCTCTACCTCTCCTGCCGACAAAAGGTGAGCTATGTTTCCAATCTTTGTTCCATCCTTCTTCTCTATAAAGAACCACTGAGAATCCTTTAGATTG
>Ga0315281_10009514_pt1 | contig 13484 bp, 15 predicted proteins | sample YL17G07_0_MG_FD_204540 | JGI IMG/M metagenome (GOLD analysis project Ga0315281, IMG submission 204540) | Sediment microbial communities from Yellowstone Lake, YNP, Wyoming, USA - YL17G07_0 | ecosystem: Environmental > Aquatic > Freshwater > Lake > Sediment | place: USA: Wyoming | collected...
TATCGCGGGAAATCTTGAAGCAGATGCTGGAACAGTCAAATGGGCGGAGAAGGCGCGCGTGGGCTACTGGGCGCAGGATCCGGCCGATGAACTCAAGGCCGAGGAAACGCTGGCCGACTGGCTGGGCCGCTGGCGGCGCAAGGAGCGCCCGGAGCAGGACGACTTGATCGTGCGCGCGACGCTGGGCCAGTTGCTCTTCTCGGGCGACGACCAGAAGAAGATGCTGCGGGTGATCTCGGGCGGCGAGGGCCAGCGCATGATGATCGGCAAGCTCATCCTGCAGATGCCGAACGTGATGCTGCTCGATGAACCGACCAACCACCTCGACATGGAATCCATCGAGTCGCTCAACACCGCGCTCGACAAGTACACGGGGACGCTGGTGTTCGTGTCGCACGACCGCGAGTTCGTGAGCTCGCTCGCCACGCGCATCATCGAGTTGCGGCCGGGGAAGAAGCCGGGCGACGCGGCGACGGTGGTGGATTTTCGCGGCAGCTACGAGGACTACCTCGAAAGCGCTGGCGCGGCGCTGGCTGCGGCCTAATGGCGTAGGCTACGCCTGTCATGAAGCCGAATCTTCTCGGCAGCAAGGACTTCCTCGCGGGACTGCTGTTCCTCGCCATCGGCGCGGGGGCGATGGTGGTCGCCCGCGGCTATCACTTCGGCACGGCGATGCGCATGGGCTCGGGGTATTTCCCGACGATGCTTGGCGGGATTCTGGCGGCATTTGGCTTGTTCCTGGTCCTCCGGGGAATCAAGACGAAAGAAAAGGCGGCGCTCACGTGGGGGTGGAAGCCGCTCGCGTTCATCACGGTTTCGATGGTGCTGTTCGGGTTTCTCATGACGCGCCTCGGGCTGGTGCCGGCGCTGGTGGCGCTGTTCTTTGCGGCGGCGCTGGGCGGGCGGGAGTTCCGCTTCGGCGAGGTGCTGGCGCTCACGGCGGCGATGACGGCATTCGCGGTGGGGGTGTTCATCTATGTGCTGAAGCTGCCGTACCAGCTTTTCCCGGGGATTTATTTTCTGTGATTGAAAATCTGTTCCTGGGATTCACTGTCGCGTTGTCGCTGCAGAACCTCGCCTATTGCTTCGCCGGGGTGGCGCTCGGCACGCTGATCGGGGTGCTGCCGGGGATCAGCCCGCTGGTGGCGATCGGGATGCTGTTTCCGCTCACCTTCACGCTGCCGCCGGTCGCCTCGCTCATCATGCTCGCCGGCATCTACTACGGCGCGCAGTACGGCGGCTCGACGACGGCGATCCTCGTCAACCTGCCGGGCGAGACGGCGTCGGCGGTCACCTGCCTCGACGGCTACCAGATGGCGCGCCAGGGGCGCGCGGGGCCGGCGCTCGCGGTCGCGGCGCTGGCGTCGTTCTTCGCCGGCTGCGTGGGGACACTCCTGATCGCGCTGGTGGGGCCGCCGCTCGGCGAATGGGCGCTTGCTTTCGGGCCCTGGGAGTACTGCGCGCTGATGACGATGGGGCTGGTGGGCTCGGCGGTGCTCGCGCGGGGCGACGCGGTGAAGGGCCTGGCGATGGTGGCGCTCGGCCTGCTGCTCGGCCTCGTCGGCGCCGACGTGAACTCGGGAACGGTGCGCTACGGCTTCGGCGTGGCCGAGTTGTTCGACGGCATCGGGTTCACGGTGATCGCGGTGGGCCTCTTTGCAGTGGCGGAGATCGTGATGAACCTGGAATCGAACGAGCCGCGCCAGGTGTTCACCGACAAGGTGCCGCGCCTGATGCCGAGCCGTACGGACCTGAAGGAAGCGTCCTGGCCCACGGTGCGCGGCACCGTGGTGGGCGCGCTTTTCGGCATCCTGCCCGGCACCGGGCCCGCGCTCTCGTCGTTCGCCGCCTACATGCTCGAGAAGAAAATCGCGACGGACCCTTCGCGCTTCGGCAAGGGCGCGATCGAGGGCGTGGCGGCGCCCGAGGCGGCGAACAACGCCGCGGCGCAGACCGGCTTCATCCCGGCGCTCACGCTCGGCATCCCGGGCACCGCGGTGATGGCGCTCATGATCGGGGCGATGGTCATGCAGGGCCTCACGCCCGGGCCGGGGGTGATCGCCGAGAAGCCGGAGCTTTTCTGGGGGATCGTCGCCAGCATGTGGATCGGCAATCTCATGCTGCTGGTGCTGAACCTGCCGCTGGTCGGGCTGTGGGTCAGGCTCCTGCGCGTGCCGTACCGCTGGCTGTTTCCCTCGATCGTGATGTTCTGCGCGCTCGGCAACTACAGCGTGAGCAGCAACCCGGTGGACGTGTACCTGTGCGCGGGCATTGGCGTGCTCGGCTACGTGCTCGCCAAGCTCGAGTGCGAACCCGCGCCGCTGCTGCTCGGCTACGTGCTCGGGCCGCTGCTGGAAGAGCACCTGCGGCGCGCGATGCTGCTCGCGCGCGGCGACCCCTCGACGTTCTTCACGCGCCCGATCAGCCTCGCCTTCATGATCGCCACCGCGCTCCTGCTCGCGGCGATGATCGCGCCGGCGCTGCGCGCGGCGAGGCGCCTGCACAAGGACCCGGGCCCGACGGAATAACGAACCTGCCCCGGGTGTTCCCCCAAGATTAGTGCAAACTCCGGTTTATCCAACCCCAAAGGAAGATCTCATGAAAGTTTCGACGGCAATAGCGGCGGTGATCGCGGTCTCGGCAGGATTGGCCCTGCCCGCACAGGCGCAGGACAAGGCAAAGGCGGCGAAGAAGGCGGGCGGCGGCGAGATGACGTTCTTCGTGACGAGCGCCGGCAAGGGCAGCGGCGCGGACCTCGGCGGCCTGGAGGGCGCGGACGCGCACTGCAACGCGCTGGCCGCGGCGGCGGGCTCGAAGCTCACCAGCTGGAAGGCGTACCTCAGCACGGTCCTCCCGGGCGGCGAGGCGGGCGTGAACGCGCGCGAGCGCCTCGGCAAGGGCCCGTGGCGCAATGCCAAGGGCGCGGTGGTGGCGAAAAACGTGGCGGATCTGCACTCTGCGAAGGCCAACATCAGCAAGCAGACCGCGCTTTCCGAGAAGGGCGAGCCGATCAAGGGCCGCGGCGACACGCCGAACGAGCACGATATCCTCACTGGCTCCGACCCCATGGGGATGTACTCCACCGCCGGCGGCGACACCACCTGCGGCAACTGGACGAAGAGCGCCGAGGGCTCGGCGATCGTCGGGCACCACGACCTGCAGGGCCTGAAGGACACGCGCCACATGAAGTCGTGGAACTCCTCGCACGGCTCGCGCGGCTGCAGCCAGGAGCAGCTCAAGTCCTCGGGCGGAGCAGGCCTGCTCTACTGCTTCGCGGCGAACTGACGCCGCGGCGCCGGCTCAGATTTGCGTTCCCGCCAGCCGTGCCAGCTGGCAGCCGTTGGTGCGCCAGCTGCCGTCGGGCTGGCGCTGCATCGGGTAGAGCGCGATCCAGGCGCGGCCCTCGGCATCCGTCAGGCGCACGGGCTGCACGAGCTCGCCGTCGATGACCAGCGGCGCTTCGAAGGCGACGCTCTTGGGCCGGTAGACGGCGGCGTAGGAGTTGCGCACCATCGCGAGGAAATTCTCGGCGCTGCCGAAAGTCTCGCGGATGCCGGGAGTGGCGAGCGAAAAGGCGCGCGCCGCGTCATCGCGCCGGAAGGCGTCGAGTTGCGCCTCGATCACCGCGCGCACCGCCTGCGCGTCGGCGGCCGGCACGGCGCCCTGCGCCGAGGCGAAAAGCGGCGCGAGAGCAAGGAGCAGCGTGCCGAGAATGCGCACCATGGCCGCCATCTCAGCGCTGCTCCGGTATCAGCGCCGCCGCGGTTACGGCTGGAGCTGGGCGCGGATCTCGCCGCCCTTGTTGGCGGGGGTGTGAAAGTTGACGTAGGTCTCGCCGGCGAGGAACGACTGGTATTGCGCGTCGTTGAACTTCGCGCCGGCGGGCACCACCCAAATCGTATTGATCCGATGCAATGAATTCATGATGTGCCTCCTCCGTGCTGGTGAGCCCCGGGAAAGGGATTTCCCGGCGCTGTGCCGCTAGGGTACGCTCTCTGAACACCGTCGCGGAGCGGATATTCCCGTCGCGACCCCGAACTAGCGCCGCAGCGCCTATCGCGGCCCGGCGCGCCGCAGGCGGGCGCGCAGCGCATCCATTTCCTCCAGCATGTCCGCCACCAGCGCGGCGAGCTCGGGCGCGGCATCGTAGGTGCGCTCGATCTCGCGCATGCGGCGCACGCGCGCGAGGGTGGTGGTGGTGAAGCGCCATTCGAGTTCGGCGCCACCGGCGGCGGGGATCAAGCCTTCGCGCACGCGCACCACGAGCCAGTCGCGCTCCAGCGCGCACACGGAGCACAGCTGTTCGAGGGTGAGGCAGGCGTCTTCGTCGGTCATGACGTGGGCTCCTTGCGCGCATCGAACGCGGTTTCTTTCGCCAGGGCCGCGTAGAGTTCCTTCGCCTTCGGCGTGTCGGCGGGCGGGGCGACGATGCGGATGTCCATGTAAAGGTCGCCGGGCGGATCGGACGGCAGGCCTTTGCCGCGCACGCGCAGTTGCTTGCCGCTCTGCGCGCCCGCTGGGATGCGCATGTTGATCGCGCCGCCGGGCAGCTCCACGGGGATGATCGCACCCAGCGCCGCTTCCCAGGGGGCGACGGGCAGGGTGAGCAGCAGGTCGCGGCCGTCAGTGCGGAAACGTGCGTGCGGCTTGAACTGCACTTCGAGCAGCAGGTCGCCCGCCTTGCCGTTGCCGATGCCCGGCTCGCCCTGGCCGGCGAGGCGCACGATCTGGCCTTCGCGGATGCCCTGCGGGATCTTCACCTTGAGGGTGCGCTCGTCGAGCACGACGTGGCCCTTCGCGTCGAGCTTGGGCGCGCGCAGGGTGATCTGGCGCGCGGCGCCGGTGAAGCTGTCTTCGAGCTCGAGCAGGATGCGCGCGTGGTGGTCGTTGCCGGGATAGGTCGATGCGCCGTCCGCGCTGCGGCCGCGCGGGTGTACGCCTTCGCGGCCCATCCTGCCGAAGATCTCGGAGAAGAAGTCGCTGAACTCGGCGGCTTCGGCGGCGGAGCGGCGGTGCTCGGAATGCTCGAAGCCCGCGTCCCAGCCGGGCGGCGGGCGGAACTCCTGCCCGGGTGCGTGCTGGCCGAGCTGGTCGTAGGCGGCGCGCTTCTCGGGATCGGAGAGCACCGTGTTGGCTTCGTTGATCTCCGCCATGCGCTTGCCGGCGTCCGCCTCCTTGGAGACGTCCGGATGGTATTTGCGCGCCAGCTTGCGGAACGCGCGCTTGACAGCGTCCGCCGGCGCATCGCGCGCCACGCCCAGCGTCTGGTAGTAGTCCTTGAATTCCACGCCGACCCCGCTGCGTTGCCCCCGGAATAAAGCATATATCATCGCCGCGCATGAACGCCGGCATCCGCCTGTTCGCAAGGGTCACGCTGCCGCTGGCGGCGCTGAATTTCCTCAACCACGCCTCGCGCACGGTGATGGCGGTCATCGGTCCGGTGCTCGCCGTGGAGTTCGCGCTCTCGGCGAGCGAACTGGGCCTGCTCGCGGCGTGCATGTTCGCCGCCTACGCGGCCGCGCAGCTGCCGGTCGGCGTGGCGCTCGACATGCTCGGCACGCGCCGCATCCAGTGCGCGCTGAGTCTGGTCACCGCGGCCGGCTTCGCCGTGTTCGCGCTCTCCGATGGGCTCGCGGGATTCTCCATCGCGCGCGTGATCCTGGGCGTGGGCATCTCGGCCGGTCTGATGGCGATCCTCAAGGCCAACACGCAGTGGTTCGCGCCCGCGCAGGTGGCGGGCATGACCGGGCTTGCGATGGCGGTGGCATCGCTGGGCAGCGTGCTCACCACCGCGCCGGTCGAGGCGGCGCTGCCGATGCTCGGCTGGCGCGGCGTGTTCTGGCTGCTCGCGGGCCTGTCCGTGGCGGTGGCGATCTGGATCTTCGCCTCGGTGCGCGACAAGCCCGGGCCCGCGGCGCGCCGCGACCTCAGGGCCGAGCTCGCGGTGATGCGGCAGATCCTCGGCTCGCGCCTCTTTTGGCGCTACGGTCCGGTCGCCGCGATGCTATCCATCCCCAACTTCACCTACCTCGGCCTGTGGGCCGGGCCGTGGCTGCGCGACGTCGCCGGCTACGACGGGCCGGCGCGCGCGCACACGCTGCTGCTCTATACGCTCGCCATGCTGGCCGGCGCCCTGCTGATCGGGCAGGCGGGCAGCCGCGCCCAGGCGCGCGGTTATCACGCGCTCCTGGTGACCTCGCTGTGCATCGCGGGCCTGGTGGCCGCCCAGATCGGGCTCGCGCTGCAGCCGAGCGGCGCGGCGGTGACGGTCCTCTGGATGCTGTTCGCCTTCTTCGGCGGCGGCGGGCCGACGGGTTATGTCGCGGTGGGCCAGATGTTTCCGGCCGAGCAAGTGGGCCGCGTGTCGACCGCCATCAACACGCTGACGCTGCTCGGCGCGTTTCTCCTGCAGGCGGCGATCGGCTGGATCCTCGACCTGTGGCCGCGCGCCGCGGCCGGCGGCTGGGACCCGCGGGGCTATTCGGCCGCGCTCATGCTCTCGGTGGCCGTGCAGCTGTTCATCGCCGCGCGCCTCGCGGGCTGGACGGCGCCGTGGCGCCGGCGGGCCTGAGCTCGGCCAGCACTTTTTTCGCGATGCGGAAACTGTCCAGCGCCGCGGGCGCGCCGCAATACACGGCGACGTGCAGGAACGCCTCCTTGATTTCCCGCGTGGTCATGCCGTTGCGCAGCGCCGCGCGCAGGTGGAGCTCCAGTTCGTGCGGCCGGTTGAGGGCCGAGATCATGGCGAGGTTCATGAAGGCGCGGGTCTTCAGCGGCAGCACGCCGCGCGCCCAGCTCGCGCCCCACGAGTGCTCGGTGACGTAATGCTGCAAGTCGATGGTGAATGCGTCGGCGTCCTTGAACGCCTTGTCGACGTAGGCCTTGCCGAGCCAGCGGCGGCGGATTTTGAGTCCTTCGGTGTAGGCCTTGCTGCGCCGTGCGGGTATGTTGCGGGTTGCCGCCATGCCAGTCTCCTCGTTGGGGGTTGATTCGGGTATCGTAGCCAAATTCCGGCGGCGGAACGCCGCGTTCTACCAGAGGGAGGTAATTCGTGTCGCGCTTCAAGCTGCTGTCGCAGGCATTGTTCGCTGTCGTTGTGCTGTCGCTGTGGGCTGGCGCAGCGCTGGCGAAGGCGGGCGCGAAAGTGTCGTTCGTCAACGCGGTGCACGGCTCGGAACTTGTGCCGCCGATGGTGAAGCCCGCCGCGCCCGGCCTGCCGGCGGCGATTTCGAGCGGCAACCCGGTGGGTTACGTGCTGCAGATCGACAACGGCCCGACGATTTACCACACGGGCGACACTGACGTGTTCAGCGACATGAAGCTGATCGCGGAATTCTTCAAGGTGGACCTGATGCTCGCCGCGCTCGAGAAGCGCGGCCTGGGGGCCCGCATGCTGGAGAAGAAACCGGGCGAGAGTTGGTCGTACTGAGACACTCAAGGGAGAGGACATGAAGACCGAACGCAGGAAATTTCTCAAGCAGGCAGGGATGGCGGGCGCCGTGATCGCGGCAAGCGGGGCGGCGACGCTGAAATCCGGTGCGGCGGCGGCGACGGCGGGAATGACGCCGAAGGCCGGCATGGCGATGCCCAAGGGCATGACGCTGCTGACGATGCGCAGCGGCGAGCGCTACACGCTCGGCATCAAGACCGAGAAGGGCATCCTCGATGTCGCGGCGGCGGCGAAGACGTTCAAGAGCGGCGCCCCGGTGACGGCGGATGCCTTGTTCGCGGGCGGCGACCAGGGGCTGACGGCGCTGCGCGACCAGTCGCTCAGGGCCGGCGGCAAGGGGCTGTTCGTCGAGGAGAGCAAGGTCGAGTTCGGGCCCTGCGTCACCAATCCGCAGAAGATCGTGTGCGTCGGCCTGAACTACGCGCGCCACGCGAAAGAGGTCGGCCAGCCGCTGCCGAAGCTGCCAATCCTGTTCAACAAGTTCAACACCTCGCTCAACGCGCACCAGGGCACGGTGCGGGTGTCGTCCATTCCGGCCACCAATTACGACTACGAGGCGGAACTCGTCATCGTCATCGGCAAGCGCGCCTCGAACGTGAGCGAGGCCGAGGCCCTGTCCTACGTGTTCGGCTACGCGACCGGCAACGATTTCACCGCGCGCGACCTGCAGAGCCGCTCGAGCCAGTGGATGATCGGCAAGTCCTGCGACGGCTTCGCGCCGGTGGGGCCGTATCTGGTCACCGCCGACCTGGTGGGCGATCCGAACAGCCTGAAGATCGAGTGCCGGGTGAACGGCGAAGTACGCCAGTCCTCGAACACCAACGACATGGTGTTCAACTGCGCGCAGATCGTGAGCTACGCGTCGAAATTGATGACGCTGGAGCCTGGCGACATCATCTTTACCGGTACGCCGGAAGGGGTGATTTCGGGCCACCCGAAAGACAAGCAGGTGTGGTTGAAGGCCGGCGACAAGCTCACCACCACGATCGAGAAACTCGGAGAGCTGCGCTTCTCCCTGGTCTGAAAATATCAGTCAAGAAGGCGGTGCTCGGGCTTTCCGGCGACCAGAGATGAGCTAGGCCGCGCGCAGCGGCCGCTTGGGCCGCCGGGCCGCGAAAAAGAACGCCGAACCCAGCCCCGCGAGCAGCGCGAGGGTGGTGAATCCCGCGCGGTAATTGCCGGTGATGTCGGCCATGATACCGGCGATCATCGGGCCGCCGACCTGGCCGATGACCATGATCATGAACGACAGCCCGAGGATCATGCCGATCGCGCTGCGGCCGAAATAATCGGCGCGGATTGCCTGCATCATCGGCCCGCGCAAGCCCCAGGCGGCGCCGTGCAGCAGCGCGTAGGCGACGACCATGGCGACGTTGCTCGCGTAGGTGAGGAACAGCAGCCCGCCCATGTGGCCGAGCATGCACGCGGCGGACATGAGGCGCTTGTTCAGGCGGTCGCCGATCCAGGCGCCGATGCCCACGCCGCAGAGCTGGGCCACGGTCTGCAGGGTGATGACCAGCGACGCCGCCTCGATGGTGTAGCCCAGGCCCTCCTTCATGTGCGTGATGGCGTGCGTGTTGACGCCCATCACGACGAAGAGCGCGAAGCCGTGGCCGAGCGACAGCAGCCAGAACGCGGGCGTGCGCAGCGCCTCGCGCGCAGTGAAGTCGCGGGTGGTTTCTTCTTTTTCGTCTTTTAATTCAGCAATAAAACCCCGGGAATCGGATTTCACGCCGTCCATCGCCAGGCCCATGTCCTCGGGCCGGCGGCGGATGACGAAGGAAAGCGGCAGGCACAGCGCGATGATGATGATGCCGGAGGCAAAGGCGGTGCTGCGCCAGCCCCAGGTGGCGAGCGCCCAGGCGATCAGCGGCACGCACAGGCCGCCCGCCGCCATGCCGAGCTGCATCGACGAGAGCGCGCGGGCGCGTTTTTTCTCGAACCAGTGGATCAGCGCCACGTTCATCGGAAAAAAGCCGCACAGGCTCGCGCCCAGCGCGGTGACGATGAACGCGCCGTAAAAGGCGAGCAGCGATTCGACGTTGCTGAGCAGCATGAAGCCCGCGCCGAAGATGAGGACGCCGGCGCGGATTACCCACTGCGGCCCGAAGCGGTCGATGAACCAGCCCAGCAGCGGGCCGAGGATCGCGGCCTCGACCTGGTGCAGCGCCGCGGCGCCGGAGAGCTCGGTCTTGGACCAGCCGCGATCATCGCGCAGCACCGCGAAATAGGCGCCGAACGATTGCAGCAGCAGCGTGCCCTGCACGAACTGCATCAGGCTGCTGGCGCCGACCATCCACCAGCCGTAGAAAATGCGTTTCATGGGAGCAGGCGGATTATCGCAGGCAGTGCCCGGCGCGGGCGTCAGGTTCGACAGGCTGGAACGACAGGTAGACTGCAGCGATGCGAATCGCACTGGCGGGACTCGCCGCGCTGGCCGTCGCGATGGGCATCGGGCGCTTTGCCTTCACGCCCATCCTGCCGATGATGCAGCAGGATGCCGGGCTCTCGGTGGCGGGCGGCGGCTGGCTCGCCTCGGCCAACTACCTGGGCTACCTCGCGGGCGCGCTGTGGGCGGGCGCGATGCGCGCCAATGCGGCGACGGCGATCCGCGCCGGGCTTGCGGTCATCGGCGCCGCGACGCTCGCCATGGCGCTGGACGCCGGCTTTGCCGCCTGGGCGCTGCTGCGCTTCATCGCGGGGGTGGCGAGCGCATGGGTGCTCATCCAGACCTCGGCCTGGTGCCTCGAGCGCCTCGCGCCGCTCGGTCGTCCGGTTCTTGCCGGCGTGCTGTTCGCGGGCGTCGGCGCCGGCATTATCGCCGCGGGCATCCTGTGCGCAATCCTGATGGCGATGCAGGCGAGTTCGGCGAGCGCCTGGCTGGTGCTGGGGCTCGCGTCGCTGGCCGTCACGGCCGTCGTGCAGCGAATTTTTCATTCTGCAACTGAAAGAGCAAAGACCTCCAGCGAACCGCATCGCTGGACCTGGGCGCAGGCGCGCCTCGTGCTTGCCTACGGCGCCTATGGCCTGGGATACATCATCCCGGCGACTTTCCTGCCGATCATGGCGCGCGCAGTGGTGAGCGATCCGAAGGTCTTCGGCTGGGCCTGGCCGCTGTTCGGCGCCGCGGCCGTGCTCTCAACGCTGGGCGTGGCGCTGCTCTCGGGGCGCCACGGCAATCGCGGCGTCTGGATCGGCAGCCAGCTCGCCATGGCGCTCGGTGTTGCCGCGCCGGTGTTCTGGCCCGGCATCGGCGGCATCGTGCTCGCGGCGCTGTGCGTCGGCGGCACCTTCGTGGTGATCACCATGGTCGGCCTGCAGGAGGCGCGCAGCGTTGCCGGCGCGCACGCGGCGCGCCTGATGGCGGCGATGACCGCGGCCTTCGCCGCCGGCCAGATCATCGGGCCGTTGTCCGTCAGTCTGCTGCTGAGCGCCGGCGGCGGATTCTCCACGGCGCTCCTGAGTGCCTGCGCGGTGCTGGTGGCGGGGGCGCTGTTGTTGGTACGGCGCTAGGCGCTAGGCGCGCCGGCGCCGCTGCGGCGCTGAACGCGCGCCGTTATTTCTTGCCGCTGAGAGCGCCGAAATCGATCTCGATCTTGCTCACATCGACGCTCGCCTTGGCTTTCGCTTCGCGGCGTTCGCTGGCGGCGGTGTTGAAGTCGAAATTGCCGGCGGTGAACGCTTCGGCGAGCCGGAAGCTCAATTCCACGAGCACCTTGTGTTCGGGCTTCGCCTTGCCGTCGAGCTGGGAATGGACCTGGCTCGATAGTTCGATGAAGATCTTTTTCGCCAGTTCTTCGATGTGATCTACGGGTGCTGCGGCGACGGCTTTCGCGGCCGGCGCGGGTGCGGCTTCTCCACCACCACTCATGGTCCTGGCCCTCTGAGTTTGAAGGCGGTCATGCTACTCCAGTAACAGTTGCTCGGGTTGCCCGGTTTGCGCGCCCACCAGCCCGTGCGCGCCCACGCCCAGCAGGCGCACCGCGCGGCGCGCGGCATCGGTGCGCTCGAGCAGCGCGACGCTGCGGGCGGCGAACGCCTCCGGGTCGCGCGTCGGGCGCTCCTCGGTGTGGCTGCGGGTGACGGTGGTGAAATCGCCGAAGCGCACTTTGATGGTGACGGCCCGCGCCAGGAGTTTCTTTTTCTCCAGGGAATTCACAACCCTGGCCGCGAGCCTTGCAAGCTCCGCGTGCATTTCACGCACATCTTCCAGGTCCACGCTGTAAGTAGTCTCGGCGGAAATGGATTTCCAGGGCCGGTCGGGCTTGACCTCGCGCGGATCGTCGCCGTGCGACAGGCGCTTGAGCCATGCCGCCAGGTTGCCGACCGTTTGTTGCAATGATATTTCATCGAAATCTCGCACATCGACCAGGCGTTGGATGCCCACGGCGCGCAGCTTCTTCGCCGTCACGGGGCCCACGCCCCACAGCGCCTCCACCGGCAATTCCTGCAGGAAACTTTCCACGCGCTCGGGCGCAATCACCGTGAGGCCGTCGGGTTTGCGCCAGCCCGAGGCGATCTTGGCGAGGAACTTGTTGGGCGCTACGCCCGCGGACGCGGTCAAACCGGTTTCTTCATGGATTTTCTTTTTCAATCGCCTGGCAACCACGCTGGCGAGCCGTTCGCCCCAGAGGTTCTCGGTGACGTCCAGGTAGGCCTCATCCAGCGACAGCGGCTCCACCAGCGGCGTGCAGGAGCGCAGGATCGCCATCACTTTGTGCGAGGCGGCGCGATAGCGCGCGAAGTCGGGGCGCACGATGAGCAGTTCCGGGCACAGGCGCACCGCGCGCGCCATCGGCATCGCCGAGCGCACGCCGAACTTGCGCGCTTCGTAGCTTGAGGCCGCCACCACGCCGCGCGAGGTCGGCGAGCCGCCCACCGCCACCGGCTTGCCGCGCAGCGACGGATCGTCGCGCTGCTCGACCGACGCGTAGAACGCATCCATGTCGAGGTGGATAATGCGGCGTGGCGCGTCGGGCATGGGAAAGTGTAGCGCCCGGTGCCTTTCGCCGCAGGGAGATGGGATGGGGCTTCGCCTGTATTGGTCGTTTGCCGTGCTGGTCACGCTCGCAATGCTGCTCTATGCGGCGGACCGGCGGGATTACATCCGCATGCCCTGGCGGCCGGCGCCCGAGGCGGGGCTGCAGTCGGCGACGCTGCGCGCCACCTGGACCGTGGATCTCGAGACCGGCAATCAGGGCACGCCGCGGGCGGACTTGCACTGGGGCATGGCGGCACGCGACCAGCCGTACTTGGGCGCGTTTCAGCGCGGCTCGGGCAACGCGGCGCTGATCGCGGAAGTCGGCGCCGCGCGCTGGGAGGAGCTGGACGAGGCGGCGCTGGCGAAGCTGAGTTACTCGGCCAACCAATACTCGGCCTGGGGCCCGGATGCGCCGGTGCGCAAGGGCGCGGTGTTCGGCGTGCGCACCGCGGAGGGCAATTTCGCCAAGGTGAGGATCGCGGAGATCGGCAATAACTACCGCTTGCGGCTGGAGTGGTTGCTCTATGCAAGCCGAAAAACAAATTCAGAACCAACAGCAACTGCAGCCTTGGCGCCAAGTCCATCGCTTGCGTGGCAGGCGCTGCGCGACGAGGCGCTGGCTGCCTACAAGGCGCAGCGCTTCCAGGAGGCGCTCGATGCCTGCGGCAAGGCGGTCGCGGCCGCGCAACAGGCGGGCGCCGCGCAGCACGCGCTGGCGCTCGTGAGCTGCGGCGGGCTGATGGGCCTGCACCGGCGCGCTGCGCAGCAGATGGAGGAATGGCTCAAGCAGGCGGTGGCGATATCGGCGAAGCTCGAGCAGCGCCAAATCGTTGCCGCTCTGGGGCCGCGCGAAGTGATGCTCAAGGAACGCGCCTTGCGCATGCTCGGCGTGTTCTACCGCGACCAGAACCGGCCGCGCGAGGCGGCGGAGAATTTCGCGCTTGCGGTGGATACGGTGCGCGCCATGCCGCCGCCCGAAACCGGCGAGCACCGCATGGCGCTGCGCTCGGACCTTTTTGACCTTGGCGTCGTCCTCGCGCAGCTCGGCTTGCG
>Ga0315281_10009516_pt1 | contig 13483 bp, 15 predicted proteins | sample YL17G07_0_MG_FD_204540 | JGI IMG/M metagenome (GOLD analysis project Ga0315281, IMG submission 204540) | Sediment microbial communities from Yellowstone Lake, YNP, Wyoming, USA - YL17G07_0 | ecosystem: Environmental > Aquatic > Freshwater > Lake > Sediment | place: USA: Wyoming | collected...
TGCTGCCATACCCGGCGCCCGGTTTTTGCATGAGGGCCTCTTCGAGACCCCCGGGTCCTGGCTGTACCGGCGGCCGACGCTTTCGTGGTTGTCCGATCCGGCCCTGGTGCGGCAGTTGCCGCGGCTCTATCGTTTCTTTGCCCGCTACTGTGCCGCCCAGCGGTATGAGCCGATCGGTGCTGAGATGCTGTTGCGCGGGATCATCGCGCTAAGCCGACGCCTCGCGACGAATGACGGGATCATCCCGCTCCAAGTCGGAGATGTGACCGTGTTCCTGGACCTTCAAGACCCGCGCTTCCTGCGCGTTCCTACGGAGCTGACCGGCCTGCCGGGTGTGCTGCGGCACTTCCTGCGACCAGGCGACACCTTCATCGATGTCGGCGCCAATCACGGGACATTTTCGATCGTCGCAGCAGGGCTGGTCGGTCACGAAGGACTCGTCGTCTCGATCGAGCCACAGCCGAGACTGGCCGGTCTCCTCAGACAATCGCTGGCGCACGGCTCTGCCAGATTCGAGGTTCATCAAATCGCTTGCGGCGACCGTTCGGAGGAGGTCGCATTCTACATCCCGTTGGCGACATCCGGCTCCGCGGGCCTGTTCGGTCGTTTCTCGGCGATATCCCACCATAGGACTATTAAGGTGGCGATGCGTCGGATGGACGATGTGATTGATTGGCGGCGCCTTCCAGGCCGAGCCTTTATCAAGCTGGACGTAGAGGGGAGCGAACTGGCCTTTCTTCTCGGCGCCAGCCAACTGATACGGGCTACCGCACCGGCTATGTTGATCGAGATGAATCCACCCGCGATGCGCGCCGCTGGCACGTCGAAGACGACATTGGTAAAGACGCTGATGGATATGGGCTATGATCGATTCGTCACACGACAGGAACCGGGACGGCAACGGCCCCTGACGGATCAGACCATTGATGGCGACCTCATCGTGCTGCACGCCTCGATCGGGACGTAACGACCTTCGGAATACCACCAGCGGTTCTTGGCCGCATTGTTATGGTCGCCTACGACCCGTCTTGTCCAGCTTCCTGCTCTCCGCCCGTAGCTGTTCAGCTCGCCGCAGCGCCTGGCTCACCGCATACCCCGTCACCCCAAACTCCCGTCCGATCTCGTCCTGCGTCAGCCCGCAGAGCTCGTTGACAAGGTCCAGGGACGCGTCTGGGCATTGGACTTCGGCGGGCGTGAGGAGAGACAAACCGTCTTCCGAAAAGGCCGCAGGGCCAGAGATGCTCGATGCGCTCTACGCAGCTGACCAACACCACCGCGCCCGGTGTATGACCGACGACATGCACGGCCTTCCGTCCCTCGGGGCTGCGCGCTAGAGCGACCGCAAGTAGCGCTGCACGTCCTCGTGTGTGCCGACTCGAACGAAGGTGCACAGATCCCGTTCGACCGTGAATACGAGACGCAGACCCAACCCAATGCGGGCTTCCCAGATGCCTGAGCGGTGGAGCTTCCGGATCCCGAGTCCTTGGTGGCGATGAACGTCGCCGATGGCGGCCGGCAGCGCGAGAACAACGTCAAAGACCATTGCGCGCCCGGCATCATCGAGGTTACGGACGTCGCGTTGAAACCGCTCGTCGAGCCCAATGCGCATGTGCGCGACGGTTACGAGGTAGCCCGCCGGGGCCTGCGGAGGAACTGGACTGCTGCCTCCGGTGTAGCGAACTCGCGCACCTTGCCACGCGCCCGCCCGGCGGCGAGCCGCCGCCACAGCCGCTGGGCCTGAGCATCGGTCAGTGTTGCTTCTAGCGCAACAATAGCCGCAATCCGACGTGCTCCACGCTTCAGAACGACTTGCTCACCCTCAACTGCCGCGTCGACGAGATCACCGAGCTGCTCCCTGGCCTGATCGATCGTTACCGCTCGCATGTCGGCACCATAACGCATTCCGGCTCAGCGGCAAAGAGTTCGCCAGCGGCGACGTGGCAGCGTTCAGGCCCTCGGGGCTCACCAGCGGCGTCCCGCTGGGGTCAGAGTTGCAACTCCAAGTGACCAATGCGCTCAGGGTCGTGCCTGGAGGATGGAGTTCGGCGGGCCTGAGGAGAGGCAAATCGTTTCCGAGAAAGCCAGAGGTCCATAGATGCTCGATGCGCTCTGCGGAGCTGACCAACACAACTGCGCCCGGCGGATAGCCGACCAGATGCACGGCCTTCTGGCCGGCCTTGCAGACAGCCTGGAAGGAGGCCTGGCCGGGGAACAGTGTGACTTGCAAGGTAAATTTAGCTAGATAAAATACCTATTGCTGGCTCTGGTATGACAAGTTATACCCCTTTCCATGAAGACGGCCATCTCATTGCCGGATGAGTTGTTTGACGAGATCGAGGTGTGCGCCCGCACCTTGAAGATGTCGCGCAGCAGCCTGCTGGCTGCGGCTGCCCGAGACTTCCTGGCGCGCCGCCGTCACCCATCGGACGCAACCGAGGCTTGGAACCGCGCCATCGCCAAGGGCGGGCAGCCGGGTGACGATCCCGCAGCGGCGGCGTTGCGGCGGTACAGCAAGGCCGTGGTGGGCGGGACGAAGCGGAAACGACGGTGATCCGGCGCGGACAAGTCTGGTGGGTGGACTTCGGGGAGCCGGCGGGTTCCGAACCCGGCTACCGTCACCCCGCGCTGGTGATTCAACGCGATGAGGTCAACGCGAGCGCGATCAACACGGTTGTCGTCTGCGTACTGACCAGCAAGCGGGCATTGGCACGGGCTCCAGGCAACACCCTCCTGTCAAAGCGAGTGACGGGGTTGCCGCGCGACTCGGTCGTCAACGCCTCTCAAATCGTTACCGTAAACAAGAGTGATCTCGCCACGCTCGCGGGCACCCTTTCCGCCCGGGCGATGGAGCGAGTCAGCGAAGGACTCGGCTGGTTTCTGCGGCTTGGACCGTGAAGGATCGACTGGAGAGAAGCCGGGACGCTGGCTTGCGTGGTGACAGGAAGGCAGTTGGCACCGGGCGTCTGGACTATCGCCTTCGGCGGGCGTGAGGAGAGACACACCGTCGACCGGCGGACAGAGGTATCCCTTTCGCGTACCGTGCCGTTTTGCCGGCAGGAGCGGCCAAGTCGTCGTCGATCAACTGCGCACCGTCGACCGCGAACGTCTCGTCCGGCATTTCGGGTGTCTTTCGCCACCGGCATTCTCCCAGGTTCTCGCGCCATGTTGCGCTGAACGAGGCGGCCCGAATATAGTCGCGCCATGGAACGCCGGGATTTCGAGGAGCTCGAGGACGCCACGCTGGCTCCCTACGCGATGCACAGCCGCGACAGTCGCGGCCGAAGGCATCCAGAACCGGAGCACCCTTTCCGGCTGCCTTTCCAGCGCGATCGCGACCGCATCATCCACTCGACCGCCTTCCGCCGCCTCGAGTACAAAACGCAGGTGTTCGTCAATCACGAGGGCGACTACTACCGGACACGGCTGACGCATACGATGGAGACGGCGCAGATCACCCGCACCGTCGCCCGCGCCCTGCGCCTGAATGAGGACCTCGCGGAAGCGGTGGCGCTGTCGCACGACCTGGGCCACACGCCCTTCGGCCACGCCGGCGAGCGCGTGCTGAATCAGCTGATGGCGGACCACGGCGGCTTCGAGCACAACCAGCAGAGCCTGCGCATAGTGGATCTGCTGGAGGAACGCTACCCGACCTTCGCCGGATTGAATCTCACCTGGGAGGTGCGTGAGGGCATCGCTAAACACTCGCCGCCGTACGATCGGCCGGCGGCGCAAGCGTTCGAGCCGCACCAGGCACCATGCTTGGAGGCCCAGATCGTCGATTACGCCGATGAGATCGCGTACAACACCCACGACATCGACGACGGCTTGAAGTCTGGGTTGTTGAACCCGGAGCAGCTGCACGACGTGGCGCTGTGGCGCGAAACTTTTGGGCGGGTCTCAGCCGAGTACCCGCAGGCCGGATTTCGCATCCAGCGCTGCCAGGTGCAGCGCGCCTTGATCGACGACCTCGTGACCGATTTGATCGAGACGGTGAGGGAGCGCCTGCGGGTGCTGAAGCTCGTCAGTGTCGAAGGGATCCGAGCGTACCGGCAGCCGCTGGTCAGTCTCAGCCCCGGACTGGAGACGAAGCGCGCCGAGCTGAAGGCGTTCCTGATGGAGAATCTCTATCGCCATTATCGTGTCATGCGCATGGCTGTGAAGGCACAAAAAGTGATGACCGATCTCTTCCGCGCCTACATGGACGAGCCGGCACAGCTGCCGACGCACATCGCGGCGCGCTGGCAGGCAGGCGAGGATCGCGCGCGCGTGGTTGCCGACTACATCGCCGGGATGACTGACCGCTTCGCACTCGACGAACACCGCAAGCTCTTCGACCCCGACGAGCGCGTCTGAACCGGGGATTGCGGCAACCCGCAAGTAGCGATTCAAGTCGCTCAACTGTGGTTTTAAGGCTCAGGCTTTGAGTTTGGAGTGCCCGCCCGTCCCGACTCCTGCTTTGGGGATCTCGGCGCGGCCGCCTTGGGTGAGCTTCTTCAGATCGAGGATCTCGTCGAGTCGCTCCTTCGGGATGAGCCCTTCCTCCAGAAGCACCTCACGTATCGGCTTGTTCTCAGCGAGCGCCTTCTCGAAGATCCTGGCCGCCGCATCATAGCCGATCACCGGCGCCACGGCGGTCACCAGCGCCGCAGTGCGTTCGCCGTAGGCGCGACACCGGGCGACGTTGGCGACGATCCCGCGTACACACTTCTCCGCCAGCACCCTGGCGGCGTTGCCCAGGATCTCCAGGCTTTCAAGCAGGTTGTGCGCGATCACCGGCATCATCGCGTTCAATTCGAGGCTGCCGTTCAAGCCGGCGATGCTGACGGCGGCATCATTGCCGATGATGTGGGCGGCCACCATGTTTACTGCTTCGGGGATTACTGGGTTGACTTTTCCGGGCATGATGCTGGAGCCCGGCTGGACAGCCGGCAGCTCGATTTCGTTCAGGCCGGCGCGAGGGCCGGAAGTAAGCAGCCGCAAGTCATTGGTGATCTTCATGAGCCCGACGGCGGTCGTCTTGAGCATGCCGGATAACTCGACGCAGGCGTCACGGTTCTGCATGGCTTCAAACGTATTGTCGGCGCGCCGAAACAAATGGCCGGTGAGAGCGCGCAACTCAGCGATTACACAGGCGGCGAACTCGGGGTGCGTGTTGAGCCCGGTGCCGACGGCCGTGCCGCCAATGGGCAGCTCCGAGAGGTGGGAACGGCTGCTCTCCAACCGGGCGATGCCATGGCAGACGACGCTGGCATAGCCGGAGAACTCCTGCCCAAGCGTGACTGGCACGGCATCCTGCAGGTGGGTGCGGCCAGCCTTCACCACGTCGGCGAACTCCGTAGCCTTTGTCTGGAAGGCATCGGCCAGTTCGCGCAGCGCCGGGATAGTGTGCGCCTCGACGGCGTCCATGGCGGCCACGTGGATGGCGGTGGGGAACACGTCGTTGGTGCTCTGGCCCATGTTGACGTGGTCATTCGGATGTACGCTCCGGTCGCCGCGTGTGCCGCCGAGGATCTCGATGGCGCGACTGGCGATGACCTCGTTGGCATTCATGTTCGTCGAGGTGCCGGAGCCAGTCTGAAAAACGTCGACGACGAACTCCCCGTCGAACTTGCCTGCCGCCACCTCCAGAGCGGCGGCCTCAATGGCCCTGCCGCACCGCTCGTCCAGCAACTTGAGCTGCATGTTAGCGCGGGCACACGCGGCCTTGATGTACCCCAGCGCCTGAATGAAACGGCGGGAGAAGCGCAGGCTAGAGATCGGGAAGTTGCCCGCTGCCCGTGCCGTCTGCGCGCCGTAGTAGGCGTTGGCCGGGACCTGCATCTCTCCCATGGAATCCTTTTCGATCCGGAAGTCCGCCATGGTCTTCTCGTTCACTTAGCTCTCAGCTGTCAGCTTTCAGCTCCGCAACGAACGAGTCAATAGCGCCACGTCATGCTGCGTGGCTGATGGTTGAGTCGCCGATCGTTTTCAGTCGTCGTAGCGTACCAGTGAGAAGACCTCATGCCGTTGCAGTCGGTCCCGCCCGCCGAGCGCTGCCAGTTCGATCACGAAAGCGCAGGCTACCACTTCTCCTCCGAGGCGTTCGACCAGCTCGACCGCGGCGCAGGCGGTGCCGCCGGTGGCGAGCAGATCGTCAACGATCAGCACCCGGGTCGGGTGGCCGAAGGCATCGCGATGGATCTCGAGAGCATCGCGCCCGTATTCCAAGGCGTACTGCGCGGCGTACGTTTGCGCCGGCAACTTTCCGGGCTTGCGCACCACGGCCAAGCCCGCACCGAGGGCGTACGCCGCCGCAGCGCCGAAGAGAAAACCGCGCGACTCGATGCCCAACACCATGTCGATACGGCCGCGGTACGGTTGCGAGAGCCGATCGATAACTTCGTGAAGCGCTTCGCCGTCGGCCAGCAACGGCGTGATGTCACGGAAGATGATGCCGGGCTTGGGGAAATTCGGTATGTCGCGGATGTAGAGCTTCAAATCCTTCACGTCACCCTCCGTTTCATCACGCCCGTTGGCTTTACCAAATCGAAGCGGCGATGGGTAGCGGCGTCAACCGCCTTGCCCGCGAGGCCGGGGGGAGCCGCCAGCTGTTCGGGCGGGGGCAAGAACTCCAGCGGGTCCAGCGCGACGTTGTCCTGGCGTACCTCGAAGTGGAGGTTGGCACCCGAGGTGCGGCCGCTGTCGCCGACGCTGCCGATGATGTCACCTTGGCGCACATGCTGCCGTTCGTGGGCCCGATTGACTTGGTTGTGAGCGTAGACGGTGGCGAAGCCGCCGGCGTGCCGCAGGATGATGACATTGCCGTAGCCGCGCAGCGCATCGCTGTAGATGACGTCGCCGTCCTGCGCGGCGTGCACCGGGGTTCCCGCCGGCGCGCTGATGTCGACGCCGTCGTGGAAACCATGGCCGCGCCGGCCGAACCCGGAGGTGACGATGCCGCCGGTCACGGGCCAGGCGAAATTCATCTTCGCGTCCTTCGGCCCATGAACCTCGTTGCGGCGCACGCTGACGGCGCGCGGCGTGATGAGGGTCACCGGCAGTTCGCGCCGCGCGCCGGGAATCAACAGCCGCTGCCCCACTTCGATGCGCGACGGGTCGCGCAGATGATTCGCTTCGGCCAGGCGCTTGACCGAAACGCCGTAGGCTTTGCCGATCCGGTACAGGTTTTCACCCGGCCGCACGCGGTGGTGCAACGCGTGACTGCACGCGGCCAAACCGCCAAGCAACGCTAGCAACACCAATTCCCGCGCTGCTCGCCTGCTACACCCCTCGCCCACTCACCACGTCCTCACACCCTTAGCCGATGGTGGTCACCCTTCCCAGCCGTATGGGCCGATCAGCTTCACGAACCGGCACTCACCGAAGTACTTCACGTCTAATTGCGTGCCGCGCTTGTGAATGCGCGTCAAACCCTGCAACTCGTCCTCACCCAGGGGCAGGACCAAATAGCCGCCATCCGCGAGTTGCTCGACCAGCGGCCGCGGGATCTGCTGGACCGCTGCGGTGATCATGATGCCATCGAACGGCGCCGCCTCGGGCCAGCCGTTCGAGCCGTCGGCGGTGCGCAGGTAGACCCATGCCCCGTAGCCCAGCCCCTCCAGGCATGCGCGCGCACTGCCGGTGAGAGACTCGATGCGATCGAGGCTGAACACCTCGCGCGCCAGTTCCGCCAGCACCGCAGCTTGGTATCCGGAGCCGGTGCCGATTTCCAACACCCGTTCATGTCCCTTCAGCTCGAGCAACACGCTCATCAGCGCGACCATGTACGGTTGCGAGATGGTCTGGTCTTGCCCGATCGGGAGCGGTGTATCGTCGTAAGCGCGCCGCTGCAACGCGGTCTCGACAAACAAGTGGCGCGGCACCCGGCGCATCGCCGCCAGTACACGCTCGTCGTGGATACCGCGGGCATGCAGCTGCTCTTCAACCATTTGCTCGCGTGCTTGGTCGAAATTCATGGCCAGCGCAGCTGCAGCTTCCGGAGGCGCACCAGCGAGGCGTAGTTCGTCAAATCGAGATGCAGCGGGGTGACGGAGATGAGGCCCTGCTGCACGGCGCTGAAATCGGTGCCCTCGCCGTCGACGAAGGCCAACGGCCCACCGCCGATCCAGTAGTAGGTCTTGCCGCGCGGATCTGTCCTCTCGACGATGGCGTCGTCGTAGCGGCGCTTTCCTTGACGCGTCAGTGCGAAGCCTTTGATCTGCTCCGCCGGCAACGCCGGGACATTGACGTTGAGGAGGGTGTCGGAGGGCAAGTGATCGTCCAGAATGGCGGCAGCCAAGCGGTGCGTGAAGGCCGCAGCCGGCGCGAAATCGAACGCGCTGTCGGCCACTAAAGAAACCGCAACCGCGGGAACGCCCAGCAGCGTCGCTTCCATGGCCGCCGAGACCGTACCGGAATAGGTGATGTCGTCACCCAGGTTCGCCCCATGGTTGATGCCAGAGATCACCAGACGCGGACGTTCGCGCAGGATGCCGTTGATCGCGAGGTTGATGCAGTCCGTCGGTGTCCCGTCTACCGCAAAGACGCGCGGGCCCACCGGCTCGATGCGCAACGGGCGGTGCAGCGTCAACGAGTGACTGACCGCACTCTGGTCGCGGTCCGGCGCCACCACCCAGATCTCATCCAACGCCGCCAGGGTTTCCTGCAGGACCGCGATGCCCTCCGAGGAGATCCCGTCGTCATTGCTCAGCAGAATGGACACGTGAAAAAGGCTAGCACCGGGCTTCCAACGAGGCAAACTTGAGTCGGCGACGTCGGGAGGCGTCTCACTGGCACTGTAGGTGAGAGCGCAGCGTTCTGCCCCGTTGCGCGCGGCTTGAAGTGCTGCGCCGGGGGGAAACCAATCGGGGCGGCGGGATTTGAACCCACGACCACTCGCACCCCAAGCGAGTGCGCTACCAGGCTGCGCCACGCCCCGAAACTCACCCACGGCACCACGCGGCTCCAGCATCACCGCGCCGCTAGTTCGTTTAGTGCCACGTTGGCGCGCGAAACACAACTGTCGCTAATGGTACGCCGGTGTGCCGGTCTGTTCTTCACTGGCTGACTGGCGCACCGGCGCACGGGCTCACTCGCTGCAACAGATTGCGAGCTCCACTTTCGGTGAGCCGCACGGTACCGCCGCCGTTGTCCAAGGCAACCAAACCCTCCCCAGCCAGGTATACAGCCACGCCCGCCACGCGCGTATCGGTGGTGCGCAAGCATCCGGCAAGTTCCTCGAGATTTAGAGCCGAGGCCGAGCCCCAGAGTTGATAGCCGGCCATGAGCGTCTTCAACAGGCTGAACACCAGCTCGCTTCCGGAACGCTCGCGCTTGACCTCGGGGATCATGTGCAATCGCCTCGGACACGGGTTGAGCAACGGCCATGCCAGCAATTCTAATCGGAGCCGCCGCTTCCGGGCCGATCTGCCGCACGGTTTTTGTGCGTCTTCGCTAAATTCGTGACGGCCGGGTTTTGGAAAAGGCGCGGATTGGGGGGGGACTAAGTGAGCAAGCGGTGTATCGATTCGAGGTCATGCTTGAGGCGAAGGAGTACGCTGCGGTAGCTGCGGTCGCCGACCGGCATCTCCAGTTGCTGGCGTTCTTCCTTCTGCAAGCTTTTCAAGCGCTTGCGTGCACCTTCAATCGTGAAGCGCTGTTCATGCAACAGCCGCTTGATCTGCAAAAGCGTTTCAACGTCCTTGCGGCGATAGAGGCGATGCTTGGAACGGGTCTTGGCGGGCTTGATGACGCTGAACTCGCTCTCCCAATAGCGCAGGACATAGGGTTTGACGCCGACGATGCCGGCGACCTCCCCGATCTTGAAATAGAGCTTGTCCGGCAACTGCTCTTGGTCGTCACGCACGGTCAACCTGAGGCCTCCGGATTCATGCTTTTCTTGAGGACCTGACTCGACTTGAAGGTCAAGACGCGGCGGCCGGAGATAGTGATTTCGCCACCCGTTTGCGGGTTGCGGCCCTTGCGCGGCCGCTTTTGGCTCACAACGAAGTTGCCGAACCCCGAGATCTTCACCTTTTCGCCTTCCTGGAGACGGTTCTTGATGATTCCCAAAATGCATTCGATGATATCGCTCGCCTCTTTTTTCGAAAAGCCCACCTTTTCGTAGATGCGCTCGACGATATCTCCTTTGGTCATGGTCACGCCCGGAATCCCCCGAAGGTCAAAGAACCTCACCTACCGTGGTTCAACATGCAGGGCATCCTTGAGTGCAGCGATCAGCTGCCCGTGGACCTGATTGACTTCCGCATCGGTCAGCGTGCGGTCGGCAGCGCGATAGGACAGTGCGTACGCGAGGCTCTTCTTCCCCGGAGGGATTGGTGGTCCGGTGTACTGATCGAACAGGTACACGTCTTCGATCAGGCGCCGTTCCTGGTTCCACTCACGCACGAATCGAACCACCAGATCGGATGCGAAACTTTCCTCAGTCACGATCGCAACATCTCGCAAAACTGCAGGAAATCGTGAAAGGTCACGGTACGTAATACGAGTGCGAGAATACTCAAGCAACCGGTCCGAGTCAATCTCAAACACCCAGCAGGGATCCTGCACTTTCATCTCCGCCGCCACCGCCGGATGCAGGCTGCCAACGATGCCCAGGGGCACGCCAGCGACCGCCACGCGTGCGGTCTTCCCCGGATGAAAGGCTGACGCATCGGTGGCAGCAGTCCACCGCGCCTCACTGATCCCCAGGAATCCGAGGATGGCTTCGACGATGCCCTTGACGTCGGCGAACTCCGTCCGCACGTTGCGGCTGCCGATTCCGGCAACCGGCAGAGTGGGGCAGATGGCGCCCGCGAGCCGCCGCGCCTCGCCAAACGCCTCATCCCGCCAGAACACTTTGCCGATGCAGAACTCACCCACGCGTGTCACCCCCTGGTCATGGTTATCGCGGACAACGCGGATCAGGCCCGGAAGCAGACTCAATCTTAACTCCGTCTCTTCCTGCACCACCGGGTTGAGGATGCGCACCGCGTGACGGCGGTCGTGCAGGCCGGGAAACAGCGCGTTCAACCGGGGCGAGCAGAAGCTCAAGAGGATGACCTCGCTCAGCCCGTGCGCGGCACAAAACCGTTTCAAATCTCGTTCCCGCCGCTGGTTGAGCTCCGGTCCCGAACCGGCCAAGGTCGATTCGGGAAGCGTGGTGGGCACGTTTTCATATCCGCCCAGGCGCGCCACCTCTTCGATCAGATCGACCTCACGCGTCAGATCCGATCGGTATGACGGCGGCACCACCGTCAACGTGCCCCGCGTTGCGGGAGACACGCTCACCCCGAGAGCCTTCAGCCGCGACAGCAGTTCGCTGCGGCCGATCGTCATGCCGAGAAGCTCGTCAACGCGCTTGAGGCGCATCGAGATGGGAACCTGCTGAGCGGGGCCCGGGTACGCGTCCACCCGTCCACGGGCGATGGTGGCACCACAGATGCGCGCCATCAACGCTGCGGCGCGGTCGGCGGCCACAGGTGCGCCTTCGATGTCGGTCGTCCGCTCGAAGCGATAGGAAGCTTCGGTGCGCAAACCTAGTCGTTTTGCCGTGCGCCGGATAGCGCCCGGATTGAACCACGCGCTTTCCAACAAGATATGGCGCGTGCTCAGGGTCACCTCCGTGTCCGCTCCGCCCATCACGCCGGCAATCGCCACGGGTTCGCCGCCGCTGGTGATCATCAGGTCGTCGGCATCCAGGGTCCGCGCCTGGCCGTCCAACGTCGCAAAAGCGGCGTCGGTCTGGGCGCGCCGCACCAGAATCTCCTTTGCCGGCAGCCGATCGTAATCGAAGGCGTGGAGCGGCTGCCCACGTTCGATCATGACGTAGTTGGTCACGTCGACGACGTTGTTGATCGGCCGAATGCCTGCGGCCCGCAATCGGCTTTGCATCCATAGCGGTGAGGGAGCGATGGTTGCGTCGGAAAGCACGCGCGCGACGTAGCGGCGGCATAGTTCGGGATCGTCGATACGGAGCGCGATCAAATCGGCGGCCGCAACATCGGACTCGGGCACGGTCAAGCGTCGGCGCCGCAAGCGCTGCCCGGTCAGCACGGAAATCTCGCGCGCGATACCGATCACGCTCAGGCAGTCGCCGCGATTGGGGGTGACGGAGACATCGAGCACCGTGTCTTCCAGACCGAGGATAGCGGAGACCCGCGCGCCGATGGCGGCGTCGTTCGGCAGCAGCAGGATGCTGCCAGTGTCCGTTCCGATGCCCAATTCCGCCTCCGAGCACAGCATTCCGGCGGAGGTAACGCCGCGCACGTCGGCCGTTTCGAGTCGCCGGCCGTCAGGCAAAGTGCACCCGGGAGGCGCATAGGCCACACGGCTCCCCGCCTGAACGTTCACAGCCCCGCACACCACGGTGCATGTCGTATCCGGACCCGTGCGTGCGGTGCACACGTTCAAGCGCTCCGCCTGCGGATGCGGCCGCACTTCCACGATTTCGGCGCACACCACTGCGGACAGCGCATCGCCGATTTCCTCGATCGACTCCACCTCCAGCCCCGCCATGGTGAGCCGCTCCGCGACTTGCGTGATCGGAAGGGTCAGCTCAACGAACTCCGCCAGCCAGTTCCAGGCGATTTTCATGGCGCGCGCTAGAATTGCTGCAGAAAACGCATGTCGTTGGCGAAGAGCAAGCGGATGTCGTTGATCTGGTACTTGACCATGGTGACGCGATCGACACCAAGCCCAAACGCGAAGCCCGACACCGCCTCAGGATCGTACCCCACGGCAGCAAACACGTTTGGATCGATCAGCCCAGCGCCTAGGATCTCGAGCCAGCCGCTGCCCTTGCACATCGTGCATTGCCGGTTATTGCCCTGGCAGAGCACGCAACCAATATCGACCTCGGCGCTGGGTTCGGTGAAGGGGAAAAAGCTGGCGCGAAAGCGCAGCTGGGTCTGGCCGCCGAAGATACGGTGCAGCGCCAGTGTCAGCACGCCTTTCAAATCGGCAAAGGTGACGCGCCGATCGACCATAAAGCCTTCGATCTGGTGCAGCATAGGCGAGTGGGTGGCATCGTAGTCGTGGCGGTAACATGCGCCGGGGGCGATGACGCGCAGCGGCGGTTGGTGTGTCTCCATGACGCGGATTTGCACCGGCGAAGTGTGCGTCCGCAGCACGTAGCCGTCGGTCACGAACAAGGTGTCCTGCATGTCGCGGGCTGGGTGATCCGCGGGAACATTCAAAGCGGTAAAGTTGTGGTACTCGTCCTCGATTTCCGGTCCCTCGGCGATGCTGAAACCCAACGCGACGAAAATGTCGACGATTTCTTCCAGGGTCTGCGTGAGTGGATGGAGATGACCGGGAATGCGGTGGCGGCCGGGCGCGGTCACGTCGGCCCGTTCGGCCGCGATTCGGCGTTCGCGTTCGGCTTGCCGCAGCAGGGTCAAGCTCTCTTCGATCCTGCGCTCGACCTCGTCCTTGATCTGGTTCAGGTAAGCGCCGATCGCGGGGCGTTCGGCGGGCGGCACCTCGCGCAAGCCGCGCACGGCCT
>Ga0315281_10009517_pt1 | contig 13483 bp, 12 predicted proteins | sample YL17G07_0_MG_FD_204540 | JGI IMG/M metagenome (GOLD analysis project Ga0315281, IMG submission 204540) | Sediment microbial communities from Yellowstone Lake, YNP, Wyoming, USA - YL17G07_0 | ecosystem: Environmental > Aquatic > Freshwater > Lake > Sediment | place: USA: Wyoming | collected...
GGTTCGGGGCAAAAGACTACGTTCGGATTTCCTACGCGTGCTCCATGCAAGAGCTGGAGAAGGCGGCCGAACGGTTGCGGCGGGGATTTGCGAAACTATAACAAAGAGGTGATGAAAAGAAATGCCGACGTACGAATACAAGTGCAAGAATTGTAATCACGAATTCGAGGAAGTTCAACCGATGAGCGCCGCCTCGTTAGTGATGTGTCCCAAGTGTAAAACACCCAATCTTGTGCGCGCAATTGGAGGAGGGGGAGGAATGATCTTCAAAGGCAGTGGCTTCTACCACACCGATTACAAGAACGCTAAGACGGATACGAAAGAATCAAAACCAAAAACAACCCCATCCACCGACAAAAAAGCCGATCCCAGCACAAAGCCTGCGCCTCCGACCACGCCTACTAAACCAAAAGAGTAACAAAGTAAAGGAATCATGGAATCATGGAATTTTGGAATGATGGAATGATGGAATGATGGAATGAATCAGTTTTTCCATTCATCCATTATTCCATTCCTCCATCATTCCAACAGTTGTGCTAGATTTTCGGCCCTGCTTTGATCACTTCAGGCGGGCATCCATCTTCGAACTTCTTGAAATTTTCTATGAATCGTGCCGCAAGTTGTTTGTACTTCAACATGTAGTTCTCCTTGCTGGGCCACGATCCCGACGGGTCGAGCACATTCGCCGGCACGCCCTCACAAGCCGTCGGCACTTCGAATCCAAACACGGGATCCTTCACAAATTTCACTTTCTGCAACTCCCCGCTCAGCGCGGCGTTGAGCAAGGCGCGCGTGTGCCCGATGCTTATCCGCTTCCCAATGCCAAACGGTCCGCCGATCCACCCCGTGTTGACAAGCCAGCATGCCGCGCCGTGTTTCATGATTTTTCTTTTCAGCAAATCCGCGTAGAATGACGGATGGTGCACCATAAAGGGGGCGCCGAAACAAGTACTGAATGTCATTTCGGGTTCTTTCCCGAGTCCCACTTCCGTTCCGGCAATTTTCGATGTATATCCAGAGATGAATTGATACATCGCCTGGTCGGGAGTGAGATGCGCGATCGGCGGCATAACGCCCGAAGCGTCGCACGTTAATAGAATGATATTCTTCGGATGGCCTCCCATCTTCTCGGGCACCGCGTTGGAAATATAATCGAGCGGGTACGATGCGCGGGTGTTTTCTGTGATCGATTCGTCGTCAAGATCGATTAACCGTGTTACCGGGTCGTAGACCACGTTTTCGAGAATCGTGCCGAACATTTTCGTCGTCGCGTGGATCTGAGGCTCGGCTGTCGGCGATAGACGGATCACTTTCGCGTAGCAGCCTCCTTCAAAGTTGAACACACCTTCATCGCTCCATCCATGTTCGTCGTCGCCGACCAGGCTTCTCTTCGGATCGGCGGAGAGCGTTGTCTTGCCCGTTCCGGAAAGCCCGAAGAAAACCGCTGAGTCTCCATTTTTCCCGATGTTGGCAGAACTGTGCATCGCCATCACTCCCTGCAACGGAAGGAGGTAATTAAGGATGGTGAAAATGGATTTCTTTATTTCTCCTGCATACGCCGTATTGCCGATGATGCAGAGCCGCTGCGCAAAATTGAGCGCAATAAACGTGTTCGTTGCCGTGGCGTCGATTTGCGGAATTCCTTTGAACGACGGGACCGTGATTACGGTAAAATCGGGAATGTGCCGGCGGTATTCCTCGTTCGTTTGAGGAAGAATGAACATGTTGCGCGCAAACATGGCGTGCCAGGCATGCTCGCAAATAATGCGGATCGGCATCCTGTAGTTCGGGTCGGCGCCTCCATAGCAGTCTTGTACGAAAACATCTTTTCCTTGCAGAAAACCCTGGACGCGATTGTAGAGATCGCTGAATTTATCCGGACTGAACGGGCGGTTGTACTGCCCCCACCATATTTGATTTTCTGTCGTCGGCTCCTTCACGATAAACTTGTCGTTCGCCGACCGTGCCGTGTGCTTACCGGTGTTGACGACAATCGGTCCGAGATGAGAGATTCTTGCCTCGCGACGAAAACTGATTTCTTCGTAGAGCGCTTCGGTGGGCAGGTTCCAGTACGCCATCCGCAAGTTCGTGAGTCCATGGTTGTCGAGTCCGTAGTCGCTCTTCACAGCGGAGGCTTCACTTTGAGCAGGAGTTTTGATATCGAGAATATTGTTCATAACCAGTCCCTCACGAGTTTGCGGTCGCCGATATAAATCTCATTTGGTGAATGCGGGTCGAGCGCCCATTTAATTCGCGCGACGCCTTCGGTGATTTCTTTAATTGAGCCAGCGTAGCTTAATCGCAAGTGCCCTTCCATGCCAAACTCTTTTCCCGGCACAGTAACGACGAGCGCCTTTTTTAATAAAAGCTGCGAAAGCTCCACCGACTTGTTGGAGTACGCGCGGAAATCCGGCAAGCAATAATATGTGCCGTTCGGTTTTGTGCATTTCACGCCTGTGAACGTGCTTAATTCCTGCATCATCACGTTGCGATTATTCTCCAGCGTCATTCGCAAACTCTCGGTGGCACTTTGCAGACCGGTCATCGCGCCTTCCGCGGCCGCCTGGAGCAAGACAGAAGTACACGACGTAATCTGCCCTTGGACGTTTGCCATAATCCCGACGAGGCTTCTGCTTGCGATCGCCCATCCGATCCTGAAGCCGGTCATGCCGTACAATTTGGAGACTCCATTCACCACGACAATGTGCGTCGACTCGATGTCTTTCTTTGTGTACTTGAAGCACACGGGGACGGTCTTTCCGTCAAAGACGAGCTTATGGTAGATGTCATCCATGATGAGGTAAATCCCTTTCTGCTCGCAGAACTCCACTATCTTTGCGATGAATTCTTCCGAGTAGACGACGCCCGACGGATTGTTCGGACTGTTGACGATGATAGCCTTCGTGTATGAGCTGACGGCTTTTACAACATCTTCCATGCGCGGATAGAATCCGCCGTCTTCCGGTGTGACAATCACCGGAACGCCGTACACCATTCTCACCATTTCAGGATAGCTGACCCAATATGGCGCAAGGATGATCACTTCGTCCTGAGGATTGACAAGAGAATAGAGGACATTGAATACGGATTGCTTAGCCCCTGCTGAGACAATTACATTTTCCGGCGCAACAACCCTGTCGTAATTCTCTTCGGTGTACTTAATCACCGCCTTCTTGAGCGACGGAATACCGTCGGTCGGCGTGTACTTGATGTCGCCGGTATTAAGTTTTGCCGCAGCGCTGAGAATTGCATTGATGGGAGCTTTGTTTTTTGGCTCACCGGCCCCGAGGTGAACTACCGCTTCGCCTTTCTCGCGTAACACTCTCGCTTCTTCGTTCAACTTCAATGTCGGCGACTCAGCGATTGATTTTGCAAGCTGACTGACGCTCATGTGACAGGCCTCCTTTGTGATGACATACTGCCGGGTTAAAGGGAAGTACCGCGCAATTCTGGTGCCAACATTGATTACTCAGATTGACGCAGATTTAGCGCAGATGGCAGATTAATAAGGATTATAGAGGATTTTTCGTGGATAAGTTTGCGCTCAAAGCCTTGAGCCGGATATCAACGATTCTATTCTCAACAATGCGAAGGTGAGTTTGCTATTATCGGAAAAAACCATGTATACAGGACGGGTAGGACAAAAAAAGCGCGATCCTCAGTGAATCGCGCTTGATATTGTGGACAGAATTTTTGAGAAGCTGTTCGCCTATTTCATGAGGATCAATTTCCGGGTCTCCACGTACGTTCCCGCCTGCATCCGGCACAAGTAAATCCCGCTAGCAACGCCCGTGGCCTTCCACTGGACTCGAAATAATCCAGCGGACCTATTCCCCGAAACTAACGTTTCAACTTCCTCCCCTAAAAGATTATATATTTTCACTGTGATGTTTGATGCGGAACCGAGTGAAAACGATATTGTCGTGGTCGGGTTGAATGGGTTCGGATAATTTTGAAGTAATTCAAATCGGGGCTGTATCCCGCCGGCACTTGAAACGGAAGTGATCGAAACCAGCCCGGCGTTGACAGCGGCAGTGTACCAGAGACAAGCCAGGTCAACCGTCGCAGTTTGAACCTGGACTTTTGTCATTGCTCCGGTCTTCTCCCACAGCGCTGCATAGTATGCGCTACCGCTTGTTGATCCTCCTGCAGTCATCTTCGCGTAGTTGTCTGCGCGAAGAATCGAATCGACAAGCCCGTTGCCATGTGTAATATAGGCGAAGGCAAAATCTATCGGCGCATCGACGAAATGTACCTGATCTTTTGTGACGGTGATTTGACCCAAGTAGGTTCCCATCATGGAGGACTCGTACCGAGAGTGAATGCCGGTGTTCCCTGTTTGAGCGCCGTTATAATTTGACGTGACGTGCAACGGCTGATGCGCATCACCGACGTAATGCCCCAGATCAGCCGCAAATTGCAGCGCTTTCGTGCTATCTCCGCGCCGCAATGTTTGTGTTAGCGAGTCGAGGGACCAGACGCTAGCCCATGGCACTACGCCAATATTTGTAACAGTACTTAATCCGTACTTTGCGATAAGAACGTTAATATCATGCGAGAGCGTTCCTGTTTTAAACTCAGCATAATCATCGATGTCGATGAAATGTTTTGTATCTTCCGTAGGGTCGGAGGATTTTCGAGTATCGGCGTCAACCGCATGGTCGCTGATCCATTGCGTGTTGTTTGAGAACAAGCTCAGCGAACTCGGCAAATGTTTCACTGCTTCCTTATTGATAACCTTGTGCGTCGCCCCGCCCCAGCTCCAGGCATGCGAACTAAACAGAATAGCAGTCATACCAACACAGCACAGATGTCGTAGCATCTTCATCCCATCCAGGAATTATTGAACTCTTATTTTCTTTCGTCGAAGAACGGCAATTGCTTTCTGCGCGGTATCATGCGTCTCAAATGAGAGACGGAAGGTGCCACCCTGCCCTTCCCGAATCTTCACCAATTCAATATCGCTGATATTTATCCGTTTGTCAAATAAGGCCGACGTGATCTGTGCCAAGACTCCGGGTTTATCATTCACCCAAACGTAGATGTCGTGCGTTGGGTGGAGAAATCCTTTCGAATTCTTCGGAATGGAATCCCGATAAGATTTTGCGCTCATGAATTTCTTCCCCATGCGGGAAAGAGATACTTCCAGAAGATCTTTGTCAAATTGTCTGAGCGCCATCTCCATCTCCCTCAGAGTTTGTCTCACGTCGCTCTTGTTATATTTCAAAATGTCTTTCCATATCGGAAACGGACTTGAGGCGATTCGTGTCATGTCCCGAAATCCTCCGGCAGCGAGCTGTAGAAACGCCGGGTTGCGTTTGTTCTTTAGAGCGGCGAGATTCATCAAGCTCACCGCCAGAAGCTGCGGCAGATGGCTGATCGCGGCGGCAACGCGGTCATGTTCGCGCGCGTCCATTACTAATATTCTGGCACCGATTCTTTTCAACAGCGCAATCAGCGGCTGAACGTTACTTTTCCTCCGGAGTGGGCACAAAACGTACACTGCATTTTGGAAGAGAAGCGGATCGGCGTGTTCAATCCCGCTCCCTTCCGATCCTGCCATAGGGTGACCGCCAACGAAAATTCCCCGCGACGCAAAATATTTTTTTGCTCGCGAATGCACTACCCCCTTCACGCTACCGACATCTGTAACAATTGTACGGGGTTGGGCAAAACGGGAAATTGCGGGAAGAAGTTCCAGGATGGATTCGACCGGCGTGCACATAAACACAATATCTGCTCGGGAGACAGCATCCGAGAGCGACGAGGCGGCTGCATCGATTGCCTTGCGATTGCGGGCCCGGCGCATGACGGCCGGTGAATCGAAGCCGACAATTTTCGCACGCGGATTACTCTGCTTAATTGCAAGACCGAGCGATCCGCCGATAAGTCCGAGACCGATGATTGATACTACGGGCTGATGTCGTTTGATAGGCATTGTTCTGGTGATCGATACAGGGAAAAGGGATAAGGGAAGAAACAACGAAGTGGAAATATTATCCCTTATCCCTCTCTAAGAAACGTTTCTCCCAATCGCTTCCGCGATAATGCGGATTTGTTTCATCAATTCGTCGAACTGATCGGGAAAGAGCGACTGCGCCCCGTCGGACTTTGCGTGGTCGGGATCGTTGTGCACCTCAACCATGATCCCATCTGCGCCTGCTGCGACTGCAGCGCGCGCCATCGGTATCACTTTGTCACGGATGCCAATACCGTGCGATGGGTCTGCGACGATCGGCAAATGGCTCTTGGCATGAATAACTGGAATTGCGCTGATGTCCATCGTATTGCGCGTTGCGGTTTCGAAAGTCCGAATTCCACGCTCACACAATATCACCTGTTTGTTGCCTCCGGAAAGAACATATTCGGCAGACATGAGCCACTCTTCGATGGTCGCGGAGAGGCCGCGCTTTAGCATAACGGGCTTCGATGATTTCCCGAGATCTTTTAGAAAATTGTAGTTCTGCATGTTGCGCGCGCCGATCTGAAGAACGTCCGCATACTTTTCCACGAGGTCAATTTGATTGGAGTCCATCACCTCGGTGATCACAAGGAGTCCGAATTTATCGGCGGCGCCTCGCATGAGCTTTAGGCCTTCCTCACCCATTCCCTGAAATGAGTAGGGCGACGTGCGTGGCTTGAACCCTCCGCCGCGGAGAAATTTTGCGCCATGTTTAGCCACCTGCTCCGCAATAGCGAATATCTGCTCCTCACTTTCGACGGCACATGGGCCAGCCATCACGACTATTTCTTTTCCGCCGATTTTAACTCCTTTGATATCAAAAACGGAATTTTCCGGTTTGAATGACCGGCTTGCGAGTTTAAACGGCTCAGTAATACGATACACATGCGCGACACCTGGCAAAAGCTCCAACTGCCGGGTATCGAAATCCGGTTTAACGCCGATTGCGCCCAACACGGTTTGATTGACGCCGGTCGACCGGTGCACGTCAAATCCGAAATCGTGCAGCACTTTTATGATTCGTTCAACGTCTTGTTCTGTCGAATGCTGCTCGAGTACGACGACCATTGTGTTCTATCCTCTGGGGTTGTTTAGTGGTTAGTTCGCGGTTCTTAGTTCTTAGTTCTTAGTCCGTGGTCCGTGGTCCGTGGTCTATTGTCTTTGACCAATGATTACTGTTTACTGTTCACTCATACCGATCTAACTTGAAACTCTCGCCCAGATACAACTTCCGCGCTTCGGGGTCGTTCGCGAGGTACTCGGCGGTTCCCGCTTTCAATATCTTCCCCTCAAACAACAAGTACGAGCGGTCGGTGATCGAAAGTGTTTCGTGCACGTTATGATCTGTTATAAGAACGCCAATGCCTCGCGAGCGGAGTCCGGTAACGATCCTCATGATCTCTTCCACTGCAATCGGGTCTATGCCGGCAAACGGCTCATCGAGCAAAATGAACTTCGGGTCGGTGGCAAGAGAGCGCGCTATTTCCGTCCTGCGCCGTTCGCCGCCGGACAAAACATACCCTTTGCTCTTGGCCAGGTGCGCCAATCCGAATTCTTCAAGCAAATGGTCGCATCGCACAGCCTGGTCTTTTGGTAAGAGCGTCGTCATCTGCAACACCGAGAGCACATTCTCGCGCACGGTCATGGTTCGAAAGACAGAAGCTTCCTGCGGAAGATATCCAACACCCGCGTTCGCTCGTTTATACATCGGCAGGCGGGTAATATTCTTATCATCGAGATACACATCACCCTTATTGGGCCGGATCATTCCGACAATCATATAGAATGTGGTCGTCTTCCCGGCGCCATTCGGGCCTAGCAAGCCGACAATCTCTCCTTGCTGTACTTGCACCGAAACGTTGCTTACAACCGCTCTTTTCTTATAGAGCTTCAGAAGATTGTCGGCGCGAAGGACTTTTCGGGTATCATCCATCTCACTGCCGTTGCCTCCACCTGGCCCGGCAACCGGATTGACAATGCTATTTTGCGTGTCTGTCATAGATTTCTTACACTTGGAAATATTGACTTTAGCGAAGGTCGGTCGTTCCTCAACAGAAATCCGTCAAGATTGTACGTCCCTACCTTTCTCGAAACCATGTTTTCAGGATAGTACGTTCCCTCTATACCTTTTACGATGCGGATGATATCGATCTTCCCGCTCACGAAGGTCATCGTAATGACGTCGCCGGTCGTTCTGTTGCAACCATTTGGCTCCTTGCCATCATATAAATAGTATAGGCTCGTCGCATTCCGATCAACGATCATCTCTCGAAGTTTGTCGTCCGCGAAGAGCATTTCAATCTTTCTGCCCGTGAGCTGATTGTAGCGCCAAGCGTATGCGCTATCACTTTGTGAGAGCGCAAACGCTCTCCCTACGATGACGGCTTTCTGCAGTTTATTGTGCACAAGCCGAAGCGAAATCGAATCACCCGTCGCTTGATTATCTTCATACCATACTACGGGCTGCTGCCGCAATTCGATGAACTCGTCCTTCGTGAAGTACTTCGCCCATCCGCACCTGACGGCCAAAGGCCCCCGGACCATTATAACGCTGTCAGTCACAATCAATTTCTTGGTCGAATCGTCATACGATTCCATCACAACGCTCTTCACCGCGAACGTGTCAATCTCACCGTTGGCAGAAGTATCGATTTGCATCAGGCGCGGCTGTTGTGTGATCTTACTGTACCGCGCATCATCGAAATGCTCAAGGTACTCACCAAACAATTGGACATTGTTGGCAGCATTGACGACCTTCACAGCCCTCACAGCAATGGACTTCCGTTCCTTTTCAAAATACGTCAGCTCATCGCTGAATATCGTCGTGGTGGAATCAATCACGCGAACATGCGTATGAAAGAAGGCCTTTTTCTCCTCCGTGAAGTACGTTCCAAAATCGGCCAGAAGCACGATATGTTTCGTCTCTAGACGCACGCCGTCTTCGCATACAGCCTTTTTGGTATCGCCGAAATACATCCCCTTCTTTGCCGTCAGTGTTACCGTGTCGCGAACAACTTTCACTTTCCCAATTAATTCGACTTGGTTTTTTGCAAGATGCTGCACGGCACGCTCGCACCACACCTTAACATTTCCTTGCACCAAATGAACATTACCGGTGAATTCGCGGACATCTTCACCGTTTACATTCTTACCGACAAAAACATCGGCGTTTTTCAAGATGATAAGTTCCTTCTCCTGCGCGGAGAGACTGGACACAAGCAGAACAAGGATCACAAAGGGCAGAACGACGAGTAAAACAGATTTCATTTCCTTACACCGTACTCCTTACGTCACATTTCCAACGTCTCACGACGCTATTGCGGCTTTGCTGTGCCGGTGACTCTGAATATTTTGTAATTCTTCAGATTCTGGTCCGACTCGAATCCATGCCCTTGTAGTTTTTCCTTCGGGGATGTTATTTTCACAAAGTCGTTCGAGTGGACGAGCTGTCGGGCGTTATCCCAAAAGAGTTTATCCGTTTCCACAACCACGCCGCTATCCGACACGACAACTACGTTTCCGATCGCCTCCAGATTGTTCGTCAACTCGTCGACTTTTCCCGTCAGCGAAGTCAACACAGAGGAATGGTTTCCTGCCTCGTCAAAGAAATCAAGATGCACGCCATTGTCGAGCAACGTTTGTCTCGAAGCCTCAAATGCAGAGAGGTGTCCCGCTTTCAGGATCGCTTTGACGATCCCGGAATCTGTGAACGTTACCGTTGTGTTCCAGCTTTCCTGAGTGGGGAGCGTGGCGCTCGACACGCCGCCAAGGACGGAGGGCTTGATCTTTTCTTCACAACCGTTGGCAAGCAACAGGACACTCACGAGGAAAAAAAGAATTCTGTTGTTCACCATGTCACCCTTGTTCCCGTGTCGCCAAACCGGCCTTCACCAGATCGTGGAGATGTACCATGCCGACCGGGTGATGTTCCTCGTCCACGATAATCAACTGTGTAATGCTAAAATTCTCCATTTCTCGCAGCGCGGTCGCAGCAAGTGCGCCCAGCAAAATAGTCTTCGGTTTCCTGGTCATCACCTGATCTGCGGTGACGCCGGAGACATCCGTTGTTCCCTGAAGAAGCCGACGCAAGTCCCCGTCGGTAATAATGCCGCTGAGCTTTCCCTTCTCGTCCACAACGCACGTGGCGCCCAAACGCTTTGTCGTCATCTCGAGAATCGAGTCCTTCAGACTTGTCGACAGGGAGACTATAGGAATGTGCGCACCGCTGGTCATCAATTCCTCGATCTTCAGCAGCAGGCGCTTGCCCAGATTTCCGCCTGGATGAAACATGGCAAAATCCTCTTTGCTGAAATTTCTTTTCTCCAACAAGGTGATCGCCAGCGCGTCTCCCATCACCAGCGTCGCGGTCGTCGAAGAAGTCGGCGCCAGGTCGAGGGGGCATGCTTCTTCCGCGACCGAAATATCCAAGACAACATCAGACTCTTTTCCGATCGGCGAGTTCAGCGTGCCGAGCATTGAAATAACCGGAACGCCGATGCGTTTGAACATCGGAATGAGTTGACGAATCTCCTGCGTGTCGCCGCTTTTGGAAATACAGATGACGACGTCTTCTCCACGCACCATCCCCAGGTCCCCGTGCACTGCGTCCGAGGGATGGAGAAAGATCGCAGGTGTGCCGGTGGAATTCATCGTGGCAACAATTTTCCGCGCGATAATGCCCGATTTGCCCATACCCGTAATAACAATGCGACCCTTCGCCTCGAATATGATCTGCACAGCCCTCGCAAACGATCCATTGATCTTGTCTATGAGCGCGGCGATCGATTGTGCTTCGATCCGGATCACCTGCTTACCTTTTTCAATTTCGAATGATTGCATGTCTATTTTCTAAATAATGATACGACTCTCTCAAGAAACGTTATCTTCGCCTTCGGGAATAGGACGGTCCCAAGGTCGACTTTTTTTCTCAGTCTATTGTAGTGAACAAATGCCGCCGTCAAGTCGGCGTCAGAAAACGTGTGAAGGTCTCTGAAAAAATTATCGGCAGCCAGGGCCCGTTTGGGATCCCGGATATTCTTGTAGAGCATAAGCGCATTGTGGAAATTTGTCACGGGAATAAGATGATTCACTCCGTCCCGTGCATCACAGATCCACAATCGTCTATCGTTCACACAGACAGCCAGCGTTGCGTCGGAGCCGTTCTCGCGCCTGATGGTTACCTCACGCGGCGGTCTTTGACATCTCGGACACGGTTGCTTAGGCGTCCATTCAGAGAAATTCCATCGCCGCTTTTCTGTGAAGTGCTCTGGGATCGTCTCGCCCGTCACGCTCACGATCTCAAACTCAAGCTGGTTTTCCAATAACTCCCGAATCGTGACTGAAACGTCCGACCGGTCAGCCTCGATCATCCCAAACGCAAGGACTTGCGGCAGGGGCGATTCGGTGTCGGCAATTGTGCCCGATTCCGCCAAAATATAATTTCCCGAACCTCGTCGTCCTTCACCGACAACCTTCCACGATGATATATATTTTCGATACTCATTGTACCCCGGTTTGTCTTCCGGGAGGAGCCAAAGCAATGACGCTTTTTCAAATGGAGTCAACGCCCGGGGAAAAAGCGGCTGCTGTCCATTGTGCGGGGAACTCCCGCCTTCTTGGGCCATAACGCCTATATCCATGCATTCTTTTTTACGAGCGAATCTATTTCAACGACTTGATGGAGCAATTCTTCGAGCCGTGCCAGGGGGAGTTGACTTGCCGCGTCGCTCAGCGCTTTTGCCGGATCTGGGTGGGTCTCGATAAACAAGCCGTCGATTCCAACAGCGGCGCCGGCCCGGGAAAGCGGGAAAATGTATTGTGGCTGACCGCCGCTCATTCCCTCTCCACCGCTGGGAAGCTGCACCGCATGTGTAACGTCCAGCACAACCGGATATCCGAGAGATCTCATTACGGTAAGGCCTCGCATATCGACGATGAGATTGTGATAGCCGAAGGAAACACCCCGCTCTGTAAGAAGAATTTTTTCATTCATCGTCGACGCGACCTTCTCAATCGGATGCTTCATATCTTCCGGAGCCAGAAACTGTCCCTTCTTGATATTCACGACTTTCCCCGTTTTTCCTGCTGCGATCAGCAAATCTGTCTGCCGGCATAAGAACGCAGGAATTTGGATCACGTCTGCGACCTGTGCGGCCGAGGCAACTTCTTCGGCTGTGTGAACATCGGTCAGGATCGGAATTCCAAATTGCGCCTTTGCATCGGCCAGAATCCTGAGCGCTTCATCCATCCCAATGCTTGTAAATCCGCCCACGCTCGTCCTGTTTGCTTTTTTATATGATGACTTGAAGATGAAAGGAACATGTAGGCGTGACGTGATTTCTTTGATTTTCTCTGCTGTCGCAAATATCATGCTCCGGTTCTCAACGACGCATGGTCCGGCGATCAGCACGAAAGGATTGTTGCCGCCGATAGGAATCGAATTGACTGTGACAGTTTTCATAGGTTTCATTATCAAAATAGCGAACTTTTCAGGGAAAGTAAAGACGGGCAATAACAGTGTAATGTCTCATTTTAAATGGACTTGACAACCCTCTTCTTTCTCTGATGCCAGAGAATGTTTCCCTGTACGCGAGTACTCTTGCGATGCTTCCCATCACGCATCGTTCCGGTTACGTCGAAATCGTAAGGTGCGCGGGGGGAAGGATTCAATCGGGATTGTTCACCACCACCCCTGACGCTTCGCGTCTTCCCCTCACTCATCCGAGGAGGGGAAGGCCGAAGGCCAGGGGTGGTGCTTAACAATTAGAACAGCCGAATCATGCATCGTCCTCTTTTAATAGAGAGACTCAATGCATCGCTGATCTTCCAGCCGTCATCAAGAAAAGAGCTATCCCACCTGCCAATGCACACGCCCAATTTACGACATCGTTGTCGATCCACCGGACGCCGCGCACCAAGATAGATGAAGTCCCGCAATGAAGCGTCCGCTCGGTGATTTTTCCGCAGACTGTGCAACGATACTGAGCTTGCACCGTCGCCCCGAGAAGACTGTCGACGAGCGCGCCTACTAATCCGGAGAGGACAATAATGATGAAGGCAAATGTGAGTGCGCCCCCGCGAATCCAGGAGCTTCCGCTCAGCGCAAGGAGCAACGCGCCGAGTGCCCCACCGACAAATCCTGGCAGCGATACCCCGCCGCTCGTTCCGGTTTCCACTTTTCTAAATGAAATTATCGATCGGGGCGCACCTTTCGCCAAAAGGCCAATTTCAGTACCCCATGTATCGGCGGTGACCGCGGCAAGCGAAGCAAGGTAAACTAAATACCACACGTTGTTTTGCGGGAAGAGGTACCAACAGAGCATCACAATACCGGCAACACCACCGTTCGCCGCGACCTGCCCCGCGTCGCGCGTGTCGGTCTTTTCAAACATTAGCTGAAACTCTGCTTTTCTTCCTTTTCCAAGTTTCGAAAGGAGGCTCGAGAATATAAAAAAAATCAGAATCGGAATTGTCCATTGCCAGCCGCCAACGCCGAAGATAACCGTCGCCAGAAGGAATGTC
>Ga0315281_10009518_pt1 | contig 13482 bp, 5 predicted proteins | sample YL17G07_0_MG_FD_204540 | JGI IMG/M metagenome (GOLD analysis project Ga0315281, IMG submission 204540) | Sediment microbial communities from Yellowstone Lake, YNP, Wyoming, USA - YL17G07_0 | ecosystem: Environmental > Aquatic > Freshwater > Lake > Sediment | place: USA: Wyoming | collected...
ATCAGTATCCGGACATTCTGTCCGATGACCTCGGCCGCGACATAACCGAAGAGTCGTTCTGCCGCCGGGTTGAACGATTCCACGACACCCTTGACGCTGATGGTGATAAGTCCGTCGACCACGGTGTCTACGATACTCTTGATGCGCTGCGCGCTTTCACGCAACTCGTCTTCAGTACGCTTGCTGTCGGTAATATCGCTGTTGATACCCGTCATGCGCACGGCACGGCCGTTCTCGTTGCGCTCAACCACCATGCCATGACTGTGGATCCACCGCCATCCGCCCCGTTGGTCGCGCACGCGATGTTCAACAAGATAGGACGGGGTCGTGCCCTTAGCCGCCATGATTATCGCCTGCTGAACCATTTCCCGATCTTGCGGGTGGGTGACTTGCGTTAGTGTATCGATGGTTGTATCGGTTGACGCCGGGGCGCCGCCCAGCATCACGGCCCACTGTTCACTCAGGTATACCGCGCCACTGACCATGTTCCAGTCCCACAGCGCCAGACCGGAACTGTTGAGCGCCAGACTCAAACGCCGCTCACTCTCCAGGAACGCGGCCGTAACCTCGGCCAGTTCGCGCTCACTCAACTCACGCTCAACCAGGCGCGCGAGATCGGACAAGGTTTGCAGCTCAGTGGCTGTGAACGCGCGCGGATTCCGGTCGATGATACAGAGCGTGCCCAGTTTCTGCCCGTTCTTGCCAACCAGAGGACAACCTGCGTAAAAACGGATTTTCGGATCGTTGATGACCAGCGGGTTGTCGGCGAAACGTGTATCCGCCAAGGCATCCGGTACGAGAAATATCCCATCCCCGAGAATGGCATGGCCACAGAAGGAGATCTCGCGCGGGGTCTCGGATACCGGCAGTCCCTGGCAGGATTTGAACCATTGGCGTTCGCTGTCCACGAGGCTGACGAGCGCAATCGGTACTTCGAATATCTGTTGCGCGATGCGGGTAATGCGATCAAACCGCTCTTCCGCTGGCGTATCGAGAATACCAAGTCCGCGCAATGCGGAAATACGAGCAAGCTCGTTTGTGGGCATATCTGGTTTTTTCATAACGTCATGCTGTACCTGTGCGGCGCTTATCTGGTTGACTTCTATGCAGCTTCCGGTTCGACATACCGCGCACGGATGTCCTGCACCTCAGGCAACAGGCGCAGGAAATGTTCCGCCAGCACCGGATCAAAGTGCCGGCCGCGGTTCTCGCTGATGTAGTCAATCGCCTGCTCCAGCGGCCAGGCCTTCTTGTACGGTCGTTCCGAGGTCAGCGCGTCGAACACATCGGCGATGGCCGTGATGCGCCCGGCCTGCGGAATGCCTTCACCGGCCAAGCCATGCGGATAACCGCTCCCGTCCCATTTTTCGTGGTGGGTCATGGCGATCTCGCGTGCCAGGATCAGCAGGGCGGAGTCACTGCCATCGAGGATGCGCGCGCCAATTTCGGTATGTGTTTTCATGGTCTCCCACTCCTGCGGGTCGAGCTTGCCGGGCTTGAGCAGAATGTGGTCAGGGATACCAATCTTGCCGATGTCGTGCATCGGGCTGGCATGCAGCAGCAGTTCGCACTGGTCGTCGTCCCAACCAACGGCGCGCGCCAGCAAAACCGAGGTATGGCTCATACGCAGAATATGAAATCCGGTTTCATTATCGCGGAACTCCGCGGCACGACCCAGGCGGCGCACGATCTCCAGGCGCGTCTGACGCAGCTCGCGAGTGCGATCGTGCACACGCGCCTCCAGTTCCTTGTTCTGGTTGCGCAAGGTGACATGCAGTCTCTGCACCTCGACCAGGTTGCGCACGCGCGCCAGCAGTTCGGCGCGGTCGAACGGCTTGGTGACGTAGTCGCGCGCACCTTCTTTCAAGGCACGCAAGCGATGATCGTTGCCGTGCTGCGCGGTCAGCACCAGGATCGGCGGCAACAATGGGTCGTTCAGCGCCTTAAGACGTGCGAGCACTTCGAAACCATCCAAGTGCGGCATGTTCAGATCGAGCAGAATGACGTCAGCACCCTGCGCATGGTACAGGGGCAGCACCTCACGCGGATCAGAAACGTGTAGTACGTCGTTGTAGCCGGCGCCACGCAGCATCTTGTCGAGCAGCTTGATGTTGGCCGGCTCGTCATCCACGATCAGCAAACGCGGCATGTGCGCACCGCCCGGGAAAGGCTCCTTATTCTCGCTCATTGGTCCTCCTTGTTTGCACGGACTAGCACTAATCGGTCAATGACGTTCAGGAACTGCGGCACATCCAGCGGCTTGGTCAAATAGTCGCTGAACCCGGCCGCCCGACCGCGTTCGATATCGCGCGGCATGGCGTTGGCGGTAATGGCGATGACCGGCGTGCTACACGTGGCCGGGTGAGCGCGCAGGCGTTGCAGCGCATCGAAGCCGCTCATGCCCGGCAAGTTGATGTCCATCAGGATCAAGTCCGGCCGGTGCACAAAGGCCAGTTCCAGTCCGAGTTCAGCATTGTGCGCATCGAGCAGTTTCCAGCCGCTGTGGGTTGAAATGATGCGTTGCATCAGGCGCAGATTGGCTGGATCGTCTTCCATGTACAAAAGGGTACGTACCGTGCTCAAGTCCGGCATGGCCTTGTTGGCGTCAACGGAGGCCGCGACGACCGTGGCCGTGGACAACGGCAACTGCACCCAGAAGGTGCTGCCTTCTCCGGCCACACTGTCGACACCGATACGGCCACCCATGGCCTCGACCAATCGCTTGCTGAGCGCCAGTCCGATGCCGGTGCCTTCGATGGCGTCGTAGGCATTTTCCAGCCGTTCAAACGGCTGGAACAGACGAGCCAGGCCTTCGGCCGAAATGCCACGTCCGGTGTCGTGCACGGCGAGCCGTGCCCAGCCGTCGTGCGCGGGCGCACAGGTCACGCGAATACTGCCGTTGTCGCGGTTGTACTTGGCGGCGTTGGACAACAGATTCAGCAGCACCTGACGTAGCCGCAGGGGATCGGCGTTGAAAATGTAGTTCTCGGTTGTCGCCTCGATACTGATGTGGCGTTGCTCGGCCAGGGGCCGGATCTGCGCAAGGGTCGCCTCAATGATGGGCGCGAGAGCCACCGGTTTCAGGACGAGATCGGTCCGACCGCTTTCGACGCGCGCCAGGTCGAGTACTTCGTTGATGAGTTCCAGCAGGTGGCGTCCGGCCCGCAGGATCTCCTGCACGTTGTCGCGCTGCACCGGGTCGAGCGGATGGTCCTGGTGAAATTCGAGCAACTGCCCGAAACCGAGAATCGCATTCATGGGCGTGCGCAGCTCGTGCGACATGCGCGAGAGGAAATCGGACTTGGCGCGGCTGGCGCGTTCGGCGGTGTCGCGGGCCTCGCGCAGGTCCGTCTCGGCCTGTTTACGCTCGGTAACATCCTGCACCGTGCCAGTTAGCCGTAGCGGCCGGCCGTTGGCGTCATACTCGGCCATGCCCTCCTCGTGCACCCAGCGCACACTTTTGTCCGGCAGCACGATGCGGTGATCGATGCTCAACGCCTTACCGGCGGCGTACGATTTGGACTCGGCACTCTCGAGCAGCTCCCTGTCATCCGGGTGTACGGTCTCCAAGAAACGATCCCGAGTGGGCAAGAATGCGTGCGGTTCGTGCCCGAAAATACGGTAGATCTCCTCCGACCACGTGGCATCGCCAGTCGGCACATTGAGCGTCCAGTGCCCCAGACGAGCGATATTCTGGGCGCGGCGCAATTGCAGTTCGCGTTCTTCAAGCCTGGCAGTGCGCTCTTTCACGAGCAGTTCGAGGCTTTCATTCATCTCGCGCAGCTTGTTCTCCGCCTGTTTACGCTCCCTGATGTCATGCACGATGTTCACGAAGCGTGGCACGTCATCCGTGGGGGTGACGTACTGCAGGAAGACCTCCACCGGAATATCAGTACCGTCTTTGGCGCGGTGCAGGGTCTCGAATCGCAGCGCCTCCTGCTCGCCACACTGCAACGGGGCGAGCAGTTCGCGAAAACTCAGTTCGGTAAACTCTGGCTTGAGGTCATACGGGTGCAGGGCGAGTAATTCTTCGCGCCGGTAGCCGAGCTGATCGGTCGCCCCCTGATTGACATAGGAGAATTGCAGCGCTACCGGATCGAAGATGAACACGGCATCCAGCGTGCTGTCGAGCGTGTGTTTGAAGCTTGCCAGCGCGCTCACAGATTTAACACGTTCGCTGACATCCTTCAGGGTGAAAACAAATAGCTCGATTTCACCATCCTGGCTCAGGACCGGCACCATACTCAGGTCCCAGTAGGTCGTGCCCCACTCTGGATGGTCCGGGAACACAAAGGGTCGCTCCGTCCGGCTGTACGTCTGCTTGTTTTTGCGGAATGGCTCAACCTCCTCCTTCAGGTCGGAGGGGTAAAGTTCGAAGTGGTTGTGGCCAGCGAAGTTCGCGACATCACGCTGACAGGACCTGGCATAAGAGTCGCTGACGCGAATGAAGTTGTAGTCCTTGTCGAGTAACACCAGACTGTCGACCGAATGCTTGAAGAAAAGGTCCAGTAGCCGGGCTTGCTGCTGAATGTGTTGCTCGACCTTCCTGCGTTCGGTGATGTCTTCGGAAATGCCCAGCAGATAGACGGGCAGGCCTTCGGCATCGCGTAAGGCGATCTTCTTGGTGTGCAGCAAGCGGTGTCCGCGTGACAGTGTATCAATCGGCTCCTCGGCGATATCCTCAAAACCAGTCACATCGAGAACAAGTCGGTCCTTGGCATTAAAATAATCGGCCTGTTCTTTTGGGAAAAAGTCGTGATCATTCTTGCCCAACAGCTGTGTGCGTGCGAAGCCGGTCAGCTCTTCACCGGCGCGATTGAACAGCACGAAACTCAGGTCATCCGCGCGTTTCACGAATATCATCGACGGAATGTTCTCTACAATTGTATCGCTCAGTAATTGCGTACGCTGCAGGTCGTTTAGGAGTTGCTGTTCTGTGGTGAGCAGTTCGGCATAGCGGGCCGTCAACAACCCATGCTCATCGAGTGATAGCGGCGCGAGATTGAGGTACGCGCGTTCCGTGACAGAACCACTGCGTGCAGCGATAAACATTTCCAGTGGCGCCATGCCCTGCTGCAGGCTGCGCCATACAAACCAGGTTCCGCCGGCAGCCAGACCAGCAAGCGAAGCCCATAACACCAGCATGTCCCACTCGAAATACCCAGTACGGTTGTGGTAATAGCCGATCAGCAGGCTGTCGATCAGTATCGGGGTGACAATGCCGAGCATCAGCAGTTTCATCCACAGCGAAATGGCCACGACGTGAATGCCACGCGGTGCGAGATAACGACCGAGCCGGTCAATGAAATAGAAGAATATGGGAAAGACGGTGATTAACACCACCGGGATGAGGCCGAACTGGTTGTTCAAATGTCCATACAAACTGTAATCCCGTACCCCGGCCGCTTCGAGCGCGAAATCGGCGGACAGTGCGCCCCCAATGGAGTAGAGCGTGACCGTACCGAACAGAAACCAGGGCAGGCGTGAGAATGTACGCTGCGCATTGATCATCGCGCTTTGTCGATCCATGCTTGTCAAGCTGACGATGTAACGCTGTGCGCCTGGCACCATGGCCAGAAACGCCGGGATGACGGTGCCCATGTATAAGAGGACGTGGTAGTTCAGAAAAACCAGGTAGAACTCGGGAAACGGGTAGAAGCCCACCAGTACCATGAGCGTGCCGCCCACAAAGGGCGGTAGCAGGAAGCACAGAAACACACTCAGATAGAGTGTCCGACGCAACTGCTGTTCGGTCAGAATCGTATATTTTTGAGCGACCTTGGCCTGATTACGCTGGCTCACGGCATCGCTCCGTCTGAATTATCCGCTGTGCACGCTGCCCACGGGCTGCGAATCATCCGAATGGTTCTCCGCGAGTGACGCACTGTTTCCATGCCGGGCCACGGTTGCAAGATATAAGGTCGCAAGCGCATGCGCCTGCAACCATCCATGGTTGCCGTCTGGAATCGCGAAAGGACTGAGTTGCCGGTGCAGCCTCTCTGGCTATTGCTCATGACTGTTCCTTGTCTGTGCGCGCAGCCAGCAGTCTGTCAATTACCTGCAGGAAGGCCTCCACAACCAGCGGTTTGGTCAAATACTCACTGAACCCGGCGGCGCGGCCGCGCTCGATATCGCGTGGCGTGGCATTGGCGGTAATGGCGATGACTGGCGTGGCTTGTGTGGACGGGTCATTCTGCAGCCTGCGCAGCGCTTCGAAGCCATCCATGCCGGGCAGATTGATATCGAGCAGAATCAGATCCGGCCGGCGTGTGAACGCTATTTCCAGTCCGAGTTCAGCCGTATGGGCACCGATCAGGGTCAGATCGGGGCGCCGGGCGATGATCATGCTCACCAGACGCAGATTGGCCGGGCTGTCTTCCACATAGAGCAGGGTGTGCCTACCCTTTTGCTCGATGGTATGCGCATCCGTGACAGGCTGCGCCAGTTCGGACACGACAAGCTGACCAAGTGGTAATTCAAACCAGAATGTACTGCCTTTGCCAGCAACGCTTTCCGCACCGATGCGACCGTTCATGGCCTCGATCAGGCGTTTGGAAAGTGCGAGCCCGATACCTGTGCCCTCGATGCCGGTAAAGACCGCTTCCAGACGCTCAAATGGCTGGAACAGGCGGGGAAATGCCTCGGCAGAGATGCCGTGCCCGGTATCACGCACTGTAATGCGCAGATAACCACTCGCCATGGCCTGGCAGATGATCTCCACACTGCCGCCATCGCGGTTGTATTTGATGGCGTTGGAGAGCAGATTGAGCAGCACCTGACGCAGTCGCAACTGGTCTGCCAGAACGCTGCTATTGGTCGTGGATTCGATAGTTGCCGCAATATGCCGTTTCTCGGCGATTGGCAGCAGCAGTGCCATACAGTCCCGAACAAGCGGGTCGACGGCTATGGGTTCGATGTGAATATCGAGCCGCCCGCTTTCAATACGCTCCAGATCCAGCACTTCGTTGATCAGTTCCAGCAAATGGCGGCCAGCACGCATGATTTCCTGCACATAGTCGGCATGCTCCGGATGCAGTGGAAGATCCGGACTGAACTCAAGTAATTGTGCGAACCCGAGAATCGCATTCATGGGCGTGCGCAGCTCGTGTGACATGCGCGAAAGAAAATCGGTCTTGGCATTGCTGGCACGAGTCAGCTCGGCAGTGCGCTGTTCTACGCGCCGCTCAAGCTCCTCATTCATGTTTTTGAGCGCCGTCTCCGTGCGTTTGCGCTCGGTGATATCGATCACCGAGCCAACATAGGCAAGCACCTCACCGTTGGGCCCGGTTTCCGCCTGTGACTGGGCCGTTACCCAGATGACTTTCCCGTCCGGGTGCTGGAAGCGAAACTCCGACACAAATGGTTGCCGCTGCATAGCGGCCTTGATCCATTCTTCGAATACGCGCTTACGATCATCCGGATGAACGGCAGTTGCCCAGCCGTTGCCCATGGACGCCTCACGGCTGATCCCGGCCATTTCACACCACTGTTCATTTGTATAGGTGCTGTAGCCCGATGGGTCTGTATGAAATATACCGACCGGGGCAACTTCGGTCATGGTGCGGAACAATGTCTCGCTGATTCTCAGGCGGGCATTGGCATCATTCATTTCCTGATAGGCGTTGCGCAGGTTCCGGCGCATGCTGTTCAGCGCCTGGGTCAGATGATCCAGTGCATCCGGCCGCCAGCGCCCGACCTCAGGCCGATCCAGCTGCACGTCCTCTCCTTCCGGCCCCTGCGCACGGAGTGTCTGAGCATAGCTGGATAATCTGGCCAGATGGCGGGTGATCATCAACTGCACAATCAGCAGCATGAACGCCGACACGAGCAGCGTTTTGATGCCATTTTCGATCAATACACTGATCAAATGGCTATAAAGCCGCGACCAGACCTTATCGAGGCTTGAGCTCACACGCAATTCACCAATATCAACGTCCTGCCCACGATAAGGATGCGACAGCGTTACTCGCTCTGTTAGCACACGGGATGAGGTCCGCTTGCCGGCGGACCAGCGCAGCTTCCCGTCCACATAGATGCCGATAAACTCAACATCGCGCAAGCGCAACAGCCCTTCCAGCTGGATGTTGATCTGCGCATTGTCGACTACCCACACACTGTTGATCAGGGTCGGCGCAGCGCTTTCCTTGATAAACCGGAAGCCATCGTCGATCCGCTGCACGTCTGACTGATACCGTTCATACAGTTGGATCGCGGTAATAATAGTGGTCAAGACCGTGCTGAACAGCACCAGCGCAACAATCAGCCGGCGTGCGATCCCGTTGCCGTTGAAAAAGGCCTGCCAGAACAAACCATGCCGTAATTTCGGCATCACGGCAATTCCAGCGGGCGCAGCATCTTGTCGACGATGCGTTGATACGTTCCATCGGCCTTCATTTGCATTAGCGCTCCGGACAGTTTTGGCACCAGGGCGGCGTGCCGTTTGTTGAGATACAGATACATCGGCGACTTGACGAGCGGGGGCTCGATAACATGGACCGGCACGCCGGCGTTACGCGCCGCCCACAGACCCTGCCAGCGATCGGCCAGCACCACCTCGGCACGTCCATTCTTGAGCAACAGGAACATTTCCTTCAGGCTCGGCACACTGGTCTGCTCCCGGTAGTCTTTGACTTTCTGCTCATAGATCTTCCAGCCTGCCACATACCCCACCACATAGGGTTTCAGGCCTGCGAAGCCATCGATGTGTAGTTTTTGGTTCTGCGAATAGGCGACAAAATCAAAATCCATCATCTTTTCCGGAACCCGAACCAGATTCGGATAATCACGTTCTACTGCCGGGCTGCGCAGTAAATCACCATCGTCGAGGCCGCTGTTAACATTGAGCAGCGCCCGGTCTCCCGGCAACATGCTCACGTCGATGTCAATGCCGATACGATGGAATGCTTCACGTGCCACCGTATCGGCAAACCCTGGCTGCTCACCGCTGGGTGCCAGTGGCGGTAGCGCGACTGTCACCAGATGCAGGCGTTGTGCCCGGGCTGCACCCGGCAACATGAGCAGCAAGACAAGGATTGTCGCGAGATGTATTTGTATGGTTTTTATCATGCTGGGACTCTTTTACCTGTTTCCTGTACTTCCATTTCTATTCCGCGATCTAACTTTTTCTTTGTTGCGTCATAAACTCTGACAGACTGCATTGGCGCTGCGTTCTTGGTCAGGGCTCTAGTTGAGCGCCCGATCAATCACCTCGAGAAACCGTGACACATCCAGCGGCTTGGTCAAATAGTCGGTAAAGCCTGCCTCCTGTCCACGCTGGATGTCCCCGGGCATGGCATTGGCGGTGATGGCCACAATTGGCAAGTCACGCGCCCACTCCTGTGCGCGCAACAGGGCCAGCACTTCGTAGCCATCCATATCCGGCATATTAATATCAAGCAGTATCAGCTCGGGGCGATGCACGGCAGCCAGATCCAGCCCAAGCGCTGGCGTGTGAGCGGTAAGCAGGTGCAGGTGCGGACGCCGGGACAGAATCTGCGATACCAACTTAAGGTTGGACGGGTTGTCCTCGATATAGAGCAGCGTGTGCAAAGCAGCGTTTGGCTGCACTCCTGTTGTTTCGTCACTATGCGTCAACCTGCCAGCTGAGGCTATTTCGACATCGTCACGCTGCAGTTCCAGCCAGAAATCACTGCCTTTACCATAAACACTGTCAACCCCAATGCTGCCGCCCATCATCTCGATCAGACGACGCGAGATCACCAGCCCGATGCCGGTGCCTTCCACATCTGTCGTCTCGGCGCCCAGGCGATTGAATGGCTGAAAGAGGTCGGTGATACGCGCCGGCGGAATGCCCGGTCCGGTGTCGCGCACATGAATCCGCACACGGCCATCGCTGGATGCCGTAACAGCGAGCGACACCTTGCCCTGTGGCCGGTTGTACTTGATGGCGTTAGACAGGAGATTGAGCAGCACTTGCTTGAGGCGCACGCGATCGGCGCGTAGCCAGACGCCATCACAGTCGTCCATGGACATAATTCCGATGCCACGCTGCTCGGCAAGCGGGCGCACCAGGTTCAGGCATTCGTGTAGCAGTTCGCTGCACAGTACTGGCTCGATGGACAAATCGACGCGTCCAGCCTCGATGCGCGCCAGGTCGAGCACCTCGTTGATGAGTTCCAGCAAGTGATGGCCGGCCTTGAGAATTTCCTGTATCTCGTCCTGCTGTTCGACAGACAGTCCGGTGTCGATCTCGAGCAATTGCGCAAAGCCGAGAATGGCGTTCATCGGCGTGCGCAGCTCATGACTCATGCTGGAGAGAAACTCGGACTTGGCCTGGTTGGCGCGATCGGCCTCTTCACGCGCCGCGATGAGTGCCTGTTCGGTCTGTTTGCTGTCGGTGATATCTTCAACGATGGACCAGATTTTCTGGTTGCCGGACTGATCCTCTACCAGGATGCCGTTGAGTCGAATGGGCACGAGGTGTCCATTCTTCTGGCGATAGGTTTTCTCATACGGACCATAGCGGCCGATTCTTCTGAGTGATTCGAGTTGTTCTGATTCGCGCCCTTCGTATTCTTTTGGAGTCAGCGCCCAGTAGTCCAGGTTCATCAGTTCCTCAGACGAGTAGCCACAGATCGCCCGGAAGGCCTCATTGAACTCCAGATAGCGTCCATCAATGTCCGTCAGGGCGATGCCCAGTGGTGACAGCGCAAACAGGCCACTGAGCTTTGCCTGACTCTCCTGTAAGGCCATCTCGGCACGCTTGCGGTCATCGATGTCCTGCACCACACCCAGCATCTGCAACGCCTTGCCGTTGGCGTCGCGCAATACAGCACCGCGTTCCTGCAGCCAGCGCACCGTACCATCGGGCCACGTCACGCGGTGTTCTAACTGATAGGGTACGTTGCGCTCGACGCAGGCCGTAACCGCATCAATCACCGCCTGGCGATCGTCCGGGTGGATGGCGGCAAGGAAGTTGTCATAGGTGGTTGCCAGGTCGCCCTCAGGATAACCAAACAACGGCGCAATGCGCTCGGACCAAAACAGCTCGCCGGTCAGTATATTCCAGTCCCAGGTGCCGATGTTGGCGTAGACCTGGCCGCGGCGCAGCCTTTCTTTATGATCCGCCAGTTCCTGTTCGTTACGTTTACGCCGGGTGATATCTGCCCAGTAACCGATGATTTCTACCGGTTCACCGGCCGCATTCCGGACCAGCCGCATTTCATCGTGCATCCAGCGGTAGCTGCCGTCGGGGATACGAAAGCGATATTCGTGCTCATGGATACCATGCTCGAATAGTTGCGGCAGTTGATCGAAGACCTGCTGGCGGTCATCGGGATGGATGTTCTCGGCCCAGAATTCTGAGCTTCTGGTGAATTGCTCCGGTTCGTGCCCGATAAGTCGTTTGACGTTCAGGCTAATATACGTGGCGCCGAACGGTGGTGTCGCCGCGCAGGTGTAGATCGTGACCGGACTGGAAGACACCAGAAAGTTCAGGCGCGTTTCACTGGCGCGCAGAGCGGCTTCGGCGACCTTCATATGACTGATGTCGGTGCGCACCGAGATGTATTGATACGGCCGGCCGTCTGCATCCAGAAACGGCACGATCGTGGATTCAACCCAATACAGGTCACCACCTTTATTACGGTTGCAGATTTCGCCCTGCCAGACATGTCCTGCGGAAATGGTTTTCCACAATTCCGCGTAGAACGAGGCCGGGTGCAGGCCGGATTTGAGCATACGGTGGTTCTGGCCAAGCAACTCCGCCAACGAGTAGCCGCTGATCTCGGTGAACTTGCTGTTGGCATAAATGATGCGGCCGCTCGTGTCGGCCACGCTCACAATGGCGTGCTGGTCGAACGCCTTCTGGTGCTGATCGCGCTCGCGCAGCGCGTGGCGAAGACTGTCGGCCACTTGACGCAAATGCCGGGAACGCTTGGCGCGCACCGCCACAGCCATGACAAAGTGCGCCGGTTCGACCGGCTTGGTGAGGAATTCGTCGCCGCCGAGGTCGAGCGCCACAAGCTGCTTGTGCAGATTGGATTCGACCGACAGATACATAATCGGCGTCTGCGACCAGGCCTGGTCGGCGCGCAGAATGGCGGCCAACTCAAGGCCGGTGCATTCCGGCATGTACACGTCGAGCACAATGACATCCGGCCGGAATTGCGCAGCCGCCTCCAGTGCATGCAACGGATTGCTGATGGCGTGCACCTCCATGCCGGCGACATAAAGCAGTGTCTTGTAGTGCGCGAGAAGATCTTCATCGTCGTCGACCAGCAGCACACGATACGGCTCGCTGGGCACGCGCTGGGTCAGGTCGTCTACCAGTTGCAGCAGCCGGTCGATATCCAACGGCTTGGGGAGATAACGGGTAGCACCAAGACGCATGGCGCGCAGGCGCGTCTCGATGTCGTCGCGCACTGACACGAAAATAACCGGTAGCTGGCCGTCACAGAGGCGCTTCATGTCAGTTATCGCATCCAGACCGGCGTCGCGCCCTTCCGGCAGAATGATGTCCATGATGACGGCCGCGGGACGTATCTCGCCGGAGGCGGCCGTGGCACAGGCCGCAAGAAATTCCTGCATGCCGCCGAACAAGCGCACCTTGTACCCTTCGTGACTCAGGCGTGCACCGATGATGCGTGCCAGCTGGGTGTCGTCCTCCACGACATACACAAGGTTGTCACGACTGGGCGGAAGCATCGTATTGATCGTAAGATCACGGCCAGCCTTGGCCGTGTCGCCGGATATCACACGGACTATTGCGCCGCGCAGATTCATGAGCTGCGTGGCAATGATGGCGCGCTCGTGCGCTGCGGGCGCAGCGTCTGTTTCCAGAAAAGGCGTTAACGCGACCTCCAGTGCCCGCGCGATATCGCTGACCTCCGGCATGCCGAAGGTGCCGGCCGACCCGGCCAGCTTATGTACCTGTTGATGGGATGCACGTGCGAACTCCACCTGCCAGGGCCCGGCTTCAAGGTGGCGTGCGGTGGCATCGATGGCGGCCAGCTTATCGGGCAGCTGACGATAGTAGTCCTCGCGCAGGCGCGCGAGCTGCTCCAGCAACTCTGGTGATGGCGTCTTGGTCATGTGCTCGTTATTCCACCAGCTGAATCAAGGCTATCCGCCTGAAAGAGGTGGATACCCTATATATAGTCAGTTTGGCAGCTTTCCTGCGACACTAATGTAAAAAAGTGTTTCCCGGGCTATAGCCAGGCACTGGCAGGCAAGGTGCAGGTGTTCACGTTTTTTTTGTGTGGTATCTATGCAGCCGCGCGGCTACTGGCTGATACGTTGTAGAGGCGATGTGGTATTACTGAGGCGAACGGCAAATAGTACGCACCATCGTATCTGTAAAGTCCCTTCTTCTGGAGGGAGAAGGGCAGGATGAGGGAAGTATTACAGCTATTTTCCCCTCACCCCAACCCTCTCCCGGAGGGAGAGGGAGAAAAACAGTGCGCAGACTCAGGACTCGTTCAGCCGCTCCAACCGGTAACCGTGATTGTAGACGGCGTTCAG